>OHRW01000014.1_pt1 | contig 136537 bp, 130 predicted proteins | sample 1578541 | NCBI WGS metagenome assembly OHRW01 (sample SAMEA3879519, study PRJEB24766) | human gut metagenome | biome: human-associated habitat; feature: feces | place: USA | collected 1985/1987 | reverse complement strand
TGTAAAAAGATACAAAAAAAGATACAATAGTTGACATAAAACGACTTAAGTTGTATTATGTTCCTAGTGTTTTTTAACAGAGGTGATTTTCGCAGATTGTAATAATCTGCGAAATCCAACCTCCCTTTTAATGTAGTGTTTCACCCGGAGGCAGCAAATGAGCATACATCTTTACAAGCACAACGAAGATGCATACAGAGCAGTCGAGACCATGCTGGAGGAAAAGCAGATGGCAGCCGTCATCCATCCGACCGGCACGGGCAAGTCGATGATAGCCTTCAAGCTCGTGGAGCAGCATCCGCACAAGCACTTTCTATGGCTATCGCCAAGTGAGTACATCTACAAGACACAGCTTGAAAACATAGACACACAGTTCTCAAACATAGAATACATGTCATACAGCAGGCTCATGAAGCATGAGGACAGCATAGACACCCTGCGCCCGGACTATATCATACTCGATGAGTTCCACCGCTGTGGAGCCGCAGAGTGGGGCAAGAGTGTAAGAAAGCTTCTGGAAGCATATCCGAAGGCAAAGCGCCTGGGACTCTCAGCGACAAACATACGCTATCTGGACAACCAGCGCAATATGGCAGAGGAGCTCTTTGAGGGCAACATAGCCTCAGAGATGACACTCGGAGAAGCAATCGTGAGGGAAATACTTCCGGAACCTAAATATGTCATAGCCATGTATTCATACAAGAAAGAGCTCGAACAACTGAAAAAACGAATCGAGGGCTTATCAAACCCGGGACTTATATCGGAAAACGAAAAGCTTCTAGAGCAGCTAAAGCGTGCACTCGAGCAGGCAGACGGCCTCACAGAGGTCTTTGCCAGACAGATGACAAAGCCTGATGGCAAATACATAGTATTCTGCTCGGGCAGAGAGCATATGGATGAGATGAAGGCGCAGGCAGGTGACTGGTTTAGCAAGGTGGACAAAAAACCACACATATACACAGCGTACTACAACGAAGCATCGACCAGCAAAGCCTTTGCCGAATTCAAAAAGGACACAGGAAGCCACTTAAAGCTCCTCTACTGCATAGACATGCTGAACGAGGGCATACATGTGGACGATGTGGACGGAGTAATACTGCTTCGCCCTACGGTGTCACCAATCATCTATCTGCAGCAGATAGGCAGAGCACTGTCAGCAGGAAGCAAAAACCAGCCGGTCATATTTGACCTGGTCAACAACTTCGACAGTCTATACTGCATAGACTGCCTGAAAAACGAGATGCAGGAAGCATTTTTACTGTATCCGGACACTCACTCGCCAAGAGAGCACTTTGACGACAGGTTCCGCATCATAGATGAGACAAAGGACAGCAGGGAAATATTTATTCGCCTGCAGGAAAATCTGGGAAGTGCCTGGGACACATACTATGAGGCAGCAAAGCAGTGGTATGAGGAAAATGGAAATCTCAAGATACCAAAGAGCTATGTCACTGGGTCGGGTCTCACACTGGGAGCATGGATAAACACCCAGAGGCGTGTGAAGTCAGGCAATATATCCGGAAACCTCACCTGGGAAAAGATACAAAAGCTAAACGACATAGGCATGATATGGGATGTCATGGACTCAAGCTGGCAGGAGGTACTGGAAGAGCTTAAAAGCTATCGCAATATCTACGGCAATCTGGACATCAAAGCCAAATACGTATCGCCTACAGGCTTTAGGCTTGGCTCATGGATCAACAACATGCGCTTCAAGGTAAAAAAGTACGGCATAGAGCAGGCACTCACCGATGAGCAGAGAAAAGAACTTGAGGAGCTTGGCATGATATGGGACCACAACAAGCAGAAGTGGGAAGAGTACTACAGCGCAGCCAAGGTCTACTACAAGGAGCATGGAAACCTTGAAGTACCTGCAAAGTATGTCACAGCAGACGGCATACCGCTTGGACGGTGGCTATCCAACCAGACCAATAGCAGCTCAATGACAGACGAGCAGCTAAAGCGCCTGCAGAGCATAGGCTACAGGTCAGAAAGCAAGACTGCCATACAGTGGAACAGAAAGTTTGAGCTTGCGAAAACATATTACGAGGAAAACGGCAATTTGGACGTGCCGGTATCATATTCCACAGACGGAGTGAAGCTGGGACGCTGGATATCAAATATCAGATGTAAAAGAAAAAACCCGAAGGCCAGCGGCATGGTGCTCGACACAGAGCGCATAGCAAGGCTCGACAGCATAGGGATGAACTGGAAATAGGGTAATCAAGAAATACAGGGAGACACAAAAAATGTACAGAAAGAAAGGAAGAGGCTGGACAAAGCATATAGATTTCATGCTCTTAGATGTCCTGTGTATGCAGATAGCATTCATATTCTCATACATATGGCGCTTTGGACTTGGCAATCCATACATAGATAAGGACTACAGGATACTGGCAGTAGCATTTCTGTTCATAGATTTCTTCGTGGAAATAGTATCCGATGCCTTCAAAAATGTATTGAAGCGCGACTATCTCGATGAGCTCATTGCTACATGTAAGCATGTGGCACTTGTAGAAATAATAACGACATTCTTCCTGTTTACCACACAGATGGGTGAGATATATTCGCGTATGTCTTACTACATCATGATTCCAATATATATTCTCGTGTCGTACTTAGGCAGAGTGGTGTTAAAGAAAATAATCAAAAAAAGAGGCTTTGCTTCATCAAAAGAATCACTCTTTGTCATAGCACCGGAAAAGCTCCTTAGGGAGACACTTCAGGGACTAAAGGAAAATGGCTTTGGATATACACAGATAGTGGCAGCGGCAACAGATGCCGACCTGAATGGCAAAACAATATGTGAAATACCAATAGTTGCAAACCATGACGGGATAGTGGACTACGCATGTGAGGAATGGGTGGACGAGGTGCTTATCCCACCGTGTGCGGAGAACGAATATCCCTACGAAATGGCAGACATATTCCTGGAGATGGGAATAGCTGTTCACAGAGGCATCACCAAAAACAAGGTCATGGCAGGCAGTTTTAATCAGATAGAAAAAATAGGTGACTACACAGTCATCACAGCCAGCATGAACTATGCGAGAACCACACAGCTTCTTGCCAAAAGAGGCATGGACATACTCGGAGGGCTGGTCGGATGCATCATCACCTTGATAGTGACGATATTTGTGGGACCGGCAATATATATCGCATCACCCGGACCGATCTTCTTCGCACAGGAGCGAATCGGCAGAAACGGCAGAAAGTTCAAGATGTACAAATTCAGAAGCATGTACATGGATGCCGAGGAGCGGAAGAAGGAGCTCATGTCACAAAACAAGGTGAGCGACGGAATGATGTTCAAGATGGACTTCGACCCGAGAATCATAGGCAATAAGATACTGCCGGATGGAACAAAGAAAACCGGCATAGGACAGTTTATCAGGAAGACATCGATAGATGAGCTGCCGCAGTTTTGGAACATCCTCAAAGGAGATATGAGCCTTGTAGGAACACGACCACCAACACTCGACGAGTGGGAGAAGTATGAACCACACCACAGAGCCAGAATGTCATTCAGGCCGGGACTGACAGGGCTGTGGCAGGTGAGTGGCAGGAGCAATATCACGGACTTTGAAGAAGTTGTGAGATTGGATACCCAGTATATTGGGGAGTGGAGTGTGAAGAATGATATAAGAATTATTTTTCAAACTATTATAAGAGTGATGAAGAATGATGGAGCAGTATAGGGAAGAGTTGCATTAGATAGGCATGTTAAAACGTAAGAACTAGGAGAAAATTTTTAAAATGAAAAATGTAAGAATTGCAGTTGCTGGAACAGGCTATGTGGGTTTGTCAATTGCCACATTGCTTTCTCAGCACCATCAGGTAACCGCAGTTGATATTGTTCCGGAGAAAGTTGAGCTGATCAACAATCGAAAGTCTCCGATTCAGGATGATTATATTGAAAAATACCTTGCAGAGAAAGAATTGAACCTGACCGCAACGCTGGATGCAAAGGCTGCATACTCCGATGCGGACTTTGTTGTAATCGCCGCACCTACCAACTACGATAGCCACACCCAGCATTTTGACACATCTGCGGTCGAAGCTGTGATCAAGCTGGTCATGGAATATAACCCGAACGCCATCATGGTCATCAAGTCCACGATCCCTGTGGGCTACACCGCAAGCGTACGTGAAAAATTCAACAGTAAGAACATCATCTTCAGCCCGGAATTTTTAAGAGAAAGCAAAGCACTGTACGATAATCTTTATCCTTCTCGTATCATCGTTGGCACTGATCTGAACGATGAGCGTCTGGTTGAGGCGGCACACGAGTTTGCTGGTCTGCTGCAGGAAGGCGCTATCAAGGAGAACATCGACACCCTGTTCATGGGCTTCACCGAGGCAGAGGCAGTCAAATTGTTTGCCAATACATATCTGGCCCTGCGCGTGGCTTATTTCAATGAACTGGACACCTATGCAGAGAGCAAGGGGCTGAACACTCAGCAGATTATCGATGGGGTATGCCTTGACCCTCGTATTGGTAGTCACTACAACAATCCGTCTTTTGGCTACGGCGGATACTGCCTGCCGAAAGATACTAAGCAGCTGCTGGCTAACTATGCAGATGTGCCGGAGAACCTGATCGAGGCTATTGTCGAGAGTAACAGAACTCGTAAAGACTTCATCGCTGACCGCGTCCTGAAGCTGGCTGGATACTACGGCTATGATGCAGAGAACGAGTTTGATGAGGATAAAGAGAAAAATGTCACCATTGGTGTTTATCGTCTGACCATGAAGAGTAACAGTGATAACTTCCGTCAGAGTTCTATCCAGGGTGTCATGAAGCGTATCAAGGCCAAGGGTGCAACGGTTGTGATTTATGAGCCGACTCTGAAAGATGGTGAGACATTCTTCGGATCAGTAGTGGTTAATGATCTGGATAAGTTCAAGGAAATGAGCCACGCCATCATCGCAAACCGCTATGACAAGTGTCTGGATGATGTGAAGGATAAAGTTTACACGAGAGATATTTTCCAGCGAGATTGATAGAGGTTATATAGGATTAAGATAGGGAGAAAGTTATATATGTACGATTATTTAGTAGTAGGTTCTGGTCTTTACGGGGCGATTTTTGCCCATGAGGCGAAGAATCATGGAAAATCTGTTTTGGTAGTGGACAAGCGTCCGAATATTGCGGGTAACATTTATACAGAAAGTGTTGAGGGCATCAACGTTCACAAATACGGCGCTCACATTTTCCATACCAACAATAAAAAGGTTTGGAGTTATATCACACAATTTGCAGAATTCAACCGCTTTACCAACAGCCCCGTGGCTAATTACAAGGGTGAATTGTATTCGTTACCGTTCAACATGTATACCTTTAACAAGATGTGGGGTGTTGTGACACCGGAAGAGGCTGCCGCCAAGATTGAGGAGCAGCGCAAGGAGATTACTGGCGAGCCACAGAATCTTGAAGAGCAGGCCATTTCACTTGTGGGTCGTGATATCTATGAGAAACTTATCAAAGGCTACACTGAAAAGCAGTGGGGGCGCGATTGTAAAGAGTTGCCATCTTTTATTATTAAGCGCCTTCCAGTTCGTCTGACTTTTGATAACAACTATTTCAATGCACTTTATCAGGGTATTCCTGTTGGTGGTTATACGAAGATGATTGCAAATCTGCTGGATGGTGTTGAGGTTCGTTTGAACACAGACTATCTGGAGAACAAGGCCGAGTTGGATGCATTGGCCGATAAGGTTGTGTACACTGGACCGATTGATGCTTATTTTGATTATAAGTTGGGTACGTTGGAATATCGTTCGGTTCGCTTTGAAACGGAAACATTGGACAAGCCTAATTTCCAGGGCAACGCAGCAGTGAACTATACCGACCGCGAAACTCCGTGGACTCGGATTATTGAACACAAATGGTTTGAATTTGGCAAGGATGAAAATGAAAACGATCTGCCAAAAACAATCATCAGCCGTGAGTATAGTAGCGAGTGGAAACCGGGAGATGAGCCGTATTATCCGGTTAATGATGCTAAGAATAGCTTGCTTTATTCTGAATATAAGAAGCTGGCAGACGCAGAAGAAAAAGTAATCTTCGGCGGTCGTCTTGGTGAGTATAAGTACTATGATATGGATCAGGTAATTGCAGCTGTATTGGATAAATGTGAGAAGGAACTGGGAGAGTAAAAATGGCAAAGAAAAAGATTTTAATGGTCTGTGAAGCTTTTGGAGGTGGCGTATTTACTTACGTATCTCAGCTCTGCAACGATATGGTGGATGAATTTGATATTTATCTTGCATATTCCCTCAGACCGCAGACACCTAAGAATTACAAAGATTTTCTGGATCAGAGAGTACATCTGATTGAAATGAAAAATGTTGGAGTCAAGGGTTTGACCAACTTTAAGAGTGATATTGCGGCAATTAAGGAACTGCGTCAGATTGAAAAAGAAATTCAGCCAGATGTGATTCATTTACATTCCTCTGTTGCAGGTGGCTTAGGTAGACTGGCTTATAAAGAAAAGAATAATACTGTTGTGTATACGCCTCATGGATATGCACATATTCTTATGGGACCGGGGAAGAAGAGCAAAGTCTACAAGTTTGCTGAAAAGGTTCTCGGAAATCGAGCACTTACACTTACCTGTTGCGAAAGTGAAGATGAAGAAGCAAAGAAATTCTCCAAGAGAACAGCCCATGTTGAAACGGGTGTGAATCTCTCAGATCTTTCTGCATCCCTTGATGGTATTAAGTCTGTAAAAAATGATAAATTCACGGTCTTTACGCTTGGCCGTGCCTGCGTTCAGAAACAGCCGCAGCTTTTTAATAGAATTGCTGAGCTGGTACCAGATGCAAGATTTATCTGGATTGGTAACGGAGAACTTGAAAGTGAGTTAACTGCTCCCAATATTGAAGTGACAGGATGGAAACCTCGTAAGGAAGCTTTGGCAATGGCCAAAGGTGCAGATGCATTTATTTTGTGCAGTCTTGGTGAAGCCATTGCGATGAGCCTTATTGAGAATATGTACATTAAAAAGCTGATTCTCGTTAGCAATACAATGGGAAATAAGAGTGTTATCAATGATGGCATTAATGGGTATGTATGTGATAAGGCGGAGGAGTATGCTGAACATATAAAAGCGGCTATGAAGGAATTTCCAAAAGAACTTGCAGAAAGAGCCTATCAGGATGTCCTTGAGATTTATAACACCGAAGCTATGAAGAAAAAATATATCGCATTCTATAATAATGTTATTGCGGGAAAGTATAGAAGGTAAGAAAATGACTCCATTTTTGAGTATTATAATACCTATTTACAAAATCAAAGAAGAGTATCTACGAGCATGCTTTGACAGTTTGTTAAAGCAAGATAATGATAATTTTCAGATTATTGCCGTTGACGATGGTTCCCCAGATTGTAGCGGTGAAATATGTGATGAATATGCTAAGAAAGATAACAGAATTATTGTAATTCACCAAAAAAATGCAGGAGTATCTGTTGCAAGAAATAATGGTATTAAAGAGGCAAAAACTGAATGGATAACATTTGTTGATCCAGATGATTGGGTTGAACCCACGCACGTTTCAACGCTGTATAATGCGCAGAAGAAAAATAGAGATATGGATATATTTCTATTTGACTATATTCAGGAATTTGATGGGAAAACAATTGTTAAGCATTTGAAAAGTGATAGCGGAATTCTTGATGAAGAATGGGTTCATAATTTAAGAATTGCGCCATTTAACTTTCTTGTTGTTAATGGAAAACCATATGAGTATGAGACGAATGTTATCTGGAACAAAATGTATCGTACATCCTTGCTAAAAGATAACGATATGTGGTTTGTTCCAAAGGCAAGAAAAGGTCAAGATGTGATTTTTAATGCAGAATGTTTGCAATTGACGGATAAGTACTTTTATATCCATAAAGCATTGTATCATTATCGGTATTTGCAAGAATCGGTGACCAACAGATTTAATGAAAAAGCGCAATACTATAACGAAGTAGCTTTTGAAAATTACGAAAGAATTATAAATAAGTTCTTATTGTCTGAAGAATACTGGAATGCTTATTACGCACGGGTGGTTACAAGATTGTACTCGTGTATGAGACTATACTATTTTCATCCAGATAATAAGAAAGATAAAAATACAACATATACAGAGTTGGATGATACGCTAGATAAATATCCATATTGTGATGCTTTGAAAAAGGTTGATGGTTCTTGCTTGACTAAATCTCAGAAAGTTTTTGTATATTTTCTGAAAAAGAGAAATTATGGAATGCTGAAATTCTTAGTTGATGGGAGAATTTGGCTGAAAAATATAAAGGGTGCGAGACTTAAGTAGGAAGAGAGTATGTTATGGCGATAAGAGTGTTGATTCAAATGCGTGATCTCAGAGTGGGAAATGGAATTGCAGCCTGCATTATGAACTACTATGAATACACAGTAAAGCATGGGTACCAAATAGATTTTCTTTTGAACAGAAATATTGATTCACCATATGCTGAAACGGTAAAGAAAAATGGTAGTAATATTTATACGCTCCCATTTGATACTAATAAACCAAATAAGGAAAATTGGAGCTATATAAAAAAGATTATTGATAGAAGATATGATATTCTTCATGTAAATTTAAGTGGATTAAACGCATTAGAAGCTCTTAAAGCTGCTAAAGAGTGTGGTGTAAAAATAAGAATCTATCATGCTCATAATCCAAAAGAAACATCGTCGTTAAAAGCAAGGATCAGATCTTTTGTTTATGAAATTCCAAGTGTTTGGTTGGCCAATCGATATGCAGCCTGCTCAAGTTATGCAGGAGATTCTCTCTTTGGAAAAAAAACATATTTAGTTATAAAAAATCCTATTGATACAAGATCTTTTATTTATGATGAGACCGCTAGAAAAAGGCTGAGAGAGACGCTCGAAATAGAAGATAAATTTGTTGTAGGTGTTGTAGGCCGATTAACAGAACAAAAAAATCCTTTTTTCATTATAGATATTTTTGAGAAGATAAAAAAACATGTAGATAATGCCTACTTGATTTGGGCAGGAGAAGGCAATTTGAAAACTGCCGTCGAAAAATATGTAAAACGTAAGAATTTGATGTCATCCGTAAAATTGCTCGGAATACGGGATGATGTTAATAAATTGTATTCTGCAATGGATGTCTTTTTATTACCATCTAAATTTGAAGGGTTTGGTATTGTTTTCGTTGAAGCACAGATGTCAGGTCTACAATGTTATGGGTCTGATAAGGTTCCGATTGATGTTCAGGTAAGTGACAATATGCATAGAATACCGCTTAATAAATCTGCGAGTGAGTGGTGCAATGAAATTATTAAAAATAATGGTTGTGTAAAGTCAAAACGAGAATCTCTTGCAGGGACTGGATTTGAGGTTGAAGGATTAGTAGAATCTCTTGTGAAATTATATAAATGCTGATCCGAGCTAATAGGAGATAAGGATGACAGTTTATATTGTTTTGATGTTACTAGCATTGGCTGGGTATGCGTTTAGTGCTAATGCAAGTGAAATAAATAGAAAACGCTATTTGTGTTTGGTTTTTAGCGCAATTGTAATAGTTGCGATGCTGAGAAGTGATCAAATTGGAATTGATTTGAGTCATTATTATAATAAGTATTATCCATTATTTAAAAACGTATCTTGGGATAAGCTTCAAAGTGTTACGATAAGCGGAGATTGGGAACTTGGATTCTGTGCATTTTGTAAAATAATAGGTCAGATTTCAACAAGTACACAGTGTTTTGTGATTTTTACAAGTTTGTTCTCAATAATTCCATACGCACATTTTATATATAGAAATTCAGATGATGTTGTGTTTTCTACAGTGTTTTTTTTGGGTTATCATATATTTATGATGAGCATGAATGTAATTCGTCAAGCGATGGCTGTAGGAGTTATTCTACTGGGATTAGAAGCGTTAAAGCGAAAACAGTATGTGAAATTTGCAATCTATGTTGTAATAGCGACATTCTTCCACACATCTGCAATCATTGCACTACTTTTTATCTTATGTGATATATTAACATTCAAAAAAAATACTGTTTACATTTTGACGATTGTGACAGTTGGATTCAGTCTCGTTTATAGATTTTTATTTGAAAAAATTATAAGTATTTCATCGCTTTCTAATTTGTATGGTTTATATAGTGCATCAGGGGCGGGTGATTCAGGCGGATATATAACGTTTCATACACTTGGAATGTTCGCCATCGCAGCCATTATTTTTGTATATTGTAGTGCTGTATATAATTGCGATGTTATTTCATGTCGACCGTATCGTTGTGGAAAATATGGAAGAACTACATTTTCGATAAAAGGGGGTGTTATAAAAATGCACAGAGTAACGCCAGATACTACGGTATACTGGAGTGAAAGTATGCTGATGTATTCTGTTTATCTTGCAGTATTATTTAGATTCAGTGCATTTATCATTAATGTTACAGCACGATTTTCGTTGTATTTTATACCATTTTTAATGATAGCATTTCCACACGCCCTTAATAAGGTACAAAATCAGAATAACCGTAAGTTAATGAAAATAGGAATGATTACAGCCATTATATTTTTTTTCCTGTATTTGGGATTTACGAGAGCAGGAGCAATGTGGGGAACGGTTCCGTATAGATTTTTTTGGAGTAAAGTTTAATGAATAGAAATAGTATTTTGATTGTAGCAGCTAGGTATAGCAATAACTTGGGTGATGATGTTATTTATGATACAGTATCCGAAGCTTGTAAAATTGCAAGAGGAGTAGAGCCTTTTGGGTTGTCCATTTCGGGAAAGAAAGGCTATACAGAAAACGATTTCGTGGAATCATCTAACAAAAATTTAAAGATTGTCGTGAAGGAATATTTAAAAGCTACGCCGCTATTTTCTGTATATGTTGAGAAAAAAGGGGCAATGCGATTAAAAGAAAATCTTGATAAATTGAATTGGGATAAATTTGACACTATTGTATTCGCAGGAGGCCAGCTATTTATGGACTATTTTGTTCATTGGATAGCGATTATTGTTTCATATGCAGAAAAGTACAATAAAAAGGTTGTGTTCAACTGTTGCGGGATGGGGAAACTTTCATCAAAATCTGTAAAATTACTATGTAAAGTGTTTCAGTCTGATAGCATTTATAGCATTACTATTAGGGATGGCGTGAAACAATTTAAGTCTCTTTTTGGAAGTGAGAATGTACTACAAACTATTGATCCAGCAATTAATAGTGCAAATGTGTATGGTAAAAGAGAAAAAATAGATGGAAGAGTAGGCATCGGTATTATATCTTACAAGATGCTTATTCGAAATAATATAGCAATTACAGAAGATGAGTACATTGATTTTATAAAGCATATGATTGATTTTTTAGAGTATCATAAAAGAAAAATCGTTGTATTTACAAATGGAGCAATTGATGATTATGAATTCGCTTGTTTCGCATTGAGATCTATTGGAAAAGAGAAACTGTTGGAAAAAAGGCCGACAAGACCAGTTGAACTCGTTGATGTTATTGCAACATGCGAATACATTATATCTTTTAGGTTGCATTCATTGATTTTGGCAGCCGCTTACGATATTCCGTCTATTGGACTTGTATGGGATTCGAAGGTTACATCTTTTTTTGAGACGATAAAAAGAGAAGAATGGGCAATTATGCTGAATGATGGTTTGTCGTTTGAAAAGCTTAAATATAAGATTGAAAATTTACTTTCAATTACTAATTATAAAACAACATGCGCGTTGAAAAAATCGTATGATAATTTGATAGAGATTTTGAAAGAATGAGGAAAAACTTCATGTCAGAGGAAAAAAGTAAAAGCAGAAATCTCATTGAAGGTATGTTAATATATGCCATTGGAAATTTTGGGTCAAAAATTTTAGTGTTTCTTATTGTACCACTTTATACATATTATATTTCTACTGAGGACATGGGAAATTACGACTTGGTGTTAACAACTGTAAATTTGCTTACGCCAATTGTAACAATGCAAATATCGGATGCTGCATTTCGCTGGATGATAAGAACTGACAAGGGAAATGAAGTTTACATAAGATCTACTATACAGGTGCTTATAATTAATTCGTTAATTGCAGCGGGAGTAATTTTTATCATTAATTCGATTCATCCGATTCTATATTGCGAATTCTTTGTTGGTGTTCTTATAACTTCGAGGGCATTGGCAACAATTCAAAAACTATTGAGAGGCTTGAAAAATCAAAAACTTTTTGCAGTATCAGGTATTTTATATACAGTGATTTTTTTGGCGCTCAATATTATAAAAATATGCTGTTTACATCAAGGAGTAGAAAGTCTGTTTCAAAGTGCCATTATTTCTAATCTTATAACATTGGTCGTTATTTTCCTTCTTGAAAAACAACTGAGGATCAATTATTGGCTTAAACCGAATACATCTGTTATAAAAAAGCTGCTTAAATTTTCGATCCCATTGGTTCCAAACCAATTAAACTGGTGGATTATCAATTCCTCGGATCGTTATATAATTAGATTTTTTTTGAATGCATCGGCGAATGGAATTTATTCGATATCATATAAATTTCCGACGATGCTTCAAGTTATCTTGGGTTTGTTTACTACATCCTGGCAAGACGTTGCAGTATCTGATACAGAAAAAAAACCGAGTTCCTTTTATTCGGATGTTTTTAAACAGTTGTATATTCTTTCATTTGGACTCTTGTGGGTATTGAATCCAATAACAAAAATATTCATTTTATTATTTATGAATTCTGATTACCATACGGCAGCAAGGTATGTCTCTTTTTTGTATTTGGGTACAGTTTTTCAATGCTTTGCCTCTTTTTATGGTGTAGGATACCTAAGAGATAAAAAAACAAAAAATGCTAGTTTGACAAGTATATACGGTGCACTTATCAATGCGGCTGTAAATATTGCTTTGATTAGATTTATAGGTTTACAAGCTGCATCGGTTTCCACATTTCTTGGATTTTTAATAATGTGGTTAATACGAGAGAAACAAAACAGAGATGAACTTAATGTCACAATTGATAAAAAACACTTTTTACTGCTTTTTTGTCCAACGCTTATATTGTCTTTAGCTGAATGCTTCACTGGTCTATATATAGATATTGTGTTGAGCTTTTTAGGAATAGCAGTATTTCTTTTTGTTAACAGAAAAATGATATCTTTGCTTCTTGTTAAGATTCATAAAAAATGTGAAATAGATAGGGTAAAAAAACATGAATAAGAGGATACTTTGGGTCGATGTAGCAAAGGCAATAGGTATTTATTTTATAGTTTTAGGTCATGTGCTAACTACTGAACATTAAGAAGATGGATATTCTCTTTTCATGTTCCGCTTTTCTTTTTTCTCGCAGGAATCACATTGAAAACAAATAGTACATGGATGGATTTTGTGAAAAAGAAAGCAAAAGGGTTATTAATCCCGTATATATCTTTTAGTTTTGTAAGTATGGCAGTATATGAATTAATGGTGGCCTTTTTGGGAATAGAGGAAAAGCTTAAGTTTCCACGGGATTTATTTGTTGTATTATACGGGAATTCTCAATCCGATATAATGAAATGGAATACGCCACTTTGGTTTTTACCTTGTCTTTTTGCAGTGTCTTTAATTATTTATTTGCTTGAAAAAGTTATTAATAAAATTTTTTTTTGGGGGTGGCAAAGATTAAGAATACTTACAATTATAGTGTTTTTGGCCGGGAGCATTTGCTGGCATGGGGTATTTGATCTAAAATTGCCATTTCAAATGGAATCAGGTCTATTTATGATAGGTTTTTGTGAACTAGGGGTACTGGTATAACAGTACGATATGCGAAATTGTAAAAAATTTATGCTGTTAGTTCCAATATTGGTTTTAATCGGTATATTATTAAGCAATATAAATGGTTTTGCAGAAGTGAGAATTTATTCGTATGGGAGACATCCGATTCTGTTTGTTTTGACATCGCTTTTACTTGGTGGAGCGTGTGTGTGTTTGGCTCTATTTTTTCAGCATAATCGTTTATTGGGAGTGCTTGGGAGAAATACATTGGCAATATTGCTTCTGCACAAATTTCCAGTTGTTTTCTTCCAATCTATTTGCCCGATGGTGAAAAATATGCTTAGTGATTCTTGTGAATTTAATCGAACAATGATGGCATTAATAATTTCAGTGGTGGTTATTGCTATGTGTTATATTGCTGGATTGGTAATTGAAAACATGGCTCCGATTGTACTGGGGAAATCGAAATGATCCGATATTATAATATTCCATATTATTTATTGAACTTCATAATTCACAATAGAAATCTTCTATATAAAAAGGATAGTGTGTAATAAGGAAGGAAAAGAGATTATGAAAACAACATTACTTATCATGGCGGCCGGAATCGGCAGCCGATTTGGAACAGGAATTAAACAGTTGGAGCAGGTCGATGATGCAAACCATATCATCATGGACTACTCGATCCACGATGCGATTGAGGCAGGCTTCAACCATGTAGTATTTATTATTCGTAAGGATATCGAGAAAGAGTTCAAAGAGGTCATCGGCGATCGCATTGCATCTATTTGCTCATCTCATAATGTAACTGTGGATTATGCGTTTCAGGATATCAACGATATTCCGGGAGAACTTCCGGAAGGCCGGACAAAGCCGTGGGGAACCGGTCAGGCCGTGCTTGCTGCAAAAAACGTGATTGATACCCCGTTCATTGTGATCAACGCAGATGATTACTATGGCAAGGAAGGCTTCAAGGCTGTCCACGAGTACTTGGTAAATGGCGGCAAGTCCTGTATGGCAGGCTTTGTGTTGAAGAACACACTGTCCGATAATGGCGGTGTGACTCGTGGTATCTGCAAGATGGATGAAAATGGAAACTTGACTGAGGTTGTGGAAACCAAGAACATCGTAAAGACTGCAGATGGAGCAAAGGCAGACGGTGTGGTTGTTGATGTGAATTCTCTTGTTTCCATGAATATGTGGGGCTTGACTCCTGATTTTCTGGATGTGCTGGAAAATGGTTTCAAGGAGTTTTTCCAGAAAGAAGTGCCAGGCAATCCTCAGAAAGCCGAGTATCTGATTCCAATCTTCATCGGTGAACTGCTGGAGCAGGGCAAGATGTCTGTGAAGGTTCTGAAGACCGATGATACATGGTATGGTATGACCTACCATGAGGATGTCGCAGCAGTAAGGGACAGTTTCAAGAAAATGTTGGCGGATGGCGTGTACAAGGCTGATTTATTTGCAGACTTGTGATATACTGGGAGCGGTAGCTCCCTACGCTGCTCGGACAATCACACACCTCTTCATGGTAAGCAGCAGGCAACGATCTTACAATCGGCGAAGATGTGAGAATAATTTGTCGTTTATAGTTTTATTTGGAACTTGGCTGAGTTGCATAAAGTTAAAGGTCGAAACCAAATGATTTGTTAGAGACATTGAGATTGATGGAGGCGCTGTGATGAACAGTCTGATGGTAACTTATATGTGGGTTCAGATGGGATTTCCTACGGGTGTATGTGGGGTTCGTAGCCAACACTTACATGAAACAAAATAGCCGAGTGAAGAGTAAGACATAAATAAACGAAACTACACCTAGAGGCCGTACCTCTGGACCACACTTTAACAATTATTGCACACATGCGTGTGAATTATTATATTGGAAAGTGAGGGATGATTTGCAATGGAAAAACATAAATTAAAAGATTTCATTGATGCTACAAAAGAAGAAGCTGGAAATGTTGCAGTGGAAGAGGTTTTGCCAGCAGTAGTAAAAGAGGCAGGTGGATTTATAGTCAGTGAGGGTGTAGGAATGCTGGCTAGTGAAATCGTTGGTGCGGTAGTTCCTGTCGCAAATAATATTCGTCTCTCATATAAACAGAATCGTTTGGAAAGAAACGTAGTTGAGGCTTTGCAAATTGTTCAAAGAAATCAAGATGAACTTGAAAATAAAATTGTGAAATTACAACAAAGTAATTTGGAATATCAAAGACAGATTACAGAAGCATTGCTTGATAATATTGTCGAAGAACCACAAGAGGCAATGGTTAAGTATAATGTCAATGGATATGTTAACTTGCTGAAATCAGATAACACAAATCTGGATATTGTATTGATGTTTTTTAAGACACTTTCACAGTTAAGCGATTTGGATATTCGTGTTTTGAAATCGTATTCGTATCTTGGAAACGATGGAGAAAATATTTTGGACATCTGTAAAGACATTCACGTTGATTTTGAACAACTGCGATTCATCAGAGAAAAGCTCGAACGATTTGGACTTTTGCAAAGTAAAAACGAGGAAATTAATGATAATAATCTTAAAGAGATTGTTAAATACCTCCAAAACCTTGAAAAAGAAAGAAAAAAATCCAAGCCAGGAAGTGTAAAGATTCCGAAGCTAAAAAAGGTGTCAGGTTCAGATAGCTATAAAATCACACCGTTGGGAAGGCAGTATCTTACATTGATTGAAGCGTGAGTATGCTGATGTTGTCTTGTGTAAAAGGAGGAAAAGATGGCAAATGGATTACTTTTGCAGTATGTGAATAAACGTAAGAATGATTATAAACATTTTATGGGAGTATCATCGCTTCCTTCATTTGAGTTGATTTCAAAACATATTTCGCTTTCTGATGCGAATGCGTCTGGATGGGGAGCATGGGCAACTCATCGATTTGATTTTCAAAGTCAGTCGCATTCCATTGAAGTGTGGGAAGATCTGTGGAAACCACAATTGCATGGCGATTATGTCATATTTCACGAATTGACGCATCTGCTCGATACGGAGAATCTCGTAAATGGGGATAAAAAGAAAAACGCCATGGTGCGTGGCTTTCTGGAATATCATGCAAGCCAAATTGAAACTATTAAAATTTTGGGATATGAGAGTATTGGCGAAAATATTTCTTTCTCTATGAAACAGCAAGTGGAAACTGTTGCATCAATCAAGTCAATGCAGAACTTTGTAGATGAGCCGGCCAATACTGCAAAGTCGTTACTTAGAAGAAGTGACTTCCCTAAAGATTTAGAGACACTTTTAACAACAGCAGCGTTGATATTCAACTATTATGGTAGACGTTCAATATGCTTAATGTATGCTCAGGATTATCGAGAAGATGTAGATATTATGGAGTTTTCTGAATTTATAGGAACAGCACAATTAGCTGCTTTGGATACATTTTTGAAAGGTTGGCTTAATGCCGCGCAAATTGATGTGCTAGGACAGTTTTATTTCGGAATGATTGGCACAAAAATAAAGGAATATGGATTGGTATAATAAGAAATGCTCAGGAGTTGAATCTGTGATTTTATAATGCTATACTTAAACAACTATAAAGGGAAAGCGGTTATCTCCTATGCCAAGAACGAAAGGCAGCAAAAACCGTCCCAAAACCAATACTACCAAAGATTATGATTCTCTGTCATCAGAGAGAACTACTGCTCGGAGCGCAAGGACTGGAAGCTGGATCTGCGTGTCAATGAGCACACGGAGCTGGAGATTTTTGCTGTATTTAACACAGTGGGGTCAGGCACCATTAAATTTTAGAAATTAGCATAAGATAATAGCAACAGGACTCCCCGCACCTCTCACATATGTGATGTGTCCCATGGGGAGACTTTTTTATTTTTGGGGAGAAAATGATTGAATAATACAGATAAAGCCGAAGAATCTTGTGGAATTGAAAGGATGCCGAAAGCATATGGAGTAAAACAACTTTCTTTTATGAATTTTGAATACCCAATACCATATGAAAAATTGAAAATTTGTCATCCTACACAGAAGGTGCGATTATTGGAAAATGGAGATATAGTAATTTCTTCACTTCATTCGGATGGAAAGATAAGAGTATATTTAGTAAACAAGTAGCCCAAAAAAGACATTACTGTAGGTGGTTCGTGTTATATTGTAAAATCACAAAAAGTATGTCCTGAATATTTATATTTATATTTGCAGAGTGAAACTGCAGATAAATATATTTTTTATAATTCTCCATTTATTCAGGTGACTCCATCAACAATAAATGAAATTCTTGTATCGATTCCATCAGATAGGATGCAGGAATTAGCACGTTTAACTTTTCAAGCTGGACACAATACAAGTCAGCCCATTCAAATCGATAGAATGAACGAGTTTCTACGAGAGGATAAGTCTATTAATAGCGAAGAACATCCATTTCAGAGTTTAATGATCGAAGAATTTCTTGGTAACATAAAGATGGAAAAAAGGACTTGATACAGAAGCTACTAAGTGACGACGCAAAAGAACTTATTAGTTGTTTGGAAGTTGGGGCATATAAAGCATGTATGATACTGTGTGGATCTATACTTGAAACTATATTATTAGATTGGCTATCTGAGCTTGAAAACACGAATTATTTTGTTGATGACGATAACATGCATATAAACCTATATGGTGTTATTCGTCGTTTGAAGGAAATATACAATCCTAGCTGGAATTCAGAAGCTAATGCAGCACATGACATTAGATTAAAAAGAAATTTAGTTCATCCAGTAAAATTTGTTGTTGAAAATCCGACAGTAAATAGAGATACTTGTCTGCAAGTACTAAGAGAAATGCAGAGCATTTTAATTTCACGTGGATTTGAGAATGGTTTTACAATTCCGGCAAACTAGAAAGAAATAAAATGAGAAGACCACATTGGTGCCTGACACCATTAAATTCAAAAATCACTATTTAATCCAATTAAATCCAATCTAATTTTAAAATATTGGTTCTGAAAAACCAAAAAGATATTGACAAACTGAAATAAACTTGGTAATCTATAATCAAGAAATAAAGATGGTTATTCAAAACCAAGAAAGAGTGATCGCATTGTTAAACGAAATTAATGAAGTAAAAGGCAACTTTATTGACAATGAAACAGCTAATCAGCTTACACCGGAACTTAAAGCTGTTTGGGATGAAATATTTGTTTGCAAAAATGAAATTGAGTTAATTTTAAGAAGCAAGACTTCGATGGCAGGAAAAGGATTTTTTGGAGTGTTTGGAGATGTTACAGTGGCTGCTTACCTTTTGGCAAAGTCATTTGATTGCAGCGCACACGCCGCATATTCATTTGAAGAAGATGCAAGAATAGATGCTGACATTAAGAAAGTCGCAGAAGACTTTTATATTTCTGAAAACTGGAAGGAATTAATGGAACTTACAAAAGCTCATGAGCAGAAAATCTTCTATTTAGTTTCACTTTTAAGGGATTTATCTGATCCGATGATGACACCTGAAAGCTTAGGAAACTTGGCTGATGAATTACTTGAGATAAAAGCCAATGATAAATTCGCAGATTTCTGCTGTGGTGCAGGAACTGTTGTGGCTGATGTTGTCAAAAATCATCCAACTGTAGAAGCATATGGATTCGATAAACTTGTATCTTCTATTGCAATAGCAAAGATTTACAACGATTTATCAGAAGGTAAGATTACTTTTGAAGCAAAGGACATCTTTGAACTGGGATTAGACGAAGATAATGGCAGACGCTTTGATAAGATTTTTGCGAATTATCCGTTTGGAATGAGGATTAAAGAATTAGGTCTTGGAAATCAGTATTTGGAGCAGTTGGAAAAGAGAATACCATCTGTTTCAAAAGCCACATCATCTGATTGGCTGTTCAATAGCTTAATGGTTGATATGCTTTCAGAGGATGGAAAAGCTGTAGGCATCATGACTAATGGAAGTACATGGAATCAGAGTGATTCAGCAATTAGAAGCTATTTCATAGAGAATGGTTTGATTGAATGTGTAATTGCTTTACCGGCTAGGTTATTTGCAGGAATAACTATTGCAACTTCAATGATAGTTTTTAGCCGTAATAATAAAGGAGTGCGCTTGGTTGATGCTTCAGAACTCTTTGTAGAGGGAAGAAGAGTAAATGAACTGAGTGCTGAAAACATCTCTCTTATTATTAAAGCAACTAAGAGCAACTCTGATATAAGCATGTATGTAAGTGCAGAGCAGCTTCGAGATAACGATTATGTGTTAAGTATGAATCGATATATTGTCCATGATGTAGCAGATGGAATGGCATTTGGCGATGTGATTAAAAGAATTACTCGTGGAGCCCAGCTTAATGCTAAGGCATTAGATGAAATTACTACTACAGTGCCTACAGACATGCAGTATTTGATGCTGGCTAACATCAAAAATGGACTTATTGATAAGGAATTACCTTATTTGAAGTCTATTGATAAGAAAAATGATAAGTATTGTTTATCAAATCACTGCCTTATTCTCTCTAAGAATGGATATCCTTACAAGATTGCTGTTGCAGAAGTAAAGGAAGGACAAAGAATATTAGGTAACGGAAATCTTTATATTATAGAGCTCGATGAAGAAAAGGCAGATCCGTATTATCTTGCAGCATTCTTTGGAAGTGAGCAAGGTACAGCGGCACTAAGGAGTATAACGGTTGGTGCAACGATTCCAAATATCGGAGTTGAGCAGTTGACGAAGCTTGTTATTCCAATTCCACCAATTGAAAAACAGAAAGAGATTGCAGACAAATATAAGACTGTAAAAGATGAAATTACAATGCTTCAGTTAAAGCTTGAAAAAGCAAAGAACAGAATGGCACATATCATTGAGGAAGGGGGTATTTGATTAATGATAATTACAAAACCAAAACTATCTCTTGAGGGACAAATCGAGCACTTGAAGAAAAAAGGTGTACTTTTTAACATAATGAATGAAGAGTCAGCTAAGGAATATCTTACTCAGCATAATAATTATTTTAAACTGACAGCATATAGAAAAAATTATGATAAGCATCCTGATGGAGAAAACAAGGGAAAATACATAAACCTAGAGTTTGCATATCTGGTGGATTTGGCTGTGATAGATATGAGACTGCGATATCGGATTGTGCATATGGCTCTAGATATTGAACATCACACAAAGCTACAACTTCTGCGTATGATGGATAAGTTTAATGAGGATGGATATCAGATAGTTCAGGATTATATGGATTCTTTGAGTGAAGTACAGAGAAAAAATTGCGATAGTGAGATTAACCGAAATAAAGGAAATATATATTGCGGTGACATTGTAGATAAATACGATGGCGCTTATCCAATATGGGCTTTTATTGAAATAATTCCTTTTGGAAGATTGGTTGCTTTTTATGGCTTTTGTGCGGATAGGTTTGCAGATAAGGAGATGAAGAATAATTTTTACAGGCTTTTGACTTGTAAGGAGATTCGAAATGCCTCTGCTCATAGCAATTGTATCCTAAATGACCTTAAAGCTAGGACGGCTGCTCACAAAACGAATACCGCTGTCACAAATGAGCTTATGATGATTAATGATATGAATAGCAATTTTAGAAGAAATCGAATGAGTAATGCTAGAATTCAGCAATTAGTGACATTGTTTTATATGCACAGGACTATGGTTGAAAGCGATGGTATTAAAAAGTCTGAAAGCGAAGAAATTCAGAAGGTAATGAAAAGAATTGATAGGAATTATGACTATTATAGTACAAATCCTATGATTAAAGGTACTTTTGATTTTTTAAAAATGGTGGTTGACAATTGGTTTAAGACCGTGTAAAATGTATATCACATAGAAAAAGTTTATCTTTTGCAGAGCGGCATTGTGAAAACGATGTTAGCTCTGTTTTTTTGTTTATGATTCCTTTTCTTGTATTTTACATGGCATTCCGCTATACTAGTATTAAGTATAGCGGATTATTTTTTGGAGGCTTTTATGGCAAATACTTTGAAGTTACCGGTTGGAATTGAAAATTTTGAGGAAATTCGTAAACTGGGTTTCTATTATATTGACAAGACAAGGCTTATAGAGCAGCTCTTACAGGGCTGGGGTAAGGTGACTCTTTTTACTCGCCCTCGCCGTTTCGGTAAGACTCTCAATATGAGCATGCTAAAAAGCTTCTTTGAGATAGGCACAGATAAGACTTTGTTTGATGGCTTATATATTTCAGACAATAAAGAGCTTTGTGATGACCATATGGGTAAGTACCCGGTTATTTTTCTTTCACTCAAGGGCGTGGAGGGATTAGAGTTTGCGTCAGCAAAAAGAATGCTATGTACTATTATAGACCGTGAGATAGATAGACACTATTACTTGAAAACAAGTGATGTGTTGACTGATGAGGATAGAACACTGTTTACAAAGATGCTTCATGGGCAGGATGACAATATTGAGGATAGTATACGAATGCTTTCAAAGCTGTTGTATAAGCACTATGGTCAGAAAGTAGTTATTCTCATAGATGAGTATGATGTTCCACTCGACAAGGCTTTTCAGAATGGCTACTACAAGGAGATGGTTTCTCTCATCAGAGGGCTTTTCGGGCAGGCGCTTAAGACCAATGAGTTTTTACAGTTTGCGGTGCTCACAGGCTGTCTTCGTGTGTCAAAGGAGAGCATTTTTACAGGGCTCAATAATTTTGAAATCAATTCTATTGTGGATATCGACCATGATGAGCAGTTTGGCTTCACTGATGATGAAGTTATGAAGCTGCTTTTAGACTATGATAGGAGCGAGAGGTACCCGGATGCAAAGGAATGGTATGATGGCTATCATTTTGGTAATGCGGATATTTATTGTCCGTGGGATGTGATTAATTTTGCCAAGAAGCTTGTTTCAGATCCGTCAGCCAGACCGAGTGCGTTCTGGATTAACAGTAGTGGCAACGATATGGTGAAGCGCTTTGTGGACAAGGCTGACCAGACCACGAGGGATGAGATTGAAAAGCTCGTGGCAGGCGGATTTGTAGAGAAGCAGCTTCGCCTTGATCTGACATATGATGAGATTGACAATACTATTGATAATCTGTGGAGTGTGCTTTTTACCACAGGCTATCTCACCAAAATCGGAGAGGTCAAGGTGCCTGACAGTGAGAGCTATGCCTATAAGCTTGTGATTCCTAATAAAGAGGTGCGTGAGGTGTTTATCTTGCAGATTCAGGAGTGGTTCAAGGCTGTTGTTGCAAATGATGATGATACTATGAAGCTTTTATCAAAGGCAATTCTGGATAAAGATGAGAAACAGATTACCAGGCAGCTCAATATCGTTATGAGCCGCATGATTAGCATACTCGATACCAAGGAGCCTGATGCTATGAAGGAGAATTTCTATCATGACTTACTTCTCGGTCTACTGCGTGGCAGCAATCCGGACTGGCTGATTAAGTCCAATCGTGAGTCGGGAGATGGCTTTAGTGATATTTTGATTGAGCCGGAGGATCCGGATGCTGGGATCGTTATAGAGGTGAAGTATGCTAAGGAGATGAAGGAGCTTGACGCAGCATGCGAGACTGCTATGGCACAGATTAAGAATAAGCGCTATGATGAGGCTCTGCGGGATGAGGGGCGGTGTGATATTTTAGCCTATGGCATTGCTTTTTGCAGGAAGCGGTGCAGGGTGGTTGGTGAGAAGCTGTAAATTATTTTTACTTTATACCAGAGGCTGGGATAGCGGATTATTTTGGAGGTATTTCTATGAAGCTTAAAACAGGACAAAAGTGCGCATTCGGATTTGGCGCATTCGGAAAAGATATTGTGTATATGCTTATTTCATCGTATTTGCTCTACTATTACAATGTAGTGCTTGGGATGAGCAGTGTGTTTATCGGTACGGTGATGATGGCGGCAAGGATTTTTGATGCATTCAATGACCCGGTGATGGGCATTATCGTGGCAAAGACGCGTACCAGGTGGGGCAGGTTCAGGCCTTGGATTTTTGCCGGCACGGTGCTCAATGCCGTGACCATATATGCTTTATATGCCACTCCTGAGTCTATGGGTGATTCAGCGCAGAGAGTGTGGCTTACAGTGTTTTACTTTGCATGGGGCATCACATATACGCTTATGGATATTCCGTTCTGGTCTATGATTCCCGCAATCACTGAGCCGGGCAGCGACAGGGAGCAGCTTACATCGCTTGCGAGGACATGCTCCGGCATTGGAGATGCTATTCCTACGGTGCTCACTATGACAGTGGTGCCGATTCTTGGTGCAGGAAGTTCTATGGCTGACTACAGGATTGGATTTAAGTGGTGGGCACTTATTATAGCGGTAGTATTTGTGATTTCTGAGCTTGTATGCGTGGTATGTGTGCCTGAAAGACCGGTTGCCTGTGATGAGAAGCCGGGAAAGATATCTGATATGTTTAAAGCCTTATTTAAGAACGACCAGGCTATGACTGTTGTGGTATCAATCATTCTCGTGTATACATCACTCAATATCTGTGGTAACCTGGTGCTTTATTTCTTCCGGTTTGATGTGGGAAACGAGGGCGCATATTCTATATTTGCTGCAGTTGCTTTTGCAGCACAGGTGCTTGTCATGATGGTTATACCGCTGCTTCGCAAGAGATTCAGCAAAAGCCAGCTTTTTATATCAGGATTTATTATTCAGATAGCAGGCTTTGCGGTGATACTTATCATGGCATTTGCAAAGCTCTACACGCCGCAGAGCTGGTACATACTCTGCCTGCCGGGTATTTTGATTTATCTGGGCTACGGTATGCTCAATGTTATCATGACTATATTTCTTTCGGATTCTGTTGATTATGGTGAGGTGATGAATGGCACGAGAGAGGAGTCGGTCATTTTCTCAATGCAGACATTTACGGTAAAGCTCGCTTCCGGTATAGCGGTATTTCTGGCTGGGCTGGTGGTTGACTGGATAAATCTGGATACTGCGGCTGCGGTACAGACACAGGATACACTTGATGCTCTTCGTATGTGGATGACGTTTCCGTCTGTTATCCTGCTCATTGTGGGCATATTTGTATTTAAGAGGTTTTATAAGCTGGATGATACAAGGATGGAAGAAATTAAATCCAAGCTTAATTAAAAACTGCTTAGAGCCTGTAGAATTGTATACGAAGACAAATAACGCCCATGCATGAATGCATGGGCGAATTTTTTATTTCTTAAGCTTCTTCTGTGCCGTAGAAAGCATCAGCTTAATACGGTTCAGCTGGTTTACCTCAGAAGCACCCGGATCATAATCAATAGCCACGATATTGGCATCCGGATGATCATGTCTGATTTTCTTTATAACTCCCTTACCCACAATATGGTTCGGTAAGCATGCAAAAGGCTGTGCACAGATGATGTTTGTGACACCCTCATTGATGAGCTCAAGCATCTCACCTGTCAGGAACCAGCCCTCACCGGTCTGATTACCGCACGAAACGATAGGAGAAGCATACTCTGCGAGATCCTGCACGTGAGCGGTTGGCTCAAAATGCTTGCTCTTAGCCAGCTCATCCCTAGCATCCTTTCTGAGCCACTCGAAGAAGGCGATAAGGCGGTTGTTCATAAACTTAGCTTTCTTAGAAGCACCGAGATAGTCAGCCTTGAAATTCGTGTTGTAGCAGCAGTAGAGTAAGAAATCAGTCAGATCAGGCACTACAGCCTCGGCTCCTTCAGCTTCGAGCAGGTCAACCACATAGTTGTTTGCTGCAGGCAGGAATTTGACGAGAATCTCACCGACCACGCCGACACGCGGCTTAACCTCATCTGTCATAGGCAGATTGTCGAAATCCCTTATGATTTCGCGGCACATCTTTTTGTATTTCTTGTGAGAGAGCATCTTTGTGTTGCCGACAAAGTCGATGACTCTCTTTTTCCACTTCTCATGGAGAGCATTGGCACTTCCCGGCTCTTTCTCATAAGGACGTACCCTGTAGAGACAGCGCATAAAGATATCGCCAAACTCAAGTGCATACAGTCCGTGCTGGATGAGGCTTGGAGTAAACTTAAAGCCCGGGTTTTTCTCGAGACCAACCATGTTGATTGAGATAACAGGCACATCAGGATATCCGGCTTTTTCAAGGGCTCTTCTGATAAAGCCGATGTAGTTTGTCGCACGGCATCCGCCACCGGTCTGTGAGATGAGGATGGCAGTGTGTGTCATATCATAGTTGCCTGATTTGACGGCTGCCATAATCTGTCCTACGACAATGAGTGAAGGGTAGCAGGCATCGTTGTTTACGAACTTAAGTCCCACATCCACACATTCCCTTGCAGGGATATCCGGTATGACCATATTGTAGCCGGCTGCCTTAAAGGCTGGCACGAGAAGGTCAAAGTGTATAGGTGACATCTGAGGGCAGATGATGGTGTAGTTGTCCTTTTTCATCTGCTCGGTGAATACAACACGCTCGTAGTTAGACGGTTTTAAGTCACGCTTTTCATGCTTGGTTTCCTTGACTCTTATGGCGGCAAGGAGCGAGCGGATACGGATTCTTGCTGCGCCCAGGTTGTTTACCTCGTCGATCTTCAGGCAGGTGTATATCTTGCCGGAGCCTGTCAGTATATCGTTTACGCAGTCGGTTGTGACAGCATCGAGACCACAGCCGAATGAGTTGAGCTGGATTAAGTCAAGGTCATCACGGGTCTTTACAAAGTTGGCTGCTGAGTACAGTCTGGTGTGGTACATCCACTGATCCATGACGATGAGAGGTCTCTCAAGCTCGCCCAGATGGGATACAGAATCCTCAGTCAGCACACAGATGCCATAGCTTGTGATGAGCTCAGGGATACCGTGGTTGATTTCCGGGTCCACATGGTACGGACGGCCTGCGAGCACGATTCCGCGACGTCCGGTGTCTTCCATGTAGTCGAGCACTTCCTCGCCCTTTCGCTGTATCTCAAGCCTTGTCATGGCAAGCTCCTTCCAGCCTGCGGCTACCGCATCACGAATCTGTGACTCAGGCAGATTGAAATCACCCTTTGAGAAGGTGGCAACGAGCTGCTGTGAGATAGTTTCCTCACTCTCAAATGACATAAACGGATTTATGAATTTAACCTCGCCTGAGGTAATCTCGTCCACGTTGTTTTTGATATTCTCAGAGTATGATGTGACAATAGGGCAGTTGTAGTGATTGTTTGCATCAGGAAACTCCTTGCGCTCATATGGCACTGCCGGGTAGAAAATAAAATCTACATTTTGTTTTATGAGCCAGCTTATATGACCATGTGTGAGCTTTGCAGGGTAGCACTCTGACTCACTTGGGATGGAGTCGATACCCATCTCATAAATCTTTCTGGTAGACTGTGGTGACAGCACTACAGAAAAGCCGAGACGTTTGAAAAATGTAGCCCAGAACGGATAGTTCTCGTACATATTCAAGGCTCTTGGGATGCCGACTGTACCATGTGGAGCATCCTTTGGGTCAAGTGGCTCATAGTCAAATATACGCTTGTTCTTGTATTCAAAAAGATTTGGTATGTTATCCTTGTTCTTCTCCTTGCCCAGACCCTTTTCACAGCGGTTTCCGGTGATGTACTGTCTGTTGTCGGAGAATTTGTTTATAGTTAAAAGACAGTGGTTTGTACAGCCCTGACAGCGTGCGAGCTTTGTGGTGTAGGTGAGCTCGTTTATCTGGTCGATTGTGAGCATTGTTGTCTTATAATCAGCCGTGTGGCGCTCACGTGCGATGAGTGCGGCACCAAAGGCACCCATGATACCTGCGATATCAGGCCTTGTGGCATGTACACCTGCTATTTTTTCAAAGCTTCTAAGAACGGCATCATTGTAGAATGTACCACCCTGGACTACGATATTTTCACCGAGGTCGCTTGCATCAGACAGCTTGATAACCTTGAAAAGTGCATTCTTTATTACTGAGTAGGCAAGTCCTGCTGATATATCTGCGACAGATGCGCCCTCCTTCTGGGCCTGCTTTACCTTTGAGTTCATGAAAACCGTACATCTGGTTCCAAGGTCGATAGGATTCTTTGCAAAAAGGGCTTCCTTCGCGAAATCCTGAACTGAGTAGTTTAAGGACTTTGCGAAGGTTTCAATAAATGAGCCGCAGCCTGAAGAGCAGGCCTCGTTGAGCTGTACTGAGTCGACTGTCTGGTTCTTTATCTTGATGCACTTCATGTCCTGTCCACCGATATCGAGGATACAGTCTACCTTTGGGTCGAAGAATGCTGCTGCGTAGTAGTGGGCTACAGTCTCAACTTCGCCGTCGTCCAATTTTAAAGCTGCCTTTAATAAAGCCTCTCCGTAGCCTGTAGAGCAGGAGTGTACGATGTGTGCATCCTCAGGAAGCTTTGCGTAAATCTCCTGGATAGAACGGATGGCTGTCGCGAGAGGGCTTCCGTTGTTGTTGCTGTAGAATGAGTATAAAAGGTCTCCGTCCTCGCTTACGAGAGCGATTTTGGTGGTGGTTGAGCCTGCATCTATTCCGAGATAGCAGTTGCCCTTGTATGTAGAAAGGTCACCGGTCTTTACGTGATTGTTGCCGTGACGCGTTGTAAATTCATCGTAATCAGCCTGATCCTTAAAAAGAGGCTCCATACGTGCTACCTCAAATTCCATCTTTATGCCGTTTGAGAGGCGGTCGATTAAGGATGAGAGTGTGGTGACAGAGTTGTTTTTATAGTTTAATGCAGAGCCTATTGCTGCAAACAGATGAGAGTTTTCAGGAACGATAGTGTGCTCGTCATCGAGATTTAAGGTTCTGATAAATGCTGATTTAAGTTCTGACAAAAAGTGCAGAGGACCGCCAAGGAAAGCAACATGTCCCTTGATTGGCTTACCGCAGGCGAGGCCGCTGATGGTCTGGTTTACCACGGCCTGAAAGATTGAAGCGGATAAATCTTCGCGTGTGGCTCCCTCATTGATGAGAGGCTGGATATCTGTTTTGGCAAATACTCCACAGCGGGCTGCGATAGGGTAGATGGCCTTGTAGCTTTTTGCGTATTCATTTAGTCCTGTGGCGTCTGTCTGGATGAGAGAAGCCATCTGGTCGATAAATGAGCCTGTACCGCCGGCACATATGCCGTTCATACGCTGTTCCACGTTGCCGCCCTCGAAGTATATGATTTTGGCATCCTCGCCACCTAGCTCTATTGCCACATCGGTCTGTGGAGCATAGTGTGTGAGTGCGGTAGATACAGCTATAACCTCCTGTACGAATGGCACCTCAAGGTGCTTTGCAAGAGTGAGTCCGCCGGAGCCTGTTATCATAGGACAAACTGAAAGGTCACCTGTCTTGTCGTAGGCCTTTCTGATAAGGGACTCAAGTGTCTCCTGGATATTTGTAAAATGACGCTCATAATCGGAAAAGAGGATATTGTCATCGGCGTCAAGAAGTGCAATCTTGACGGTTGTTGAGCCGATATCAATACCCAACTTATGCAAGCTGTTATTTTCCATAGTGGTTCCTCCATAATGTATTACTTATATGTTTTTATATATCTTTCTTCTTATTAAAATATATAATAGTTCTATTTTCAAAACAGAGACTATTATACGACAGATATCGACAAATTACAATGACTATAATTATAAAGAATTTGTGAATAATTCGCTGTCTCGTTGACAAAGTATGATTTAACTATCATAATAAATTTTGTAATAAACGCTGCCCTTTGCACTATAGTGTAAAAGGCAGCAATAATATGACAGGAGGATGCAGACGCGTGGTTTTTTATTGCATCAAAACCATGTCTGCTAAAATGTATGAACTGGCTTAACAAACTAGAACAAAAATATGGAAGTAAAGCGATTCCGAATATCACTAGAATATTTATCGCTGCGAATCTGATAGGCAGTGTGCTGCTTTTGACAAAGGGAGATGTTGTCCTTTATTATCTGCAGTTTTCAGCTTCTGCTATTTTGCACGGACAGGTATGGCGTCTTATAAGCTGGATTTTTGTGCCGAGCGGCAGCATATCATTTTTACAGCTTTTATTTATATTCTGTCTGTGGACGCTTGGAGACAGCATGGAGTCATATCTTGGCTCTTTTAGGATGAATGTGTACTTTTTCGGAGGCTTTTTGCTGTATGATATAGTTGGAATGCTTGTATTTGCAGTGACACATGTATCCATCAATCTGACTATGTACTATATACTTATAGCTATGTATCTGATGCTTGGCCTTTTGATGCCGGAGGCAGAGGTTAGGCTTTACTTTGTGCTTCCTATAAAGATGAAGTGGATGGTGCTTGTTTATTTCGTGATGTTTGCATATGATGTGTATACCTATATGAGCTTTGGATGGCAGATTGGATTGGCATACGGCTCAGAAATCGTACTTGCACTTATAAATCTGTTGGTATTCATCTATGGCTGTAAGCACAGGCTCTCATTCAGACAGAATATGCACCAGAAGAGGAGAAAGGCTCAGTTTAAGGCTCAGTTTTCGGAACCTCGCCCGGGAAGTGGCATCTCACGCCACAAGTGCTATATATGCGGCAGAACAGAATTGTCAAATCCTGAATTAACATTCAGATACTGCTCGAAGTGCACCGGCAACAAGGAATACTGTCAGGATCATCTGTTTACACATACGCACGTATAATATACATGTACTACTTTTTCTAATTCATTGACAAAGTAAACTGATGAATTTATAATGGACACAGTATTATTTTCGGAGGAACATTTATGGAGAACGAGGCAACAGTTTCGAAAAATTTTATTGAACAGATTATTGAGAAGGACTTGGCAGAGGGTCATTGCAAGACAGTAAAGACCAGATTCCCACCAGAGCCAAACGGTTATTTACACATCGGCCATGCGAAGTCTATTCTTTTAAACTATGGACTGGCAAAGAAGTATGACGGACAGTTCAATCTCAGGTTTGATGATACAAACCCTACCAAGGAGCGTCTGGAGTTTGTAGAGTCTATTGAGGCCGATGTTAAGTGGCTTGGTGCTGACTGGGCGGACAGGAAGTTTTTTGCATCCAATTACTTCGACAAGATGTATGAGTGTGCAGTAGGACTGATAAAGAAGGGAAAGGCATATGTATCTGACCTGACACCTGATGAGATAAGAGAGTATAGAGGTACACTCACAGAGGTCGGCAAGGAGGATCCATACTCAAAGAGAAGTGTTGAGGAAAACTTAGACCTTTTTGAGCGCATGAAAAACGGTGAGTTCGAGGATGGCACAAAGGTGCTTCGTGCGAGAATTGACATGAGCTCTTCAAATATCAATATGAGAGATCCGATTCTTTACCGTGTGGCTCATATGACACATCACAATACAGGTGATAAATGGTGTGTATATCCTATGTATGATTTTGCTCATCCTATAGAGGATGCTATCGAGGGTATCACACATTCTATATGTACTCTTGAGTTTGAAGACCACAGACCGCTTTATGACTGGGTGGTTATTGAATGTGGATTTAAGAATTCTCCTGAGGAGTCGCCAAAGCAGATTGAGTTTGCAAAGCTCTATCTGACTAATGTTGTAACAGGAAAGAGATATATCAAGCGTCTTGTGGAGGACGGCATCGTTGATGGCTGGGATGACCCGAGGCTTGTTTCTATAGCAGCACTCAGACGCAGGGGCTTCACACCGGAGTCTATCCAGAATTTTGTTGATCTGTGTGGGATATCAAAGGCTAACAGCTCTGTTGACTACGCTATGCTTGAGTACTGTATCCGAGAGGATTTAAAGGCTAAGCGCCCTCGTATGATGGCTGTGCTTGATCCGGTCAAGGTGATTATCGACAATTACCCTGAGGGACAGGTTGAGTATCTTGAAGTGGACAATAACGTGGAGAATCCTGAGCTTGGAAAGAGAAAGGTTCCTTTCACCAGAGAGCTTTATGTGGAGAGAGAGGACTTCATGGAGGAGCCACCGAAGAAGTATTTCCGTATGTTCCCTGGCAATGAGGTGCGTTTCATGAATGCTTATTTTGTGAAGTGCAATAGCTGTGTGAAGGACGAAAACGGCAATATTACAGAGATTCACTGTACATATGACCCGGCATCAAAGGGTGGCAACAGTCCTGATGGCAGAAAGGTCAAGGGAACTATCCACTGGGTTTCAGCCGAGTATGGAAAGCAGGTAACTGTACGTCTTTACGAGAATATCGTAAATGAGGAGCTTGGAGTGTACAATGAGGACGGAAGCTTAAATCTTAATCCAAATTCACTCACAGTGCTTGATAACTGTGTAGTGGAGCCGGAGCTTATGAATGCCAAGGCTTATGACAGCTTCCAGTTTGTCAGAAATGGTTTCTTCTGCGCGGATTGCAAGGACTCAAAGGATGGACAGCCTGTATTTAACAGAATCGTCTCATTAAAGAGCTCATTCAAGCTTCCGACAGCTAAATAGTTTTTGACTAAAATAAACAGAAGAGAACGAAATTATTAAAAAAATAAGAGATGTGAAATAATTGCTGTTATTTCACATCTCTTTTCTTTTATTTGTTGTAACAATTAATTATTTTTCTTGTTCTCAAGCTCAAGAAGCTTCATTGCACGCACCTTGAGTGGCAGACCAAACAGTGTGATGAAGCCGTCTGCATCATGGTGATCATATAAATCTCCTGTAGTAAAGCTTGCAAGAGACTCACTGTAGAGTGAATATGGTGAAGTAGTGCCGGCCTTGATGATATTACCTTTATATAATTTGAATTTAACCTCTCCGGTTACATATTCCTGTGTTGACTCTACGAAAGCCTGGATTGCTTCACGAAGTGGTGTGAACCATTTTCCTTCGTATACTACCTGAGCGAGCTTGTTGCCCATTTCTTTTTTGACCTCCATTGTAGCACGGTCAAGGCAGAGCTCCTCGAGCTGGTCATGTGCCTCCATGAGGATTGTTCCACCAGGAGTCTCATATACACCACGTGATTTCATACCTACTACACGGTTCTCAACGATATCGATGATGCCGATGCCGTGCTTGCCACCGAGACGGTTGAGCTCTCTGATGATGTCTGCTACCTTCATCTTTTTGCCGTTGACAGATGTAGGAACACCCTTCTCAAATGTCATTGTAACATACTCACCCTCGTCAGGAGCATGCTCAGGTGTGACACTTAATACGAGCAGATGGTCATAGTTTGGCTCCTGTGAAGGATCCTCAAGCTCAAGTCCCTCGTGGCTGATGTGCCAGAGGTTACGGTCACGGCTGTAGCTTGAATCTGTGCCGAACGGAAGGTCGATTCCGTGTGCCTTACAGTACTCGATCTCAGCCTCACGTGAATCCATTTTCCAGTTGTCCTGACGCCATGGAGCGATTACCTTGATATCAGGAGCGAGCGCCTTGATACCGAGCTCGAAACGGATCTGGTCGTTTCCTTTTCCTGTTGCACCGTGGCAGATGGCTACAGCGCCTTCTTTTCTTGCAATCTCTACAAGCTTCTTTGCGATGCCCGGTCTTGCCATTGCTGTTCCAAGGAGGTATTTGTGCTCATAAACTGCGCCGGCCTGTACACAAGGTACGATGTAGTCCTCACTGAACTCATCACAGATATCCTCTATGTAAAGCTTTGAAGCTCCGGATAATTTAGCTCTCTCATCGAGTCCGTCAAGCTCCTCTCCCTGTCCGCAGTTGATGCAGCAGCAGATTACGTCATAGTCATAAGTCTCTTTAAGCCATGGAATGATAGCAGTGGTATCAAGTCCGCCTGAATAAGCTAATACAACTTTGTCTTTCATAAGTGCGTGTCCTCTTTTCGTTTATTCTTTATGATGGTAACCATTAACTGCTTTTGTGTCTAAAAGCCTTGAATAATTACTTTAGAATAAATATATACCAGTTCTTTACATATTGCAAGTGAAAAAATATACATTATTCATGTATAATTATACATAATTTTGTATAATTTTTCTCTTTACGGATTGAAATTACTGTACTATATTATTATGTATGATGCGTCAGACCCATTTTATATGGTTATGCAGAAATACAATATGAAAAGAGGAAATACTATGATAAAGGCTGGTATTATTGGAGCCACCGGATATGCCGGAGCAGAGCTCGTGAGAATTTTGATGAATCATAAAGAGGTAGAGATTGCATGGTATGGCTCACGAAGCTATGTGGATGAGAATTATGCCGATATCTATGGAAATATGTTTCAGATAGTTGATGCAAAGTGCATGGATGACAATATGGAGGAGCTTGCAGAGTCTGTTGATGTGATTTTCACTGCGACCCCACAGGGCTTTTTGGCAGGCGTGCTCACTGAGGATATATTAAGTAAGGTAAAGATTGTCGATCTGTCAGCGGACTTCCGTATCAAGGATGTAGCCACATATGAGAAATGGTACAAGATTGAGCACAAGTCGCCACAGTTTATTGATGAGGCTGTATATGGTCTGTGTGAGATAAACAGAGACAAGGTCACAAAGGAGACAAGGCTTGTTGCAAATCCTGGCTGCTATACCACATGCTCCATCCTTACAGCTTATCCGCTTGTGAAGGAGGGACTTATTGATACAGATACACTTATTGTCGATGCAAAGTCAGGCACATCTGGCGCAGGACGTGGTGCAAAGACACCTAATCTGTTTTGTGAAGTAAATGAGAGCATGAAGGCATATGGCGTTGCCTCACACAGACATACCCCTGAGATAGAGGAACAGCTTGGATATGCGGCAGGAAAAGAAATCCTTATCAACTTTACTCCGCATCTTGTTCCGATGAACAGAGGAATCCTCGCTACAGAGTATGCGACACTTAAGAAAAAGCCTGACGGAACACTTCCTACATATGATGAGATTAAGGCAGTTTACGATAAGTATTATGCAAATGAGAAGTTTGTCAGAGTGCTCAAAAAAGGTGTCTGCCCTGAGACAAAGTGGGTTGAGGGCAGCAACTATGTGGATGTAAACTTTGTGATTGATGAGAGGACCGGCAGAATTATTATGATGGGTGCTCTTGATAATCTGGTAAAGGGTGCTGCAGGACAGGCGGTTCAGAATATGAATCTGTTATTTGGCTTCGATGAGGCAGAGGGACTCAATATGGTTCCTATGTTCCCGTAATAATTAGTAAATAGGAAAGTAATTATCAGAAAGATGCATTATAATGCTGATAGTTATATAAAAATATAAGGATGATTTAATAAAATGAGTAATGAGAATAAATATGAAATAAGGGTTATGACGATAGATGACTATGACGAGGTGTACAGTCTCTGGCAGACCATCCACGGTTTTGGAATCCGCTCTATTGACGACTCAAGAGAGGGAGTACTTAGATTTCTTAAGAGAAATCCAACTACGAGTGTTGTAGCGGTAGAAGATGGAAAGATAGTTGGAGCGATACTCTGCGGACACGATGGCAGAAGAGGCTGCCTGTATCATGTATGCGTGGATGAGCATTACAGGAAGTGCGGCATCGGAAAGAGTATGGTGGTTGCCTGCATGAGAGCACTTCAGGCAGAGCATATCAACAAGGTGTCAATCATAGCCTTCAAGGTGAATGAGCTGGGAAACCACTTCTGGAAGGAAGAGGGATGGACATTCAGAGAAGACTTAAACTACTATGATTTCACACTTAACGAAGAAAATATAACAAGATTTAACAAATAAGGAGCAGTACAATGGCAGATAAGAACATGGAACAGGTAATGGAAAAGGCACAGGTGCTCATAGAGGCACTTCCGTATATACAGAGATTTAACAGAAAGATTATCGTTGTAAAGTACGGCGGATCTGCAATGGTAGACGAACAGCTTAAAAAGCAGGTGATCCAGGATGTTACACTTCTTAAGCTGGTCGGCTTCAAGCCTATCATCGTACACGGCGGAGGCAAGGAAATCAGCAAATGGGTAGGAAAGGTCGGCATGGAGCCTGTATTTGTAAACGGACTCAGAAAGACTGATGCCGATACAATGGAGATTGCCGAGATGGTACTGAATAAGGTAAACAAATCTCTTGTTACACTTGTTGAGGAGCTTGGTGTGCAGGCTGTCGGAGTGAGCGGCAAGGACGGCGGCCTCTTAAAGGTAAAGAAAAAGTATTCAAACGGAGAGGATATAGGCTTTGTAGGTGAAATCACTGATGTCAATCCAAAAATTCTTTATGACCTGCTCGAGAAGGATTTTCTTCCAATTGTGTGTCCAATCGGTCTTGATGACGAATACAATACATACAATATCAATGCAGATGATGCAGCATGTGCTATCGCCAGAGCAGTTTCAGCAGAAAAGCTTGCGTTCCTCACAGATATCGAGGGTGTATACAAGGATCCTTCAGATAAGAATACACTTATTTCAGAGCTTACAGTCTCAGATGCAAAGAAGCTTATAGGTGATGGTTTTATCGGCGGAGGCATGCTTCCTAAGCTTAACAACTGCATAGATGCCATCGATAACGGAGTTTCAAGAGTACATATTCTTGATGGACGTATCGCGCACTGCTTACTGCTTGAGATATTCACAAACAGAGGAATCGGAACAGCTATTCTTGGAGATTCGGAGGAGAAATTTAACAATGAGCAATAATATGGATAAACAGTCATACATTGATGAGGCAGAAAAGGAACTGCTTCATACCTACAACAGATTTTCACTTGTACTCGATCACGGCGAGGGAGTACATCTTTATGATACAGACGGCAATGCATATCTGGACTTTGCCGCAGGAATAGCTGTATGTGCACTTGGTTACAGTAATGAGCACCACAAGGAGGCATTAAAGGCACAGGTTGATAAGCTTTTACATACATCAAACCTTTACTACAATGCGCCTGTCATCGAGGCGGCAGACAAGGTGCTTAAGGCAAGCAAAATGGACCGTATTTTCTTTACCAACAGTGGTACAGAGGCTATTGAGGGCGCTATCAAGGCTGCAAAGAAATATGCCTTTACAAGAGACGGCCATGCAGGTCATGAGATAATTGCCATGAACCATTCCTTCCACGGAAGAAGCATCGGAGCGCTTTCTGTCACCGGCAATGCACATTATCAGGAGCCGTTTGAGCCACTTATGCCGGGCGTTAAATTTGCAAATTTCAATGATTTAGAGAGCGTTAAGGCTCAGGTGACAGACAAAACCTGCGCCATTATTATGGAAACTATTCAGGGTGAGGGCGGTATTTACCCGGCAAAGAAGGAGTTTATCGAGGGAGTGAGAGCTCTCTGCGATGAAAAGGATATTCTTCTTATCCTTGACGAGATACAGTGCGGCATGGGCAGAAGTGGCGAGATGTTCGCATGGCAGAACTATGATGTGAAGCCTGATATCATGACCTGTGCGAAGGCACTCGGCTGTGGCGTGCCGGTTGGTGCTTTTCTCATGACACAGAGGGTGGCAGACAAATCCCTTGCACCGGGCGACCATGGCACCACATACGGCGGCAATCCGTTCGTAGGAGCCGCAGTAAGTGCAGTGTTTGATGAGTTTAAGCGTCTTGACATTGTAAGCCATGTAAAGGAGGTTGCACCTTACCTGGAGAAGAAGCTTGATGAGCTTGTTGCAAAATACGACTGTCTCACAGCCAGAAGGGGTATGGGACTCATGCAGGGCGTGGAGTGCAGCCTTCCTGTAGGAAAGGTCTCAGCAGAGGCTTTAAATCAAGGCCTTATAGTCATTACGGCAGGCAGCAATGTGCTCAGATTTGTGCCTCCTCTTGTTATCGAAAAGAGTGATGTTGACGAAATGATAGAAAAACTTGAAACAACACTTGTAATACTGTCAAAAAGTCTGTAAAATAAAGAGGACATCGATTTCTCCTTTGAGATTATGATATTAATCAAAGGAGACCATATGAAAAAAATAATATTATTAAGTGCGTTTATTTTAACAATAGCGTTTGGCCTTTGCGGCTGTAAAAAGGATGATGCCACAGTTCATTTTGCTTCTGAAACGGAGCAGACTGCTGTGGTTTCAAGTGATGTAAACAGACAGACTGCTGATCCCAAGGAGAAGAAAGCTTCATCCGATGGAGAACAGGAGCAGAAGGCAAAAGACACAGCAGATGACACTGATGAATCTACTGAGTGGTGCGTCTATATCTGTGGTCAGGTTGCCAATCCCGGTGTATACAGAGTAAAGCCGGGCGCGAGAGTTTGTGAGCTCGTTGATATGGCGGGAGGCATGCTGGAAACAGCTGACAAGAGCTTTTGGAATCTGGCATCAGAGCTGTATGATGGGCAGATGCTGTATTTCCCGACTGTAGAGGAGCTTAAGTCGGATCACATACCTGAGGGCACATATACCACCGGCATAGATGGCTCGCTGATGAAGGGCGGCGCTGAGGAGCATATAGGCGTAAAGGATGGCAAGCTCAATATCAATACCGCAACTGTCGAGCAGCTAATGGCTCTTTCCGGAATTGGTGAGAGCAAGGCAAAGAGTATTGTTGAAGATCGCGCTAAAAATGGATTGTTTTCTTCGATTGAGGATATCACGAGGGTGTCCGGCATTGGTGAAGCAATGTTTAATAAAATAAAAGATGATATAACAGTAAATTAGGAGTGTATAAATGGCAAAAAAAGTGCTGGTCGTTGACGACGAAAAGTTAATTGTAAAAGGAATACGTTTCAGTCTGCTGCAGGATGGCATGGAGGTAGACTGCGCATATGACGGTGAGGAGGCCTTAAATATGGCGAAGGCCAATTCATATGATATGATTCTTTTAGATGTCATGCTTCCAAAGATGGATGGCTTTGAGGTGTGTCAGGCAATAAGGGAGTTTTCTGATGTCCCGATTGTCATGCTCACTGCAAAGGGCGATGACATGGACAAAATTTTAGGACTTGAGTACGGCGCTGATGACTATATCACAAAGCCATTTAATATTCTTGAGGTAAAGGCCAGAATCAAGGCAATAATGCGGCGCACTTCACCGGAACGCGCACCACAGGTACAGTCATCTGTAATTGAAAAGGGTGATATCAAGCTCGACTGTGACAGCAGACGTCTGTTCATAAATGATAATGAAATCAATTTGACTGCAAGAGAGTTTGAGCTGCTCGAGATTCTGATCAAAAATGAAAATAAAGTGTACAGTAGGGAGAGCCTTTTAAAGATTGTATGGGGCGAGGATTACCCGGGTGACGTGCGTACGGTTGATGTGCATGTCAGACGTCTTCGTGAAAAGATTGAGGCAAATCCAAGCGAGCCGAAGTACGTTCATACCAAGTGGGGTGTGGGATATTACTACAACCAGAAGTAATACTTTCAGAAAGGTTCTAAAATGTTTAAGAGTAAAGTACATTTTGCATTTTATAAGAGTCTGAAATCCAGGCTGATTTTCATGATTTTTGTTCTCGTTCTGGTACCGGAGGTGGTGCTATGCTTCGGCATACTTAACACCTACGAGTCCAGGGCGGTTTCAATCCGCGAAAGCGAAGTGCTTAGTCAGGCAAAGATCCTCGCAAACAAGATATCCACAAGTAAATACTTTGATGAGGATGGCGGTGACTTGAGCAATATTGATGCTCAGATTGACACTCTTACTACTATATATGAGGGCCGTGTGCTCATAGTTGACAAGCATTTTAAGATTATTAAGGATACTTACAATTTAGATGATGGCAATACTATTGTCTCAGAGGAGGTTATCAAGACCTTCTCAGCTTCAGAGATTACGAACTATGATTCTAAAAACCATTATATCGAGCTTTCTGTTCCGATAAGCAATCCAAACGACAAGGATTCAAAGATAGAGGGAGCACTTGTTGTAAGTGTGTCGACGGACAATATATCGCTAAATATGTCGTATCTGACACAGATTGCGGTGACTGTTGCCATTATCGCAGGTGCGGTGGTGCTCTTTTTTGGTGTGCTTGTACTTTTGCACCTTTTTGTACCGATTAAGAAGCTTTCTGACGAGATATCAGACATTAAGGATGGCTTTGGAAAAGAGCAGCTGGATGTAGATGACTATGCGGAGACTGCTATAATAAGCAGGAATTTTAATGAGCTGATGAGCGGAATGAAGGTCATGGATGAGTCCAGACAGGAGTTTGTATCGAATGTGTCACATGAGCTCAAGACACCTCTTACTTCCATGAAGGTACTCGCAGATTCCATCAACAGCATGGGTGATGAGGCTCCGATTGAGATGTACAGGGAGTTCATGGGAGATATCACAAGCGAGATAGACAGAGAGACAAAGATAATAAATGACCTGTTATCACTGGTCAAGATGGATAAGTCGGCTGCCACGCTGAATATCGAGAGTGTTAATATCAATGATCTGCTCGAGCAGATTATGAAAAGACTTCAGCCGATTGCTGACAAGCAGCAGGTGGAGCTTGTACTCGAGAGCTTCAGACCGGTAACTGCAGAGATAGATGAGGTGAAGCTGACGCTTGCTTTTACAAACCTCATTGAGAATGCAATCAAGTACAATGACAACGAGACCGGTGGCTATGTGCATGTATCCTTAAATGCGGACCATCAGTATTTCTATCTGAAGGTGGAGGACAACGGTATCGGTATACCGGAGGAGTCCTTAGAGCACATCTATGAGAGATTTTATCGCGTGGACAAGTCGCATTCGAGAGAGATTGGCGGTACAGGTCTGGGACTTGCCATTACAAGAAGCTCTATTCTTATGCATAGGGGAGCTATAAAGGCTCACAGTGTGATGGGAGAGGGCACTACCTTTGATGTGCGTATACCGCTCAACTATATTGTATAGGAGGCTTGACGTGAAAAGAATAATTATATTCGTGCTCACTGCAGCAATTCTGCTCTCCATGGGTGGCTGCACAAAGAAAAAAGCAGACAATACAGTTGAGGTGTTTTGTCTGAATATGGATGTTACGAGCAGTGTGCCGGAGTCATATGTGCTTAGAAGCAAAAACTCAGATGTGGACAAGCAGGTGGATGAGCTTCTTGGGAGAATGCAGGATAAGCCTGAAGACTCAAGACTGCGCAAGGCGATTCCGGATGAGGTGTCTGTGAGAGGTCATGAGGAGAAAAACTATAACTGTACTGTGGATTTCAGCAAGGAGTATTATGACCTTACGGCTGCGCAGGAGGTGCTTTTGAGAGCTTCTGTAGTCCGCACGCTTACACAGCTGGATAGTATTTCGTATGTGACATTTACCGTAAACAGTATTCCTCTTGTGGACTCGGATGATGAGATTGTCGGTAGCATGGGTGCTGATGATTTTGTTGAGAATCCGGGTGAGCAGATTAATACAAGTGTGAAGGAGACGCTCACGCTTTATTTTGCTGACAAGGATGGTACAGGGCTTGAGAAACAGACCAGAGTGATACATTACAGCTCAAATATAGCGCTTGAAAAGCTTGTTGTTGAGCAGCTTATTGAGGGACCGAAGGGCTCTAAGCTCAAGGCAACTCTTCCGGGCACAACAAAGCTTATCAATGTGTCTGTGGCAGATAGAATATGCTATCTGAACTTTGACTCTTCGTTCAGAAATACTATTGACAATAAGCTGACAGAGGATGTGGTGCTGTATTCGATAGTTAATTCACTCACCTCACTTCCTACTGTGGACAAGGTACAGATCTCACTTGACGGTGAGAATGACGGCATGCTGCTTTATAATTACAAGCTAAGCGACATGTATGAGTTTAATAAGGATATAGTGGATTCTGATGATTCCACGGAAAAAACTGAAAAATAGAATAGATTGGATTAGGAGGAGAAGAGTATTAGTAAAAGACCGATGTTTTTATTTGCGTTGGTCTATACTGCAGGAACTGTTTCCGGTATGTATGGCAGGGGCTTTGGGTTTTTGACCTTTGCCATAATGCTTGTGATTTTAATAGCTGAGTGTGTGGCGTCTAAGGGCAGTTTTTCCGGTGTCAGGCGTATAGTTGTTTTGCTTATCCTGACATCGTCAGCTGTTTTTGCCACAGCACAATTCAGATACACTTCGGTAGAAGAAAACCGTGACAGCTATATGCAGTATATGACAGATGAAAAATCTGTCATCGTCTGGGGAAAGATTTATAAAACTGAATACAAGTATTTCTCATACAGGTATTATATGACGGACTGCGTAGTGCAGACCGGGTACGGCAAGGCTTTTGGCAGAAAAATATCCTGTGGTGATGTCGTGGTATACTGTGACAGCAAAAGCGCACATCTGGGCGATTATATGAAAGCTTGTGGCAAGATAGGCTTGTTTAAGTCTGCAACCAATGAGGGAGAGTTTGACAGAGCGCGCTTTTACCGCTCGCAGGGAATTGATTTCTCTGTGAATGCAGACAGTATTAAAACAAGCGCCAGTAAACATGCATGGTATTACCACAGACTTGAAAAACTTCGTGATACGCTGTCAGCTTCACTTCTTGAGGTGACTGATGAGACAACGGCAGGAGTGCTTTCGTCCATGCTGCTTGGAGACAAGTCGTATCTGGATGATGAGATAAAGGATTTATACCAGGTCAGCGGTATTTCACATATACTGGCTATTTCCGGACTTCATATTTCTATAGTTGGCATGGCCTTTTACAAGCTTCTCAGAAAAAGAAGGGTGAGCTATACAGCGGCATTTGTCTGTTCTGCGGCACTTATACTAAGCTATGCTGTTATGACAGGAAATGCCGTGTCCACAAGGCGTGCCGTGGGAATGTTCATACTTACAATGCTTGCGGCAGCTTTAGGCAGATGTACAGATATGCTCAATTCTCTTGGCATCATGGTCATTTACCTGTTGTGGGACAATCCTATGGTTTTGGGATATGCCGGATTTGTGTTCTCGGTAGGGGCAATACTTGCTATAGGTATTGTGACGCCTTTGATGAGTGCACCTAAGGGCGGGAAATTTTGGGCATCAGTATCCATACAGCTTCCGATGCTTCCGGTTGTGGCTATGAACTATTATGAGCTGCCTCTTTTTGCAGTGTTTGTAAATCTCATTGTGATACCGGCTTTACCTGTCGTATTTATTTCGGGTCTGCTTGCGTCTGCCGCAGGCTGCCTTGGCGTGATGCCCGGCAAACTGCTGGTGTTTCCTGCATTTGCAGTGTTAAAGCTCTATGAGGTGCTTTGCAGTCTTGTTATGAAGCTTCCGGGGGCATCGGTTATCACAGGAGCTCCTGATGGATACAAGATTTTTCTTTTTTATGCTGTTATGAGTGGCTTTTTGGTGGCATTTTCGCTTAAAAAACGTGCCACAGAGTGTGGCGCAAAAGAAAAAAGCCAAATCCTTTACAGTGTACAAAGAGTGGTGTGTACAGCAGTCCTGCTTGCAATTTTGCTTGTGAAGCCGAAAACTGCTGCGCAGCTTGATATACTTGATGTGGGGCAGGGAGATGGCATATTTTACCGCTTTGAGTCAGGCACATGCATCTTTATTGATGGAGGAAGCTCTGACCGAAAACAGCTTGGCGAGAATGTGATTATGCCGTTTCTTAAGTATAATGGCATACAGAGTATATCATACTGGTTTGTTTCACATGCAGACAGTGATCATATAAGCGGATTGTCTGAGGTGATAGACAGTGGGTATACTATAGAGCATATAGTTGTGGCAGAAGCAGCGGCTAAAGAGGAAGCTATGGAGGAGCTGCTTTTTAAAGCTAAGGAAGCAGGAATTTATATATGCCTTATGTCAAAGGGGGATTCGATTGAAATAAATGATGCATCAGGTTCGCGCAGTACTGCAAATGAAGAAGCTGATGGTATCATGTGCCTGTATCCGGGGCCTTCGGATACTGCCTTAGACAGAAACGATATGTGTCTTGTGCTGAAGCTCACGGATGGCAGGTTTAGTGGTATTTTCGGCGGAGATATATCATCTGAGGTAGAAAAGAAGCTTGTTAATGAGTATGGGGATGAGCTTTCTGTGGATTTTTACAAGGCAAATCATCATGGTTCCAGGTATTCAAGCTCTGCAGACTGGATTGAGGCTTTAAGCCCAAGGTGGGCTGCAGTATCATGCGCGGCAGAAAACCGCTATGGACATCCGGCTGATGAAGCCATGGATAGGCTTATGGATGCAAAGTGCCGAATTTTATACACAATGCAAAGTGGTCAGATTAAGTATAAAGAGAGTACTATATATGAAAACAATAGACAATGATATAAAAGCAGGAGATTTCAAAAAGGTTTATCTGCTGTATGGACAGGAGAGATACCTCATAAAACAGTACAGGGACAAGCTGATAAAGGCTATGGTCAGTGAGGGCGACAGCATGAACTTTTCATCGTTTGAGGGCGATGGAATCAACCAGAAGGAGATAATTGACCTGGCGGAGACACTTCCGTTTTTTGCGGATAAAAGAGTGATTCTTATAGAGGATGCGGGCATTTTTTCAAAGGCAGGCGATGAGCTTGGAGAGTATTTAAAGGATTCACCTGAGAGCACGCACTTTATATTTGTTGAGGAGAGCGTTGATAAGCGCTCAAAGCTTTATAAGGCGGCAGCCAAGTGCGGTAATCCTGTTGAGTTCAAGGAACAGACGGATGAGACACTTGCCAGATGGATAGGAATAAGGATTAGAAAAGATGGAAAGGGTATGAGTCAGGCTGCCTACAACAGCTTTATAGAAAAAACCGGCACAGATATGGAAAATATCGACAAGGAGCTTGAGAAGCTGCTGTGCTACTGCATGGACAAGGACGTGATTGAGCTTTCGGATGTTGAGGCTGTAACGACAGAGCAGATCACAAACAAGGTGTTTGAGATGGTTGATGCGATTGCATCACACAAACAAAAGCGTGCGCTTGAGCTGTATTACGATCTGCTGGCACTTAAAGAGCCGGCCATGCGTATTATGTATCTTATATCGCGCCAGTTCAATATACTGATGAATGTGAAAGCCATGACAAATAAGGGCTTTGGCAACAAGGATATAGCATCAAAGGCCGGATGTCCGGAGTGGGCGGTGCGCAAATATCAGGCGCAGTGCAGGACATATTCACTGGATGATTTAAAGAGGGCTGTGAGAGACGGTGTGGCATATGAGGAGGCTGTGAAGACCGGCAGGATGAATGATCAGATGGCTGTGGAGCTTTTTATAGTGCAGTACTCTGCAGATATGACCGGCGCTCATGCGACAGGCAGTAAATGATATAACGCAAATATACAAAAAAGCAAATAAAAAACCCATCGGTATGACGGCACCGATGGGTTTTTATTTATTGTTATATAGTAATTAAGCTAATCCGTTAACAAGCTTTGTTAAACGAGATACTTTTCTGGCTGCGTTGTTCTTGTGGAAGATACCCTTTGAACCAGCGCTTGCGATAGCAGAAGTTGCATCCTTTAATGCAGCCTCAGCAGCAGCCTTATCATTTGCAGCTACAGCAGCCTCAACCTTCTTGATTGCTGTCTTAACTCCTGATTTGATTGCTTTATTTCTTGCAGCCTTAGTTTCTGTTACTAAAATTCTCTTTTTTGCTGATTTAATGTTAGCCAACTCGTACACCTCCAAATATTTAATCTAATGTATGCCAAAACAGACACGGACGCTTTGGCACAAACATACTAGAATATAATATGTCAACCTTTCTGCTCTGTCAATACATATTTTGAAAAAAATTGCAAAAAATTAACATATATGTGATTTTGGAATATCATACAGGGGAGGTGTATTGATTTGTCGGCTGATAAATGGTGTGCAAGAACTGATCTGGCGCTTGAGACGCAGGAGAGTCTTAAAAAGGCAAACACAGATATGAGAGGTGTGAATTTCTCTGAAAAAAAGCTGGATAATGGAATCATAGTCAGTGTAGTGACAATTGACTCGGAAAATGCAGTCAGGGCTACAGGCCGTCCTAAAGGAAAATATGTGACAATTGAGGCTGCTATGCTGTCCGAGGGAGATGAGGAGTGCTGTCAGGCTGTGACGAGGGAGCTTTCAAGAGAGCTTAAGAGCTTTGTAAAGGCTGTCTGTGACAAGCGTATATATGCGGCGCTTGTTGTCGGGCTTGGAAACAGAAATGTAACTCCTGATGCGCTTGGGCCAAGATGCGTTGACAGCTTGTTTATCACCCGCCATATAGTAAAGGAATATGGCAGGTATGCGTTTAGCAACGAGAATGTAAACAGTGTGTGCGGCCTGGTGCCGGGCGTGATGGCTCAGACAGGCATGGAGTGCCTTGAGATAATAAAGGGTGTGGTGAGCGAGGTGAAGCCTGATTTTGTTGTGACAATTGATGCGCTTGCGGCACGCAGTACAAAGAGGCTGGGCTGTACCATACAGCTGACGGATACAGGCATAGTGCCCGGAAGCGGGGTAGGAAACCACAGGGACGGTATTAACCATGGCAATCTCGGAGTGCCTGTTATCGCAATTGGTATTCCGACAGTCATTGATGCGGTGACTATTGTTTCAGATGCGGTAAATGCCAGCCGGGAGAACACCGCAAAGCTCATGTCGCCTAAGTTAAACGGCATGTTTGTGACGCCGAAGGATATTGACGAGACGGTTAAGAGACTGGCAGGGCTTTTGTCTGAGGGTATAAATATGGCTTTTTCAAACGATGAATATGATGATTATAGTGAATAATGTTATTGCTTCGAATATCATTAGAGCCAGCCGCATAAGCTTTATGTAGCAGGGGCTGCCTGATGCTTTAGATGGGAGATGATATTGTGAAGAAAAAAATGATTGTGCTTATAGCATTTATATATATTGCGTCTATGCTGTTTTGCGGTGATGGTGTGGGAAAGAAGTTCGTGGAAGAAAAATTTCCGCACCTTACATATTCTGACAAGGAGTGTAATGATTCAAAAAAGAAGGAGCTGCGTATTGTGGAGGATGAGGATACAGCAGGAGGTATTCTCTCATACGAGGAGCTTGCTGCGATGGAAAATGAAAATGCAAGTGTCAGGAACAATATGCTGCCGGATACCGACCAGCTGGCATTTGTTGATGAAGCTGAAAAAAACGGTGAGCTGGCAGAGCTCAAGGAGCAGCAGAACGTGAAAATGCCGCAGGTAGATATGAGCTTTGACAATCTGGTAAAAAACTATTATCAGGTGGACAAGACTACATATATAGGAGCCGATGAGCTGTGTGAGGAGGTTTTGCTTGGGCGTGATATGTCTATAGAAAAGTCAGGCAACGGTCCTGATATACTCATATACCATACACATTCGCAGGAGGGGTACAGTGATTCCCTTGATACATCAGAGGCAGAGACCGTAGTTGGAGTGGGTGACAGGCTTGAATCACTTTTGAGGGAAAAATACGGCTACAATGTGCTGCATCACAAGGGGCAGTATGATGTGAATGACCGCGACCATGCGTATTCTAATTCACTTCCTGAGATTACAGAGATTATTGAGAAAAATCCGTCTATAAAGGTGGTTATTGACCTGCACAGGGATGGAGTGGCTGAGACTACAAGGCTTGCTGCCACAATAGATGGAAAGCCTATGGCACAGATTATGTTTTTTAACGGGCTGTGCCGCACTGCTGCAAGGGGACCGATTAATAGTCTGCCCAATGAGTATCTGGGGGATAATCTGGCGTTTTCATTTCAGCTGCAGCTCATGGCAAATGAGTATTATCCGGGGCTTGCAAGGCGCATATACTTAAAGGGATACAGATATAATATGCATCTGTGTCCGAAATCGCTGCTCGTGGAGGTGGGAGCGCAGACAAATACCAAGGAGGAGGCGTACAATGCAATGGAACCACTTGCAGATATACTTGATAAAGTGTTAAAATAATATAGACTTTATTTCACAAATCTGATAAACTTTGATGAGTTATTGAAAGCATTAGGAGGACATATGTCAATAGATCAGAGCAAAATCCGCAATTTTTGTATTATTGCCCATATTGATCACGGTAAATCTACACTCGCGGACAGAATTATAGAAAAAACAGGCACACTTACCAGCAGGGAAATGCAGGCTCAGGTGCTCGACAATATGGATTTAGAGAGAGAGCGTGGTATCACAATCAAGTCTCAGGCAGTCCGTATTATATATACCGCAAAGGATGGCGAAGAGTATATTTTTAATCTGATAGATACACCGGGACACGTGGATTTTAACTATGAGGTATCAAGGAGTCTTGCGGCATGTGACGGAGCTATACTTGTAGTGGATGCGGCCCAGGGCGTTGAGGCACAGACACTTGCAAATGTTTACCTTGCACTGGATCATGACCTGGATGTATTTCCTGTTATAAATAAGGTGGATCTGCCGAGTGCGCGCCCGGATGAGGTGGCACAGGAGATTGAGGATGTTATCGGTATCGAAGCTATGGATGCACCGCGTATTTCCGCAAAGACAGGACTCAATATAGAGGATGTGCTGGAGCAGATTGTAAAAAAGATTCCGGCACCAACAGGAGATAAAGATGCACCGCTTAAGGCACTTATATTTGATGCAACATATGATTCTTATAAGGGAGTCATTATTTTCTGCCGACTGAGAGAGGGCTCTGTAAAGGTAGGAGACACAATAAAGATGATGGCTACAGGTGCATCTGATGTGGTTACAGAGGTGGGGTATTTTGGCGCAGGCCAGTTTATACCATGCGATGAGCTTTCGGCCGGTATGGTTGGATACATTGCGGCCAGCATCAAAAATGTCAGGGATACACGCGTGGGTGATACAGTTACACTCGTTGACAGACCGTGCGATGAGGCACTCCCGGGCTATAAGAAGGTCAACCCTATGGTTTACTGTGGTCTTTATCCTGCGGACAGTGCAAAGTATCCTGATTTAAGGGATGCGCTTGAAAAGCTGCAGGTCAACGACGCTTCATTACAGTTTGAGCCTGAGACCTCTCTGGCACTTGGCTTTGGCTTCAGATGCGGATTCCTTGGTCTTTTACATCTGGAAATTATTCAGGAGAGACTGGAGAGAGAGTTTGATCTGGATCTCGTTACCACTGCACCTAGTGTTATTTACAAGATTCACAAGACAAGCGGTGAGGTGATAGATCTGACCAATCCTTCAAATATGCCGGATCCGTCAGAGATTGAGTATATGGAGGAGCCATACGTATCTGCAGAGATTATGGTCACAAGTGACTATGTAGGTGCGATTATGAAGCTGTGCCAGGAGAGACGAGGAGTCTATATCAGCATGGAGTATATCGAAAAAACACGAGCTCTCATAAAGTACGACTTGCCATTAAATGAGATTATCTATGATTTCTTTGATGCTTTAAAGTCACGCTCGAGGGGATATGCTTCGTTTGACTATGAGATGAAGGATTATGAGCGCTCAGAGCTTGTCAAGCTTGATATCTTAATCAATAAGGAAATGGTCGATGCACTTTCATTTATCGTATTCAAGGAGAGTGCATACGAAAGAGGCCGTAAGATGTGTGAGAAGCTTAAGGGTGAGATACCAAGGCATCTGTTTGAGATACCTATTCAGGCAGCAGTCGGCGGCAAGATTATAGCAAGAGAGACGGTTAAGGCGCTTCGCAAGGATGTGCTTGCCAAGTGTTACGGTGGTGATATTTCACGTAAGAAGAAGCTGCTTGAGAAGCAGAAGGAAGGAAAGAAGAGGATGCGTCAGGTGGGCAATGTAGAGATACCACAGGAGGCATTCATGAGTGTGCTTAAGCTGGATGAGGAGTAATCGCACATATGAAGAATCTTGAGATTTATATTCATATACCATTTTGTGTGAGAAAATGTGAATATTGTGATTTTTTGTCATTTCCCGCAGACGATGATGCAAAGCTTCGTTATGTCAAGGGGCTTATGGCGGAAATGATATTTTACGGCCCGCTTATGAAGAACTATCAGGTGTCATCTGTCTATATCGGAGGAGGTACACCAAGCTCTATAGATGAGCAGTGGATTGCTGCTTTGATGGAGGGTGTGTTTGACTGCTTTAATGTGCTGCCTGATGCTGAGATATCCATAGAGTGCAATCCCGGTACGCTTAGCAGGGAAAAGCTTTTAGCATACAGGGATGCGGGGATCAACCGCCTGTCCATAGGACTGCAGTCGGCAAATAATGATGAGCTTAAGCTGCTCGGGCGTATACATACCTTTGAACAGTTTGTGACGAATTACGAGGTGGCCAGAAACGTGGGCTTTAAAAATATCAATGTAGATTTGATGTATGGTCTGCCGGAACAGTCAGCGTCACAGTATATGGCGACAGTAAACAAGATTATAAGGCTTCATCCGGATCATATATCGGCGTATTCTCTTATAGTGGAAAAGGGTACTCCTTTCTATGAAAAGTACAAGTTTGACATGGTGCGCCAGGAGGCGGGCATGGGAACGGAGTTTCTGCCTGACGAGGACGAGTTATATGATATGGAAAAGGCGGGACAGAAGGCGTTTATGGATGCCGGCTACAGGCAGTATGAGACATCTAACTATGCTAAAAGAGGTATGGAGTGCCGCCATAATATAGGCTACTGGACCAGAGCTGACTATTTAGGACTTGGAATAGGGGCGGCATCGCTTATATCAAATGTCAGATATACCAATACATCCGATATGGATGAATATCTGTCGCGCTGCCGTCATATACATGATGTGGGTGATGATATATTTAAGACCAATCTGCATGTGGCAGCTGATGTTATAGACAAAAAGGAACAGATGGAGGAGTTTATGTTTCTTGGACTTCGTATGAATGAGGGGGTCACAAGAGAAGCCTTTGAGAGGGCATTTGGTATTTCGATAGATGCAATCTACAAGGATACGATAGACAGCTTGAAAAAACAGGAGCTGCTCGTGGTAAAGGACGGGCATATCTATTTATCGGAGAGAGGAAAGGATGTAGCCAATTACGTTATGGCACAGTTTTTGAGGGATTAACGGAGTACAAATTATGGATATGACTTTTAAGCTTCAGGTGTTTGAGGGACCGCTTGATCTGCTTTTATACCTGATAGAGAAAAATAAAGTAAATATTTATGATATCCCGATTGTCGAGATTACAGCGCAGTACATGGAGTATGTGGACCAGATGAAAAAGGATAACCTGGACACGCTCAGCGAGTTTCTCGTGATGGCAGCTACGCTCCTCGACATAAAGTCAAAGATGCTTCTCCCAAAGAAAGAGGAAGAAGAGCAGGAGCAGGAAGATCCAAGAGCAGAGCTTGTGCAGCAGCTGCTTGAGTACAAGATGTACAAGTGCATGGCAAATGAGCTTAAGGATCGCCAGCTGGATGCCGGCAAGGTGTGGTATAAGAAGAAGGACATACCTGATGAGGTCCTTGCATATGAGGAGCCTGTTAATCTTGAAGAGCTTGTCGGAGATATCCGTCTTTCTGATTTAAACAGAATCTTTCAAAGTATAATGAAGAGACAGGAAGAAAAGATAGATAAGGTCCGCTCGAAGTTTGGAAAGATTGAAAAGGAAGAGGTCTCCTTAGAGGAAAAGATGGAATATCTTACAGACTATGCTGCCTCACACAAGCACTTCAGCTTCAGAGGGCTGCTTACTGCATCGTCAAGCAAAGTGGAAGTCATAGTTACATTTCTTGCAATACTGGAGCTTATGAAGACCGGCAAATTAACTATCGTTCAGGAGCATATTTTTGATGATATCCGGATTGAGTCAAGGATTGCTGCATAAAGAGGGTTTGATGATATATGAATTATAAAGCTGCAATAGAGGCTATTTTATTTACCATGGGAGAATCCGTGGAGCTTGGAAGGATAGCCGATGCAATACAATTAAATGAAAAAGAAACAAAAAAGCTGCTTGACGAGCTGATTAAGGAGTATAGAAGCTCTTCAAATATAGGTATGAATATCATAGAGCTTGATGGGGCTTATCAGATGTGTACAAAGCCACAGATGTATGAATATCTCATCCGCATTGCAAAGCAGCCTAAGAAGAGGGTGCTTACGGATGTGCTTTTAGAGACTCTTTCAATCATAGCGTACAAGCAGCCTGTAACAAAGGCTGAAATAGAAAAAATCAGAGGTGTGTCAAGTGAACATGCCATAAGCAAGCTTGTCGAGTACAATCTGGTGCAGGAGCTTGGAAGGCTTGATGCTCCGGGAAGGCCGCTTTTGTTTGGAACCACAGAGGAATTTCTAAGGAGCTTTGGGGTTTCGTCTATCGACGAGCTGCCGGTATTAAGCCCTGTGCAGGTTGAGGAGTTTAAGCAGGAGGCAGAGGAAGAGATGCACGTGAAGCTTGATGTGTAGTGCAGGTGTATTGCGTAAGCTGCCATTTCATATAATATGGACATGCAAATAATCATATATATTACCGATGGAGGTAATTATATGATTATTTTTTTAAAAAAATATAAGTCGAAAATAGCTTTAATAGTTTTCATTTGTGTGTTGGTTTGTACTGTCAGCTGTTTGCTTGGTTTTAAGTCGCTGGAAAAGCAAAAAATGCCCGGTTTGGAAAAGAAAAGTGTGTTTATGGCAGCGGAAATGGGCGGTGAAATGGCGGCTGAAAATACAGACAAAGCCGTAAATGAGCCAAAGCTTCATGCTGTTTCAGCGGCATTATATGATGCGGATGACGAGACGTTTATATATGGCAGAAATATGAGAGACAGCATGGCAAATGCCAGCACCACGAAGCTTCTTACGTGTATTGTGGCACTTGAAAAAGCTGATATAAATGATACTGTTACGATTTCACAAAATGCCGCATCACAGCCTGCGGTCAAGCTTGGACTTGTGGCCGGGAATAGCTATAATATGAAGGATTTACTCTATGGCATGATGCTTGAGTCGTTCAATGACTGTGCCTATGCGATTGCGGAACATGTGGGCGGCTCGACGGAGGGCTTTGCAAAGCTTATGAATGAAAAAGCAAATGAGATAGGGTGCCTCGGCACGTATTTTATTACACCAAACGGGCTGGATGCTGAGAATGATATAAGCTTTCACCACTCCACAGCGGGAGATTTGTGTGTTATAATGTCTTATTGTGCGTGGAAATCACCAAAATCAACACAGTTTCTTGAGATAACACAGACTATGCAGTACACATTTGAGACAAAGGAAGGTCAGATGGTTTTTAGCAATCACAACAGGCTCCTTACGGAGACGGACTACTGCATATCGGGAAAGACCGGCTTTACCACAAAGGCAGGCTACTGTTATGTCGCAGCAGTTGAAAAGGATGGAAGGAGAATGTGCCTTTCTCTCTTGGGCTGTGGGTGGCCAAACAATAAAAACTATAAGTGGGATGATGCAAAGAGTCTGGTGGAGTATGCGGTTTCAGATGCTGCCGAAGATTCTTACTGTGATGCTGCTTGTGTAACAACACAACAGACCAGTGATACACAGACAGCGGATAAGCAGGCAGCTGACGAAGATATAACGGATAAACAGGCAGTAGGAAAAGAAACTCCGGCGGTAAAAAAAGAGGATAGAAACACAATTGACTTAAAATATATAGAAAACAACAAGAAGAATAAGAAAATTTGCAAGAATTTTCTCAAGAATTTTACAATTAATATAGGAAATTTTTTCTAAACAAAAAATAAGGTTAAAAATTTAACAAATTAGTTGAAAAAAATTTAGAAATAGTCTATTATCATACTAGCGAAAAATTTTATTTTTTTATAGATGGAGGATATAAAATGAGTAGTAACAATCAAAGCTTGGCAATGCAGCGTATTGCTAAGTGCTTTATTAGTTAATAGTTACTGCAGCAAAAGCTCCTTCAGATGGTGTTATTATCGGACACGGTCTGATTGATGGAAATCTTGTATTTATCTACAGCCAGGATGCAACAGTTCTTAACGGAACAATCGGCGAGATGCATGCAAAGAAAATTGCTTCTGTATATGATATGGCCATGAAAATGGGCGCACCTGTTATCGGATTTATCGATTGCGGTGGTATCAGACTTCAGGAGTCAGTTGATGCATTAGACGGATTTGGTCTTATTTACGCCAAGGAAGTTGCAGCAAGTGGCGTTATTCCACAGATTTGTGGTGTATTCGGTAACTGCGGTGGCGGACTTTCTGTCGTACCGGCTCTTTGTGATTTCGCTTATATCGAAGAGTCTAAGGGCAGAATGTTTGTTAATACTCCTGATGCAATAGAGGGTAACCGCGTTGAGAAATGCGATACAGCAGCAGCTTCATTCCAGAGTGAGAACAATGGATGTGTAGACGGAATCGGTTCAGAGGATGATATTATCGCTGATATCAGAGCTCTTGTCAGCATGCTTCCGCTCAACAACGAGGGAGATGTATACACAGACTCATGTGAGGATGATCTCAACAGAGCATGTAACAGCATGGCTGATATGAAGGCTGATCCAAGATTCCTCTTATCAGAGCTTTCTGATGATCATGTATTCTTTGAGACAAAGAAAGACTTTGCCAAGAATATGGTAACAGGCTTTGTTAAATTAAACGGCATGACAGTCGGTGCAGTTGCAAACTGCAGCACAGTATATGATGCTGAGGGCAAGAAGGCAGAGGAGTTTGCACTTTCTCTTACTGCAAAGGGCTGCAACAAGGCAGCTGAGTTTGTATCATTCTGTGATGCTTTCTCAATTCCTGTACTTACACTTACAAATGTAAACGGATTCAAGAACTGCATGTGCTCTGAGAAGAAGCTTGCAAAGGCTCTTGCCAGAATGACATACGCATTCTCAAGTGCAACATGTCCAAAGGTTAACCTGATTACAGGCGAGGCTTATGGAAGCGCATATGTTGCAATGAACTCTAAGTCAATCGGAGCTGATATGGTTTATGCATACCCTGATGCAAAGATTGGTATGATGGATTCAAAGATTGCAGCTGAGATTATGTATCCGGGCGCTGATGCAAAGGAAATTGATGAGAAGGCAGCTGATTACGAGAAGCTTCAGTCTTCTGTTTCATCAGCAGCAGCCAGAGGATATGTAGACCTCATCATTGATCCGGCTGACACAAGAAAATATCTTGTAGGTGCTTTTGAGATGCTTTACACCAAATATGTAGATGCACCAGAGAAGAAACACGGAACTAAATAATAGAAAGGCGCATTTTGTTATGAAGAAAAAAATAACATATATCCTTAGCCTTCTTATGATTGTATGTATGCTTGGAGCATGTGGCTCTGACAATGCCGAAAAGACATATGGCGGATACACAACAGACGAGCTTCATACTGAGGCAACAGACAGCCTTAGCAACATCCAGAACTACATTACACTCGTAGATAGTTGTGGCGGTTATGACAGCTATGAGAAGAGTGTCAAGGAAGTTGAGGAGAAGACAGGCATGACAGAGGGTGAGGTTGTTTACAACACACTCGGACAGTCGGGAGCAAGCGTTTCAATGAAAAATATCGACGCTGAGCTTGATGCCGTTTCATCATGGCTTGATCTGGTTGACAAATACGGAGACGTAAAGGATGCAACTGATGGCAAGGATTTTACAGTAACTAAGTCAGGTGGTACACTCACTACCGATATGACACTTACATTTGGCAAGCAGGATGTAACATACGAATTAGTATATGATTCGGTTACCATGGAGGTAACAGGTATCTCACTTACTCCTGTTCAGACAATGGGACAGAAGCTTGCTAAGGCAGGACAGAACACAGTAATTTCAATGAGTATTGTATTCTGTGTACTTATTCTTATCTCTCTTATCATTTACTGCTTCAAGTTTATTGCTCTTATCGGCAATAAGCCAAAGAAGGCAGAAGCTAAGAGCGAGCCTGAAAAGAAAGAGGCTGCTGCTGCCGCTGCACCTGCTACAGACCTTACAGATGATACAGAGCTTGTAGCTGTTATCTCAGCAGCTATAGCAGCAAGCGAGGGTACTACAACAGAGGGCTTTGTAGTCCGTTCAATCAATAGAAGATAATTTAGGAGGACATTTGAGATGAAAAACTATACAATTACCGTTAACGGAAATGTTTACGATGTTACAGTAGAAGAGACAGGAAGCACACCTAGCACAGCAAGCGCACCTAGAAGAGCTGCAGCACCTGCTGCCGCTGCACCAAAGGCTGCTGCACCTGCAGGAGCAGGAAGCATCAAGGTTGAGGCCGGAGCTGCCGGAAAGGTATTTAAGCTCGAGGCTAAGGTTGGCGATGCAGTAAAGAAGGGTGATACACTTCTTATTCTTGAGATCATGAAGATGGAGACACCTGTTGTTGCACCACAGGATGGAACAGTAGCAAGCATTGATGTTGCTGTTGGTGATTCAGTAGAGTCAGGTGCATTACTTGCAACATTAAACTAATTCCAGGAGGTAAACTAATTTGAGTTACGTAGGTGAAACACTTTCAAACCTCCTACATCAGACTGCCTTTTTTAATCTGTCAGTCGGAAACTATGTTATGATTGCCGTAGCATGTGTATTCCTGTTTTTGGCTATTAAAAAAGGATTTGAGCCTTTACTTTTAGTACCTATTGCTTTTGGTATGCTCCTTGTTAATATCTATCCTGATATTATTGTAAGTCCGGAGCACTCAAGCAATGGAGTAGGTGGTTTACTTTATTATTTCTATACACTTGATGAGTGGTCAATTCTTCCTTCACTGATTTTCCTCGGTGTCGGAGCTATGACAGACTTTGGTCCGCTTATCGCAAACCCTATCAGCTTCTTACTCGGAGCTGCAGCACAGTTTGGTATTTTCGGAGCTTATTTCCTTGCAATCCTTCTCGGATTTAATGACAAGGCAGCAGCAGCCGTATCTATCATCGGTGGAGCTGACGGACCTACATCTATTTTCCTTGCCGGAAAATTAGGTCAGACAGGTCTGATGGGACCTATCGCCGTGGCAGCGTACTCGTACATGGCATTAGTACCTATCATCCAGCCGCCAATTATGAAATTATTTACTACAAAGAAAGAGCGTGCGATCAAGATGCAGAACCTTCGTCCTGTAAGCAAGCTTGAGAGAATTCTCTTCCCTGTAGTAGTTACTATCGTTGTTTGTACACTGCTTCCAACTACAGCACCACTCGTTGGTATGCTCATGCTTGGAAACCTTTTCCGTGAGTCTGGTGTAGTACGTCAGCTTCAGGAGACAGCAAGCAACGCCCTTATGTACATTGTAGTTATCTTACTCGGTACATCAGTAGGTGCTTCTACAAGCGCAGAGTCATTCCTTAATATGAGCACAATCAAGATCGTTATCCTTGGTCTTATTGCATTCATGGTTGGAACTGCTGCCGGAGTACTTTTTGGAAAGCTTTTATGCTTCTTTACAAAAGGCAAGATCAATCCACTTATCGGTTCAGCCGGTGTATCCGCTGTTCCTATGGCTGCCCGTGTATCTCAGAAGGTCGGTGCAGAAGAGGATCCAACAAACTTCCTTCTTATGCATGCTATGGGACCTAACGTAGCCGGTGTTATTGGAACTGCCGTAGCGGCCGGATGCTTCATGGCTATATTCGGTATTTAGATTTAATTAAGGAGGATTAATCATGTCAGAAGTGGTAAAGAAACCATTAAAAATAACAGAAACTGTTCTTCGTGATGCACATCAGTCACTGATTGCAACCAGAATGACAACAGAGCAGATGCTTCCAATCGTTGACAAAATGGACAAGGTTGGATACAACGCAGTAGAGTGCTGGGGTGGTGCAACATTTGATGCCTGCCTTAGATTCTTAAAGGAAGATCCATGGGATCGTCTCAGAAAATTAAGAGACGGCTTCAAAAATACAAAGCTCCAGATGCTTTTCCGTGGACAGAATATCTTAGGATATCGTCCATATGCAGATGATGTTGTTGAGTATTTCGTACAGAAGTCAATCGCAAACGGAATCGATATCATCCGTATTTTCGACTGCTTAAATGATATCAGAAACTTACAGACAGCAGTTACAGCATGTAACAAGGAAAAGGGACATGCCCAGGTAGCTCTTTCATACACACTTGGAGATGCTTACACACTTGACTACTGGATGGATATGGCAAAGAGAGTTGAGGACATGGGTGCTGACTCACTTTGTATCAAGGATATGGCCGGTCTTTTAGTTCCTGCAAAGGCTACAGAGCTTGTTCAGGCTTTAAAGGATTCTACAAGCCTTCCTGTCGAGCTTCATACACATTACACATCAGGTGTTGCTTCAATGACATACATGAAAGCTGTTGAGGCCGGAGTTGATATCATTGACACAGCTATGTCTCCATTCGCTCTTGGAACAAGCCAGCCTGCAACAGAGGTTATGGTTGAGGCATTCAAGGGAACAGAGTTTGATACAGGTCTTGATCTTAATCTCTTAAGTGAGATTGCTGATTACTTCAGACCAATGAGAGAGGAAGCTTTAGCTTCAGGTCTCATGAACCCAAAGGTACTCGGAGTAAATATCAATACTCTCCGTTATCAGGTTCCTGGAGGAATGCTTTCAAACCTTATCTCACAGCTCAAGGAGCAGGGCAAAGAGGACAAGTACGAGGAGGTTCTCGCAGAGGTACCTCGTGTGCGTAAAGACCTCGGTGAGCCACCACTTGTAACTCCTTCTTCACAGATCGTTGGTACACAGGCTGTATTTAATGTACTCATGGGCGAGAGATACAAGGTTGCTACTAAGGAGACTAAGGATATCCTTCTTGGTAAGTATGGTCAGACAGTTAAGCCTTTCAACCCTGAGGTTGTTGACAAGGTTCTTGGTGATGATAAGAAGAATGCCATCACATGTCGTCCGGCAGATCTTCTCGAGCCTGAGCTTGACAAGATTGAGGCTGAGATGAAGCAGTGGAAACAGCAGGATGAGGATGTTCTTTCTTATGCTCTTTTCCCACAGGTTGCTACTGATTTCTTCAAGTACAGACAGGCACAGCAGACAGGTGTTGATGCAAAGGCCGCTGATACTGAGAATAAGGCTTATCCTGTATAGTATTTAAAATATAATTCGTGCTTTTGAATTTCAAGCAGGTCCGGCTTTGCCGGGCCTGCTTTTTATATTGTGTGGATAGGGGAACTTACGAGTCTATTCTATGGCAAAAATAAAAAATATAAATTCGCTCTTTCATATAGTGAGAAAAAGTGATAATATTTTAAGGTATGAAAAAATCGCTGCAGATCACACAAATGTGTGAAGCACAGCCATAAACGGGAAAGCTCAGGAGTATATGATGTCAAATACTAACGACTTACTTAACAGGATAAATGCTAAATACAGTACGATGAGCAAGGGGCACAAGCTGCTTGCTACATACATAACTGATAATTATGATAAGGCTGTCTTTCTGACAGCGGCTAAGATGGGCGAGACGGTAGGAATTTCTGAGTCTACGGTTGTCAGGTTCGCTACATCGCTCGGATATAAGGGGTATCCAGATTTTCAGAAGGCACTTGAGGAGCTTGTAAGGAACAAGCTCAATTCGGTTCAGCGAATGGAGGTCACATATGGGCGTATCAGCCAGTCACAGATTCTTGAGACTGTACTGCAGTCTGATCGTGACAAGATTAAGACCACTCTGGAAAAAATTGATGCGGATGCATTTGACCTGGCGGTAGATACTATTTTACAGTCAAGGAAAATTTATATTGTCGGAATCAGAAGCTGTGCACCTCTTGCAAGCTTTCTTGCATTTTATATGAATCTGATGTTTGAGGATGTGTGTCTGCTTACGACAAACAGCTCGAGCGAGCTTTTTGAGCAGATGGTGCGTATTGGCAAGGATGATGTGATTGTCGGCATCAGCTTTCCGCGTTACTCTATGCGTACTCTTAAGGCACTGGAATTTGCCAACAACAGGAGCGCAAAGGTTATCACTATCACAGACAGCATTCATTCACCGATGAATCTGTATTCTTCATGTAATCTGATTGCCGACAGTGATATGGCCTCTATAGTTGATTCACTCGTAGCTCCGCTTTCTGTCATCAATGCCCTTATTGTGGCTCTTTGCATGAAAAAGCAGAATATTGTCGCAAAGACACTGACAGAGCTTGAGGATATATGGAATGAGTATCAGGTATATGAGAATGATGAGATTGATTACATTGATGACTCTATAAAAGTACATTACGCAAAGCTGGGGGATTCGCAGGATGAGTAGGAATATTATTGTGGTAGGAGGCGGAGCCGCCGGAATGCTTGCGGCGTATTTTGCTGCAGAAGCAGGGAATAAGGTTACGCTTCTTGAAAAAAATGAAAAGCTTGGAAAGAAAATATATATAACCGGAAAAGGCAGATGTAACCTGACCAATGCGTGCGATGTCGAGGAGCTTTTTTTAAATGTAAAGAGCAACAGTAAGTTTTTGTACAGCGCTTTTTATGGCTTTGACAACAGCAGGGTGATTGATTTTTTTGAGAGTCATGGCATGCCTGTAAAGGTGGAGCGTGGCAATCGTGTATTTCCGGTATCTGATAAGTCGTCGGATGTGATTTTTGCTTTACAGAGAGCTTTGAAGGAAAAGAAAGTGGAGGTATTGCTTCACACGGAGGTATCAAAGCTGTGCTATGAGAAAATCACTGATACAAAGGCAGATGAAGAAGCTACTGATAAAAAAACTGAATTAAAAATAACAGGTGTCATATTAAAGGATGGCACCACAATGGTTGCTGATGCAGTTATTGTGGCCACAGGAGGACTTTCATATCCGTCTACAGGCTCTACAGGTGACGGCTACAAAATGGCAGAGGATGCAGGTCATACTGTGACAGAGTGCACACCGTCTCTTGTGCCATTTAATGTAAAGGAAGAGTGGGTAAAGAGTCTTCAGGGGCTTTCACTTAAAAATACGGCTATTTCCATATATAGTGGCAAAAAGAAGCTGTATGAGGATTTTGGAGAGATGCTTTTTACGCATTTTGGGGTCAGCGGCCCTATGATTTTGTCTGCGAGTGCATCAATTAAGCAAAGCCTTATTAAGCAGCCTCTTGACATGTATATTGATTTGAAGCCGGCTCTCACACAGGAGGCCTTGGACAAGAGGATTCTCAGGGAGTTTGAGGAGGCAAAAAACAAGCAGTTTAAGAATTCGATAAACAAGCTTTTGCCTGCAAAAATGATTCCGGTGATAATTGAGCTTTCAGGCATTGACCCGGATAAGAAGGTCAATGAGATATCGAAAGAGGAAAGAAACAGACTTCTTATGCTTTTTAAGAAGCTGCATGTCACTCTTAATGGCCCAAGAGGATATAATGAAGCTATTATCACAAAGGGCGGCATAAAGGTGAAGGAAATCAATCCATCCACTATGGAGTCGAAGCTTGTGAATGGCCTCTACTTTGCCGGCGAGGTGCTGGATCTGGATGCATATACGGGAGGTTTCAATCTGCAGATAGCATGGTCCACCGGATATCTGGCAGGAAAAAGTGCAGCGGTTTGATGATTTGGAAAACTATTTTGAGACACTTATAATAACAGTTATTTATGCGCATAGTGAATTGAGCAGCTGGGATTTTAATAAAAATGATGAACAATAATATTTTAAGGAGAAATTATGAGATACAATATAGCAATTGACGGACCGGCAGGAGCCGGAAAAAGCACTATAGCAAAGAGACTTGCAAAGGAACTTGGCGCAATTTATGTCGATACAGGTGCCATGTACCGTGCCATGGCATACTATTTTATCCAAAAGAGTGTGGACAAGGATGATATTGACACCATCACGAAGCTATGCAAGGATGTTGAGGTTTCTATCAGCTATGAAAACGGTGAACAGCAGGTTATCTTAAATGGTGAGAATATCACAGGATTTATAAGACAGGAGGCTGTCGGCAATATGGCATCAGCAACAAGTGTTTATCCTGTAGTTAGAGAAAAGCTTGTTGAGCTTCAAAGACAGCTCGCTGCCAGAGAGAATGTAGTGATGGATGGAAGAGATATAGGAACTGTTGTGCTTCCTGATGCCAATGTCAAGATATTTTTAACAGCAAGCTCTAAAGTACGTGCAAAGAGACGCTTCGATGAGCTTACTGCAAAGGGTGAGAAATGCGATATTGATGCAATCGAGAAGGATATTATAGAGAGAGACCACAGGGATATGACAAGAGAGACATCACCTTTGAAGCAGGCGGATGATGCCGTGCTGCTTGATTCGTCTGATATGACAATCGATGAGGTGGTAGATAGAATGAAACAGCTTGTGAAAGAGGCATAGCGTATGGGAGAGCTTACTATCGCAAAGAGCGCCGGCTTTTGTTTTGGAGTGACGAGAGCAGTAAATATGGTCTATGAGGCAATTGAAAAGGAAAATGTGCCTATATACACCTATGGCCCGATTATTCACAATGATGAGGTCGTAAAGGATATGGAAAAAAATGGCGTAACCGTCATAAACGATCTCGATGAGCTTTCTTCTCATGAAAAGGGTGTGATGATTATCCGTTCACACGGTATAAGCAAGGCTGAGTATGACAGGATAAAAAACTGTGGCTTTGAGGTGCTTAATGCAACCTGTCCTTTCGTATCAAAAATTCACAGATATGTGGAGGATTACAGCTCAAAGGGCTATGATATTATAATTGTCGGTAGTCCAAAGCACCCTGAGGTGTGTGGAATAAAGGGTTGGGCAGACGAAAAATGCCATGTAACCATCATAAATTCGCCTGAGGATGCCGAAAATTACATGAAAAATAGTACAAAAAAACTATGCATAGTGTCACAAACGACATTTAACTACAATAAATTTCAAGATATAGTTGAAATTATTGCAAAAAAAGGTTATGATATAACTGTTTTAAATACAATCTGTAATGCTACAGAGGTCAGACAGACCGAAGCAAGAAAGGTAGCACAGTGCTCAGATGTCATGATTGTCATAGGCGACAGGCACAGCTCCAATACACAGAAGCTATTTGAAATATGTAAAAACGAATGCAAAAATACTTACTATATACAGACAAGTGACGAAATGGATTATACACAAATCAGGTCCAACAATAACGTAGGTATTACAGCAGGGGCTTCAACCCCAAATAATATCATTGAGGAGGTTTCAAAGAATGTCAGAAATGAGCTTTGAACAAATGCTGGAAGAATCTTTTAAAACTATAAGAAATGGAGAAGTGGTAGAAGGTACCGTTATTGATGTTAAACCTGACGAGATTTTCTTAAATATTGGATACAAATCAGACGGAATTATTACTAGAAACGAGTACACAAATGAGCCGAACGTAGATCTTACTACAGTTGTAAAGGTTGGCGACAAGATGGAAGCCAAGGTAGTTAAGCTTAACGATGGCGAGGGTCAGGTTATCCTTTCTTACAAGCGCCTTCAGGCAGAGAAGGGCAGCAAGCGTCTTGAGGAGGCTTTTGAGAACCAGGAAGTATTAAAGGCAAAAGTTACACAGGTATTAGCCGGTGGTGTATGTGTCAGTGTTGATGAGACAAGAGTATTCATCCCTGCAAGCCTTGTATCAGATACTTATGAGAAGGATCTCAACAAGTTCAAGGATCAGGAGATTGAGTTTATCATCACAGAGTTCGATCCAAGAAAGAGACGTATTATCGGAAACAGAAAGGTATTACTCGTTGAGCAGAAGGCTAAACAGCAGGAAGAGCTTCTTGCAAATCTTCATGTTGGCGATGTAATCGAAGGAACAGTTAAGAATGTTACAGATTTCGGTGCATTCATCGATCTTGGCGGAGTAGACGGATTACTTCATATCTCAGAGATGTCTTGGGGCAGAGTAGAGAATCCTAAGAAGGTATTCACAGTCGGACAGACTGTAAGAGTATTTGTTAAGAACATCAATGGTTCTAAGATTGCTCTTTCAATGAAGTTTGAAGACGAGAATCCATGGAATGGTGCAACAGAGAAATTTGCTCCTGGCAATATCGTAAAGGGTAAAGTGGCCAGAATGACAGATTTTGGTGCATTCATCGAGCTTGCTCCTGGTGTTGACGCACTTCTTCATGTTTCACAGATTTCAAAGGATCATGTTGAGAAGCCATCAGATGTTCTCAAGATTGGTCAGGAGGTTGAGGCTAAGGTTGTTGAGTTCAATGAGGACGATAAGAAAATCAGCTTAAGCATGAAGGCTCTCCTTGATTCAGAGGATGATGGAGCAGATGTTGCAGATGTAAATATTGACGAGGTTGCTTCTGATAACGAGTAGTTTTTAATTTTAAAGCTGTCATATATAATTATATGACAGCTTTTATTTGTATCGGGTGGCACATATTGGAGAATTTCAGGAAGCCATGATATCTTATCAGAGATTAAACAGATGGTCTGTTATGTGTTTTACATATGACAGTACCATCTGTTTTGAATTTATAAAATCGTCAGTCAGCAGGAAATAGCTGTGCTTATCCTTTATATCGAATCGAAACTCGGGCTTCATGAAGTCAGAGTACTGTCTGATGAAGGTACCGGTTTTGCGCATATAGCAGTTGTATGCCTTACATTTTTCGCGGTATTCGTGGTCGACATATGCTGCGACGCTCTTGTGTATGGCCATGTCCTCCTTTGGCAGATAGTAGTAGTTTTTGTAATCGCTGTAGAAATGGCGCATTTCCCCCTCGAATATCTCTGCACGCACGTAGCTTTTTGTAGTGCCGATGGTCAGATAGATGTCATTGTCATGGAAGCTTACAGATTTTGGAACGGAGAATTTATTTTCAAATGATATGATAAGCTCATTCATCAGACTGCCGTCGTAAGCTGTATATGGGTTTACGGATACACCGGTGATATCTGCAATGCCATGTATGCATTCTTTATACGAAAGTATACTAAGGAGCTTTGTCATGCCAAGGACATCCTCGTAGTTGTGTGTCAAAAGCAGGGATAGCTTTTCATCATCCTTTTGGGCAAGATATTCATAATAAACGTTTATGAGCTCACCACCGGAATATTTATCCTCCCTATCTATACCAAGAAATGCTTCGATGCTTTTTTGCTTGTAGTTTTCGAGGCACAAAAGAGGCTTTATCGGGGAAAGCTCCTTAAAGATATCGAGTATCTGCACATTACAGAAGGGGTCATCCTGCTTATATTTCTTGTATTTATTCTTTAAAAATGGTATATCAAAACCGACACCATTGAAGGATATGATAGTGCTGCAACCTGACAAACTTCCTGCGAAGGCTTCAATTACAGCTGCTTCGTCATCGGGAGATTCGGCAAAATACTGGTCTATTACAATACGATTTTTGATGCGCCTTGCACAGCCTATCATGTAGACAATCGCTTTCACCGGTGAAAAGCCTGTTGTCTCAATATCAAAGAACATAGTGCTTTCTTTAAATATGCTGTCTGAAAAATTATCGGTTTTTATGTAAATTTCTTCATTGTGAAATAGTTTCATTTTTTGATTCCTGCCTTGAATATCATTTGTATAAACATTATAACATAAAGTATTAAAAAAAGTACATAATATACTATTTAACTAAAAATCATAAGTGGTATAATAGGAATAGTAATGTGCAATAGCATTTCCACGTTATTAATCTAAAAGAAAGAGGGACACAAAAATGGGTCATAAAACGTTTATTGGCGGTGTTCATCCATATGATGGCAAAGAGCTGTCTAAGGATTCACCAATTAAAGAAGTTTTGCCCAAGGGCGACATGGTATATCCGGTTTCGCAGCATATCGGCGCACCGGCTAAGCCTGTTGTTGCCGTAGGTGACACTGTGTTGAAGGGACAGATGATAGCAGAGGCCGGTGGCTTTGTTTCATCACCTATCTATTCATCAGTGTCAGGAAAAGTTAAGGCTATTGAGAAGCGACGTGTGGCGGTCGGCGATATGGTTGACAGTATTGTTATCGAAAATGATGGCATGTTTACTGAGACAACATATAAGAGCGTCGAGGATGTTACTTCGCTTTCAAAGGAAGAAATCATCGAGAAGGTCAAGAATGCGGGAGTTGTCGGCATGGGCGGTGCCGGTTTCCCTACACATGTAAAGCTTTCTCCAAAGGAGCCGGACAAGATTGAGTATATTATCGCAAACTGCGCAGAGTGTGAGCCTTACCTCACATCTGACTACAGACGTATGCTTGAGAATCCTGAGGAATTAATTGGCGGCATGAAGATCATACTTCAGCTTTTTGACAATGCAAAGGGTATCCTTGGTATAGAGGATAATAAGCCTGACTGTATCGAAAAGCTCACAGAGCTCACGAAGGATGAGCCACGTATTGAGGTTTGTCCGCTTATGACAAAGTACCCACAGGGTGGTGAGAGACAGCTCATCTATGCTACAACCGGCAGAGCCATCAATTCTAAGATGCTCCCTGCTGATGCAGGCTGTATTGTTGATAATGTAGAGACAATTATTGCTGTATATAATGCTGTAAAGAATGGACAGCCAGTCCTTAAGCGTATTTCAACAGTTACAGGAGATGCTGTGAAGAATCCTTCCAATATATTATATAGCATCGGTACCTCATATCAGGAGCTGGTTGATGCTGCAGGTGGCTTTAAGAGCCAGCCGGAGAAGATTATATCAGGTGGTCCTATGATGGGCTTTGCCATGTTTAGTCTTGATATCCCTACGACAAAGACCTCGTCATCAATACTGTGCTTCACACATGATGAGGTGGCAGCATTTGAGCCACAGGCCTGCATTAACTGCGGTCGTTGCGTGGAGGCATGTCCTGAGCAGCTCATTCCAAGCCGTCTTGCGAAGTTTGGTTTGCGTGGACAGATGGATGAGTTTGAGAAGTGGCACGGACTTGAGTGTATTGAGTGTGGAAGCTGTTCATTTGCATGTCCGTCAAGGAGACAGGTGGCTCAGCCTATTAAGACAATGAAGAAGCTTGTTCTCGCTGAAAAGAGAAAACAGGCCAGCAAAAAATAAAGAAAGAGGTGGATTAAAGTGAGTGATTTATATCATGTTTCATCATCACCACATGTACGTGCCAAGGATTCCACTGACAGAATAATGCTTTATGTCATTATAGCATTACTCCCGGCAAGTCTTTTTGGTATTTACAATTTTGGATTTAGGGCGCTTTTTATCATTCTGCTTACCATCGCATCGTGTGTGGCATCAGAATGGGTGTTTGACTACATAGTTAAGAAAAAGAGCACAATTACAGACCTTAGTGCGGTAGTTACAGGACTGCTTTTAGCACTAAACCTTCCGGTTTCACTTCCATGGTGGGAGGCTGTACTCGGTGGAGTATTCGCAATCATCATTGTCAAGTGTATGTTCGGAGGACTCGGACAGAACTTTATGAACCCGGCACTTGGTGGAAGATGCTTCCTTCTCATCGCATTTGCGGCTGACATGACTAATTTCAATGTCACAAGAAACGGTGTGGATGTATACTCAGGAGCAACACCACTTGCGCTCATCAAAAATGAGGGGCTTTCAAGTGTCAATGTAAGGGATATGCTTATAGGAAATACTGCAGGAACTATTGGTGAGACATCAGTTATAGCTATTTTAATAGGTGCTATCATCATGATTTTACTTGGAGTCATTGATTTAAAGATTCCTGCATCTTACATTATTACATTTGCCGTTTTCATGTTCCTTTTCGGAGCACAGCAGTTTGATATCAACTATGTTGTTGCAGAGCTCTGCGGTGGCGGACTGATGCTCGGTGCATTTTTCATGGCGACCGATTATGTCACAAGCCCGATTACGCCGATGGGCAAGATAATATTCGGTATCTGCTGTGGTATATTGACAGGAGTATTCCGTTGCTTCGGTGCCAATGCAGAGGGAGTTTCCTTTGCTATCATCTTAAGCAACTGCCTTGTTCCTATTATTGAGAAGGTTTCTATCCCAAGAGCCTTTGGTATGGTAAAGGAGGCAAAGAAGAATGAATAAACGTATTGTACATGACGCTTTGATTTTAACTGCCTTTACTCTGGTGCTTGGTTTTATTCTTGCCCTGGTTCAGGGAATCACGGCAGAGCCTATCGACAAGGCCAATAAAGCAGCAGCACAGAAAGCATATCAGGCAGTATTTTCGGATGCAAAATCATTTGAAAAATATGATTATGATGCCGATGAAGCTGATAAGCTTGTATCTGATGCGGGCTACAAGGATACAATTGATGATATTGAGACTGCCCTTGATTCAAACAAAAAGACATTAGGCTATGTCATCACAGTTACAGCCAAGGATGGTAGCCAGGGAAGTATCACATTCTCTGTAGGTATCAAGAATGATGGTACTGTAAACGGTTACTCGATCACAAGCATCAGTGAGACTCCGGGACTTGGAATGAAGGCCGAGGAGGCTGATTTCTACAAGCAGTTTGAGAACAAGAAAGTAGAGAAGTTCGACGTTGTAAAGGTCACACCTTCAAAGGATGATGAGATTGAGGCCATCACAGGCTCAACCATCACATCAAAGGCTATGGCCAACGGCTGCAACGCAGCTATTACTTACTTCCAGAATAAATTACAGGGAGGTGCCAACTAATGAACAAATATGTAGAGCGTTTATATAATGGTATCATTAAGGAAAATCCTACCTTTGTACTTATGCTTGGTATGTGTCCTACACTGGCTGTTACATCCAGTGCCATAAACGGACTTGGAATGGGACTTTCCACCACGGTGGTACTTATATGTTCAAACCTTTTGATTTCACTTTTCAGAAAAGTGATTCCTAACGGAGTGCGTATGCCGGCATATATCGTCATAGTTGCATCTCTTGTTACAGTAGTACAGTTTTTAATGCAGGCTTATCTGCCTAGCCTTTCAGCAGCACTTGGTGTATACATCCCACTTATCGTGGTTAACTGTATCATCCTTGGACGTGCCGAGAGCTATGCTTCAAAGAATCCACCTGTAGAGTCTATCTTTGATGGAATGGGAATGGGACTTGGATTTACCATGGGTCTTACAATTATCGGACTTATCCGTGAAATTTTAGGTGCAGGAACATTCTTCAACATCAAGATTTTCGGTGACTGGTTTACACCAATCACAATCTTTATCATGGCACCGGGAGCCTTCCTCGTACTTGGCTTCCTCGTTGCAGGCATGAATATCATCCGTAAAAAGATGGAAGCAAAGGGTACACCTCTTGCTGAGCCGGCAGGCTGCCTTTCAGGAGATTGTGCACATTGTGGAGCATCATGTCCATCAGCAAAAGCAGCACATGCCGCTGTTGCGCCTAAAACTACAGAAGGAGGGGATAAATAATGGGTACATTAGGTCATTTACTGCTCATTGCAGTAGCATATGCAATAGTTAACAACGTAGTACTTAGCCAGTTCCTTGGTATCTGTCCTTTCCTTGGCGTATCAAAGAACACAAAAACTGCTGCCGGAATGGGTGGTGCGGTAATTTTCGTTATCACAATCGCCACATTCGTTACACAGCTTATTTACAATTTTATACTGTATCCGCTTAATCTGTCATATTTGCAGACTATCGTGTTCATTCTTGTAATTGCAGCACTTGTTCAGTTTGTAGAGATGTTCTTAAAGAAACAGATGCCTCCTCTTTACAAAGCACTCGGTGTGTATCTGCCTCTTATCACAACAAACTGTGCCGTACTCGGTGTAGCACTTAACAGTGTAACAAAGGGCTACAATATTTTAGAGAGTGTAGTTTACGGCTTTGCCACAGCTTTTGGTTTCTTTATTGCCATCGTGCTTATGGCAGGTGTTCGTGAGAAGATTGAGTATAATGATATTCCAAAGCCTTTCCAGGGAACAGCCATCGTGCTTCTTACAGCGTGTCTTATGGCTATCGCCTTTATGGGATTCTCAGGAATGGTTTCTGTATAGGATTGGAGGAAAAGTGATATGAATGTTACTGCGATTATTATTGCAGCTTTAGTTGTTGGAGCTGTCGGTATAATTCTTGGATTTTTCCTCGGTATTTCAGGAGAAAAATTCAAAGTAGAGGTTGACCCGAGAGAGGAAGCAATACTTGAGGTGCTTCCGGGCAACAACTGTGGTGGCTGTGGATATGCCGGATGCTCCGGACTTGCTGCCGCCATCGTAAAGGGAGAGGCACCGGTAGGACAGTGCCCTGTTGGTGGAGACCCTGTTGCAGCAAAAGTCAGCGAGATTATGGGTGTAAAGGTTGAGGCCGGAGTAAAGAAGGTTGCATTTGTAAAGTGCGCCGGCACATGCGATAAAGCAAATACAGACTACGACTACACAGGAGTAGAGGATTGTGTTGCCATGTCATTTGTACCGGGCGGCGGACCTAAGTCATGTAATTATGGCTGCCTTGGCTATGGAAGCTGTGTGAAGGCATGTCCTTTTGATTCAATCCATGTGGTTGACGGAGTTGCATGCGTCAATCCGCTTACATGCAAGGCCTGCGGCAAATGCGTAGAGGCTTGTCCAAAGCACCTCATCGAGCTTATTCCATATGACACAAAGCACGTTGTAAAGTGCAGCTCAAAGGACAAGGGCAAGGATGTCATGAAGGCATGCTCGGTTGGATGTATCGGCTGTCATCTGTGCGAGAAGAATTGTCCGTCAGATGCTGTCCATGTAGTAGACAATGTAGCTTATATTGATCAGGAGAAATGTACAGGCTGCGGAATCTGCGCAGAGAAGTGTCCAAAGAAGATTATTCTGTAATGAATAAAAGCTGTCACATATCATTATGATGTGTGGCAGCTTTTTTATAAGCTTGCAGCTATTCTGTGCTTACGTTATATTCATCTGATGTCGTGATAATACTATAATCATTTGTCACAAATATTGCCTCAACACCGGAAAGAGAATTGATAAGCTCCTTTGCTTTATCAATGCCAAGAGCAAAGCATGTGGTGCTTAAGGCATCTCCGTCGCAGGAGGAGTCGCTTATGATGGTGACAGAGTACAGATTGTTTTTGACAGGATAGCCGGTTGTGGTGTCCAGTATATGGTGATATAGCTTGCCGTCTACTCTGTAGTACCGCTCGTAGATGCCGGAGGTGACGACGGATTTGTCCTTGACTTTGACAGTACATATTGGCTCGCCACTCTCGTCAAAAGGCTTTTGTATGCCGACTGTATAATCACTTCCGTCTGATTTTTCACCGACAGTGAGGACATTGCCACCCAGATTTATGATGCCTGATGTGATTTTTTTTGACTGTAAATAAGTCTTCATCTTATCGGCGATAAAGCCCTTTGCGATTCCACCAAGGTCAAGCTTTGCTTTTGAATCGGTTAGCATCACATCGTTTCCGTTAATCTGTATATTGCGGTAATTTACATGTGACAGCTCGCTTTGTATCTGCGCATCAGACGGAACGACTGATGCATCAACCTCATTATCTTTAGAGTCGGTATTTTCAGCTATTTCGGAAAAATTCCACAAATCAGACAACTTTCCTATAGTGATATCAAACCTGCCGTCACTTGTGTCGCCGTATTCGATGCCTTTTTTGATGAGCTCAAGCGTATCATTGCTTACTGTGACATATTCTTTGCCGGCAGCGTCATTTATTTTGCTCACCTCTGAGTAACTAACTGTGTTTGACAGCATATCCTCATATTTCTTTGCCATATCAAAGCAGTCGTCTATGTATTTCTCGTCGGTAGTGCCATAAAGCGTAATCTGTATTATCGTGTCAAAGTAGAAGCCCTGTTTTGAAACCTTCTGCTGAGCCTTGGGCTTTAATTCACATGCAGACAGGCTTCCTGTTATTGTGGCAAGCGCCAAAAGGACAGGGACAAGATGTTTTAGTTTATTTTTCATAGTGCATCCTTTATTAATTTCCTAGTTGTAAATTATTTATAGTTAAAGCTTAAATAGTAAAAGCATAAATATAATAACACAGAATAAAAAAATGAGACAGTAGTAAAAATGATTTTGTATTTTGCATGAATATATGGTAAAGTAGTAAATGTATGCGTAATATAGTTATGTATGCATTTAGACTTACAATAGGAAAGATGATAGAAATGAGTTTTTTAGACAATTATAAAAGAGTGGTAATAAAGATAGGTTCATCGACGCTGACACATGCAGAGACGGGAAGCCTCAATTTTTCAAAGATGGAGCGTCTGGTGCGCTCGATATGTGATTACAGAAACAGCGGTATGGATGTGTGCCTCGTAAGCTCCGGTGCTATCGCGGTTGGACGTGATGTGATAGGCATAAAGGAGCGCCCGAGCGATATTTCAATAAAGCAGGCATGCGCCGCAGTGGGACAGGGCAGGCTGATGATGACATATCAGAAGCTTTTTTCTGAGTATAATCAGAATTCCGGACAGGTGCTCATGACAAAGAATACCATAGTCAATCCTGTTTCCAGACGCAATGTTATGAATACATTTGAGGAGCTTTTTGATCTGAACGTGGTGCCTATTGTCAATGAAAATGATACGGTAAGCACATACGAGATGCAGTTTGGTGACAATGATACGCTGTCTGCTATTGTTACATCAATCACGAAGGCTGATCTGCTCATACTGCTATCTGATATAGACGGACTGTATTCCGACGATCCTCATGACAATCCGGATGCAAAGCTTATCAGAGAGGTTGATACGCTTGACAGGAGAATACTTGGCATGGCAAAGTCATCAACCGGCAGCGATGTCGGAACCGGCGGCATGGCGACAAAGCTTACAGCGGCAAAGATTGCCACATATTCCGGTGCCGATATGATTATCGCAAACGGCGGAAATATGGGGATTTTATATGACATTATGAATGACAGATATACAGGAACACTTTTCCACAGGGCAAAGGATGCAGAGTTTGTGCTTGCGGATTATATACAAAGAGAGATGGCACCTACATCTACAGGCGGCCAGTAATCAGCTATAAATTTGAAATCAGGAGAGTGCTATGACACAGGAAAAAATACAGCGAATCAATGAGCTTTACAGAAAGTCACAGGCAGAGGGACTTTCTGAGGCAGAGAAAAAGGAGCAGGATCTTTTGCGCAAGGAGTATATAGCAAACGTGAAGAAGAATTTAAGAAACCAGCTCAACAATATCGATATGGTAAACGATGACGGTTCGGTTGAGAACCTCGGCGAGAAATATGGAAACAAAAAAAGAAATTCGTAGCAGGCTAAAAAAGCAAAGAGGCATTCTGGGTGCTGATGAGTGCCACAACATGAGCCATGACATTTATAAAAGGCTCATAGCTTTAGAGCTCGACAGGGAATATGACAACATACTTTTGTATTCAGCTATCAGAAATGAAGTGAATATTGATGAGTATTTTACTTATTTAATAAACAAAGCAAAAAGAATATATTATCCGAGGGTTTCGGGCAATACAATGTCCTTTTACAGGGTAAGAAGCCTTGATGAGCTTAATTGTGGTTCATTTAATATTAAAGAGCCTGATATGACGAAGGAGTATACGCAGGCGGATGGCAGGGCGCTTATGATAGTGCCGGGGCTTGCATTTTCGGATACCGGTTACAGAATCGGTTACGGAAAGGGCTTTTATGACAGATATTTATCGTCTTTTACAAAAAGAGACACTGTTATGGCAGTTGGAGTGGGCTACGATTTCCAGTTACTTAGCAGCATGACGTTTGAAGATGAATATGACGTACCCTTAGATGGAGTGATAACAGATAAGAGAGAGGTGTTTATTGATGACTGATTTAGAAAAAATTTGTGCGGATGCATACGAGGCCAGAGTAAAGATAGGAACACTGGATACGGATATCAAGAATAAGGTATTAAACGATGCAGCGGACAATCTGCTTAAGGCAGAGAAAGAAATCCTTGAGGCAAACAAAAGGGATGTGGCCACAGCAGAGGAAAATATGAAGGCAAAGAGCATGATTGACAGGCTCTCGCTTGACCATGACAGGCTCCTTGGCATGGCTGACGGACTCAGACAGATAGCAAAGCTTGCAGACCCAATTGGGGAAGTGATGTCTATGGCAAAGCGTCCTAATGGCCTTATTATCGGAAAAAGAAGAGTTGCAATCGGTGTTGTTGGCATTATCTTTGAGGCGCGCCCAAATGTCACATCAGATGCCTTTGGTCTGTGCTTTAAAACCGGCAACTGTGTCATATTGAAGGGTGGAAGTGATGCGATAAATACCAATATCGCAATAGTAAAGGCTTTAAAAAAGGCTTTGACGGACAATTTGGTTTCTGCTGCTGCACTTGCACTTATTGAGTCAACAGACAGAGAGACAACAAATGCGTTTATGAAGATGGATCAGTATGTGGATGTGCTCATACCAAGAGGTGGTGCAGGGCTCATCCAGAATGTTGTCAAAAATGCCACAATCCCTGTCATTCAGACCGGTACAGGCAACTGCCATGTATATGTGGACAAGGATGCAGACTTTGATATGGCTGTTAATATTATAAACAATGCAAAGACCCAGAGAATCAGTGTCTGCAATGCATGTGAGTCGATTGTAGTACACAGCGCCATAGCAGAGGAGTTTCTGCCAAAGCTGTACGATAAGCTAAGAGAGCATCATGTACAGCTGCGTTGTGATGAAAGAGCACAGGCAATTCTTGCCGGAAGAGACGATGTGACAGAGGCCACTGCCGATGACTGGGGTATGGAGTATCTTGATTACATCATGTCGGTAAAGATTGTTGACAGTATTGATGAGGCAATCGAGCATATCAACAGATACAACACATCACATTCTGAGGCAATCGTCACAAATGATTACGACAATGCGCAGAAGTTCTTAAATGAGATAGATGCTGCATGCGTTTATGTAAATGCCTCAACCAGATTTTCTGATGGAAATGAATTCGGCTTTGGAGCAGAGATTGGCATCAGCACACAGAAGCTTCATGCAAGGGGACCTATGGGGCTTGAAGCACTGACAAGCTATAAGTATATTATTTACGGCAGTGGTCAGATCAGGGAATAGTCAGCTAAAGTATCATAGAATTAATTTGAGAGGAAACATAATATAACATGAGCTACGATATAGATATAACAAAGACACCACCGGCACATGAGCCTGAGAGGCAGTATTACTACATGGCAAAGGCAAAGGATTTTGTTGAAAAGAAATCTAAAGAAATCGGCCGTCCTATGACTTATTTTGTAAAGACCTTCGGCTGTCAGATGAATGCCCGCGACTCAGAAAAGCTTGTCGGAATACTCGAGCAGATAGGCTACGTGGAAGGAACTGATGAGCACTCGGATTTCATTGTATACAACACCTGTACCGTACGTGAGAATGCTAACAACAAGGTGTACGGCAGGCTTGGATATCTGCAGAACTACAAGAAAAAGAATCCTTTTATGAAGATTGCCCTCTGCGGCTGCATGATGCAGGAGCCGGAGGTTGTTGAAAATATCAAAAAGCACTATAAGTTTGTAGATATTGTATTCGGAACCCACAATATATTCAAGTTTGCAGAGATACTGTGCAACAATATCGAGTCAGGCTCACAGGTGATTGACATATGGAAGGATACCAATCAGATTGTCGAAGATCTGCCGGTGAAGAGAAAGTTCTCTTTCAAATCAGGTGTAAATATCATGTTTGGCTGCAACAATTTCTGCAGCTACTGTATCGTGCCATATGTGAGAGGACGTGAGAGAAGCAGAGAGCCTAAGGATATCATAAGAGAGATAGAAAAGCTTGTTGCAGACGGAGTGTGCGAGATAATGCTTCTCGGACAGAATGTCAACTCATACGGTAAAACTCTTGACAATCCTATAACCTTTGCAGAGCTTCTTCGAGAGGTCAATAAGATTGATGGGCTTAAGAGGATTCGTTTTATGACATCTCATCCAAAGGATTTATCAGATGACCTGATTATGGCGATAAAGGAGTGCGACAAGGTGTGCAAGCATATGCATCTGCCGCTTCAGTCAGGAAGCTCAAGGGTGCTTAAGGAGATGAACAGGCACTATGACAAGGAAAAATATCTCGACGAGGTAAAGAGACTTCGTGAGCAGATTCCTGATATTGCAATCACAACTGATATCATTGTAGGCTTCCCGGGAGAGACTGAGGAGGATTTCCTTGAGACAATGGATGTTGTTAAGCAGGTCAGATATGACAGTGCTTTTACATTTATTTACTCAAAGAGAACAGGTACACGCGCTGCCACAATGGAGAATCAGGTGCCGGATGATGTGGTTAAGGACAGGTTTGACAGGCTCTTAAAGGAGGTTCAGACTATCTCATCAGAAAAGGCAAAATGCTATGAGGGCAAAGTGGTGCCGGTACTTGCAGAGGAGATGGATGACCAGAAGGATGGCTATGTGACCGGACGTATGGACAATAATTCAATCGTACATTTTCCGGGTACCGAGGATATGATTGGAAATATCTACAATGTGAAGCTTGATGAGTGCAGAGGCTTTTACTATATGGGAGAGATAAAAGAGGATGCGTAAGCGTTTTGGCAGAAATGATATAATCCTGATATCGGTTATTGTAATTATCTCTGTCGCTCTGCTTCTTGTATGGAAGCTTGTATATTTAAAGGGGCAGGATACGGATAGCGATGCATGTGTCAAGGTGACTATCGATGGAAGGGCCTATGGCACATATCCGCTTTCAAAGGATGATACAATTGAGATAAAAAACGGCGATGGCGATGTTACTAACACCCTTGTCATAAAGGGTGGTGTGGCGGATATGACCTCTGCCGACTGTCCGGATCATCTGTGTGTGAAGCAGAAAGCGATATCCAAGGAGGGAGAGTCGATTATCTGTCTGCCGAATAAGGTTGTTGTGACGGTAAAAAGCGGCATGAAATCCGATATAGATTCGATATCCAAGTGATACCCGAACATTTTTATAGAAAGAATGAGATAAATGAAAACCAGAAAGATTGCATATCTTGGTATGCTTATGGCACTGGCACTGGTGCTAAGCTATGTTGAGTCACTTATACCGTTTGCGGTAGGCATACCGGGAGTGAAGCTTGGACTTACAAATATAGTGACAGTAATCATGCTTTATATAGCATCACCCATTGAGACGTTTCTGCTATGTGTATTTCGCGCGGTGCTTTCGGGCTTTATGTTTGGAAATGCGTTCAGCATCATATATTCACTGGCAGGCTGTATACTAAGCTTTATCGTTATGTACCTGCTTAAGAAATCAGATAAATTCAGCTCGGTTTCAATAAGCCTGGTCGGTGGAGTGTGTCACAATATAGGGCAGATAATAGTTGCGGCTATAATTTTGTCAACCTACAGCGTAGTGTATTATATTCCGGTGCTTCTTGTGGCGGGATGCATCACAGGTCTTGTGATTGGAACAGTAGCTTCACAGGTGCTTTTAAGGATTTCTGACAGCTTTCACGTATAGTTTTAATGGGCTGTAATCTACGTATATTTAATAAAAAAGGAGATGCTGCTGTTTTATGCCTGTGTGCCAGGCTACAGTCGAAACAGTAACAAATGGATTCAATGTATGCATATATAAAAGGAGAGCTTGCAGAAAAAAATATAGACAGCATTGTAGTGGAGGCAGCAGGTGTAGGCTATCTCATTTACATACCGACTCAGTATTTTGATATGCTGCCTGACGAGGGAGATGATGTAAAAATTTACACCTACCTGTGTGTCAGGGAGGATGCCATGATACTTTACGGTTTTTTGAGCAAGGATGATCTTGAAATCTTTAAGCTGCTGATTACAGTCAGCGGAATCGGACCCAAGGGAGGTCTTGCGATTCTGTCAACTCTGTCTGCCGATGATTTGCGTTTTGCGATTCTATCGGGTGACTCAAAGGCTATATCAAAGGCACCGGGAATAGGTGCAAAGACGGCTCAGAGAGTGATACTTGATTTAAAGGACAAGCTGTCGCTTGAGGATGCATTTGAAAAGAAGCTTGAGAACCAGGCATCCGGTGCTGCTGTATCCATGAACAGCTCTGTGAAAAATGATGCTGTCATGGCGCTCAATGCGCTTGGATATTCGTCTACTGAGAGTCTTAAGGCAGTGTCCAAGGTTGATATCACAGAGGATATGGATGTAGAGGATGTGCTGAAGCTTGCGCTCAAAAATATGGGCTGATTTATAAAAGCTGTAAGCTTAAAACAGAAACGGGGAACAAAACGTGAAAAGAGTAATTTCCACACAATTGCAGGAAGAGGACATAAAAATAGAAAAATCCCTGCGTCCTATGTATTTTGATGACTATATCGGTCAGCAGAAGATAAAGGACAATTTAAAAATATATATTGAAGCCGCAAAATCAAGGGGCGAGGCGCTCGATCATGTGCTGTTTTACGGACCACCGGGGCTTGGAAAGACAACACTTGCAGGAATCATTGCAAATGAGATGGGCACAAAGATAAAGGTGACCTCCGGTCCTGCAATAGGTAAGCCGGGAGAGATGGCAGCCATACTCAACGGACTTTCTGAGGGAGATATACTGTTTGTCGATGAGATTCACAGATTAAACCGTCAGGTAGAGGAGGTGCTCTATCCTGCCATGGAGGATTACGCCATTGATATCATGATTGGAAAGGGCGAGTCTGCAAAATCAATCAGATTCAACCTGCCCAAATTCACCCTTGTAGGTGCAACAACGAGGGCGGGTATGCTTTCGGCACCTCTTCGGGACAGGTTTGGCGTGGTAAATCACATGGAGTTTTATACTGTCGATGAGCTAAAGCATATTATCGTCAATTCCGCAAAGGTGCTTGGAGTTGAGATAGATGACAAGGGAGCCTACGAGATGGCGCGTCGTTCAAGAGGTACCCCAAGACTTGCAAACAGACTTCTAAAGCGTGTCAGGGACTTTGCGCAGGTCAAGTATGACGGCAAAATCACCTATGATGTGGCAAGCTTTGCACTGGATCTTTTGGAAGTGGACAAGTACGGACTGGATTTAAACGACAGAAATATACTTCTCACCATCATTGACAAGTTTGCGGGAGGACCGGTAGGTCTTGATACGCTTGCAGCGGCAATAGGTGAGGATGCCGGAACCATTGAGGATGTTTACGAGCCGTATCTGGTGAAGAACGGCTTTATAAACCGCACACCAAAGGGACGAGTGGCGACAGACCTTGCCTTTGAGCATTTTGAGAGAAAAAGGGCTTAAAGTTGCAATTTATATCTATAAGGCATATAATAATTAAGTATTTGATATTGAAATTGATAGTAATATTAATACTAATATAGCTGGTTTGAATAAATGTGAAAACGGAGGATGATTAAATGTCTGCAAAAACAAATGCCGAGGTGGTAATAGACGGAAAGGTTTACACACTGTCAGGATATGAGAATGAGGAATACTTACAGAAGGTTGCGGCATACATCAACAACAAGATTGCAGAGTTTGATGATATGGATGAGTATAAGCATCTTCCGGGCAATATGAAGAGCACACTTATCGAGCTCAATATTGCGGATGATTATTTCAAGGCAAAGGCACTTGTCGAAAAGCTCGAGGGTGATATAGAGAATAAGGATAAGGAAATATACGATTTAAAGCATGATTTAATTTCCAATCAGGTAAAGACCGAGAATGCTGAGGCGAGCATGAAGGAGCTTGAGGCACAAAACAAGGAGCTTTTACTCAACAAGGCGAGACTTGAGGCAACTCTTGAGGAGTCACTTCTTGATGGAAAAAAGCCTGTTAAAAAATCTGCACATGCTTCCAATGGGGCAAATGACAGTAGCGATAAATAGCAATAAAAGGGGAACAGTTATCGTACACTGTTCCCTATTTTATTGCAGGTTTATATAATATTAAATGAGCATCTATATGAGGAAATATATGAGAAATAAAGATTTTGAACTGCTTGCACCGGCAGGAAGCCTTGAGATACTTAAGGGTGTGATAGAAAGCGGCGCCGATGCTGTGTATGTGGGCGGAAGCATGTTTGGAGCCAGGGCATATGCCAATAATTTCACAGAAGAGGAGCTTTTAGAGGCAATTGATTTTGCGCATTTACGAGGAGTAAAGGTGTATCTGACTGTCAATACGTTGATTAAAAACAGTGAGTTTTCAAAGCTCTACGACTACCTGCTTGTGTACTACAAAAGAGGGCTTGATGCAGTGATAGTGCAGGATATTGGAGTGGTGAAGGCTATCCATGAGTATTTTCCGTCAATGGAGATACATACGAGTACACAGATGACGGTAACGGGAGCAGACGGAGTGCGTTTTCTTTCACAGTTTGGAGTGACGCGTGTGGTCATGGCAAGGGAGGTTTCTCTTGCCGAGATGAAGCGCATACATGAGGAAACTGGCATGGAGCTTGAAGCCTTTGTGCACGGAGCATTGTGCTATTCGTATTCGGGACAGTGCCTTTTCAGCAGTATTTTAGGTGGTAGAAGCGGAAACAGAGGCCGCTGTGCACAGCCGTGCAGACTGCCGTATACCGTGGAGGGCAAAAAGGATGAATACATTTTAAGCCTTAAGGATATGTGTGGTATAAAGGCTCTTGACAAGCTGCATGATGCAGGTGTTTATTCGCTCAAGATTGAGGGACGTATGAAGCAGCTTGAGTATGCATGCGGAGTGGTAAAATACTACAGAAGCTATATCGACAGTATGAAGCCTGTTACCGATGCTGATTATGACAGGATAAAGGCACTTGGAAACCGCTGTGGTTTCACAGACAGGTATTATTTTGACCACAATGGCTCTGATATGGTGACTTATGTGAAGCCTAATTTTGTTTCAAATGCTGCAGAGCCTTCGCCTGAAAAAAGAAAGCTTTCGATAGAGGGAGAGCTTGTTTTAAGAGAAGGCGAGCCCGGAAGCCTCACTGTAAAAAGAGGTGATGTGACATACAAAGCTTCAATAGAACCTGTCAGCGCCGCACTTAAGGCACCGCTTGATAAAAAGGCCGCTATAGACAGGATAAACAAAACCGGTGATACAGACTTTGAGTTTTCACATATTAAAGCTCAAATCGGAGAAAACGTCTTTGTGCCAAACGGAGCACTAAACAAGCTGCGGCGTGATGCAATTTCAGGGCTTTGTGATAAGCTGTTGAAAAAGTATTACAGGAATGATGCACGATACGCTGATATGTCAAGACTTACAGCACTCCCTGAGCATGTCGTAAAAAGTGATGCAGCACATGATGAAGCTATAAATGATTACACCACCATATGCTCGTGTATGACACGCGCGCAGCTTGATACACTTATTAGCTATGAATGTTTTGACGTATTTTATCTGGATTTTGACATGTATGACAGGAATACTCTGATACAGCAGTTTGCAGATGATGTGAAATGCCTTACAAAGCGAAATAAAATAGTGTATCTCATGCTGCCTACGATATTCAGGGCTGATTCATCGGATTATTTTGTATCTATCGCAAAAGAGCTTGATAAGGTAAGCTTCGAGGGCTTTGTGGTGAAAAACTATGAGGAGCTTTATCTGACAGAAAATCTGTTTACAGGGAAAAAAGTTATTTTAGACCACAATATGTATACCTTTAATGATGTTTCAAAGAGTGCATTTTTTGAGCACGGAGTAAGTGGTGACACAGTGCCGCTTGAACTCAATTCAAGGGAGATTATGCATAGAAACAATATAGGCTCGCAGATGATAGTCTATGGATATTATCCGCTTATGACAACCGCCAATTGTGTGCACAAAAACACAAAGGGCTGTGATAAAAAGCAAAAGCTTATATATTTAAAGGACAGATACAATAAATCCTTTGCAGTTTGTAACAACTGTAAGGAGTGCTATAATACAATATATAATTCACTGCCTACCATGCTCATAAAGAATATAGGTAAGCTTAAGGAGGCAGGTATCAGAAGTTTTAGATACAGCTTTACAATCGAGACTCCAAAGCAGATTAAGGCGGTTATGGATGATAAGGTAGCTGAATATACAAACGGACATTACAAAAGAGGAGTAGAATAACATGGTACATCTGATAGTACAGCTTTCCAAGTATATTATGATAATACTTTTTCTCATATATACTTTTTTATGCTTTCATTTATTCAAGTATCCCGACAAGCCGAAAAAGCAGAGGCATATATATAATCTGCAGAGATTTTATATGTTTCTGATTCATTTAGATGGTTTTTTGGTGCTCTTTGTTACGACAATGGATACAAAGATAATAGGCTTTTATATAGCACAGCTTGTGCTTTTTGAATCAATTTATTTGATTTATCATAAGTTTTATAAGAATGCCTCGGAGCTTGTGCTCAACAATATGGTGATGATGCTTTGTATTAGCATGATTATGCTAACGAGAATTTCGTTCGACAAGGCATTAAGGCAGTTTGTTTTTGTACTTGCCGGAACGATATTTGCATTTTTAATACCGCTTATCATGCAAAAAGGCACGATGTTTCGAAAACTGACATGGACATATGCCGGTGTGGGAATACTTGGTCTTTTGTCAGTGCTTGTGGTAGGAGTGGCGAGCAGAGGAGCAAAGCTTTCTTTGACATTTGGTCCTGTTTCAATTCAGCCATCTGAGTTTGTAAAGATACTTTTTGTGTTTTTTATAGCATCCATGTTGTATAAATCAACTGATTTAAGGCAGCTTGCCATAACAAGCGGCGTATCGGCCGTGTTTGTGCTGATACTTGTTGCATCAAACGACCTCGGTGGAGCACTTTTGTATTTCTTTACATATCTGGTCATGATTTATGTTGCGACAAAAAGGTTTTATATTTTTGCCGGAGGTCTTGCATTTGTGGGGCTTGGAATGTACGCTGGTTATCATTTGTTTTCACATGTGAAAAACAGAATTGTTGCATGGCTTGATCCTCTTTCTGTCATAGACAAGGCCGGCTATCAGGTGTGCCAGTCGCTTTTTGCCATAGGTACAGGCGGACTGTTTGGCTTTGGACTGGGACAGGGACTGCCGAATAAGATACCTATTGTGTCAAAGGACTTTATCATAGCGGCTATCTCAGAGGAGATGGGTGGTATATTTGCTGTCTGCCTCATTATGGTTTGTGTCAGCTGCTTTCTTATGATATTTAATCTTTCCATGCAGATGAAGGATGCATTTTACAAGTATGTGGCGCTGGGACTTGGCAGTGTGTATGCGCTTCAGGTGCTTTTAACTGTCGGCGGCTCAACCAAGTTTATACCGATGACCGGTGTGACGCTGCCGCTTGTGAGCTACGGTGGCAGCTCGCTTCTATCTACGATGATTATTTTTGGAATGATACAGGGCATGTATATTATGCAGGCAGCCCCTGAAAAAAGGAGAAAAATAGATGACAAGAGACGAAAGGACCATGAGACAAAAAACAGACAAAAGCAGACAGCTAAAGAGCCGGGGGCGCAGGGAAGTCAACAGAGAAGGAGAAAACCGACAGCAGGCGGCAAAAACAGCACGAAGACACAGAAATAGAGAGTATGCGGTTGTTACATATTTTTTCCTTATAGTTTTTGTTGGATTGATAGGTTATTTCTTATATTTCCAATTTGTAAAAAGCGACGAATTTATCAACAGCCCTTACAATTCGCTGCAGGATCTTTTCTCTAAGAATGTAGTGAGGGGCGAGATACAGACTAAGGATGGACATGTCATAGCACGGACAAATGTCAGCTCGGATGCATCTGAGACAAGGGAATACCCTGACGGCAGGATGTTTGCACATGTAGCGGGCTTTGCCGTAAATGGTAAGGCCGGGCTTGAAAAGCAGGAAAATTTCTCATTGCTTCGCTCACATGAGTTTTTCCTTGACCAGATAGTAAATGATATAAGCGGTAAGAAAAATACCGGTGATAATGTCATAACCACACTGGATTACGAAGCACAGGCGGCTGCATACAATGCACTTGACGACTATGAAGGTGCTGTCATTGCAATTGAGCCGAAGACAGGAAAGATTGCAGTTATGGTGTCAAAGCCTGATTATGACCCAAATACCATCGCAAGTGACTGGGATAGCGTAAACGGTGAGGGCAGCACTTCTCTTTACAACAGGGCAACACAGGGACAGTATGCTCCGGGCTCAGTGTTTAAGATTTTTACAGCACTTGAGTATTATAACGAAAATCCGTCTACATACAACGACTACAGCTTTGATTGTGACGGCAGTATTACAAAGGACGGCTTTACAATCCACTGTGCCGGCAATAAATCACACGGACAGGAGGACTTAACAAAGTCGTTTGCAAAGTCATGTAACTCGTCCTTTTCCAATATAGGTCTTTTGGTAGATAACAATAAGCTTAATACCTTGTGCGACGATATGCTTTTCAACAAGAATCTGCCTATAGCCTTTGATTCAAAAAAGAGTAAATTTGCACTGGATAACAATGCTTCGTCAGCTCTGACCATGCAGACCACGATAGGACAGGGAAACACGCTTGTTTCACCGCTTCACATGTGCATGATTGCCGGTGCAATCTGCAATGATGGAAATCTGATGAGGCCATATCTGGTAGACCATACGGAAAATGCGAGCGGGGCGCTTGTGGAGCAGAATAAACCGGCTTCATACAAGCAGATTATGTCAAAGGATCAGGCAGCTTTTCTTCAGAATCTTATGGCAGCAGTGGTATCTGATGGAACAGGCGCAAAGCTAAGCAATCAGAGCTATGAGGCCTTTGGAAAGACCGGAACTGCCCAGGTATCAGATTCTACAGACCAGACCAATGCCTGGTTTGTGGGTTATGGAAAAAAGGATGGCTACAATGATCTGGCAATCGCAGTAGTTGTGGAGGATTCGGGTGCCGGAAGCACATATGCGGTGCCGGTGGCAAAAAAGGTATTTGATAAATATTTCAATGAATAGGCTTGTTGCACTTTTTTTAGAAGTAGGTTATACTTAAGTGTAATGACAGACGTTATCGTTCATATTTCGCTTGAACTGACAGATAGCGTTTAAACCACACTTGGAGGAATGGCAATGATAGAAGCAACGAGCTGTGGCGGTGTGGTAATCTTTCGTGGCAAAATATTACTCTTATACAAGAACTACAGGAATAGGTACGAGGGGTGGGTACTGCCCAAGGGAACTGTGGAATCTGATGAAGAGTACAAGGACACTGCAATCCGTGAAGTGAAAGAGGAGACTGGTGCCAGTGCAACGATAATCCAATACGTGGGTAAGAGCCACTATTCTTTTACCGTGCCACATGATACAGTGGAAAAGGATGTACACTGGTATCTTATGATGGGCGAAAGTTATTATAGTAAACCGCAAAGAGAAGAGTATTTCATGGATTCAGGGTTTTACAAGTATCACGAGGCATATCATCTGCTCAAGTTTGCAAATGAGAAGCAGATACTTGAGAAGGCTTATAATGAGTACCTGGATTTAAAGAAAAGTAACTTATGGGGGACACACAAGTATTATTAGTATTATTAAAAAGCAGTTTTAAAAACTGCTTTTTGAGGTTTTGGAATGAAATGGTATGAGGATTTATTTGTAGGAGAGTCTGTTACCGGAAAGATAAAGAAAATCAAGTGGAAGATAGAGCATAATGCCGGCATGCTTCACACATACATCATCACGTTTCCGTCAAATGAGGAAAATCTTTTGGATATCATTCCGACAAGAGAATTGCTGCAAAAGGGATATCCTAAGAAGAATCTGCACATAATCGCAGTAGCGGGTAATTATGATGAGGCACTTTTGCTGGCCTGTGATATTGTTAAGGAGACATACGAAAATACAGGTAAAACTGATGTGAAGAGCTATTTAAAGAGCAGACGGAGGAATTAGATATATGATATTTACGATTTTAAAGGTCATAGGCATCATACTCCTTGTAGTGCTTGCTCTTATACTTACAGCGCTGCTTTGCGTACTGTTTGTGCCGGTCAATTACAGGGCTGTCGGAAGCTTTGACAATACAGACATAAGAGCAAAAGCGCATGCGTCGTGGCTTTTTCATTTGTTTGCACTGCATATAGAGTATGCGGATGAAACTGACGGATATATAAGACTTGTCTTTGTGAAGAAGAAGCTGTTTGACAATTATGAGGCTTTTAATGATGATGTAATGGATGATGCAGCTAAAACTGAAACAGAAGATAAAGTCAGTGAAAACACCGGAGATGAGCATAAAATACCGGCAGATGAGTCAGAACACATCACAGATGAACATGCAGAGGATGAATGCACAGCATGTACGCATAATGAGTACAGGTCAGTAACTGATGAGAATCAGCATATAAAACAACAAACAAAGCCCACTCATAAAAAAACGTATAAAAAGCCACACAAAAAGTCACATAAAAAGCAATTTAAAGATAAGTCAGATAAAATAAAAAACTGTATCTATAAGCTAAAAAGAGAATACAGTGATGAGAGAAATAAAGCCGCTTTTTTACATCTGAAAAAAGAGCTTTTTATCATTCTTAAAAGAATATGCCCAAAGAGGCTTAAGCTTACAATGGTTTATTCAACCGGCTCGCCTGATACAACAGGTATTTCATTGGGAATTTTAGCATGCTTTCCTGTCGGCTATACAAACAGATGGCGGATTACACCCGATTTCGAGAGTGATAAGCCGTATGCAAAGGGCAGCTTTGATATAAAGGGGCATGTGATAGTAATAAGTATTTTAGCGGCAACACTTAGAATTTTATTTGATAAAAACTGCCGCAGATTATATAATAGGATAAGCAGATAGGAGGAAGATATTATGGCAGATAATAGTTTCAATAACACAGTAGAGTCACTTTTCAAGGGGATGGACAGCTTTATCACTACAAAGACGGTGGTCGGTGATGCGATTCATATAGGGGATACAATCATACTTCCGCTTGTGGATGTGTCGTTTGGAGTGGCAGCAGGAGCATTTTCGGCAGAAAAGAAAAATAACGGAGCCGGCGGTATGGGCGGAAAGATTCAGCCAAGTGCAGTGCTCGTTATCCAGAATGGACAGACAAAGCTTGTCAATGTAAAGAATCAGGACGGCATGACCAAGATACTTGATATGGTGCCGGACATTGTAAGCCGTTTCTCAAAGGGGAAAAATGATGACCTTAATCTCGACGATGTAAAGGTAGACGATAAAGAGGACGATAAGCAGGATTAATATCATATATGAGAGCAAATAAAAAGGACATCCTAACGGATGTCCTTTAAAATTCAAAAGATTCAAAAATAAAGACTAAGCTCTCTCAACTTTGCCAGATCTTAAACATGAAGTACATACATATAACTTCTGTGGAACTCCATTGACCTTGCAAGAAACCTTCTTAATGTTTGACTTCCAAACATGATTTGATCTTCTATGAGAATGGCTGACATTATTTCCATAATGAACACCTTTTTCACAAATTGCACATTTTGCCATGATATTGCACCTCCTTGCATTTCACTAAGCTTACCATACTCTTAAGCTCACAACAAATGTATTCTATCAGATTAAAATAAAGAATGCAAGGATAAAATATAAAAATATTTGCTTTTTGTGAAAAAAAAGGTATAATAACATTAGCTACGTCACAATATGATGGAGGTATATATTATGAAGGGACAGATGGATACCCAATATGGACAAATTTTAATTGATACAGATGTTATTGCAACCTATGCAGGCTCTGTAGCTGTAGAGTGCTTTGGAATAGTAGGCATGGCAGCGGTCAACATGAAGGATGGTCTTGTAAAGCTTTTAAAGAGAGATTACCTGAACCATGGAATAAATGTAAAGGTAGATGAGAACAACGAAATTACGATTGATTTCCATGTAATAGTAGCGTATGGTATTTCAATCGGCACTGTTTCGGACAATCTTATCGAGACGGTTAAGTACAAGGTTGAGTCATTTACAGGAATGAAAATTGCAAAGATCAATATTTACGTTGAGGGCGTAAGGGTAATTGATTAAGGAGGACTACAAAAAGTGGAGATCACAAGCATTAATTCAAAGCTCCTTGCAAGGATGTTTCTTGCGGGAGCCAAGAATCTTGATTCAAAGAAAGACTGGATAAATGAGCTGAATGTATTCCCGGTACCGGATGGTGATACCGGAACAAATATGACAATGACAATCATGTCTGCGGCCAAGGAGGTCAGCTCGCTCACAGAGCCTACCATGGCAGAGCTTGCAAAGGCTATTTCATCAGGCTCTTTAAGAGGTGCCAGAGGAAACTCGGGTGTTATCTTATCACAGCTTTTCAGAGGCTTCTGCAAGGTTATAAAGGAATACGATGAGATAGATGTCACTATTCTTTGTGAGGCATGCCAGAAGGCGGTTGAGACAGCTTACAAGGCAGTTATGAAGCCAAAGGAGGGAACTATCCTTACAGTGGCAAAGGGCGCAGCAGAAAAGGCTCTGGAGCTGTCAGACGAAACAGAGGATGTTGTCACATTTGTTGAAGAGGTTATAAAGCAGGCTGAGTATGTGCTTGACCAGACACCGGAGATGCTTCCAGTATTAAAGCAGGCAGGTGTTGTTGATTCAGGCGGACAGGGACTTGTTCAGGTATTAAAGGGAGCATATGATGCTCTTATCGGCAAGGAGATTGATTATACAATTGAGGGCGCACCAACAGGAGCAGCTCCTGCAAAGATTTCGGCTGAGACAGAGGCAGAGATTAAGTTTGGTTACTGCACAGAGTTTATTATTGTACTCAATGCGCCAATGTCAGACAATGAGGAGCACGCATACAAGGCATTCCTCGAGTCAATCGGTGACTCTATAGTCGTTGTAGCTGACGATGAGATCGTAAAGACTCACGTACATACAAACGACCCTGGACTTGCACTGCAGAAGGCACTTACCTTCGGCTCACTCAGCAAGATAAAGATCGACAATATGCGTGAGGAGCATCAGGAAAAGCTCATCAAGGATTCACAGAAGCTTGCAGCACAGCAGAAGGCTGAGGAAGAGGCTTATGAAGCTGCTCAGGCTGATGAAAAGACAAATAACATGCCTGCAAAGGAAATGGGCTTTGTATCTGTTTCAATCGGAGAAGGCATGAATGAAGTGTTTAGAGGCCTTGGAGTGGACTATCTCATAGAGGGTGGTCAGACAATGAACCCTAGCACAGAGGATATGCTTAACGCTATCGAGCATGTAAATGCAAAGACAGTATTTATCCTGCCAAACAACAAGAATATCATCATGGCTGCAAACCAGGCAGTAGACCTTGTTGAGGATAAACAGATTATTGTTATCCCTACAAAGACTATCCCACAGGGTATCACAGCGCTTGTAAATTATATACCTGACCACAGTGCCGAGGAGAATAAAGAGCAGATGATGGCTGAGATAGAAAATGTCAAGACAGGACAGGTGACATATGCAGTCCGTGATACTGAGATTGACGGAAAAACCATCAAGCAGAACGACTTCATGGGAATCGGAGACAAGAGCATCCTTTCTGTTGGAACAGACTTAATGGCTACCACACTTGAGATGGTAGATGCCATGGTAGATGAGGATTCAGCGATTGTCAGTATATATTTCGGAAGTGATTCTGATGAAGACTCAGCTAATGAGCTTGCGGCAGCAATCGAAGAGAAATATCCTGATGTAGAGGTTGAGGTCAACGATGGCGGACAGCCAATCTACTATTATGTTATTTCTGTAGAGTAAAGCCTTTTAAAGAATATAAATGACATTTATTATATTTAGGAGCAAATATGGATATAGCTTCACCGATTACCGCGGTTAAGGGAATCGGGGAAAAAACACAAAAAGCATTTGCTAAAATGGGAGTATACACCGTTGGTGATATACTCCTTCATTTTCCCCGGGATTATGTAAAGTTTCCGGAAATAACGGATATTGATGAACTGAATAATGTAAACGTTAGCAGCACCTATGCCATCCATGCTGTGATTAAAAAGGCACCTGTTGTGAAAAATACAGTGAGAATGCAGATTACATTGCAGGATATCGGCTCGCCCGGGCATATGATACAGCTGGTATGGTATCGTATGCCATACCTTAAGGCACAGCTTGTGCAGGGGAGACATCTTATATTTTACGGACATATTAAGCCAAAGGGAGGCCGATATGTCATGGAACAGCCTGTGGTGTATGAGGTGCAAAAGTACGAGGCTATACGTGATACACTGCAGCCTGTGTATTCCGTGACAAGCGGTGTGACAAACAATCTGATAGTGAAGACGATAAAGGAGACTCTGTCACATGATACACTGCTGTCAGATTACCTGCCTAAGGATATAAGGCGCAGATACGGCTTTTGCGAGTATAATTATGCTATGAAGCAGATACATTTCCCTGATGACTTTGACGCTCTTGTGGAGGCAAGAAGACGGCTTGTTTTTGATGAGTTTTTTCTCTTTATCATGGGCATGCGGTATCAGAATAAAAAGCAGCAGAAGGACAAAAATGAGTTTGAGTTTACGGATGATGCTTTTATAGACGTACTGATTGAGAGGCTTCCGTATGAGCTGACAGGCGCGCAGAAGAAGACGATAGATGAGATAAAGCAGGATATTAAAAGCCCTTATGTGATGCAGAGGCTTATTCAGGGCGATGTGGGCTCAGGAAAGACGATTGTTGCTTTTCTTCTTATGGCGTGGGCGTCAAAATGTGGCTATCAGTCTGCCATAATGGCTCCGACGGAGGTGCTTGCAAACCAGCATTATGAGACGTTTTGCTCACTGGTTAGTCAGTTTGGACTTGACAGTCCTGTTGTGCTTCTTACCGGCTCCATGACGGCAAAGCAGAAAAGAGAAGCCTATGCGTGCCTTGAAAACGAGAAAAATGCGCTTATTATAGGCACTCATGCGCTCATACAGGAGAAAGCGGATTTTTCCAATCTGTCGCTTGTTATCACAGATGAGCAGCACAGATTTGGTGTGAAGCAGAGAGAGAGCTTCTCGGATAAGGGAAGAAAGCCACATATACTTGTGATGAGTGCCACTCCGATACCGCGTACGTTAGCAATAATCATATACGGTGATATGGATATCTCTGTCATAAATGAGGTGCCGGCAAAGAGGCTTCCGATCAAGAACTGTGTGGTTGGCACGGCATTCAGGCCAAAGGCCTACAGCTTTATTGCTGAGCAGGTGAGAGCCGGCCATCAGGCGTATGTTATATGCCCTCTTGTGGAGGAAACCGAAAACTCGGAAGGGGAAAATGTCACAGACTATGCAAATGTGCTTAAAGCGGCACTGCCAAAGGATATCACTGTAGATGTGCTTAACGGCAGGATGAAGAGCAAGGCAAAGGATGAGGTGATGCAGCGCTTTGCAAATAATGAGTCGCAGGTGCTTGTGTCCACAACAGTCGTGGAGGTTGGTGTAAATGTGCCCAATGCAACCGTCATGATGATAGAAAATGCAGACAGGTTTGGACTTGCACAGCTTCATCAGCTAAGAGGCCGTGTAGGCAGGGGGGATGCACAGTCGTATTGCATTTTCATCAATTCGTCAAATTCAAAGAAATCAAAAAAACGTCTGGAGATACTAAATAAATCAAATGATGGCTTTTATATAGCAAGTGAGGATTTAAAGCTCAGAGGTCCCGGGGATTTCTTTGGAATCAGGCAGAGTGGAGACCTTGCGTTTGCACTTGCGGATGTGTATCAGGACAGCGATGTGCTAAAGGAAGCATCTGAGATGGTGGATGAGGTGCTTGAAGCAGACCCGGCGCTTTGTACACCGGAAAACAGAATATTGAAAAAGAAAATGGATGAATTTGCAAAAGAACAATTAAAGAGGATGAATCTGTGATGAGCTTAAATGGCTAAAATAAAAGCTGATATAGCATGCAGGACTATGCATGTGTATATCAGCTTTTTACTTTAAGCGTATTGGAATGGTTATGAAATTGTTATGAAATAAGTATAATCTGCTTACTCAATCTGCCTGATATCGGATATATCCGGGTGAATCGTGAGAGAATAGTTTGTGTAATACACAACAAAGCCGGCTGCGGCACCGTTTGGCTTTTTGACATTTTTCTTTTGCAGGTAGTCAATCTCTACCTTGTCGGCATTTTTGCCCTTTGAGTAGTAGCCTGCGAGCTTGCCGGCCTCCTCAAAGGTGCTGTCCGGCAGCTCTTTGTTTTCGGCTTTTACAATGACATGTGAGCCGGGCATGCCCTTGGCATGGAACCACCAGTCGTTTCCGGTTGCCAGCTTGAAGGTGAGCTCATCGTTCTGGTAGTTGTTTTTGCCAACGTACATATCAAAGCCGTCCGATGAGATATAGTGGAAGGGTTTGCTCTTTACCTTCTGTTTTTTTGAACCCTTTCCTTTTTTGATAAAACCGTATTCTATCAGCTCATCCTTTATCTGGACGAGGTCGTCAGCGCTTAAAGCGATATCAAGTGAATTCTGGATTGATTCGAGATGGTCTATCTGACTTTTTGTTTCAAGGATCAGCTCGTTCAATGCTTCGGCAGTACGTTTCATCTTTCCGTATTTGTCAAAGTATTTCTGCGCGTTCTCGGCAGGAGTTTTTGTGTTGTCGATAGGGATTTTGATGATTTTGTTGTCATCATAATAGTTTGCAGCTTCAAGAAACTTATCGTCCGGTGTAAGTCCGTAGCCGAATGCGTTGATAAGCTCGCCGTACACCTTGTACTTTTCGCGTTTTTCGGAGTCCTTAAGCTGCTTCATCTGCAGGGAATATTTCTTCTGGTTTCGCTCCAAGAGGGTATTTACGTGTTTTCTCAGGTCGGCTGACTTCTGGCGTATACGTGTATAGGTGTTTCTCTCAGAGTAGTAAAGCTCTAAAACCTCTGATATAGATTCATATTTTGTGACCGTTAAATCGCTATACTGAGTCAGCTCTATTGAAGAAAATTCCTTTGGTTCATTGCCGTCACGCACGATATTCGGCGTAAAACGATTATTTTTTATGTCCTCCATCATCCATGTGAAGTTGCTTCCCAGGTGCAAAAGCTCATCGTGTGAGTAGGCAGCTACAGGGGAGTCCGCGTCAAGGCCTGCCCTGTGAGCCAGCTCATTTGCCACAAGGGGGCTGATGCCGGAAAAGGATGAGTAGATAGCCTTTGAAACAGTAAGCGGCTTTGCTGATATAATATCCACAAACTGCTTCGAATCTACAGTCAGAGGATTATATTTATCCTCCTGTGTCGCGGGGATGGTGTAGGCTCTGCCAGGAAGCACCTCACGCACAGAGCTTACGGATGCGGGAATACGCTTGGCACTGTCTATTATCGTACCATCGGAGTCGGTAAAGATGATGTTTGAATATTTGCCCATCAGCTCGATAATAAGCACCTTGTGGCATAGATCGCCCATCTCGTTTAAGTGCTCGATTTCAAAGTTTATGATACGCTCCATGCCCGGCTGGTAAATCTTTGTGATGCGTCCGTTTGCTATATGCTTTCTTAAAACCATGCAAAATGTAGGGGCAGTGAGAGGGCTTACCTTATTTGTGGGTGTCAGGTAGATGAATGGAAGGGATGCACTTGCAGACATCGAAAGCCTGAACGAGCCGTTTGGTCCCTTTAGGGTAAGAAGCAGCTCATCTGCCTCAGGTTCTGCGATTTTACTGATTTTTGAGTTTAGTATCGTGCTGTTTAGCTCTGCAACTATATTTGAAATGACTATTCCGTCTAAAGCCATGATGTTCCTCCTTATTTCCTGTAAATATTCTAAGGTGCTGAATATTTATAATCATGAATATTTATATTATAATATATTTGACGAAAATCTCAAGGAGTTATATAATAAACTCATCTATGCATATGCGAAAGGAAAAATTATGATTAAAAGTATGACCGGCTTTGGCAGATACGAGTACGCAGATGCAAGCCGTAAGATTACAGTTGAGGTAAAATCTGTAAATCACAGATATCTGGATGTCAATATCAAGATGCCTAAAAAGCTCAATTTCTTCGAGAGTGCAATAAGGACTCTGCTTAAGGAGTACATAGAGCGTGGCAAGGTCGATATTTATATCACATATGAGGATTTTACAGAAAATAATCTCTCATTACAGTATAATAAGGCTCTCGCGGGAGAATATCTTAAGTATCTGAATCAGATGGCGGAGGAATTCGGACTGGAGAATGATATAAGAGTGAGCACGCTGTCGAGATATCCGGAGGTATTTGCGATGGAGGAGCAGCCTGTAGATGAGGAGGAGCTGTGGAGCAGTCTTGAGAAGGCTCTTCGCGGTGCATTTGAGCCATTTGTTGAAAGTCGCGTGCGCGAGGGAGAAAATCTTAAAAAAGACCTTTGCGAAAAGCTCGATAATATGGTATCATATGTTGATTTCATTGAGGAGCGTTCGCCACAGATTATTGTCGAATACCGTGCGCGTCTTGAGGAAAAGCTAAGAGAGCTGCTTGCAGACAATCAGCTTGATGATTCAAGAATAGCCCAGGAGGTCACTATTTTTGCGGACAAGATCTGTGTGGATGAGGAGACAGTCAGGCTCAAAAGCCATATCCTTTCCATGAAGGATTCGTTAAATGCCGGTGGCAGTGTGGGAAGAAAGCTTGATTTCCTCGCACAGGAGATGAACCGTGAGGCGAATACCATCCTTTCAAAGTCCAATGATCTTAAGATTTCTGACACAGGCATCAGTCTTAAAACTGATATAGAAAAGGTCAGGGAACAGATTCAAAATATTGAGTAATTTTAGGAGATTGTGATGAGTAACACAGGAAAATTAGTTGTTTTTTCAGGCTTTTCGGGTTCCGGAAAGGGAACTATCATGAAGGAGCTTATGGCAAAGCATGGTGATGATTATGCACTGAGCGTATCAGCCACGACCAGAGGTCCAAGGCCGGGTGAGGAGCATGGCAGAGAGTATTTTTTTATCTCAGAGGAAGAATTTGAACAGATGATAAAGGCAGATGGACTGCTTGAGTATGCCAAGTATGTAGATCATTACTACGGCACACCAAAGTCATATGTCAATGAGCAGCTTAGCGCCGGAAAGAATGTGATTCTTGAGATAGAAATCCAGGGAGCTTTAAAGATAAAGAAGCAGTTTCCTGATACGGTGCTTATGTTTGTGTCAGCGCCGAGTGCAGATGAGCTTAAGGACCGGCTTGTAGGAAGAGGCACAGAGACAAAAGAGGTCTGTGCACAGAGACTTTCAAGAGCATATGAGGAGTCTTTGGGCATAGAGAAATATGATTATTTAGTGGTAAATGATAAGCTTGACGATTGTGTAGAGCTTGTGAATGATATCATCCACAGCTCTGACGACACAAAAAAGAATCAGGATTATCTTGTATCATCAAATATAGATTTTATAAATAAAATGAGAAAAGAGCTTTTAAGCTTTTCGAAAGGAGATAAATAATATGATACATCCATCGTATGTAGAGTTAATGAAGGTAGTAAACAACAATGTAGAGATAGGTGAAGAGCCGGTAGTAAACAGCCGTTATTCTATCGTTATTGCTGCAGCAAAGCGGGCACGCCAGATTATTGATGGCGCAGAACCACTTATCGCACGCCCTAAGTGCAATAAGCCATTATCTATTGCTGTAGAGGAGCTGTACACGGGAGCTGTCAGAATCGTCTCAGATGATGAGGATTTAAACGAAGGCGAAGAGGCTTAATCTAGGAGGGGAAAGGCTGTTTTGTCTTTCCCTTTTAATTGTAAATACTTACATTTGAGAGGTACTATGAAATTATTATTTATTTCGCTTGGATGCGATAAAAACCTTGTGGATTCAGAGTATATGATAGGCATGCTTGCAAATGACGGCATTGAGATGACCGATGATGAGACGCAGGCTGATATCATTATCGTAAACAGCTGCTGCTTCATAGGTGATGCAAAGGAGGAGAGTATCAATACAATTCTCGAGATGGCTCAGTATAAGGAAACAGGCAAATGCAAATCACTTATTGTGACAGGCTGTCTGGCACAAAGATACAAGGATGAGATTTTTAAGGAAATCCCAGAGGTTGATGCCATACTTGGCACCAATTCATATGATACTATAGTTGAAGCTGTCCATGAGACACTTGAAAAACACAGATACAGCAATCTGCACACCTTAGAGGGGCTTCCCAGCATAAAGACAAAGCGTATTGTCACCACAGGAGGGCATTTCGCTTACCTTAAGATAGCGGAGGGGTGCAATAAAAACTGCACCTACTGTGTCATTCCTTCTGTCAGAGGCCGTTACAGAAGTGTGCCGATGGAGGATTTGATTGAACAGGCAAAAAGCCTTGTGGAGCAGGGAGCAAAGGAGCTTATACTTGTTGCCCAGGAGACCACACTTTACGGAGTGGATTTGTATGGTGAGAAGTCACTTCACAAGCTTTTAGATGAGCTCAACAAGATAAGCGGGCTGTTCTGGATAAGGATTATGTACTGCTATCCTGAGGAGATATACGATGAGCTTATAGAGTCAATGATAAAGGATGAGAAGGTATGCCATTATCTGGATATGCCAATCCAGCACTGCAATGACGATATTTTAAGACGCATGGGCAGAAAAACAACAAAGGCTGAGCTCATGGAGCGTATCAGAATGCTGCGTGAGAGAATACCTGATATCACATTAAGGACCACACTCATATGCGGCTTTCCGGGTGAGACACAGGATAATCATGAGGAGCTTATGCAGTTTGTAAATGATATGGAGTTTGACCGTCTGGGAGCATTTACGTATTCCCCGGAGGAGGGCACAAAAGCAGCTGCAATGCCTGATCAGATAGATGAGGATATAAAGGCTGACTGGCAGGCAGATGTCATGGAGCTTGAGGAAGAGGTCATTTTTGATAAAAATGAGACACTAAAGGGTAAAGAATTATATGTTTTCATAGAGGGTAAGGTGGCTGATGAAAATGCATATATCGGCCGTACATACAGAGATGCACCGAATGTTGACGGATATATATTCATCAACACTGATGAGACACTTATGACCGGTGATATATGCAAGGTTATGGTGACCGGTGCGTATGAATATGATTTGATAGGAGAACTTGTAAAATGAATTTACCAAACAAACTTACAATCTTAAGAGTGATACTTATTCCGTTCTTTGTATTTTTCCTTATTTCACCGTTTTTTGACGGATACGGAAATTATATAGCACTTGCGATATTTATCATTGCAAGTCTGACCGATATGGCTGACGGAAAAATTGCAAGAAAATACAATCTTGTTACAAATTTCGGCAAGTTTATGGATCCGCTTGCAGACAAGCTGCTTGTATGCTCGGCAATGATATGCCTTGTTGATTTAAAGCTTATCCCTGTATGGGTTGTGCTTATTATCATTGCAAGAGAGTTTATCATAAGCGGTTTCAGACTCGTTGCATCAGACAATGGAATTGTCATTGCAGCAAGCTACTGGGGCAAGTTTAAGACAACCTTCCAGATGCTTATGGTTATTGTTATTATTTTTAATATCAATCTGCAGCTTGGCTGGTTAAATATCCTTGGAACAATCCTCATTTATGTGGCGCTTGTGCTCACAGTTGTTTCACTTATTGACTATATTGCAAAGAATAAGGACGTCTTAAAGGACCAGAAATAGACTATAACAGGGAGAAAAGTATGAGAATAATAGCAGGAACGGCGAGAAGCCTCCCTCTAAAGACTATTGAGGGAAAAGATACAAGACCGACTACTGACAAGACGAAGGAGACTCTTTTTAATGTCATGCAGTTTGATGTTCCGGGAGCATATTTTTTAGATCTGTTTGCCGGAAGCGGACAGATAGGACTTGAAGCGTTAAGCCGCGGTGCAGCCTATGCTGTATTTGTGGAGAATTCAAGAAAAGCCGCTTCATGCATTGAGGACAATATCCATTTTACAAAGTTTGATAAGGTCTCAAGGCTTATGATGACGGATGCTGTCACGGCAGTACGTACGCTTGAGGGCAAATACAAATTTGATATCGTGTTTATGGACCCGCCATACAATAAGGAGCTTGAAAAGGAAGTGCTTATTACACTTTCGGACAGCGATATATTAAAGGATGATACACTTATCGTGGTTGAGGCTTCAAACGATACTGATTTTGATTATCTCACAGAGCTTGGCTATGAGATAGTCAAAGAAAAAATTTATAAAACAAACAAGCATGTTTTTATAAAGCGTGCATAGGAGATACAATATGAAGGTAGGAATTTATCCGGGAAGCTTTGATCCGGTGACATTTGGACACCTGGATATAATAGAGCGTTCAGCCAGAATAGTTGACGAGCTGGTTGTCGGAGTACTCAATAATAGTGCAAAAAACTCGTTGTTTTCTTTGGAAGAACGTGTTAGTATGATAAAGGAAATGACAGCACACATACCAAATGTCAGGGTAGGGTGCTTCGAAGGACTTTTAGTTGACTACATGAAGGAAATCAATGCAACAATCATAATAAGAGGATTGCGTGCAGTGACAGATTTTGAGTATGAGCTGCAGATTGCACAGGCCAACGGAGTACAGAATCCGGAAATAGAGACGGTTTTTCTCACTTCGAGCCTCAATTATTCATATTTAAGCTCTACAATTGTCAAGGAATTTGCATCATACGGAGGAGATATATCAAAGTTCGTACCTGAACAGTTCATTGATAGAATTTATGCTAAATACAATATTACCAGGTAAGGAGACAGTATTTATGAGCAGTAAAATGGAACAGATTATTGAAGAAATCGAAGATTATATTGATGGCTGCAAGCCGTCACCTATTTCAAGAAACAAGATTCTTGTCAATCGTGAACAGTTAGAGGAGCTTCTTTCAGAGCTTCGTACAAAGACCCCTGAGGAGGTAAAGAGATATCAGAAGATTATCAGTAATAAGGAGGCTATCCTTGCTGATGCACAGGCAAAGGCGGATCAGATAATTGCGCAGGCTCAGATTCAGACAAATGAGCTTGTCAGCGAGCATCAGATTATGCAGCAGGCATATGCTCAGGCGAATGAGGTAGTGCAGATTGCAACAAAGCAGGCACAGGAGATACTTGACAGTGCCACAAACGATGCAAATAATCTCAGAATGAGTGCCATGGCATATACGGACAGCCAGCTTAAGAGCATTGAGGACATCTTAACAGGCTCTATTGAGACTTCAAAGGCCAGATATGACAGCCTTATAAGTTCACTGCAGCAGTTTGAGGATGTTGTTGCAGCAAACAGAGCTGAGCTTTTCCCACCGGAAGAGAATGGCGATGAAGCTGCAGGAGCAGAGTCGTCTGACAATGAGGCAGCTTCAGATACAGATACATCTGATGATGACATAGAAATCACCAATATTTCCGATTCAGATGAGGATGTGAAATAGGATAATACATAACAGGCATGAGAGTATGCTCATGGCTGCCTTAAGCAGTATGTATCTGTAAAGCCTAAAGCCTGTATCCCGGAATATTGATTTGGTCTGGACCATGCATGATACACCGCCAAATGACAGAAGTGCAATGCATAGCACTATTGACAGGGTGCGTGGGATGCATAGACCGCAGACTATGCCGATACCGTTAGTGGTTTCAAAGAAGGCACTTATTATGTCTGCCGACAGCGGCATGCTGCAGTCAGCCTTTTGGGCAATTGTCTGTGGGATACGTGAGACTATAGAGAACAATACAATATATCCACAGAGTTTTATAAGGGTTTCAAACCCTTTCATTATTCCGGCATCAACGATTTGCATGTTAAGCTTAAATCCTTGAGCCGGAATTTTTTGTGTTAAGCTTTTGTTTTTGTTAATCGAAAGTATAGCTATCATTCCTATAGCAGATGGCAGATACAGTGACACAAGATAAATGCTGAAGTGGCTGCATATGCCAAGCTGCTCGGACAGTGCATAGGTAATGATAAAGGGAAGGCTGAAATGGTTTGCCAGTGCACTCAGTATTTCCCTGTGATTTTTATCTATGTATCCTTTGGAACAAAAATCTGCTGTGAGCTTTGCTCCTATCGGGAATCCAAATATTATGCCTATTATGTATGTAAAAAGCATGATATGCTTTTGGGGAATGTTTTGCAGCACATTTGTTGAGATAATCAGGTTAGATAAAATCGTAAATATAAATAGAAGCGGAAATATCTGGTTGAACCATAGCATTATGCCTGCTTTAGCGCACGTACTTACCTGTGCCGGAAACAATATGTAATAAATACAAAATAGCAGTATAAAAGCGATAAAAAGTAATTTTTTAAGTTTGTTTTTACTCATGTGACAGTATATGTGGAGAGAAATATCAATATGATTCGATTAGATAAATTTTTATCAGAGATGGGGCTTGGTACACGCTCTGAGGTAAAAAAGCTTATAAAGACCGGACAGATAGCCATAAATGGCACGGTGGCCGTCAAACCTGAGACAAAGGTAGATACTGATGCCGACGAGGTATCAGTTAACGGCAGAATAGTTAAGTATCAAAGGTATGAGTATTACCTGTTTAATAAGCCATCAGGCTGTGTTTCTGCGACCTGTGATAATGTGCATGATACAGTCATGGACTATATCACGGATGCGGTGCATGAGGATCTGTTTCCTGTCGGAAGGCTTGATATAGACACGGAGGGGCTTTTGCTTATCACAAATGATGGAGCGCTTTCGCACGAGCTCTTAAGCCCTTCAAAGCATGTGGCAAAGACTTACTATGCACGTATCGATGGTGAGGTGACTTGGGATGATATCATCAGGTTTAAAGAGGGCATTGATATAGGCGAGGAAAGACCTACAAAGCCTGCGGAGCTTGTTATTAAAAAAAGTGGCAGCGTATCCGAGATTGAGCTTACGATAACAGAAGGAAAGTTCCATCAGGTCAAGCGGATGTTTGAGGCGCTTGGAAAGAGGGTAATCTATTTAAAGAGAATATCCATGGGACCGCTTAAGCTGCCTGATGACCTTAAAACAGGGGCTTACAGAGCTTTGACACAGGCTGAAACGGATATGCTTATGCAGATAAAATCCGGCAAATAAAATAATTTTTAATTATGAGGTATGATATGAGTAATGGTTTTTTACCGATTTCAAAACAGGATATGATAGATGAGGGCATTAAGCAGCTTGATTTTGTGTATGTCTGCGGTGATGCATATGTGGATCATCCGTCATTTGGACATGCAATAATTGCAAGGCTGCTGCAGGCACATGGCTATACGGTCGGCATCATTTCACAGCCCGACTGGAAGGATGATGAGTCTATATCCATACTCGGAGTGCCGCGTCTTGGTTTTTTGGTATCAGCAGGCAATATGGATTCCATGGTAAACCATTATTCGGTTTCAAAGAAAAGAAGAGCAAAGGATTCCTTTACACCGGGTGGCGTGATGGGAAAGAGACCTGATTATGCGACCGTTGTGTACTGTAACCTGATACGCCATACTTATAAAAAAATCCCTATCATAATAGGCGGCATCGAGGCGAGCCTTAGGCGCATGGCACATTATGATTACTGGTCAAATAAAGTCAAGCGTTCAATTCTTTTAGATTCCGGTGCGGATCTCATCTCATATGGCATGGGAGAAAGAAGCATCATCGAGATAGCGGATGCGCTCGACAGCGGTATGGATGTAAAGGATATCACGTTTATAGATGGTACCGTGTTCAAGACAAAGGACAGGGATATCATATATGATGCGATTGAGCTTCCGGATTATGACGTTATAAAAGAGGACAAGAGGGAGTTTGCAAGAAGCTTTTACATACAGTACTGCAATACTGATCCTTTCTGTGCAAAGAGGCTCATAGAGCCGTATGACAACTCTACGCTTGTGGTGCAGAATCCACCGCAAAAGCCGTTGTCGCAGGAGGAGATGGATGAGGTCTATGCACTTCCTTATATGAGGACTTACCATCCGAGCTACGAGGAGGCAGGCGGAGTGCCTGCTATAAGCGAGGTGAAGTTTTCTCTTATCAGCAATAGAGGCTGCTTTGGAGGATGTAACTTCTGTGCACTGACCTTCCATCAGGGCAGGATAATCCAGACAAGAAGTCATGAGTCAATCATAGAAGAGGCAAAGCTTATCACGCAGGATAAGGACTTTAAGGGGTATATCCATGATGTTGGTGGTCCTACAGCCAATTTCAGGCAGCCGGCATGTAAAAAGCAGCTCACAAGGGGTGCATGTCCTACAAAGCAGTGCCTGTTTCCTAAGCCGTGCAAAAACCTGATAGTTGACCATAGTGACTATATACAGCTTCTTAGAGAGCTTCGTGCACTGCCAAAGGTGAAAAAAGTGTTTATCCGCTCAGGTATCAGGTTTGATTATCTGATGTATGATAAAGATAAGACGTTTCTTCGTGAGCTGTGTGAGTATCATGTCAGCGGACAGCTCAAGGTAGCTCCGGAGCATATCTCCAATGCTGTTTTGAGCAGGCTTGGAAAACCGAGTGTAGAGGTGTACGACAGCTTTGTGAAGGCATACAAGGATATGAATAAAAAAATAGGCAAGGAGCAGTATCTTGTGCCTTATCTCATGTCTTCACACCCGGGCTCAACGCTTAAAGAGGCGATAGAGCTTGCAGAGTATCTGCGAGATCTGGGATATATGCCGGAGCAGGTGCAGGATTTCTATCCGACACCATCTACCATCTCTACATGCATGTACTATACAGGACTTGACCCGGCAACACTTAAGCCGGTGTATGTCACAACTAACCCGCATGAGAAGGCTATGCAGAGGGCGCTCATCCAGTACCGCAATCCAAAGAATTACGATCTCGTGCACGAGGCACTTGTGAAGGCCGGCAGGGAGGACTTAATCGGATTTGACAAAAAGTGCCTGATAAAGCCAAGGAAAATGCATACTGATGGCGGCTGGGACAAAAAAACTTCTAAGTCTGATAAAAATTCAAACAGCAGCTATGGCAGCGGCAAGAATGCAGGTGTAAGGAAAAACTTGAAAAATGCAACAGAACGAGGGAAAAACGGAAGCGGAAGTAACACCGCAGGCACAGCGCACAAAAAGAAAACAATCAGAAACGTCCACAAGAAGAAAAGATAGATATACAAGATAAAGACTATGAAAGAATTTAAAGCTGGTAAAAACGAGGCAGGCCAGAGGCTTGACAAATACCTTAAAAAGATACTTCCAAACGCATCCATGGGCTTTATTTACAAGATGCTCAGGAAGAAGAACATAAAACTGAATGATAAGAAAGCGTCAGGCACAGAAATTGTGTCAGTTGACGACAAAATCAAGATTTTTCTGTCAGATGATACATTTGCTAAGTTTTCCGTCAATGAGGATAGTCTGATGAAGGATTTTAAGGCACTTGGTGCACTAAAGCCTGACGGACTTGGTGTGGTATACGAGGATGATGATATACTGGCTGCAAACAAGCCAGTCAATATGTTGTCGCAGAAATCAAAGGAGACTGATATTTCTGCAAACGAAAGACTTATCGGATACCTGATAAAAGAGGGGAAGCTTGATTTTGACACATATAAGAGCTTTAAGCCATCGGTGTGCAACCGCCTGGACAGAAATACATCGGGGCTGATTCTGATGGGTAAATCGCTTCATGGACTGCAGTACCTGTCACAGGTGCTTAAGGACAGAACCGCAGAAAAGTATTATATGGCGCTTGTTGCAGGAGAGGTTGATGAGCCTATGACCATAGAGGGCTTTCTAACAAAGGATGAGAGCGCAAACAAGGTACAGATAACCAAGGAACCAATAAGTGATGAATCACTGCCAATAAAGACTGCCTACAGGCCTCTTAAGACGATTGAGATGAGTGCTTCGTGCCATAAAGCAACTCTTCTTGAGGTGCATCTCATTACAGGAAGAAGCCATCAGATCAGGGCACATCTGTCATCGATTGGTCATCCGATCATAGGTGATATGAAGTATGGGGATAAAAGGATTAATGCTTTTTACAAAGAAAATTATCATGTGACTAGCCAGCTTTTGCATGCGCACCATGTGATTTTGCCTGATGGCAGATATATAGAGGCGGCTTTGCCTGACATATGGAGCAGGGTGGGGCTTTAATTTCGTCATTATTTACTTTACGTCGCATAGCTTACAGTATTAAGGAAGATAGAAACGATATGGCAACCTGGAATTCAAGAGGCTTAAGAGGCTCGACCTTAGAGGACATGATAAACAAGACAAATGAAAAATACAGGGAGAACGGCCTGGCGCTCATACAAAAGATTCCCACTCCGATTACACCTATAAAGATGGAGCCGGAAACCAGACACATTACACTGGCTTATTTCGAGCAGAAGAGTACGGTTGACTATATTGGCGCTGTACAGGGAATCCCGGTATGCTTTGATGCAAAAGAATGTAATACCGACACGTTTCCCCTTGCCAATATACATGAGCATCAGGTAGAGTTTATGAGATGCTTTGAAAAACAGGATGGTGTTGCATTTATCCTTATATCGTACACACACAGGAACGAATACTATTATCTCACGTTTAAAAAGCTGACAGAATTTTGGGATAGAGCTGCAGAAGGCGGAAGAAAGAGTTTCCGCTATGAGGAGCTTGAGCCGGCATTTTTCCTCCCGGAGGTGCCCGGAATACTTGTGCCGTATCTGAACGCACTTCAGCTTGACTTAAATTGCAGGGCTTGACAGTATTACTATCGTATGGTAGCATATTACCACGATAACACTTTACTACATGAAAGCGAGATTTTACAGATTATGGAAAATCAATTATTACACACTCCGGACGGAGTAAGAGACATATATAACGGAGAATGCAAAAAGAAGCTGTATTTGCAGGATAAGCTGCACCGTACACTTTTAAAATACGGATATCATGATATCATGACACCTACGTTTGAGTTTTTTAATATTTTTGGAAGCGATGTCGGAACAACTCCTTCAAAGGATTTATACAAGTTTTTTGACAAGGAGGGCAATACGCTTGTCCTTCGTCCGGATTTCACACCTTCTATTGCAAGAAGTGCGGCTAAGTACTATATAGAGGACGATATGCCTGTCAAGCTGTGTTATCTTGGCAATACTTTTATCAATTCATCGGATTATCAGGGCAGGCTCAAGGAAAGCACACAGTGCGGTGCAGAGCTGATAGGTGATGGCTCTATCTCTGCAGATGCCGAGATACTTTCGATGACAGTTGAGTCGATGCTTGAGAGCGGACTTAAGAATTTCCAGATTTCAGTCGGACATTCGCAGTTCTTTTACGGTCTCACAAAGGCAGCAGGGCTGTCAGGGGAGCAGGAGGAAAACCTAAGAGAGCTCATAGCAAATAAGAATTTCTTCGGTGTGGAGGAGTTTGTTGACAGTCTTTCAATGAACGACAAGCTAAGGAAGCTGTTTGGACTATTAGACAATTTCGATTTACAGGATGAGCAGCTTATGGAGGCTTTAAAGCTTGCGAAGGGCTATGATGAGATATTATCATCTATTGATACTCTGCTTAAGCTTAGAGAATATTTAAAGGCATATGGCATCGAGAAATATATTTCGTATGAGCTTGGACTTATCAGTGACTACACATATTACACAGGTATCATTTTCCAGGGCTACACATATGGTACAGGAGAGCCTATTGTAAAGGGAGGCCGTTATGACAAGCTGCTTTCACACTTTGGAAAGGACGCTGCTGCAATCGGCTTTGCAATTGTTGTGGATCAGCTCATGGCAGCATTAAGCCGTCAGGATATTGATGTGCCTGTCATTGAGAATTCCTCACTTATAGTATTTGAGGAGGCTGCATACCATGCGGCAATCAAGCGCTCTATGGAGCTTCGAAGAGATGGAGTAAATACACAGATGGTGCTTAAGGACAAAAATAAAACGAAAGAGGACTATGCTTCATATGCGGTAGACAACCGTATAAACAGAGTTGAGTTTATAGAGGAATAAAAGATGAGTGATGACAGATATTTAACCTTTGCCCTGGGAAAGGGCAGACTTGCAAAGAAGACCCTGCAGCTTTTTGAGCAGATAGGCATCACCTGTGAGGAGATGAAGGATCCGGATACCAGAAAGCTGATTTTCGTAAATGAGGAGCTTAAGCTTAGATTTTTCCTGGCAAAGGGACCTGATGTGCCTACATACGTGGAGTATGGCGCTGCCGATATCGGTGTGGTAGGAAAGGATACCATCCTCGAGGAGGGCAGAAATATATACGAGGTGCTTGATTTAGGTTTTGGAAAATGCCGCATGTGCATATGCGGACCGGAGAGCGCAAGGGAGCTTTTACAGCATCATGAGCAGATAAGAGTTGCCACCAAGTATCCTCATATCGCAAAGGATTATTTTTACAATAAAAAGCATCAGACGGTAGAGATTATAAAGCTAAACGGCTCAATAGAGCTTGCTCCGATTGTTGGACTTTCAGAGGTGATTTGCGATATAGTAGAGACCGGAACTACACTTAAGGAGAACGGACTTACCGTGCTTGAGGAGGTCTGTCCGCTGTCTGCGAGGGTTGTGGTAAACCAGGTCAGCATGAAGATGGACAATGAGCGTATCACAAAGCTCATAAGTGATTTGAAGACTGTTATCAAATAGCGTATAATTTATATCAATACATGATTTTAGACGGAGGCTGTAATGAGAACTTTAAAACTTACAAAGAATTCACAGAAGAACATATTGGAGAGCCTGCTTAAGAGAAGCCCTAACAACTATACAGAGTATGAGAGCACGGTAAATGAGATTATAAACAATGTAAAGGAAAACCGTGACAAGGCTGTTTTTGAATACACAAAGAAATTTGATAAAGCGGATGTGGATGCATCAAATATCCGTGTCACAGAGGAAGAAATAAAGGAAGCATATGAGCTGGTTGATGAGAAGCTTCTTGCCGTTATAAAAAAGGCTCTTGTAAATATCAGAAAATATCACGAGAAGCAGCTGCAGAACTCATGGTTTACAACAGAGGACGGCATCATTTTAGGACAGAAGGTCACACCTATAGCAAAGGCAGGAGTATATGTGCCGGGCGGCAAGGCTGTCTATCCTTCATCTGTGCTGATGAACGTGCTTCCTGCAAAGGTAGCAGGCGTTGAAAAGATAGTTATGTGTACACCATGTGGAGCTGACGGCAAGGTATATCCTTCCACACTTGTAGCCGCAAACGAGGCCGGAGTAGATGAAATCTACAAGGTAGGCGGTGCACAGGCTATCGCTGCAATGGCATTTGGTACAGAGAGTGTGCCAAAGGTAGATAAGATTGTTGGACCGGGAAATATCTTTGTTGCCCTTGCCAAAAAGGCTGTGTTTGGATATGTCAGCATTGATTCAATCGCAGGACCTAGCGAGATTTTGGTGCTTGCAGATGAGACTGCAAATCCACGTTATGTGGCAGCAGATTTACTTTCACAGGCCGAGCATGATGAGATGGCATCAGCTATCTTGATCACAACAAGTGAGGAGCTTGCAAAGAAAGTATCAGAGGAAGTTGATAAGTTTGTTGAGGTCCTCTCAAGAAAAGAAATCATCGAGAAATCTCTTGAAAACTACGGATATATACTTGTTGCAGAGGATATGGATGAGGCAATTGATGCAGTAAACGATATCGCTTCAGAGCATATGGAGATTGTCACAAGAGATCCTTTCTCAGTCATGACAAAAATCAAAAATGCAGGAGCAATCTTTATCGGAGAGTACTCATCAGAGCCTTTGGGAGACTATTTTGCAGGACCAAACCATGTTCTGCCTACAAACGGAACAGCAAAATTCTTCTCAGCATTATCTGTAGATGACTTTATCAAAAAGTCAAGCATCATCTCATATTCAAGAGAAGCACTTGAGAGAATACATACAGATATTGAGCAGTTTGCAGAGTGTGAGAAGCTTACAGCACATGCAAATTCAATCAAGGTTAGATTTGAGGATTAGTCAAAGGAGTAAGAAATGGCAGATAGATGCGCTAAGCTTAGCAGAAAAACAAAAGAGACTGATATTTCGGTCGGTTTAAATATAGACGGAACCGGAAAATCAAATATAGACACAGGCATAGGTTTCTTTAACCATATGCTGGAGGGCTTTTCAAAGCATGGTTTTTTTGACCTTGATATGACATGCGACGGTGACTTAAATGTGGACTGTCATCATACTATAGAGGACTGCGGCATAGTGCTTGGTAATGCTATAGCACAGGCTGTCGGAGACAAAAAGGGCATAAAGAGATTTGGAAGCTTTATTTTACCGATGGATGAGGTGCTGGTGCTTTGTGCCATTGACTTATCAGGCAGACCGTACCTGCAGTTTGACGGTGAGTTTACCTGTGAGAGAGTCGGAGATATGGATACAGAGATGGTGAGAGAGTTTTTCTATGCCGTTTCTTACTCTGCTGCGATGAACCTGCATATAAAGGTTTTGACACCGGGAAATAATCATCATATGATAGAAGCTATGTTTAAGGCATTTGCCAAGGCGCTTGACGATGCCTGCACCTATGATAGCAGAATAAAGGACGTGATGTCCACGAAAGGAAGTTTGTAATTTGACTGGTTTTAAGAACATCGTTGCTACACTGTATTTAAAGAACGGCCAGGCCGTGAAATCAGCGTCTGATATGACAGTTATGGGCGACGTCTACAATCTGTGTCAGCTCTACAATGACAGTGGCATAGACAAGATTATTATTTTTGATCTTTCAACTGATGATGATGAGCATGAGAAAAACATACATACGATAGAAAATATAAACAGAAATATCGACATAAAGGTGTGCGCCGGAGGCAATATCAACCGCATAGAGGACGTGAAAAAGCTCCTATATGCAGGCTGTTTACAGGTCATCTTCAATGCCACAAAGGATTCAAGCCTTGAGCTTGCAAATGTGGCAAGCGAGAAGTTTGGCAAGGATAAAATCCTTTTGTCAATCAGCAATGTAGACTATATTTTCAAACATCAGGAGGAGATAGAGGATACCTTTCATGAGCTTTTGGTCTTGAATATAGATATAATAGATGCGCTTGAGAATCTCACATCCACACCGTATGTGGTCTATATGCCGCAGTTTGACATGGATAAAATAATTGATGTCATGAAGCGTGAAACACTAAGAGGCATTGCAGGAGAGTTTATCAATGATCCTGAAAATGATATCATGGCGATAAAGACAAAGCTTTCTGACGGAGGAATACTTGTTGATAATTTTACTCCCGACTTAAAATGGTCTGATTTAAAGCTTAATTCTGACGGCATGGTGCCTGTCATAGTGCAGGATTACCGCAATGAGCAGGTGCTCATGCTTGCCTATATGAATGAGGAGGCCTTCAATGTCACGATAAACAGCGGACGCATGACCTACTGGAGCAGAAGCCGCAATGAGCTTTGGACCAAAGGACTTACATCAGGACATTTACAGTACGTAAAGTCTTTGACAGCGGACTGTGATTATGATACTATCCTTGCGAAGGTTTCGCAGGTGGGAGCTGCATGTCACACAGGTAACAGAACATGCTTTTTCAATAATATCGTGAAAAAGGAGTATGTGGAGAAGAATCCACTTACAGTGCTTGAATCAGTCTATGCGGTGATAGTTGACCGTATGAAGAATCCAAAGGAGGACTCGTACACCAATGCCGTCATGGAAAAGGGCATAGATGAGATATTGAAAAAGCTCGGACACGAGTGCACTGAGATTATTCTTGCAGCCAAAAATCCGGACAGTGATGATTTAAAGTTTGAGATATCGGACTTTATGTACCACTGCATGATTCTTATGGCTCAGAAAAATATCACATGGGCAGAAATCGCAGGGGAGCTGGCACAGCGATAGCCTTAAAACACTATAATTATTTAGAGGAAATTATATGAGAAAACTAGCTTTAAGTGATGAGATACTTATGAAGGTAGACAAACCGGCTAGATATATCGGGAATGAGTTCAACTCAGTAATGAAAGACACATCGCAGGTAAATATACGTTTTGCGATGTGTTTTCCTGATGTTTATGAGATTGGTATGTCACATCTGGGAATCCAGATATTATATGATATGTTCAACCGCATGGATGACGTGTGGTGCGAGAGAGTTTATTCTCCGTGGCCTGATCTGCATGAAATCATGAAGCAGGAGAATATACCGCTTTTCGGACTTGAGTCGCAGGAGCCTATAAAGGACTTTGATTTTGTAGCCATGACTCTGCAGTATGAGATGTGCTACACAAATATTTTGCAGATACTTGACCTCGCACAGATACCGCTTCGTTCAAGGGATAGAGCGGAAGGCTGTCCTATTGTGATTGCAGGCGGTCCTTGTACCTACAATCCGGAGCCGATTGCAGATTTCTTTGATATATTTTATATCGGAGAGGGCGAGACACAGTACGGCAATCTCTTTGAGCTTTATAAGAAGGCAAAGGCTGATGGTCTTTCAAGGGAAGAGTTTTTACATGAGGCTGCAAAGATTGAGGGCCTTTATGTACCTGATTTGTATGAGGTGGAGTACAATGAGGATGGAACAATTTGCTGTATGAAGCCTAAGTATGATGATATTCCTGTAAAGATAAAAAAACAGGTGCAGGTAGATTTGACGAACTCAACCTACCCGGAGGCACCGGTTGTGCCTTTTATCAAGGCTACGCAGGATAGAATGGTGCTTGAAATACAGCGTGGCTGTATAAGAGGCTGCCGTTTCTGTCAGGCCGGTATGATTTACCGCCCAAACCGTGAGAAAAAGGTTGACCACCTAAAGGACGTTGCAGCGGCTCTTATCAAAAATACAGGACACGAGGAGATTTCTTTAAGCTCCTTAAGCTCATCCGATTACAAGGAGCTTGACGAGCTCATCACATTTTTGCTTGATATCTGCAAGGAAAAGAAGATAAATATCTCCCTGCCTTCACTCAGAATTGATGCGTTTTCGCTCGATATCATGCAGAAGGTGCAGGATGTCAAAAAAAGCAGTCTGACCTTTGCACCTGAGGCCGGTACACAGCGCCTTAGAAATGTCATTAATAAGGGTCTTACCGTGGATGATATCATGAACGGCTCAAAACAGGCATTTGAGGGCGGCTGGAACAAGGTGAAGTTTTATTTCATGCTTGGTCTGCCTACAGAGACAGAGGAAGATATGAGGGGCATTCCTGAGCTTGCAAACGATGTTGCGGCATTGTACTATGATACCGTTCCAAAGGAAAAGAGAGCCGGAAAATGCCAGATTACGATAAGTACATCATTTTTCGTGCCAAAGCCTTTTACACCATTCCAGTGGGCGAGAATGTATGAGCCATCTGAGTACCTGGGCAGGGCCAAAATAGTAAATGACCATGTCAAGGAGCAGCTCAACAGAAAGAGCATCAGATACAACTGGCATGAGGCATACGTCACTGTGATCGAGGGCATACTGGCAAGAGGCGACAGAAGGCTTTGCGATGCTATAGTAAAGGTATACGAAAAGGGCGGATATTATGATGCATGGACAGAGTATTTTGACTATGACAGATGGATTGATTCGATAAAGGAATGCGGACTGGATCCGGATTTCTACACAATGAGAGAAAGGCCTTTAGATGAAGTATTCCCATGGGATTTTATCGATATAGGTGTGACAAAGCAGTTTATGATAAGAGAGTGGGAGACAGCCCATAAGGAGACAGTCACTCCTAACTGCCGCATGAGGTGCTCTGCCTGCGGTGCAAAGAGCTATGGAGGAGGTGTCTGCTATGAAAATTAGAGTGAAGTTTAAAAAATGGGGCTGCATGAAGTTTATAGGACATCTCGATATGATGAGATACTTCCAGAAGGCGGTCAGAAGGGCTGATATTGATATCCGCTATTCAGAGGGGTATTCTGCTCACCAGATTATGTCGTTTGCGGCTCCGCTTGGAGTGGGCATTACAAGTGATGGTGAGTACTTTGACATAGATGTAAATACAACAGAGTCTACAGAAAAAAGCATAGCGGCTTTAAATGCCCAGATGGTGGACGGAGTAGAGGTGACAGGCTATGTGCTTCTGCCGGATGATGCTAAGAAGGCTATGTCGCTTGTTGCGGCTGCAGACTATGTGCTTAGCTTCAAGGATGGATATGAGAGCCCGTATACCATAGATGAATGGAAGGAAGCGATAGATAAGCACTTTTTTGTCGAGCCATCCTTTGTTGTGATGAAAAAGACTAAAAAGAGTGAGAGAGAGGTAGATATAAAGCCTCTTGTATACAAGCTTACAGTCATGGAAAATAACAAAAAGCCGGAGTTTTTCATGCAGGTATCAACAGGAAGCATTGACAATATAAAGCCTGAGTTTGTGCTTCAGGCCATATACGAAAAGTGTGGCCTTGATTACAATCCGCTTGCCATACAAATCCACAGGCAGGAAGTGTATGCAAGAAAAGACGATGGAACACTCATTTGTCTGCTTGACATGGGAGAAGAAATCTCATAATGAACAGAATTATTCTGACTAAAACAGTAAAAAATAATAAGACATATACAGTGTATGCACTGATGGATGAAAACGGAAATTATAAGGATTTCCAGCTCCTTCCAGATAAGGATACGATAATAAACAATATATACGCGGCAAGGGTAAATAAGATACTGCCGGGCATAAATGCGGCATTTGTGACCATTGCGCAGAATAAAAGCTGTTATCTGTCGCTAAATGATGCAAAAAATCCTGTATACACAAACAAAAAATCAAAAAAAGCAGGTTTGTGTGAGGGCGATGAGATACTTGTGCAGGTCATAAAGGATGCGCTAAAGACAAAGGATCCTGTGGTCACAACAAAGCTTTCTATATTCGGAAGCAATGTGATTCTCACCAATTTTGATACACAGATAGGTGTTTCATCGAAGCTGGATAAGGAAAGAGCGGCTCTTTTACGTAAGGCTGTGCTTTCAAAGTGTGCAGATCACGAAAAAGAGGGCTATGGCATCATAGTCAGAACCAATGCCAAAAATGTGGAGGATAAAGCTGTTTCGCAAGATGCGTATTCTGTAGCACAGAAATACAATCAGATAATAAAAAAGGCACCGCATCAGACGCTCTATTCATGCGTATATCATGGGATGAGCGATTATCTGCTTTTAATGAAGACAATTGATTTTGCCACGGTGGAGTGGATAAAGACTGACTGCGATGACATATATGACAGTCTTCTTACAGAGTATGGCATATATGACCATGCTCCTGAAAAGATAATGAGATATGACGATTCAGCTATCAGCCTGTCAACGCTCTATGGCATAAGAGGGCTGATTGATAATCTGACCTCGCGCAGGGTATGGCTGGACTGTGGTGGCAACATCATAATAGAACAGCTTGAGACACTTACCTTTATAGATGTAAACAGTGCAAAGAATATATCGTCGGGGAGCAATAGCATATTAAAGACCAATATGGAGGCCGCAAAGGAGATAGCAAGGCAGCTTCGGCTCAGAAATATCTCCGGCATGATAATAATTGATTTCATCAATATGAAGTCTGAGGCATCAAAGGATACGCTTATTGAAGAACTCAAACGGTATATAAAGGACGATAATACAGTCTGTACCTTTGTGGATATAACGAAGCTTGGACTGGTGGAGCTGACAAGAAAAAAGGTCCACAAATCTCTTAAACAAATTTTAGAAAAAACACTTGACGAATAGATGACTCTATGCTAATATACTGGAGTATGCCGCACAGTGAGGTATAAGTTTGCGACTTTCGCAGCACCGTAACTGGCGAGTAATGATAAATAGGAGGTGCCATATGTACGCAATTATAGCAACAGGTGGTAAGCAGTACAAAGTATCTGAAGGCGATATCATTACCATTGAAAAGCTTGGCGTTGAAGCTGGTGAGAAGGTTACTTTTGATCAGGTTTTAGTTGTAGGCGGAGATGATCTCAAGGTTGGAGATCCAACAGTTGCAGGTGCAACAGTTGAGGCTTCTGTAGTTAAAGAAGGCAGAGCTAAAAAGGTTATCGTTTACAAGTACAAGAGAAAAACCGGATATCACAAAAAGAACGGACACAGACAGGCTTTCACACAGGTTAAGATTGAAAAAATTAACGGATAATGATAGCTATAACCGTTTATCAGAATTCAAAAGGGCATAAGATAGGCTTTAAGTCAAAGGGACATGCAGGTTTTGCAGATTCCGGTTATGATATAATCTGTGCCGGGGTTTCAGCGCTGGTGATCAACTTCATCAATTCCGCTGAAGAGCTGTGTCATGCTAAGTACAGCCTTGATACAGACGAAGAGACAGGTATGATCGACTACAGACTTGACGAGCCGGCAACAGGTGATGTTGCACTGCTTATGGATTCCATGATTCTGGGACTAAAAGAAATACAAAGAGACTATGGGAATGAGTACATCATTCTAGACTTCAAGGAGGTGTAAGACATGTTGAATATGAACCTTCAGTTTTTTGCTCATAAAAAGGGAGTTGGTTCTACAAAGAACGGACGTGACTCTGAGTCTAAGAGATTAGGCGCTAAGAGAGCAGACGGACAATTCGTAAAAGCTGGTAATATTCTTTACAGACAGCGTGGTACAAAGATTCACCCTGGTACAAACGTTGGTATCGGTGGAGATGATACATTATATGCTAAGGTTGATGGCGTATTAAGATTTGAGAGAGTTGGAAGAGATAAGAAACAGGCTTCCGTATATCCAGTAGTGAACGAATAAGATTTAAACCCCGACTTTTATTAGCCGGGGTTTTTATGTTGTAAATTAGCAGGAATATTGATTTATTTTATTATTACTGTGTCTTATATAGATATAGCATAGTAATGATTTGTCATAAAGTATACTGAGTGTTTTATGCAGACATTCAGCATGAGGTGGAAAATTATGTTTGCAGATCGTGCAAAAATTATCATAAAATCAGGAAAAGGCGGAGATGGTCATGTATCATTCCGCCGTGAAAAATACGTGCCGAACGGTGGTCCGGACGGCGGTGACGGAGGAAAGGGCGGAGACGTTATATTCCTCGTGGATAAGGGAATCAACACCCTGACAGATTATCGTCACAGAAGAAAGTTTGCAGCAGAGCCCGGACAGGAGGGCGGCAAAAAGAACTGCCACGGAAAGAATGGTGAGGATCTTATACTTAAGGTGCCGGAGGGTACACTCATAAAGGATGCAGCAAGCGGAAAGGTCATAGCAGATATGTCCGGTGACAATACAAGGCAGGTGATCCTGCGCGGAGGAAAAGGCGGTCAGGGCAACCAGCACTATGCCACATCCACCATGCAGGCTCCTAAATATGCACAGCCGGGACAGGATGCAATAGAGATTGAGGTACAGCTTGAGCTAAAGGTGATAGCGGATGTAGGGCTTGTAGGCTTTCCAAACGTGGGAAAATCAACACTTCTGTCACGAGTTACCAATGCACAGCCAAAGATTGCCAACTATCATTTCACCACATTACAGCCAAATCTTGGTGTGGTTGATATGGATGAGGGCTTTGGTTTCGTAATCGCTGATATCCCGGGGCTTATCGAGGGAGCATCAGAGGGCATAGGACTCGGTCATGAGTTTTTGCGTCATATAGAGCGTACCAAGGTGATGATACACATGGTTGATGCGGCCGGTACCGAAGGCCGTGACCCGGTTGCTGACATAAAGGCTATAAACAAAGAGCTTGAAGCATACAATCCACAGCTTCTCAAAAAGCCACAGGTCATTGCCGCCAATAAAATAGATGCCATAGCAGGAGACGAAAATGAGGTAATTTCAGCCTTAAGAGCCGAATTCGAGCCACAGGGCATAAAGGTATTCCCGATATCCGCAGTAAGCGGTAAGGGCCTTAAGGAGCTTTTGTACGAGGTGAAGAACCTGCTTGCAAATTGTCCTAAAGAGGTTACTGTATATGAGCCGGAGATTGATCCTGCACTTTCATTCTTTAAGGATGAGCCGTACGCGGTTGAGGTGGCAGCCGATGGTGCATATGAGATATCAGGTCCAAAGATTGAGAAAATGCTCGGATACACAAATATGGACTCAGAGAAGGGCTTTGCCTTCTTCCAGAGATTTTTGCGTGAGCAGGGTATCATTAAGGAGCTTGAAAATATGGGCATCGAGGATGGAGATACTGTCCGCATGTATGATTTCGAGTTTGATTATTACAAGTAAGGAGAAGAGTATATATGAATTTATCAAGTAAACAGCGTGCATATTTAAGCAGCCTTGCAAGCACAATTAACCCTATTTTCAATATTGGAAAGGCATCGCTTACTCCGGAAATCATCGAGGCTCTTGATGCAGCACTTGAAAAGAGGGAGCTGATCAAGGTTGCAGTTCTTAAAAACTGCATCGATGATCCAAGAGAGATTGCAAGTGTAATCGGTGAGAGAACACACTCTGCAGTGGTTAAGGTAATAGGCAAAAAAATGATTTTTTACCGTCCTGCGAAGAAAAATCCAAAGATTAAGCTTCCGGAATAAGCCATGAAAACAGGGATTTTTGGTGGGGCATTTGACCCGATACACAAAGGTCATATATACATGGCACAAAAGGCGATGGAAGAGTATTCTCTTGACAGGATTCTGCTTGTTCCGTCAGGTCACTCGCCGAACAAGACTGAGAATGCAATGACAGCATTTAGCCACCGGTACAATATGTGTAAGCTGGCATCAGAAGCAGTGCCCGGTATTGAGGTGTCTGATATTGAGATAAAGGATGAGTCCACCAGCTATACGTATGTGACACTCCAAAAGCTAAAGGCGCTTTATCCGGAGGATGAACTGTATTTCATCATGGGTGGAGATTCTCTGGACTATTTTGAGTCATGGATGAAGCCTGAGATAATAGCCCAAACAGCAATAATCCTTGTTATGGTGAGGGAAAATTTTCCAAAGCAGCAGATGGAAGAAAAGATTGCACATATCAAAAAACAGTTTTGGGCAGATATAAGACTTTTAAAGTGTGACAGGATGGATGTGTCGTCTACTCAGGTCAGGAGACTGCTACGTGCCAAGTCGCAGGCAGACGGGTATAGGAGTCCTAAAGGAGCGGAAATGTTTCTGGATGCTGCAGTTATGTCATATATACAGGCTAATAATTTATACAGGTGATAGAGTATGGAAGTAAAAGAAATAAAGAAAAAGCTAAAGAAGAGCCTTGATAAACAAAGGTATCAGCATACGCTCGGAGTGATGTATACTGCCGGCTGTCTTGCCATGGCAAACGGCTATCCGATAGAAAAGGCAATGCTTGCAGGCCTGCTTCATGACTGTGCCAAGTGTCTTTCGACTGAAAAGAAAATCGGACTCTGTGTAAAGAAAAATATAGACATAACAGAGGTAGAGATATCAAACCCGGGTCTGTTACATGCAAAGGCAGGCATGGTGCTGGCTGAGGAAGAGTATGGCATTAAGGATGCGCAGATACTGCACGCCATAAGAGTGCATACTACAGGAGAAGCAGACATGGGGCTTCTTGACAAAATACTCTTTGTGGCAGATTATATTGAGCCAAACAGATGTGAAGCACCGAGGCTTGAAGATATAAGAAAGCTTGCTTTTTCAGACCTTGATAGGACTGTTGCAGAGATATTGTATGATACAATCAATTTTCTTAATACAAAGAGTGGGGCAATAGATCCGACTACCCAGATTACTTACAATTATTATGCTAAATACAGAGACAACAGGGAGGAATAACTGCTATGCAGACAATTGATTTAGTTAAAAAGATAGTGGAAGCACTTGAAGACAAAAAGGCGGAGGATATCACAGTTCTCGACATAGGAGAGGTTTCTTCTATAGCAGACTACTTTATCATTGCAAACGGAAACAATGCAAATCAGCTCACAGCCATGGAGGATGCTGTGGATGAGGCTATGTATACAAACGGAGTGCATCAGAAGCAGGTAGAGGGAACAGGCAACTCTACATGGATTCTCATGGATTATCAGGATATTATCGTGCATCTGTTCTCTAAAGAAGACAGACAGTTCTATGATCTCGACAGAATATGGAGAGATGGAAAAGTGGTGGATGTACATTCACTGTAGCATTTATTCTATGATTAAGGAATTATAAATCGAAACCGGTAATTTAAAATATCGCACCCATATGCCAAGCTGTTTAGCTTAGCATATGGGTGCGATATTTTTGCCATATTAGAAGAAACGGAATACTCCAAACACTTTGCCAAGTATTTCGCATTCAGGAACTATGATTGGATCCATTGTGTCATTCTCCGGCTGGAGGCGAATGTGGCCATTCTCTTTATAGTAGGTCTTTACGGTAGCGGAATCATCTATAAGTGCTACAACCATGTCTCCGTTTGAAGCATCACTCTGCTGCTCGACGAGGATATTATCACCGTCGAAGATACCGGCATTGATCATGCTTTCGCCCTTGACTTTAAGCATAAATGACTGCTTATTTGGCATATATTCAGCAGGAACGGGAAAATAGGTTTCGATATTTTCCACTGCGAGTATCGGCTCACCTGCAGCTACACGACCGACCAGAGGGACATTAACCATCTCGCGGCGCTGTAAACCAAAGCTGTCATCTATAATTTCTATAGCCCTATTTTTGGCAGGATCTCTTCTTATGTAGCCCTTTCGCTCCAGTGTCTCGAGATGTGCATGGACGCTGGATGTGGACTTTAAATGTACACCTTCGCAGATATCACGCACTGATGGCGGATAGCCCCTGTTTAAAATCTCACTCTTGATAAACTCCAGTATCTCTTTCTGCTTGTCTGAAATCTTTTCTAATGCCATAGGTAAATCCTCCGTCTGAATATTTAAATAATATAATGATATGAGGGTCAAAAGGTATTTTGCCGCTTCGTTCATAATTATAATAAAAAAATTGTATTTAAAAAAATTATATCATAAAACTAAAATAAACGCAAACATATATTCCGAAATTTTGTTCGTTTTTCTATTGACAAACGATTGTTCGGGATGTATTATGTAATCACAATAACAACAAACACATGTTCGAAAATACAAGAGGTGGTTTTATGAGAGAAAATACTTTATCAGGTAGAAGAAAAATGTTTGGATTGACTGCTGTTGCATTTATAGCAGTTGTCATTATATTGTGTGGCACTATTCATATTTTTGCCAGTTCTGGTGACAGCAGGCTTTATAACAAGTATTATACCAGCGTCAGGGTTGAGGAGGGCGACACTGTCTGGAGCATTGCCGATAGATATATTGCCGACAGTCAGGTGAGCAAAAGAGATTATGTAGATGAAATTTGCAGGCTCAATAGTCTTACAGATGGCAATGTCCGCAGTGGCGATTATATAGTTGTTTCATATTATTCTCAGGATATAAAGTAACGTTTTCTTGCTAAAATTTCCTGTTTCTTATATAATATAGGTTAATTGCAACGGATTTGGGTTATAGTATCTATAGCTTATCCGTTTTTGAAACAGGAGATTGGATATTTATGTTAAAACTATTTTTTGTTATATTTGCAAATTTTCACAGAGCGCCGTATATTGTTCCCAAAATGAGATACATGGCTGATCATCCGCAGAAATATTCAGAAGCGGAGAGATACGATATGATGCGGCACTGTATAGATTTAATGAATAAATCGGGAAAAATTACAACAGAAGCATATGGTCTTGAGAATCTTCCTGAAACAGGCGGTTATATCATGTATCCCAACCATCAGGGAAAGTATGATTTACTGGGGATTATTACTACACATGACAAGGTACTGTCGTTTGTTATGGATAAGCAGAAGTCGCATACAATGCTTGTCAGGGAATTTGTGGATCTGGTTCAGGCAAAGCGTTTAGAGAAAGATAATCCAAGGCAGGGGCTTACTATAATCAATGAGGTAGCTAAGGATGTGAAAAACGGCAAGAGATATGTCTTGTTTCCGGAGGGTGGCTATAAGTTCAATAATAAGAATAAAGTGCAGGATTTTAAAGCAGGAAGCTTTAAGATCGCATTGAAATCACATGTTCCTATTATTCCGATAGCTCTTATAGATTCGTATAAGGTGTTCAACAGCTTTCATTTCGGCCCTGTTACAACGCAGGTTCACTATTTAAAGCCTATTGAGTATGATGAGTACAAGGATATGAAGACGAGGGATATAGCTACACTGGTCAAGGAGCGTATAGAGGAGAAAATCAAAGAAATACTTGGTTAGAGTCAACTTTGATTATTATATAGTATTATTATGAAAGACAAAGCTTATTACGAAGACGTAAATATAAAAAATGAATTAAAGCTCAGAGATATGATACAGAAGCTTCCGAAGTTCTGTATGGATTTTTTTATCGGAATAGATGCGGATAAGTCCTCAAGAACCAAGATAGCGTATGCATATGATCTACAGACCTTTTTCGAGTACATGAAGAGTGCCAATCCATCGCTTAAGAAATATGATATAAGGGACTACCCTATATCTCTGTTAGATCAGATCAGTCCTTCAGATATTGAGGAATATCTGTTTTATCTAAAGTATTATGAGAAGGATGGCGTCGTACACACCAATGACGAGAGAGGCATTAAGCGAAAGCTTGCATCACTGCGCACTTTTTATAATTTTTATTTCAGGAAAGAGTTTATAGATACCAATCCTGCGAGCAAGGTAACCCTTCCCAAAATACATGAGAAGAATATCATCCGTCTTGATACTGATGAGGTCGCACAGCTTCTCGATGAGGTTGAGTCAGGAGACAGTCTGTCCAAGAACCAGCAGCGTTTCCATGAGAAAACAAAGGTTCGTGACCTTGCACTTATGACACTGCTTCTTGGAACAGGTATCCGTGTATCTGAGTGCGTGGGGCTGGATATGGATGATGTAGATTTCAAAAACAATGGAATCAAGGTGCACCGAAAGGGTGGTGCTGATGTGATTGTTTATTTTGGTGATGAGGTACGTGATGCACTTCTTTCGTACTGGGAGGAGAGAAGCATAATTACACCTGCTGAGGGGCATGCTAATGCACTTTTTCTCTCTTTACAGAGGAAGCGTATATCTGTACGCTCTGTTGAGAATCTGGTAAAAAAGTATTCGAGACTCGTAACAACCGTTAAGAATATTACTCCTCATAAGCTTCGTAGTACATATGGCACCACACTTTATCAGGAAACAGGTGATATCTATCTTGTGGCGGATGTTCTAGGACATAAGGATGTAAATACCACACGTAAGCATTATGCAGCCCAGGAGGACGGCAGGCGTCGTGCGGCAGCCAGGGTAGTACATCTGAGGGAGGATTGATTATATGTCTGATAATATAATCACAATTACAGATTTTATGGACCCCAATCTGGATGTGTATGCCAGATTGACGGAGAATCAGCTTTTAAACAGAGCCAATCCAAAAGAGGGGATGTTTATAGCTGAAAGTCCAAAGGTGATAGAGAGGGCACTTGATGCGGGATGTGAACCGGTTTCTCTTCTGATGGAGACAAAGCATGTAAATGGCGGGGCAAGAGGCATTATCGAAAGATGTCAGAATATACCTGTATATACTGCGTCATTTGATTTGCTCACAAAGCTGACTGGCTTTGCTTTGACCAGAGGCACACTCTGTGCTATGTACAGGCCGAAGCCAAGGTCCGTCGAAGAGGTGTGCAGGGACGCAAGAAGAGTTGCGGTGCTTGAGGATGTGGTAAATCCAACCAATGTCGGAGCTATATTCAGGTCAGCGGCAGCACTGCATATGGATGCGGTGCTGCTCACTCCTGCCTGCAGCAACCCTTTGTACAGGCGTGCAATCAGGGTTAGTATGGGAACTGTGTTTCAGGTGCCATGGGCATATTTCCCCAAGTACAATGTCGGCAGTGACAACACTTTTTCAGATGCTTCATTGCATGATAAGTGTGATAGCCGTGACCAAAATTGCAGCGACCGAAATAGCAGTGTTTATAAATACAATATTGATGTGCTTCATAAGCTTGGATTTAAGACCTGTGCTATGGCGCTGACTGATGATTCCGTGAGTATAGATGACCCTGTGCTTCACTCAGAGGAAAGACTTGCAATAGTGCTCGGTACTGAGGGAGATGGTCTTCATGAGCAGACTATAGACTCCTGTGACTACACTGTAAAGATACCAATGTCACATGGCGTCGATTCTCTAAATGTGGCTGCTGCCAGTGCAGTGGCATTCTGGGAGCTGGCTAAATAGGCTGATGAGAGTGCTTTATATTGTAAATTTTGACATTTTCGTCAGCACTGTTTCTAACTTCAGTTCCTTCGCATACGCATCCGAGTGGTAAATCCGCATAGTTTGTGCTATCGCAGAAGGCACTTTGGCGGCTGCAGTCAGTTTTATCATCTGATATGCCGCAGATGTTGGATTTATTGGTATGATACTGTTTAAAGTTTTGCCGGCTGTAGATATTCTGGTCGGTATTATGTGTATTGGCATTATATATCCCTGTATTATTCATGAATAGTCCTCCTGATTGATGCTTGTTTATTTGTTTTTTGTTTATTTGATATTTTAATTTAATTTTTATTTGCAGCTATCCTGAATATGTTGAATAGTTACTGTTATTTTTCATCCTAAGTATGAGTTTAGCATGTGCTGTGAGTAATTATTTTATGTATCTTATTTTTAATTGCGATTTCGGTTAGAGGCTTTTTTAATTAAAATTGTGGCAATCATAAATATAATTTACACCTTTGTACATAATAATGCTGACAGGAGGTGTCTATCAAATGATTCTAACAGAAAAAGAAACAAACGCTATTGAAGATTTAAAAACACAGGAACAGGCATGCATAGAGAAGTATACCAAATACAGCAATCAGGCAAAGGATCCGGTGCTTAAGGAGCTTTTTGAAGAAATAGCAAGGGATGAGCAAAAACATTTTGACTCTTTGGATCAGGTGATTAAGGGAAAGGTTCCGTCAGTTGACTGCAATGATTCTAAGGGGAAGAATTATAACCCTGCTGCAACATACGATTCGCTTGGCAATTCTGAGGACAAGAAAGCTGACTGTTATCTGGCTACAGACTGTATAGGAACAGAAAAGCTAGTATCCGGCGAGTACAATTCCGATGTATTTGTATTTGGAAATTCGGATATCAGAAAGCTATTGGCAGATATACAGATAGAAGAGCAGAATCACGCTGAGATGCTATGGAAGTACAAAACTGCAAATGGTATGGCATAGATAAAATATAAAACAAAAGAATTTAGTACAAAGTGTAAAACAGGACTGCCTGAATATCGACAGTCCTGTTTTATAGGTTTAGTTGCCTGTTGGAATAAAAGGTCTGATTGCACCTGCAAGCTGAGAAACCGGCATACTCTGGAGCCATACACGGCCAGGTCCGGTGACAACGGTGTTGAATAATCCTTCACCGCCGAATACCACATTTTTGATACCCGGAACAGTCTGAATTTCGAGCTGACAGCTTCCTGTCATAGCGGCTAAGTATCCGGTATCAATCACCAGCTGCTGACCGGGTGCAAGCTCGTATTCCTTTATGTGGCCGTCAAATTCTAAAAATGCCAATCCGTTTCCTGACAGACGCTGCATGATAAAGCCCTCACCGCCGAAGAAACCTGCTCCTATTCTTTTTTGGAAAAATACGGACAGCTCAACTCCGGAGGTTGAGGCAAGAAATGCTGATTTCTGGGCAATTATTTCCTGTCCCGGTGCAATCTGGAAGGGTCTGATGCATCCTGGAAAGCATGATGCAAATGCTATCATTCCCGGACCACCCATAGATGTGTAGCGATTTTGGAACATACTCTCACCTGAAAATGCACGACCAAACATTTTGCCGATGCCTCCATTTGATGTAGTCTCCATCTTCATGTTTGGAGTCATCCATGACATGGCACCTTTTTCGGTAATCATAGTCTCGTTTGCCTCAAGGTTGCAGATCACAACCGGTAATGGCTCTCCCTCAATATTGTAGTTCATAAATATCCTCCTTTAGTCAAAAAATGGTTTGTAGAAATTTTATATCTATAATTCTAACATAGTAATACGTCACTTGACAATATAATTCATAAATGTATACAAAAGCTTATAAATGAATACAAATTGCCTAATGAAATACACTTTAGGGATTGCGGTGTTCATATGATCTTGACTGAAACTATGTGGGAAAAGTCACAGACTGACTTGTTTATTTTATAAATATGGTTTAGAATAATACAGTTATTGTTGGATAAAAATGGTAGTAAAACTATATGTCATATAAATTGTAACAAAATAATTATATCCAATTTATAACATGTAAATAACATATTTAAGGAGACAAGATAATAATGAGATTTGTAATACAGCGTGTAAACCATGCAAAGTGCACTATAGATGGAAATATAACCGGCAGCATAAAAAAGGGACTGTGCGTTTTGATAGGCATAGCAGAGACAGACACTAAAGAGATTGCTGATAAAATGATCAAAAAGCTTATAAACATGAGAATTTTTGCCGACCAGAATGACAAGACAAATCTTTCGATAAATGATGTAGACGGAAAGCTTTTGCTTATATCGCAGTTTACGCTTTATGCAAATTGTAAGAAAGGCAATCGTCCTTCATTTGTGGAGGCAGGAAGTCCTGATATGGCAAACGAACTTTATGAATACTGCATCAGCGAGTGTGATAAGGCAGTTCCCGGAGTACAAAGAGGGGTGTTTGGAGCCGATATGAAGATAGAGCTTGAGAATGACGGACCATTTACGATTGTACTGGATTCGGACAAGCTGTAAAAGATATAAGTATGAAAGGCATTTTTATGGAACAATCATTTCTGTTCACAGTTTTTTGGAAAGATGAAATGTACATAGGCGATATCTCTGAAATGATGGATAATCTCGGATGTATCACTGATGGAAATAATATAGTGCCTATCACAGCTGCTATGGGATATGCTGTGCAAAACGATAACAGCACAAAGGATATTAATGAGATAATCCATGAGGCTGATTCAAGGATGTATGAGAAAAAACGCTCTATGAAGCATCGGAAGGCTTAGTACATTTCACCCAATCATCGATATTGCCGTTTTGAATAGCAGAAAACAGTCTCTTCTTGACACCCGGATTTTCCATATTGAGCTGTCTGACAAGCTGCTTTACATATTCGCGCCGTGTGTGGCCGTCGTAAGGGCATGGATTCTTGCACACCGGCAAATTGTATTTATTCTTAAAGCCCTTCACATCTGACTCGCCGACATACATAAGCGGACGGATGATGGTAAGCCCACTGCCGTCCAGCTGTGTAACAGGCGCGAATGAATAAAACTGTCCCTCATATAGCAGGGAAAGAAACATAGTCTCTATAATATCATCCATATGGTGTGCGTATGCTATTTTATTGCAGCCGACAGACAGCGCAAAATCATTCAAAGCTCCCTTTCTAAGCTTTGCACACCATGAGCAGGGACTAGCCTGATTCTTAGATTTCTCAAGAGATATTCTTCCAATATCAGTTTTCACCACATAAAACTCCACAGAGAGCTCATCGCACAGCGTCTTCACAGGCTCCAAATCAAAATCCTCATATCCCAGGTCAACCGCAATCGCTACAAGCTCAAAGGGCACAGGATAAAAGCTTCTGATGCCGGAAAGCGCATAGAGCAGCGTAAGAGAATCCTTTCCGCCGGAGACACCGATGGCGATTTTGTCATTTTCAGTTATCATATTGTATTCGTCAAGGGCCTGACGGACCTTGCTGTATAATTTTTGTAATTTCATGGTAGGTATTATACTACAAATCTGTGAAAAAAACAAAGTTTCGAGTTGCGAGGGCAGACTTTGGGACTCGTAAAGTGATAAGCTAGAGCCATCATAAGAAATAAGTTAGAAAAAGACCTATTGTTACTTCTTTAAGCAAAATATTTTACATCGCCATATGAAAATAGTATATTTGAATTACAAGTAATTTCTACTTATGGCAGATTAAAGATATCAGGTATTAAAGAAGTAACGTTAAAAAACGTTATTTTTTTACAAGGACGCTAGTTACACATTACATATCTTTATAAAAAGGAGAAAAATATGAATAACGGAACAAATAACTTTCAGAATTTTATTGGAATTTCTTCTTTGCAGAAGGCTCTTAGGAATGCTCTCATTCCAACCGAAACAACACAGCAATTTATTGTTAAAAACGGAATAATTAAAGAAGATGAACTCAGAGGAGAAAATCGTCACATACTTAAAGATATCATGGATGGAATATATATTGAACACTCAAATGCATCTATTTGTTCATTTAGCTCCGACAGTAAAGCAGAGTGTGAATCTTTCATATCATGGTTAAATTGTAAATTTACAAGATTTTTTGTTGCAATAAACCGTACAAAGCTTACTGGAATAATTACAAATGATAATTTCCGTTTTGTACCAGCTCCTCCAACAGGCAAGTTTGACCATATCTATACCGATGAGGAACTTTACAAGGCATTCAACCTACCACAAAAATATATAGATATTATTGAATCCGTAATTAAAGAACGAAAATAGTAATACCAATCCCCTTTGTCATGTGATACAATATACATATCAAATAACAAAGGGGTTTATTATGAACATCAATGCTTATAAAGAATACAGATTTGCACTTGGAAAATTAGTAGCTACAGATACCGGAAAAGAGTATTCATTTTCCGTAAGTAGAAAAGACCGATTTTATCATTATATGGAAGAACATATTAAGAAAGAAAAGGTTGATAGCTTAACACATGAAACCATAGATAACATTTCAATTGAAGATGCAGACAAAACTTTCTTTGATGAAAAGTCATTCACATTGAACACAATTATGCTTGTAACAGATAGAAATGAAAATGTAAATTCATACATGCTTACAATGAAAAATATAAAGATTACACCTAAAGATATATCAAAAAAGAGATATGATAATAATTCTTGGAATTTAGAAATGTATGACTTAGAAATTCCATGGCAGACAAATATAGATATTGCAGAAGTACAGGACTAATAACACAGGAGGGTTTATTATGGCATTAATCAAATGTCCAGAATGTGGCAAAGAAATATCCGACACAGTAAAAAGCTGTCCAAACTGCGGTTATAGAATTAAAAGGCCAGAAAACAATGTCAAAAGGAAACCGATAATTATAGGTGGAGCTATTTTGATAATTATAGTAGTAACATTGCTTATTATACAAAATGGCAGATATAAAGAGGATTCATCACCATTTTATACCATGGAAGCTGGCACTAAAATGAAAGAAATACATGATTTGTACGGAGAGCCAGATGATATCCAAAATAATGATGGATCTATTGATGAAGTATATAACAACTTACAGTTCTTGGGTAGTAAAGGAACACTAAAAATTCGATATTGGTCTGATTCAAAAGACATTATATATGCAAGGTGGATTATATATGCTAAAGATTATAGTGAAGATTCATCATATGAAAATGTAGTAGAAACGACAAAGAAATTTTTTGATAAAATTTATGGGTCTGCTAAGCAAATCAGCGATACTGAATTTAAGTGGTCAAGCACTTATGATAAAACATCTTACTGGCTTACAATTAGTAAGGCTATGAGGTGTGCTGAATTTGAATTTAGACCTTAACGGATACTTGGGAGGACATTACTATGGATAGAACAGCAATCATAAAGTCATGTTTAGAGGAGAGAAAAGAAAATCTCAAACAGCTTCAAGAAAAATATAATAATATTGATTTTGAGTGTGAAAAGGCATTCTTTGAAGATGGAATGTATCAGACATTATTAGAAAGACACAGTTCTAAATATTCTAAAACATTTTCTGATAAAAAAGAAGCATACAAGGAAAAAACAGATGCTCTTGATAAAGAAAAAGAAACACTGAAATATGATATGAAAATTTTGGAGAAGGAAATAGATTATCTCGAAAGTTTGTTTAAGTAAAATCCAAGGCTACCTCACCATCCAAGTGAAGTAGCCTTTCAAAAATTTCAATTTCACGAATTGCGTATAATCATTAAGTAAAACGAACTCCCCATTATGGAAAAATGAATAAAAATGGTGGAAAACGTATAAAAATGAGTTTATATACAGTAGGAACACTTTTCCGAAAAGGGAGTTAAATTGCAAGTTTACAAGATTTTTTGTTGCATGCAATATTTCAAAATTAACTGGAATACTCACCAATGATTACTTGCGTTTTGTTCCAGCACCTCCAACAGGCAAGTTTGACCACATTTACACCGATCAGGAATTATATGAAGCATTTGACTTACCTCAAAAATACGGAGATGTTATAGAAGCAGTCATCAAAGAACGAAAATAGTAGTACACAATTTTTACATAATGTGCTAAAATAAAGCTAGTTTATGAATTTGCGAGGTTAAATGCATATGAGAACATGTAATTGTCCGAATTGTAATGCAAATTTAACTATTGAGGATGACAATAGGGATTTTGCATTTTGTCAGTATTGTGGTGCTAAAATCATGCTTGATGATTATAGAAGTACACAACGAATCGTTGATGAAGCAAAAATAAAGCAAGCCGAATTTGATAGAGAAATTCGACTAAAAGAATTAGCATTACAGGAAAAACAGAATGAGCAAAAACAGCGTAGTCGGAAAATACTTACAAATTTATGGATAATTGCAAGTGTTATAGTTGTAATCATTGTTCTTGGCTTAGGATTCTTTAATGAGATGGGAATCTTAGCAGCTTTTGATGCAGCATTCTTTCTAGGCGGACCAATTATCGTTGGTGGAGGAATTTTTATTTTTAAGACATTGCCAGAGAAAGATAATGAACAGAAAGAAATAGCTAATGGTGGCATTAGGTTTCCTAAGTCAGTCTTTCCATACGATGAAAAATCATATACAGTTGTTGAGAATGCAATTAGTAGCGTAGGGTTTACTAATATAAAGTCAGTAAATATGCATGACATTACTTTAGGCTTATTACAAAAACCAAGTATGGTAGATTCTATAACAGTTAATGGAGAGAACATAACTTCTGGTGGAAAAGTTTATAGACCTAATGTTCCAATTGTAATTACATATCATGGTAAATAAAATTCCAAGGCTACCTCACCGCTCAAGTGAGATAGCCTTTTTAAAATTCAAATCTAATAAATTGTACGACAACTTAAAGTAAAAATGAATACCCATTAGTAAGAAATGAATAGAAAATGAATAAAAGTGTGATAAAGCGAATAAAAATGAGTTAGTATGCATCAGACACACTTTTGTAAAAAGGGAGTTTTTTAATAAATTTCACTATTTTAGTAACTGAAAAATTTACGTGACTGTATATAAAATCAAGACAACAAGCGATATTATTTCAGAGTTTAGTTTTATTAAAAATTAAACTAGACGATTTTGATTTATTAAAGTAATATATAAGAATGCGAAGCAGCTTTTTACAGTTTTTAGATTATCGACACACTGTGTCGACAATCTGGAAGCAGTATACTTATTTCATTGATGAATATTATATGAGATTGCGAAATAAAAGATTTTCCACTCTCTGAGTGGAAATTTCATCTAATAACTAAAGATGAACAAATATAATATTTCCAATTATAACAGAAAGGATTTATAGTATGGCAGATTTTAAATATGAAATAGTAGAACACATAGGCACACTCTCAGAAAGTGCCAAAGGATGGACAAAGGAACTCAACAGAATTTCATGGAATGGTGGAGAACCAAAGTATGATATCAGAGACTGGGCACCGGAACACGAGAAGATGGGAAAGGGTGTTACGTTGTCTGAGGATGAGATGGCGAAGCTAAAAGACTTATTGTAAATATCATTTGAATTACATGGAGGACAAAATCATGAGCAAAGTATTAGAAGAAATGAAAACCAGAAGAAGTATTCGCAAATTCAAACCGGACATGATTCCGCAGGACATCCTTGATCGGATAATTGAGGCCGGAACCTTTGCAGCAAGCGGCAGAGGTGCACAGAACACCATTATTATTCAGGTGACAAACAAGGAAATAAGGGATGAAATCGCTAAGAAAAATGCCGACATAATGGGAAGTAATACTGATCCATTTTATGGTGCGCCGGTTATTCTTATCGTTCTTGGAAAGAAGGACTGGCCTACACATGTCTATGATGGCAGTCTTGTGATGGGAAACCTGATGCTTGCAGCACATGATCTTGGTATTGGAAGCTGCTGGATTCACCGCGCGAAGGAAGAGTTTGAGTCTGACTGGGGCAAGAAGCTTCTCAAATCACTCGGTATTGAGGATGAGTATGAGGGAATCGGACATTGTGCTCTTGGATATGTCGATGGAGATTATCCTGACGTGATTCCGAGAAAAGAGAATCGCGTATTTTACATATAGGAGATAACCACCATGAATTTTTTATTTGTAGCACTGGGTGGCGCCGTAGGTGCAATGGCCCGATATGCCATCAGCCTTATACCTTTAAAAACTGAATTTCCTTTTTTGACTTTAATCACCAATGTAATCGGTGCAATTCTGATTGGATTTATTGTCGGAATCACGAGTGCAAGGGATGGAGTATCCAAGAATATGGTTTTGTTTTGGAAGACCGGTGTATGCGGTGGCTTTACCACGTTTTCTACATTTTCGCTGGAATCCTATAATCTGTTTGAACATAATCACTGCCTGCTTGGGTGCGGATATGTGTTGTTGAGCTGTTTAGGATGTATACTCGGTGTGATGTGTGGCGAAAAACTTGCTGCAATAATCAAGTGACAAGTATCGTGCGGTTTTGCAAATGTGCGTGGTATGATTCTGAATAGTTACAATACAAATTGATGGGAAGATAAGTGTATATGAGTGAAGCGGAAAACAATGAGCTGACTGCCGAGAAGCAATCTAAGGAACCCAGGAGCAATCAAAAGCTAAAGCTTTTGTATCTGGCCAAAATTCTTTTGGATAATACTGATGCTAACCATGATATTACGCTTGATGAGATTTTAAATAAGCTGCATGCATACGATGTCACGGCCGCGAGAAAAAGTCTGTATGATGATATAGCACAGCTGAATGATTTTGGTATCAAAACCCAAAAGACGCAGTATGGCAGGACTGTCCATTATAAGGTGATAGGCAGGGCATTTGAGCTGGCGGAGCTTAAGCTTTTGGTGGATTCTGTCGCGGCTGCCAAGTTCATCACTGAGGAGAAATCCAATGAGCTTATTAAGAAGCTGGAGAGTCTTACAAGCAGACAGGAGGCTGCCACTCTGCAGCGTCAGGTATATGTTGCCGGAAGAGTGAAAACCATGAACAGCGACATCATGAAAAATGTCGATGCCATACACAATGCAATTGCAAATAATTCAAGCCTTTCTTTTCAATATTGCCGGTGGAATACGAAAAAAGAGCTTGAGGTGAAGCATGACGGCGCCAGATATCATGTCAGTCCATGGGGATTGCTGTGGAATGATGGCAATTACTATCTGATTGGATATGACCATGATACACAGGTAAAGGATATTCGTCATTACCGTGTAGACAAGATGAAGAATATCCTGATTGAAAATAAAGTCCGTGAGGGCAGGGAAAAGCTCAAAAAACTCGATATTGCTTCTTATGGCAAATCGAAGTTTGGTATGTACAATGGAGAAGAGATTAATGCTGAGATATTGTGCAAAAACAGCGCAATAGGTGTCCTGATTGACAGGTTTGGAACTGATGTGACAATCTTAAAGAAGGATGAAGCTCATTCGCGTGTTTTTGTGAAGGTAGCTGATAACAAGCTTTTTATTCATTGGATTATGGCAATGGGGGATAATTTTAAGATAATAGGTCCGGAGAATCTGGTTAAAGAGGTTCATGATGAGCTTAACAGACTGGCAAAACAATATGAGCTTGCTGACTAAATCTTGAAGAAAGTGCCATATTGGTGAAATAAAATCTTGAAGAGAGGTATACATGAGTATTTTAAACGTAGAGCACCTAAGCCATGGTTTTGGCGACCGTGCTATTTTTGAGGATGTTTCCTTCAGACTGTTGAAGGGCGAGCACATAGGGCTTGTCGGTGCAAACGGTGAGGGAAAATCGACTTTTATGAATATTATCACAGGCAGGCTTATGCCTGATGAGGGCAAAATAGAGTGGGCCAAGAAGGTGCGTGTGGGTTATCTCGACCAGCACACAGCGCTTGAAAAGGGCATGACTATCGGCTCAGTTCTTTCATCTGCATTTGATTTCCTTTATGATATGGAAAATGAGATGAACGACATATATGCGCGTCTTGGCGATGTGGACGAGGACGAGATGAATAAGCTGATGGATGAAGCCGGCACGATTCAGGACATGCTTACCATGCATGATTTCTATATGATCGATGCAAAGGTTGATGAGGTTGCAAGGGCTCTTGGACTTTTAGACCTGGGGCTTGATAAAGACGTTACCGATTTAAGCGGTGGCCAGAGAACTAAAGTGCTGATGGGAAAGCTCCTCTTGGAGAAGCCGGATATCCTGCTTTTGGATGAGCCTACAAACTATCTGGATGTGGAGCATATTGAGTGGCTTAAGCGATATCTGAACGATTATGAGAATGCGTTTATTCTCATTTCGCACGATATACCATTTCTAAACAGCGTGGTAAATCTCATCTATCACATGGACAACAAGAAGCTCGACAGGTATGTCGGGGATTATGACAAGTTTATGGAAGTCTATGAGATGAAGAAAGCCCAGCTTGAGGCTGCGTACAACAAACAGCAGCAGGAGATTAAAGAGCTGAAGGATTTTGTGGCGAGAAATAAGGCGCGTGTCGCTACAAGGAATATGGCGATGTCACGTCAGAAGAAGCTTGACAAGATGGATGTTATTGAGCTGGCTGCTGAAAAGCCAAAGCCGGAGTTTAACTTTAAGACAGCGCGTACTCCGGGGCGGTATATTTTCCAGACAAATGGACTGGTCATTGGCTATGATGATCCGCTTTCATCTGCTCTCGACCTTGAGATGGAAAGAGGACAAAAGATTGTTCTTACCGGTGCAAACGGCATCGGAAAGACGACATTGCTTAAGAGTATTCTTGGGCTGATAAAGCCGCTTTCAGGAAGTGTTACACTTGGAGATTATCTGGAGATAGGGTACTTTGAGCAGGAGATGGATCAGTCGGTTACAACCACATGTATTGAGGAGATATGGAACGAGTTTCCTGCATTTTCGCAGTACGAGGTGCGAAGCGCGCTTGCCAAGTGTGGCCTGACCACAAAACATATTGAAAGTCAGGTGCGTGTGTTAAGCGGCGGTGAACAGGCAAAGGTACGCCTGTGCAAGCTGATAAACAGAGAGACAAATATTCTGCTTCTGGATGAGCCTACCAACCATCTGGATGTGGATGCTAAGGATGAGCTGAAGCGTGCCTTGAAGGAATATAAGGGCAGCATACTGATGGTATGCCATGAGCCGGATTTCTATGATGGGCTTGCTACGGATGTGTGGGATTGTTCAAAGTGGACTACGAGATTATAGATTTATAAATTATGAATTAGATATGCATGCCTTTTAAGACATAGATATTTAGAGCAGGAGATGATTTTTATGCATATCAGTATACTTTTAATGGAACAGATAATAGAGCTTTTTATCATGATTTTAATGGGTTTTATTATCGTGAAAGCAGGTATTGTGAAGGATGAGGACAGCAAGGTTTTATCAAAGATTGTGCTGTATCTGATTATACCGTGTGTTATTATCAATGCCTTTCAGGTGGATTACACTTCAAAAACAGTGAGAGGTCTTTTGATTGCATTTGCGGCATCGGTGATTTTGCAGTTAGTTTTGCTGTTTATCATTTCTGCTATGGGCAGGCTTTTCCATATGAATGAGGTGGAGGTCGCATCAGTTTATTATTCAAATTCAGGCAATCTGATTGTTCCGATTGTGACATTTATACTGGGGCGGGAGTGGGTGCTTTACGGCTGTGCTTTCATGAGTGTGCAGCTGGTATTTTTGTGGACTCACTGCAAAAAGATTATAAGCCGTGAAAGCTCCTATGACTGGCGAAAGATTGTCCTTAATATCAATATGATTTCCATAGTAATAGGTGTGGTGCTTTTCTTTACAAGGATTCATCTGCCGCAGATTATCAATGACACAATCGGTTCTGTCGGCAGTATGATTGGACCTGCAAGCATGATTGTGACAGGCATGCTATTTGCAGGGATGGATTTGAAGAAGGTTTTTGCCAACAGAAGGGTGTATTTTGTTACCTTTCTCAGGATGCTTCTGGTTCCGTTGATATCGCTTATTCTTATTAAAATCAGCCATATGGCATATCTTTCTGCAGATGCGCCAAAGATTATGCTTATTGTTTTCTTGGCGGTTATTACGCCTTCGGCATCGACTGTCACACAGATGTGTCAGGTGTATGGCAATGATTCAAGGTATGCCAGCGCAATAAATGTAGTGACAACGCTTTGCGCTGTAGTGACGATGCCGGTTATGGTGCTTTTGTATGAAGAATTTATATAAAAACGAAAAGTCATGAAGCATGTTTTTAAACTAGAATGTCATCACACAGTCCCTTGTGATTTCATCAAGCGAAGATACACCGCACATCTTCATGGTGTCTTCAAGCTCTGTACCGATTTTGTCTATGTATGCACGTACACCATCGGCCTTACCGCCGTATACAGCCGTTACAAACGGTCTTGCGATAAGAACTCCGTCTGCACCCAGTGCAAGGGCTTTAAAGACGTCTGTGCCGCTTCTTATGCCACCATCTACAAGAATCTTAATGCCTGAGCCTTCAAGAGCCTTTACGATGCTTTCAAGCACCTCAGCAGTGGCAGGACACTGATCCAGCACACGTCCACCGTGATTTGATACAATAATAGCGCTTGCGCCTGCTTCTTTTGCTTTAAGCGCACCCTTTACGGTCATAATTCCCTTTACAATAAATGGGGTTCCGGCCATCTGTATGATATCGCAAAGCTCTGAAACTGTTTTGCTTCCGGCTGGCGGATCAAGATTTTTGAGGAATGGAAGACCGGCTGCATCGATATCCATAGCTACTGCAAATGCGCCTGATTCATGTACCAGCTCCATTTTCTCACGTATGGTCTCAATGTTCCATGGCTTTACGGTAGGTATTCCTGCACCATCTGCATTTTTGATAGCCTTGGTTGCTGCAACCATGACATTTGGGTCAGTTCCGTCGCCTGTGAAAGCTGCGATACCGTTCTTTGCACAGGCAGACACGAGGATATCGTTGTATGCCACATCATCCAGACAGTCTCCGTAGTGCAGCTGTACCGCACCGACAGGACCTGCAAATACCGGATATTTAAAAGTACGGCCGAAGAGTGAGAGAGAGGTGTCTACAGGCTTATTTTCGGCAATAGTATCCATGTTTACACGGATTTGTTTCCATTTGTCGTAGTTGCGTATGGCTGTGTCTCCGATGCCCTTTGAGCCGGGACCGGGCATCTGATTTTTGCATGCGCGGCCGTTGCATTCAGGACAGGCCTTGCAGTATTTTCCAAGACGTGGTCTGGCATTTTCGATACATTCTGTATAGTTCATATTTTTCCTCCAAGTGTAAATCTTTTTAAATTTTATTATTGAGATTATAACACGATAATTTTTTTATGTATACAAAAGATGAAAAGCTCTTGACTTGGAGTGGACTCCAAGTGATATAGTTTCATTGTAACAATCAAAAAGGAGGCGCTTATAGAATATATCAGGCTTTTTCAGATGGGAGATGTCACATTTGAAGCAAGGTGTCAGCTTCTCAAGGAGCAATACGAGCAGCTTGATGAGCAGAAAAAACAGATTGAAAACACGATGGAACGCTTACAGTATAAAATTTCTAAATACGAGAATGCGATAAAGACAGGTGAATTGACCTGGAACAAATAGGAGGACAAAATATAATATGTATCTTGAGAAAATTAACGGACCAGAAGATGTAAAGAAAATTAAGATAGATGAACTGCCGGTGCTGGCGCAGGAGATAAGAGATGCTCTTTTGGTAAGAGCAAGTAAGCATGGCGGACATTTTGGGCCGAATTTTGGAATGGTAGAGGCGACAATCGCTTTACATTATGTATTTGAATCACCTAAGGACAAGATTGTTTATGATGTATCGCACCAGAGTTATCCTCATAAGATGCTTACGGGGCGTAAGGAAGCGTATTTGTCTGAACAGCACTATGATGATGTGTCAGGCTATACAAATCCAAACGAGAGCGAGCATGATTTTTTTACAGTCGGACATACATCAACGTCGGTCAGTCTGGCTGCAGGTCTTGCAAAGGCAAGGGACTTAAAGGGTGAAAACGGCAATGTGATTGCTGTCATCGGAGACGGCTCATTAAGCGGAGGAGAAGCACTTGAGGGACTTGATTTTGCTGCTGAGCTTCAAAGCAATTTTATTATTATAGTAAATGACAACGATATGTCGATTGCTGAAAATCATGGAGGTCTCTATCAGAATCTTGCTCTGCTTAGAAAGACTGACGGTCAGGCAGAATGCAATATGTTTAAGGCTATGGGACTTGACTATGTGTATGTGGACAGGGGCAACGATGTTGCGGCTCTTATTAAGGCATTTAAAGAGGTCAAGGACAGCACTAAACCGGTTGTAGTGCATATAAACACACTTAAGGGCAAGGGTTATGCCCCGGCAGAAAAATGCAAGGAGCAGTGGCATTACAGCGGTCCGTTCGATATAGAAACAGGAAAGCCACTATTTGACAATGTGGAAGAGGATTATTCTTCTGTGACCTGTGAATATCTGCTTGAAAAGATGAAAAATGATTCTTCTGTTGTTGCAATTACTTCCGGTACGCCGACTGTTATGGGCTTTACAGAGGATAAGAGAAAAGAGGCTGGCAGTCAGTTTGTCGATGTAGGTATTGCAGAGGAGACTGCAGTGGCACTGGCATCCGGAATTGCTGTAAATGGTGGTAAACCATTTTATGGTGTATACAGTTCGTTTGTACAGAGAACCTTTGACCAGGTATCACAGGATGTCTGCATCAATAACAGTCCGATTACAATGGTAATATATCAGGGTTCCGTATATGGAATGAATGACGTTACACACTTAGGCTTTCAGGATATTCCGATGCTTTCAAATATTCCAAATCTGGTATATCTGGCACCGGCAACAAAGGAAGAGTATCTGGCCATGCTCGACTGGAGTATGGAGCAGACATCTTATCCGGTTGCAATAAAGCTGCCGGGCGGACCGATGATTTCAGATGGCTCAAGGGTGACAAAGGATTTTGGCAGACTCAACAGATATGAGGTGGATCAGACAGGAGAAAAGATTGCGATTATCGGTCTGGGAACCTTCTTTGAACTGGCAAAGGATGCTGCGAAGCTTCTTAAAGAAGAAGCCAAAATCAATGCAACTGTAATCAATCCGTATTACATCACCGGATTGGATGAGGCGCTTTTGACTAAGCTTAAGCAAAATCATGATACTGTTATTACTTTAGAGGATGGTATTTTAGATGGCGGCTTTGGTGAAAAAATCGCACGATTCTATGGTGCAAGCAATATGAAAGTGATGAATTATGGATTGAAGAAGGAATTTCTTGACAGGTATGATGTGGATACTGTACTGAAGGAGAATCATCTGACTGCAGAGCAGATTGTGGAGGATGTGTTATCTATTTCATAATAAAATCATAAATTCTAGATATAAAAAGACGATTGATTTATCAACCGTCTTTTGTAACTTAAATTTGAAGTATTAAACTATTGATACTCTGTAATGCTTATATATATAGTGTTACAGAGTT
>OHRW01000004.1_pt1 | contig 207186 bp, 168 predicted proteins | sample 1578541 | NCBI WGS metagenome assembly OHRW01 (sample SAMEA3879519, study PRJEB24766) | human gut metagenome | biome: human-associated habitat; feature: feces | place: USA | collected 1985/1987 | reverse complement strand
ATAGGATAATATATTTTAATATTTTTTTATGGTGAACCTGTTGAAAGTCAAAACTATACGGAATTTTATTAACGTAGTTAAAATAGGAATTGTCTTATTTAAATATTGGGCGGATAGATCAAATCTATTTGTTTATCGCATTCCTGTGTGTTGATTTGTTTAATTTGATTTCAACAGTAAATCTACTTGAATATCAAAATGAATAAAAATATTTTTTAGACATATTTTATTGCTTGTTGTATGTTTATTCGTTTGTGGGCTATTCGTTTTTCAGTCGGAAAAGTATCGTTTGCAGAGAGGAGATATAGTAAATTAAGGTAAGATAGGAAGGATTTCGCCTAAAATGTCTATCTTTGCAATCCAATAACAAATAAGTGTACGTACATATTATGAATATAGAAGAAAAACTCACCACGTCCATTATCAGCGCTATCAAAACGTTGTACGGACAGGATGTACCCGGAAAAATGGTACAACTGCAAAAGACTAAGAAAGAGTTTGAAGGACATCTTACTTTGGTTGTTTTCCCTTTTCTGAAAATGTCTAAGAAGGGGCCTGAACAGACCGCACAGGAAATAGGCGGATACCTGAAAGAGCATGCTCCCGAATTGGTTTCAGCCTACAATGCAGTGAAGGGCTTTCTTAATTTGACAATTGCTTCGGATTGTTGGATTGAACTTTTGAATTCTATTCAGGCTGCTCCCGAATACGGTATTGAAAAGGCTACGGAAAACTCTCCGTTGGTGATGATTGAGTATTCTTCTCCCAATACAAACAAGCCGCTTCATCTGGGTCACGTCCGTAACAACCTGTTGGGAAATGCCTTGGCAAATGTCATGGCGGCAAATGGCAATAAGGTGGTCAAGACCAATATTGTGAATGACCGTGGTATCCATATCTGTAAGTCCATGCTGGCCTGGTTGAAATATGGTAACGGTGAAACACCTGAATCATCGGGTAAGAAGGGGGACCATTTGATTGGTGACTATTATGTAGCTTTTGACAAGCATTACAAGGCTGAGGTAAAGGAACTGACAGCTCAGTATCAGGCTGAAGGCTTGAATGAAGAAGAAGCTAAGGCTAAGGCAGAGGCAAACTCTCCTCTGATGCTGGAAGCTCGCGAGATGCTCCGTAAGTGGGAGGCGAATGACCCTGAGATCCGTGCCTTGTGGAAGAAGATGAATGACTGGGTATATGCCGGATTCGATGAAACGTATAAGATGATGGGAGTTAGTTTCGATAAAATTTATTATGAATCGAATACCTATCTGGAAGGTAAGGAGAAAGTGATGGAAGGACTGGAAAAAGGTTTCTTCTACCGGAAAGAGGATAACTCTGTATGGGCTGATTTGACTGCCGAAGGACTGGACCATAAGTTGCTTCTTCGCGGTGACGGTACTTCTGTTTATATGACCCAGGATATCGGTACTGCCAAATTACGTTTTCAGGATTACCCCATCAACAAGATGATTTATGTAGTGGGTAATGAACAAAACTATCATTTCCAGGTACTTTCTATCTTGCTCGACAAATTGGGTTTTGAATGGGGCAAAGGATTGGTTCATTTCTCATACGGTATGGTAGAGCTGCCCGAGGGCAAAATGAAAAGTCGTGAAGGTACAGTAGTGGATGCGGATGATTTGATGGAAGCAATGATTGAAACTGCTAAGGAAACTTCTGCTGAATTAGGTAAATTGGACGGTCTGACCCAAGAAGAAGCCGACAATATTGCCCGTATTGTTGGTTTGGGTGCTTTGAAATATTTTATCCTGAAGGTGGACGCACGTAAGAATATGACTTTCAACCCGAAAGAATCGATAGATTTCAATGGCAATACAGGACCTTTCATTCAGTATACGTATGCCCGTATCCAGTCTGTATTACGCAAAGCGGCTGAAGCAGGTATCGTTATTCCCGAAATCATTCCAGCGGGTTTGGAACTGAGCGCAAAAGAAGAAGGTTTGATTCAGATGCTGGCTGATTTTAAATCGGTTGTCAAGCAGGCAGGTTCAGACTATAATCCTTCCATTATAGCAAACTATGCATACGATTTGGTGAAAGAATACAACCAGTTCTATCATGATTTCAGTATTCTGCGTGAAGAAAACGAAGCGTTGAAAGTCTTCCGTCTGGCATTGAGTGCCAATGTGGGCAAGATTGTGAAGACAGCAATGGGCTTGCTGGGTATTGAAGTGCCTGAACGTATGTAAATGGCAAAGAAACAGAAATATTATGTAGTATGGAAAGGTGTCAATCCGGGAGTTTATGACTCCTGGACTGACTGCCAGCTACAGATAAAAGGTTATGATGGCGCACAATACAAGTCATTCGAGACCAAAGAGGAGGCGGAACACGCCTTGGCTTCTTCCGCTTTTCATTATATAGGCAAGAATGCTGTTAAAAAAGAAGATACTCCTAAACAACTTCCCGAGAACTTTGATATGAACTGCCTGGCTGTGGATGCCGCTTGCAGTGGAAATCCCGGACCGATGGAATATCGGGGCGTTTATTTGCTTACGGGACAGGAGGTTTTTCATTTCGGTCCTGTTTATGGAACGAATAATATTGGAGAGTTTCTTGCCATTGTCCATGCCTTGGCATTGATGAAGCAGAAGAATATCAGTATGCCTGTTTACTCGGACAGCCGTAATGCGTTGAGTTGGGTAAAACAGAAGAAATGTAAAACTAAACTAGAGCGGACTCCTCAGACGGAGAAACTTTTTCAAATGATAGAACGAGCCGAAATTTGGCTGAAAGAAAATAAATATACCACACCTTTATTGAAGTGGGAAACCGACCGATGGGGAGAGGTTCCGGCTGATTTCGGACGGAAATAATAAAGAACTGAAGATATGAAAAAGAGGATTGCTTATATCAGCTTGTACTTTTTTACGGTCTTACTGATATTTATTCTACAGAAACCATTATTCATGCTCTATAATGGTTCCATTGAAAAAGGATTCGGGTTTGCCGATTATATGCAGGTAATGGTTCATGGCGCCAGTCTTGATGCCGCTACGGCGGGATATCTTACTGCATTTCCATTCTTGTTGGTACTGATAAGTATTTGGTTTAGGAAATTCCCTTTGAAAAAAATACTTTACGGGTATTATATTTTGGCTGCCGCGCTTATTTCTATCATTTTTGTGGTAGATATGGCATTATACACATTCTGGGGATTTAAACTGGACGCATCTGTTTTTCTTTATATCGATTCACCGAAGGAAGCTTTGGCGAGTGTTTCCGTCGGATTTATCTTGCTGAGGGTTCTTGCCATCTTGTTACTCATAGCCTTGAATAGTTGGGTCTTGCTGAAAATCACGCCTTCCGTTTTGAACGCCACCCGGAAACGGATAGCGGGAACTGCGGGAATGCTGTTATTAGGAGGTGTGCTTTTCATCATTATACGTGGTGGTGTAACGGAATCTACTTCTAATATAGGGCAAGTATATTTCAGCAACGAACCTTTCTTGAATCATTCGGCGGTCAATCCCGATTTCAGTTTGTTGTCTTCTATGGGCAAATCCCAGGATTTTGCGTCAGAGTTCAATTTCTTTGATGAAGAGAAGCGGGCTGCATTGTTTGACGGACTTTATCCTACAACAGATGGGGATAGTATTATTCAAGTCCTGAATACCAAGCGTCCCAATATTCTTATTATTTTGATGGAAGGTTTTGGAGGTGCTTTTGTAGAACCTTTAGGCGGTCTTCCTGATGTGACACCCCATTTTAACCGTCTGTCAAAGGAAGGGGTCTTTTTTACAAACTGTTATGCCAATAGTTTCCGTACCGACCGTGGAACAGTCTGTACTTTCAGCGGTTACCTTGGATTGCCTACGGCATCGGTAATGAAAATTCCTGCCAAGAGCCGTACGCTGCCTGCTATAGCTGAAGGATTGTCCAAGGCGGGTTATAAAACAGATTTCCTGTATGGAGGTGATATCAACTTTACCAATATGAAGAGTTATCTGCTGAGTACCGGTTATCAGCGTCTTACAGCCAATACAGATTTTTCATTGGCCGAACAGACCAGTAATGCCTGGGGAGTGAATGATGATATTACTTTTGAATATTTATATAATCAGTTAAGAAACCGGAAGGAAGAAGGGCCTTGGCATACTGCGTTTCTGACACTTAGCAGTCATGAACCTTTCGAAGTTCCTTATCACCGGCTGGAAGATAAAATTCCCAATGCCTTTGCTTATACAGATGAATGTCTGGGTAAGTTTATTGACCGGTTGAAGCAGACTCCCGCATGGAAAGATCTTTTAGTTATCTGCCTTCCCGATCATGGTTTCTATTACCCGCGTGAGGGGTCTAATGCGATGCCTCGTTTTTATCATATTCCCTTGTTATGGTTAGGTGGAGCGGTAAAACAGCCTATGCAGGTGGACAAGATTATGAATCAGACCGATTTGGCAGCCACTTTGTTGGGGCAGCTTGGGTTGGAACATACTGCATTTACGTTTAGCCGTAATGTATTGGGAAGTGATTATAAGTATCCTTTTGCCTTTTATAGTTTCAATAATGGGTTCTCATTCAGAGACAGTACAGGGGTGACGGTGTTTGATAATAATTCCGGCAGTATTCTTTTTGATGAGCCTGAAGCTGACGAATCCCGTCTGGATAAGGGTAAGGCGATATTGCAAACCGTTTATGATGATTTAGGGAACAGATAGTAAAACTTGGACGCGGACTATATGAATCAGTATGGAATTCATATAGTCCGCGTCCCAATCGGTGCAGAATCTGCCGGATATAACTATTTCCGTTTCTCGTTGAACTTGTACATGATTACCGTATTGCGTAAGTCGCAACTTCTGTAATCTGTATGGAAGACCTCTTCCAGCTGATACTTTGCATTGTAATTCTTTAAAAACTCCTCTTGTGCATTTGCAGAAAGTATGACATACCCTTCTTGCGGATTTTCCAGTGTGAAATTCCGCATTTGGTTATTCATATAATAATTTGTACAATAAAACCGTATCATTCTGTCTGTATATGAATAAACGACTCCTTCAGGCACCTGTTTTCTGATATCCTCTGCCAGATGCTTATCGGATTTTACAGCTAGTATTGTTGGCTGATATACCCCGTCTAAAGCGACAAACAGGCAAAGAACACAACCGGTGATTCCATAGAGGAGTGACCCCGTACTACTTTTTTTGATAACCAGCCTTAATGTACAGATGGCAGCCACTACCGGCAATACTATAATCAGCCATTTGGAAATAGAAAAGGACGTGCTTTCCAAAGCTTGCATAAACGCTATGTTTTCGGCAGCATGACGTCCGTTGCCCCATATGCTGTCCGGTATCATCTGACAGCGTACAGCAAAAAACACCGCGGTGAGTAACAAACAGAGCGAGGCGAAGATATAAGCCGATATTTTGAACACTTTCGCCCCTTTTTGCATTAACGCCTCCAGATACTGGGCAATCAGTACAGCCATAAATGGATAGATAGGCAACAAATAGACGCTGCGTTTGCTTTTAGGAATACAATAGAAGACAAAAATAGCGATAATCACTATCCAGATAAACAGCTGTATGGGGGATTGTGAGCGAATGTTATCCCAAACCTTCCTGATGCGTCCGGTGAAAGAGTTTCCTGCGGGCAGCAGGTGCATTTCATTCCATTTCAGTCCGAATAGTGAGATAAGCAAGACCAATGTCCAAGGTGTCCACCCCCATATAATGGTCAGGAAGTTATACCATAAAGGGTTGTGATGCGACGGGTATGACATTTTGCCGACAAAGCGTCCGGTGTTTTCCTCCAGCATCAGGTCCATAAACGGCTGTCCTCCCTGTAGCCAGGCCGCATAAAACCAGATTCCCAATGGAATAAGGGAAAGCAGCCCGATTCCGAATAAGGAAAGGAAAGTCTTGCCGAATGAGCGTCCCCGTATCAGCTGGTAAATACCGATACACATACAGGGGAATATAGAACCCACAGGTCCTTTGGTCAGCGTGCCGCATGCCATCAGCACGACAGCCGTCCAAGGTATTCCCTTGCAGCCTTTTTCGTCCCAGCGAAATAGTAAGCAAAGTGAGATGACGATGAAGGAAACCTGTAGCATATCCAGCCTGCAAGCCACCGCCGCCCGGTGCACTTCGAATGAAGTGAGCAGTAAAAGGGAGGTAATGACTGCTGTCTTTGTATCCTTATAGCGGGCTACGAATCCGAAAAACACGAACTGCATAGCTAGAAAAGCGATAGCGGACGGCAGACGGGACGAGAATTCGCTCACCCCTCCGAAAATGGCGGAAATAGCTGCAATAGACCAATACAGGAAAGGAGGTTTATAGGCGATGTCTGTTCCGTAGTTCAAAGGCAATATCCAGTTGCCGCTTTCCAACATCGAGTATGCCACAATTGCTTCGCGCGGTTCCCCTTTAGAGTAAAAAATAGTTTCTCCCAAAAAGGGGATTATTACAAGTGTGCTTAGTAAGGCTATGAACCAAAATGCTTTTTTCTTGTCTGACATATATTTTTCGGTCTTTTATATTTACTGTCGCAAAAGTACGAATAATTCTTTAGTAATACCTAACTTTGCATTTTAAATCAATGAAAATGAATAAACTGAAACAGATACCCGAGTTCCTTCGATTTGTAATGGTAGGCCTTTTTGCTACAGGGCTGCACTATGGCATTTATTTTGTCTTGCAAAAATTCATTCAGGTCAATGTAGCCTATACCTTGGGATATGTGCTGAGTTTTGTTGCCAACTTTTATCTTACGGCTTATTTTACTTTCGGGCAGCCTCCTTCCTGGAAGAAAGCTTTTGGCTTCGGGGGGGCACATCTGACAAATTATCTGATACATATCGGATTGTTGAATCTCTTTCTGCGGTTGGGTTTTTCCCGTCCGTTGGCTCCCATCCCAGTGTTTCTCATTGCCATTCCGGTAAATTTTTTATTAGTGAGGTTTGTTTTCAAACAAAAGTAATATCTTTGAGGAGTCTTTATGATAGTGAAGAATGATATGAAGAAAGTGACTCTTTTGATTCCGGTATATAATGAGGAAGCGATGCTGCCCACTCTGTATCAACGTTTGATAGAGCTTGTCAACCGCAATGCCGTTTATGAGTGGGAAATCCTGTTTGTCAATGATGGCAGCAGCGACACTACGCTGGAATGCCTCCGCCGGCTGAGGCAGCAGGACAAGCGGGTGAATTATGTCAACCTTTCGCGTAACTTTGGTAAAGAGGTAGCCATGCTGGCGGGTTTTGATTACGCCACCGGCGATTGCTGCGTTGTGATGGATGCTGATTTGCAGGACCCTCCGGAACTGGTAGACCAGATGCTGGAATATTGGGAAGAAGGATATGATGACATTTATGCCAAACGGCGTACCCGTGGCGAGGAAAGCTGGTTGCGTCGTCAGTTCTCTCTGGCTTTTTATGGTATACTTCAGCGGATGAGCCGTATTGATATTTTGCCCAATGTGGGCGATTTCAGGCTTCTGGACCGTCGTTGTGTGCTCACGTTGCGTCGTCTGCGCGAATGCGAGCGTTATACAAAAGGATTGTTTTGCTGGATAGGCTATCAGAAGAAAAGCATTGAGTTTGATCGCGGAGACAGGCTGATGGGCCATTCCTCCTGGAACTTTCTCAAGCTGTTGAATCTGGCTGTCGAAGGGATAACCTCTTTCTCTATCGCCCCTTTGCGCATCGCCACGGTATGCGGAGTGCTCTGTTCAATCTCCAGTTTTATTTATGCCATTTATTTTCTGATAAAGACCGTGCTTTATGGTGATGAAACGGCCGGCTTCCCCACTTTGATCATTGTCATGCTCTTTTTAGGTGGCATCCAGCTTTTCTCTTTGGGAATTATAGGAGAGTACGTGGGGCGCATTTTCAAGGAAACCAAAGGCCGTCCTACCTACATAGCCTCTGATTATAACGAGGAGAAGTTGGGGTATGACCGTTAAGGAAGGCAAGGCGGTGAAACCCGTCCCACCTTATTGTCCGGTAGCTTTATTGACAGTCTTGTGCTCTTTTACCAGATACTCTGCACTCTGCAATGTGGAGAAACAGTATTTTTTCATCACGTAGAATGTACTGTCCTCCCCTGTTACAAGTTGCAAGGCGTTTCCTTGCTTCTTATATTTGAATTCCTGCCGGTCATGTGGAGAATAAATATATAGGTGGGTTGTATCTGTAGCCGCTATCAAATTATCGGCGGAGAAATAGACATACGGGCGTTGTTCTGTTAACAAATTTATGCCGAAGTCGTTTTGGGTATAACTCATGTTCAGCAGTCCGAGTAAAGTCGGTGCCACATCAGTCTGGCCGCCCGGCTCTTGTCTGATTTCGGGCTTGATGCCTTTTCCGTAAATCATTAGTGGAACATGGTTGTAGGATTGTGGTATTTCACAGTCCGGACTTCCTACCAATTTCCCATGGTCACCCAGCAAAACAAAGATTGTATTTTCAAACCAAGGTTGTTTGCGTGCTTCTTGCATGAATTGCCGGATGGCCCAGTCCGCGTATTCCACAATCTGATCTTCAAGCTTTGTGCTGTGTGGTTTGAAATAGTCAGGTATCACATACGAGGGATGGTTGCTGATAGAAAGCAATACGGTAAAGAAAGGTTGTCTTTCTTCTGCTCTTTTGTTCAGAATGGGCAAGGCATATTGATATAGGAAATCGTCTTGTACACCAAAGCTGTTAACGACTTTATCCTTTGGGTAGTTTTCTTGTGCATATATTTCATCAAATCCGTTAGTGCGGAGAAAAGCGTTCATATTATCGTATTGTGATTCGTGCGTCATGAAGAACAGGTTCCGATAGCCATTATCCTTTAATACGGTGGGCAACCCCGAATAGACAGGTACCACTGCTCCTTTCATGGCATTCCGTTTCATGATGGCAGGGAAAGAGTAGAGGGTGGCATACATTCCGTGGTTGGTATGTATGCCCGCTGAATAAAAATGGTCAAAACTGAGAGATTCCAGATAAAGGCTGTCTAGGAAAGGAGTCAGTTTTTTGGTAGATCCGAAATGCTCCATCAAGTTGGCCGACATCGATTCCATGAAAATAAGAACAACATTCTTTTGTGTAGGGACGGCTGTGCATTTCACTTCACGTGCAATGGGGGAGATGCCTTCTATTCCTTTTCTTTGCAATATACTTTGCATATTGGTTATTGCCTCCTGTTCCGGCATCAGGTGAAGATAGCGGTTTTCCTTACGGTTATCATCCAGTGTGCTGGTAAGTAGATTAAAGACAGGATTAACCCCTAGCTGATTCAGGAATGGATCGGTGCAATAGTATGCTTGACTTACCCTGATGGGGTTATATCCCATGCGTCCCCGTATTCCGAATAGACAAAGTCCTATACAAACAGCACCGGCGGCGAATATACATAGGCGGTTTATCGGGCTGATGGAAGTAGATTTCGAATTGATGAGATGATAGAAATAAGAAGATAACCGTAGTACACTTCCTGACAGCAGAAGAATAGATATCAGTCCTAGAAAAATAGGGAAATAGAATGATGTCTCACCCAATACCATTCCGGCAGTAGTGGCTCCATATCCGAACCAATTGTAAATGGAAGAATTGATTGTCTTAAAAAAATAAGAGAAATAAGGGATGTTGGCTGCCGAAATAATGAACGACAGTGAATAAAATAGAATGAAAAAGATAGAGATAAATCTGAATACCCACTTGGAGTGATAGTTGCAGAGAGCGGTTATCCATAAAATGACTAATGGTAACAGCAATATGTAGCAAGCTATAACATTGTCAAACCATAGCCCTTTTATAAATGCAGTGGCTTGCATGAGAAAGTTGTTTTGTATATCGGGAGGAAACTGATAATCTATTGAGGTGAACAGGACAAGCCGGAACAGGAAGAAAAAAAGTAAAGCAACTATATGTATGATTAATAAGTAAAGTAAAGAAAGAGTAAACTGTTGGATAAGCTTAGCCTGATTCTTACATGCTGTTACAGATTGCTGCATGAGTGAACGGAGATATTTCATTTGTTTTAGTAAAGTTTGCATTTGTTTGAATCAATCCGGATGATTGACAACAAAGGTAAACAGAATTTTAGAAATATCAAAAGAGGGTATGCCAAAAGTAAAATTGACTGCCAATTTGTTCACTTTAGGGGCAGACATGTGAGTCCGCCCGAAAATATGGGCAAGCAGTTTCCGTTTCTTATCCTATTTCTCGGGAAGGAGTAAGGCGGTCTCTTTTCATAGTCAGAACAAAAGGACAGAATAGCCGTGCTATCCGGTTGAGGCGCTCCAGACGTCCGTCTTTCCGCGTTCCGTTTAATTTCTGCCGGAGGAGTTCCCATAATTGCAGTTTTACCCGGTCTGTTGTGCTTAGTTTGGCAATGCGGTTGTAAAGCATTCCCCTTCGTATGCACCGTTTGTATCTGCTCAGGTGGGTAAGGTGTTGTTCCATAATGCGTACTATCTCAATATCTTCGCTCTTACCCCCTCCGTTGTTTTCAGCTTTGACGGTAACTTTCTGGTTATGTTGTCTGAAGTAGTTCAGTACTTCATATCTTTCTATAATGTCTCCTTGCATTGCCATATAAAACCAGAACAGCCAGTCGCCGCTGTAGCGCATTTGCAGGCATTGTTCCATATTTTGGGCATTTACCATGCTTTTTCTGAAAATGGCCGAGCTTGCATTGGCTATATAGCTGCGCCAGTAAAGGTTATGTTCGGCATAAGTCTTCCCATTGAATACGGCGTATGGAGGTATGGCAGATTTCCATTTGTTCATGTCGTAACTCAGCACATTACCGTCTTTATCAATATACTTGGAACCGGCAAAGCATACGGCGGCTTGTTGGTATTTCTCCATTAAAGGAACTACTTTCTCTAAAAAAGTAAGCTCACACAAGTCATCGGCTTCGGCTATCCATATATATTTTCCTTTGGCTAATTGCATGCCTTTAAACCATTGTTTAAATGGATTTCCGGTGTTGTGTTCGTTTAATAGAATATGGCTCACTTTGGCATGGTCTTGATAGTCCGATAATACCTCTTCGCTACCGTCTGTTGAGGCATCATCAAGTAAAATCAGTTCGATATTCTGATAGGTCTGTTGCAGAATACTCTGAATTCGTAGATTGAGGTATCGTTTATAATTATAATTAGGTACCACTACACTGACCAAGGGAAGTGCATTCATGCTTTATTGTTAAGTTAGTTCTTGTTTTATTTCTACAAATGTAATGTTATACAGGTAAATAAACAAGTTGCTTCTTTGTTTTTTTTTTCAAAAAACAGGAATTTTGTTGAACTTTTAAAAAGAAACGATAATTAACATTTTAGTATGCAGTCTTTCTTGTACCTTTGCATTATACACTACATAGCATTTGCTGTATTAAACTAAAAATTAAATTAGACATTAGACTATTGTTTAAATTCAATTAGTATGAGAAAGAAAATTCTTTTTATTATTCCGTACATTCCTTATCCGCTGGATTCGGGCGGTAATCAAGCTTTCTTTAATATGGTGGAATATCTGCGTCATAAGATGGCCGTATCTGTATTGCTTTATCCTGAAACAGGGAGACGTATGCAAGATGTAGAGTCATTGAAGAAAATTTGGGATAATGTGGATTTCTTTATTTATACTCCTAAAACTAAAACTGTCAGATTACCCAAAATTAAACATCCTTTTTATTATAAATGGCTGCAAAAGATACATGCGTCTGTAACCCGTAAAATGAACCGGCAACAGATATGGACGGATGAAACGGGCGAAGTTGTGGATTTAGTACGGGGAAAGAGTACTTTGTTCAGCTCTTGTTTCCAGCCGCTAGACCAGGGGTATGTGGAGTATGTTTCTCAGGTGGCTCATTCAGGTTTTGATATTATTCAAGTAGAGTTTTATGAACTGTTGTCATTGGGATTCTTGTTGCCTGAAAATGTACAGACTATTTTTGTGCATCATGAACTCCGCTACATCCGTAATGAAAAGGAGATTACTTTGTTCAGGGAACAGACTGCCGGTGACAGGATGTTGTTTCATATAGCAAAGGATTTTGAGCGCAGTGCATTATTGAAATATAAAGATGTTATTGTTCTGACTGAAGTAGACCGTAAAATTATGGAGGACTTCATAGGACGGAAAGACCATATCTACACTTCTCCGGCTGTGGTGCAAGTGGGTGACAGGCTGGAACAGCCTTTTGTTCCGGTCCAAAGCGGACGCCTGACTTTTGTGGGAAGTGAGGATCATTTTCCCAATCTGGATGCCGTGGCATGGTTCTGTCACGAAGTGATTCCGCATCTGCGTAAACGTCATTTTTCGTTTACATTGCAAGTAATTGGTAAATGGCGTGGAGAGTGTATCAATCGTTTGCAGTCCGAATACCCGGAATTGAAGCTGGCAGGCTATGTGGAAGATCTGGGCTCTTTTTTAAAAGGCAGTGTTGCTGTTGTTCCAATACGTATCGGTAGTGGTATGCGTATGAAAATATTAGATGCTGTATTGTCAAAAGTTCCTTTTGTAACGACGGCAAAGGGTGTGGAAGGCATTGATTTTAAGGATGGTGAAGATTGCTTGATTGTTGATGACCCTGCCGGATTTGCAGAAGCTGTCATAGCCTTGTCAAGTAATCCGCAGTTGCAGAGACAGTTGGTTACCCATGCGGAAGACAGTTTGCGGCAAGTATATAACCCCGGACAGATGCAGGAAAGAAGGCTTGCCGTGTATGAACAAATATTAGGGGATAAAGTGGGGTAATCTTGGGTGATTATTTCTTTTTTGTTACCTTTGCGGCATTATATATAATTGATAATTATGCTGAAACAGTTCTTTAGTTTGTTGAAGCGGTATATTCTTCCATACCGCAAATATTTGACATGGGCATTGATACTGAACTTTCTGTCGCAATGGCTTAATGTGTTTTCGTTCATGGCGATTGTGCCAATTTTGAACATTCTGTTCAAAATTGATACCAAGTCTTATGAGTACATTCCTATGGATATTCATAATTTGGATAAGGATGTACTCATAAATAATGCCTATTACTTTGTGAGCAATTTTGTGGCGACAAATGGTGCGTTCTATACACTTGCCATGATGGGAGGAATACTTATCTTTATGACTATGTTGAAAACTGCCGGTTATTTTGCTTCTGCGGCTGTCATGGTACCTTTGCGTACAGGTATTGTCCGGGATATCCGTATTCAGGTTTATAATAAAGTGTTAAGTCTTCCTTTGAGTTTTTTCTCAGAAGAACGTAAAGGAGATATCATAGCCCGTATGAGTGCGGATGTTACGGTGGTGGAGAACTCGTTGACCAGTTCCATCGATATGCTTATCCGTAATCCTATCGCTCTTTTGGTTTGTTTTGTCACTCTGTTTTCGGTAAGTTGGCAAATGACGCTTTTTGTTATCTTTATTTTACCTCTGACAGGTTGGATAATGGGGGTTGTCAGCCGGAAGCTGAAAAGACAGTCCTCTACAGCACAGGCGCAATGGGGAGATATTATGTCCCAATTGGATGAAACATTAGGAGGTTTAAGGGTTATCAAAGCGTTTATAGCCGAAAGCAAAATGTCTGCCCGGTTCTCTAAAACAAACAATGACTTCCGCGATGCAATGAACGAGATGATTATCCGGCAAAGTTCAGCCCACCCCATGAGTGAGTTTTTAGGCACTTGTGTGATTGTGACCGTGCTGTTGTTTGGCGGTGCTTTAATCTTAAATACAAACTATGCTCCGATGGATGCGGCTACTTTCATATTTTATCTGATTATCCTTTATAGTATCATCAATCCTTTGAAAGAATTTTCAAGAGCATTTTATAATATTCCGCAGGGATTGGCCAGTATGGAGCGAATTGATATGATATTGAAAGCGGAAAATCATATCGTAGAGCCGGAGCAGCCTTTGCCATTGGACGCTTTCACAGATAAGTTAGAGTTTAAAAATGTAAGTTTCAGCTATGTAGAAGGGCGTCCGGTCTTGAACCATATCAATCTGACTGTTCCTAAAGGAAAAACGATTGCACTGGTGGGTCAGTCCGGTTCCGGAAAGTCTACTTTAGTGGACTTGGTACCGCGTTATCACGATGTATCGGAGGGTGCATTGCTGATTGACGGCAAGAATGTGAAAGATGTATCCATCCACAGTTTACGTTCTCTGATTGGTAATGTAAATCAGGAAGCTATTCTGTTTAATGACACCTTCTATAACAATATTACTTTTGGTGTAGAGAATGCCACTATGGAGCAAGTAATAGAAGCTGCCAAGATAGCGAATGCACATGATTTCATTATGGAAACGGAAAAAGGATATGACACGATGATTGGTGATCGTGGAGGGCGTTTGTCCGGTGGTCAGCGTCAGCGTGTCAGTATAGCCCGTGCAATTTTGAAAAATCCTCCTATCCTTATATTAGATGAGGCTACTTCGGCTCTTGACACAGAGTCCGAGCGTTTGGTTCAGGAAGCGTTGGAGCGTTTGATGAAATCGCGTACTACTATCGCTATCGCACATAGATTGAGTACCATTAAGAATGCCGATGAAATTTGTGTACTTTATGAAGGCGACATTGTAGAAAGAGGAACTCACGATGAACTGATAGCCTTGAATGGATATTACAAGAAGTTGAACGATATGCAGTCTTTGTAAAGTGGAGCAAATAAAGAAATTGGCAATTGTTATTCCCGCCTACAAGGGGCGTTTCCTTAAGGAAACGCTCGACTCAATTGCAGTTCAGGCCCATAAAGATGAGTTCGTGTTATATATAGGTGATGATGCAAGTCCTGAAAGATTGGATAAGATTGTGGAATCTTATCAGAATAAGGTAAATCTGGTGTATCATCGCTTTAGCGAAAATATGGGGGGCAAAGATTTGGTGGCCCATTGGGAGAGGTGTATCCAGCTGTCTGCAGAGCCGTTTATCTGGCTTTTCTCGGATGATGATTTGATGCCGGCTGATGGTGTGGAACGTGTCATGGAGGCTTTGTCGCGCCCACACCATCAGCGAGGATATTTCTTTCGTTTTCCATTAGCTGTCATTGATGGTGAAAACAAGCGGATACGTGCCAATCGTCCTTTGGAAGAAGGAAGTGTGTCTTGTTACCGGCTGCTGCTAGATAAGTTACAGGGAAAGATAGATTCGGCTGCCGTAGAGTACGTGTTCAGTCGGGAGATATGGCAGTCGGCAGGTGGTTTTGTTCATTTTCCTATGGCTTGGTGTTCGGATGATGCTACGTGGGCTGCTTTTGCCCGTCATGCGGGGGGTGTTATTTCTTTGCCGGGGCAGCCTGTATGTTGGAGGAATGTTGAAGGTGCAAACATCAGTAACTCTGCCGGTCATGACAAAGATAAATTGCACGCTACTATTCTTTTCTTGAGATGGATGAGGAATATGTTTTCCGATTATGTGGATGATCCGGAGCTGATTAGTGCATTGCAATGCTATATCCATACCATCCTTCGTATTTCATTGCATAAACATTATAATATATGTGGTTTGTGGGGGGTATCTATGGCTTTGGGAAGATTTAATAAAAGGGCGGCCTTTACTACGTTTTTCAGGAATTTTAGGTTGTTCTCTTAATTTCATTTATGCAGCCGCTTGCGATTTCTCAAGAGTGCCTGTATTTTCATAAAAAGTTTGGGTGCATATATGCTCTCACTTCATATTTCTGTCCTGTATGTATAGTCAGATGTATATCTTCCTGTCATATATTGTTTCACTTTTTTAAAGAAGGACATTGGGGAGTTTTTTCATCCGTAAGGAATTGTGTGGTTTTAAAATCAGATTCATCCTTAAAATATCTTATCCGCATCCCTAAACATTTCTTGCTGTATGGTTAAGGGTTTTCTTCCTGTTTGTTCTATCTCCGCAAGCCTTTGGAGTTAACTCCATAGTCTTGGGAGATAACTCCAAAGCTTATGGAGATAACTCCAAAGGCTATGGAGATAGAATAGATGCATATAAAAAGGTTTAATCTGGAGATAGAAAAAGCTTATGCAATAGGGCTGACTGCTATACACATCCATTCATTCCCTTATTTATTGGAAGAATTTATAGATAGCCTGTATTATTGATTGTCTTATTTTGAAGGAAAGATAATGAATTCTTTTAAACGTTTTGATCTTTTTCACCGTTGCCATGCCTTCGTTATCCGTCATTCTGTGAAAGTACACACTCTTTATTGCACTTTTGCAAGGAAAAAGTCTGAAAATGCCATACTTTATATCAAGTCGGAGCAGCTTACAGGAAAGAATATATAACTGACAGTAAGTAGGTTATGAGAAATTCTGTTTTAAAATGTAGTGAGGGCATGAGGGTATAAGTGAGAGCAATTTTTTTTATCATCACTACATAAATATCTTATAATTAACTTGTTATATATGTAGTGAGGGCATGAGGGTATAAATGTTCCGAACTTTCTAGTGAGCTGATATATTAAGAATACTTTCGGATGTTATCCAAAGAATAAAATGATACTTTAAGAACAAAGGTTCTCCCCTTGATTTTTCAGGTGAATCCTAAAGGAAGCCAGGATTTTTTGAAGGGGGGGGATAATGTTAAGACGGTATGAAATTTTATTTTGGATAGCGCTGATTATCTTGTAATTGCATATAAGAGAGCATGGAATTATTAGAATTTTGATTTGGTATGATAAAAATAAAAGTATTATTCATTGATCACTTCCATCCATTTCTTTATGATAATTTCGATGGAAAATTGCTTGCTACTTTCAATAGCGTTGGCAGACATTGATTTACGTAGCTTTTCATCTGTCATCAATAGCTTCATCTGTTTAATATATAGTGATATATCATCATTGGGGATAGCAAACCCATTGACTTTATCTGTTATTATGTCTGTCAATGAAGCAAAACTATGAAAAGCTAAAGGAACGCAACCATATTGTTGTGCCTCGGTTAATGTCAGCCCCCATCCTTCAAAAGATGAGGTCATCATAAAAATAGAAGCTTCATTATAATAAGGTTCCGGATTTTTTGTCCCTTCAAAAAAGACACGTTGTAAGCCATAATGTATGACTAGACTTTTGTACCAGCTTTCCATTTTCCCATGTCCTACTATTTTTAGCTTCCATTCCGATAGAGTATGGTCTGTTTCAATTTCCTTCCAAATCTTTAAAGCCAGAGAAATTCTTTTAGGTTCTTCTTCCAGTCTGGATACAATAAGTACTTCTTTCTTTTTGTGATTATAGTTGGCTAAATCATAGAAAGAGTGGAATGAAAGAGCATTATGGATTATTCTTATTTTACTATCATCTTTTAAATGAGAGTATTCTAGAAACGGCTTTTTGAAATGAGAAGATAATAAGATAACCTTATCGGCAAAATGATATGACTCTCTATATAAAATAGGTAGTTTTATTATTTTTCTTATCTTTTGATATGGAAAGGATAAAAATTTGCTGATGTTTTTCCTAATGTTCTTTCCTTCTTTTAGTTCTTTTTTAGGATTATCTAAGGTGATGAAATTAATTTCCGTGGCAGGACTTACGTGGAGTGCAAACATTAGCTTGCATTTTTTGTTTTGAGACTGGTTTAAAGCAAGTCTTAAACTCTTAGTTAACTTATGCTCTCCTTGATTAATAATGACGTCAATTTTATTTTGTTCTATAAATTGGATTAAATTATTGAGATTGTGATAAGAATTGATTTTAATTGTATTAACGAATTGCTGTTTAATAAAGGATTTGTCAATGTTGTATTTATAGGCAGAGTAACAGTTCACATTATAAAAAGTAGTTAATGCATTTGCAATATTAGCAGTAACTCTTTCAACACCTCCGTATTGTGGCGCAACTTCATTGGTAGTATAAAATAGTATATTCATTTGGGAACTTGTTTTAAATATAATTTTTGAATCTTGTAGACAACTCCCATCTGGTTTGAATTGAATTTCCGTGCAAATATTTTATTAGAGTTAATAAGCGTCTGATAATCATGGTCTTGCCATATATAGGGGCTGCCATGCTCCCAGTCAATTTCCCGCATACTACCGGTATTGGCATTGTTCGTACAATGCATTCTTTCTCGAAAAGGAGAGTTCCATAAAATAGTTTGAATGAATATTTCATCTGCGCAAAGTGTATATTTCATACGATTTAATACAATCTCTTTGTATTGTAATAGATACTTGACTGCGTTTTCGGTAATACTTATCCAATTTCCTCCTTTTTTGAATTCAAAAGTTTGTTTTCTGCGATAATGGCTTATTTTCTGTACTGCTAATATGAGGTTTCGGATTAATGCTGTAATTCCATGTAACAGATGTTCCTTATCTTTTAACCTTTTTGTAAAAAAATAGTATCGGAATACTTTGCGCTCCAAATCACGCTGATGAGCGGCATCCTGCCAAAAGCCTACAAATTCTTTACCGGCATTCTGCTGGAAAAAAGCATGAATGTAATCTTGGCTTTTTATGGGCAAATCCGTTCCGGATAATAAATGATAATAAGCATAGGGACCGTGTGATAAGGCCGTTTCAAAGAGAAGATATTCTACTTGTACTTGGCTGATATCACCCCAATATACTTTGATGGGATTTTCTATTAAATAAAAGCCGGCTTTCTGCATTTTGACTTTTTTTATTTGCTGAAACAGTTCTGTAGCCCGTTTGTCAATATGCAAATAAATGTCATTACGTTCATCGTCCAACATGGAAAGTAGTACCTCCAGTACCGGATATTCATTGTGGGCGATAATCAGAAATGCATGTTTCATTATATATCAGGTTTTAATCTTTTAAAGAAATTAGGAATCGTTACATCCGGAATAATGAATCCGTCTTTGCGAAGTGCTTCAAAATAAGCACTGCCGATAACACGTTCATATTCAGCCTCTAGTTTTCCTTCTTTATGTAACTGATAGAAGTAGCGCCAGTGGCGACCTCCGTGTCTGCCCTTGTGTTGCTCCAGTTGCTTGCCGCCATTTATCATCTTTTCCATAAACTGCTGCTTGCCGCGTATATTGTAATGATATACATGGATATGGCTGTCGGCAGAGTTTTGTGGGAACATGGTTACTTTATGGTTTCCCATTGAAATTTGCAGGTAACCGGCAGTCCGGTGAATGACTTTTTTGTTCTGACGCTCAAACAGCGAATAGAGTGACAAGTCATATTTTTCAGGTTCGGTTACTGCTTTTACAGTCTTATCCCATTGCCAAAAGGGTTTTTCTTCTTCAGGATAGACACTTCTCATTTCACAATTCAGCACATTGGCATTGGTGGCATATAATTCATCTTTCAAATTGCCGGTAGGGGCATACCATAATTCGTCGGCATCGGCATTGATAATCCAGTCGGCCTTATAAATGGTTTTGGCTTTCCAAATCATACGGTCTACCCAGTCCTTTTGTTCATAGTTGGTAGCCTTTTCTTCTATCACTTCTTTAATCCACCCTTTTTGTTTGTATTTACGGATAATGTCCGGAGTTGAGTCTGTGGAGTTATTATCAGTAATGATAAACCCGTCCACTCCCATCGCTTTATGGAACTGTAAATTCTCTTCCAGCATCCCTTCTTCGTTTTTTACCAGCAATGTCATGAATAATTTGACTTCTTTCGTTTGTTTAAAAGCCAAAGGAAATTCGGATATAACGTGCCCTATTTTGGATAGTAATAAATTGCTCATAAATAACCAATGATTATTGATTTCTACCTGTCATATTAGAGATAATTAATACTATTGTCAAAAGAATTTGTTTTATTCTGAACTCATTATAATAGATAACGTAATCCTTAGTTTTCTCATAATATTCTGATATTTAATTATATAACAAATTTACTCTTTTTCTGTAAATATAGTATATAAATGCTAGTTTATTATGAAACATTAACTGGTAAGAGCGTTGCCGTTTTTTAACTCATAATTCCAAGTTTTTCATGTATTCCGTCGCAATAGGCTTTCCATAATCGGGGTATATCTTTCCATTGATAGGCTTTTGCAAACGGACTGGTGAACAACGCGATGAAAATATATCCCATTACTCCGTTGAAGCCGCGAAGATATTTCACTGCTATGTTGCGTCCGTAGTGATGGTTTAAATAAGTTGAATTACGGATCTGGTAAAAGCGTTTCCACTTTTTCTTCTTGCTTCGCTCATTCCATGTGTCGTTGGAGAAGAATTTCTCTTTATCCATCAGGGCATCAGGTATATAGAGTATTTTGTACCCTGCCCGTATGGTGCGGAGACAGTAATCTGTATCATCACAGAAAATGAAAAGGTCTTTATTGGGAAGACCTATCTTCTCAACGACTTCACGGCGGATGAACGGACCTTCGAAAGCTGTTCCCGTAATTTCTGTCGGTGAGGTGATGTGCCGTCCTGCCAGTTTCTTGCTGTACATGGATACAAAAGGATTGCTCAGGTTGTATGCCTGGAAGTCATGGGTGAATATTTCTCCTTCGAGCAACCTGCGAGGGGCCAGTATGCCGATATCTTTCTTGCCGGTATACGGCAAGAGTTGTTCCAGACAGTCGGCCCGCGGAAATACATCGTCATCCATGCACCAAATCCAGTCGGCACCCGCCTGATAAGCGTATTGTATGCCTGTATAGAATCCTCCCGCACCGCCCACATTGGTCTGATTGATTACTGTCAGCCCTTCCTGTGCGGCAAGCCATTCCGTTGTACCGTCCGTGCTTCCGTTATTTACTATTACAATGGAAGATATCGGCTTGTTTTGTTGCAGACAACGAATATTTCTTTTCAGAAGTTCCATTCGGTTGTAGGTTACAACTACGGCTATAATGTTCATGATGCATTTAGTTTTTAGTAAAGGTTATCTATTTTTCCCGGCTGTACGCTTCTATAGGCTCTCATGAGCTCAAAGCATTTTTCCACATCAAAGTTCCGTGCCTTGGCGTATTCTTCTGCCATCCATCGGTGCATTTGTGGAGTTGCCGGCAGGCGTTCAAAGTTTTTGCAGCCGGTCTTCATATCTATGGGGCCGATGTACATCCGGTTCAAATCGACAATTTCTATTGTTATGCCATTGGGAGTTTTCTGAAACAGGATGTTGGCACGTCCGTAGTCTTTGTGGGCGTATCCGTGTTCGTGAAGACGGGCGGTCACTTTGCCTATGGCGCGGAATACTTCCTCGGCGTAGTCGAATTGCTGTGTGAACAGGTTGTCGTAAATGTAGGGGCAGGTGGAGAGGAGGCTGATATAATAACTTTTATCGAACAGCAGCCCTGAACGTATATTCATATATCCCACCGGTTGCGGAGTGCCTACACCTATTTTCAGCAGCATTTCTGCATGGTCGTAAGAGCGTTTTGCCTTGGATGGACGAAATATGCCATATACAAACCGGTTGATAAGGTGGGGGCTGTGAAAGGATTTGATAACATATTCTTTGCCATTGTATTCCATTTTCCGCAATTCATTGCGCCCTTGGTGAATAACAGTACCTTCATTCCTTTGGAAACGTTCGGGAATGGATACTATAAATTCTTCCAGATTTTTGAAATCAGGGTGAATCACTAAGGTGCGGGGATGAAACAAACGCTCTGTCTTGCTCATATCATTATAATAGTGTTAAATTTTGTCTAGTCCTTTGGTATATTTCAACCAGTAATATTTTAAAGGATTCTTGTATTTCAGTTGTTTCCACGGACGGCTGCTATGGGGCCTGTGCCATACGGGCAACGTGGTGAACAGGTAGTTTTGGAAACCTCGTTTCAGTGACTCGTGCGAGATGGTCACATCATACCAGTTCTTGCTTGGGTCTAATGTTTGAAAGTCAAATGCTTTCAGCAGTCCGGGGGTGAGTAGTGAACAGCAGAAGCTGCAATGCTTTTTTTCCGGGTACACTTGATTCTCGTGTCCCTTGGCGTGTAGGTAGGGGTAATTGATTACGCCTTTTTCATCGGTTGTCACAGCTGCTGCAATTCCGCATTGTTTCTGTTGCAATGCTCCATTGTATAGTGATTGCAATGTGTTTTTTTTGACAATAACATCCGATTCCACAATCAGTAATCCTGCATCTGCTTCGATGGCTTCTTTTTGTGCTGTTTGTAACACCAGTAGATAGTTGGGAGAGGGGTGGTCGGTCAGGTCTGATAAGTTGACCAGACGAAAATTCCATTGACGGGCGGCCTCTTCCAGCCGATGGGTATTTTCTTCCGTGCTGAAATCGTTATAGACAGTATAAGTGAAAGGAACCAAAATATCCGATTCCATGATTGCTTTTACGGTTTCAAGCGTGGAGTCAATCGAATCTTTTACGGGTGTTATGATATGAAGGCACTTCATTGGTTTGTTATCTATGTTGTTTGTCAATTTAGGAATATCATGCAAATTTAGCGGAAAACCTTGGGGAGTCCAAGGATTTCCTTTTATTTAAATGTCTTTTTGCATAAGGCGAGGGCGGCGGCTACGGTATCGTCCATGTCGGCGTATGCGTATTGTGCCAGACGGCCTCCGAATAAAACGTCTTTCCGCTCAGAGGCCAGTTTTTTATATTGGCTCATCATTTCGGTGTTCCGCTTGTCGTTTATCGGATAGTAAGGTTCTTTGCCCGGCGCGAAATCATCGGGATATTCATACGTGATTACAGTGGTGGGCTGTGTGCCGAATTCAAAGTGCTTGTGCTCAATGATTCGGGTATAGGGTACCTCACGTTCTGTATAATTGACTACTGCGTTGCCTTGGAAATCTTCTGTTTCCAGCTGTTTATGTTCAAAGCGCAGGCTTCTGTATTCCAGATGTCCGCATTGGTAATCGAAGAACTGGTCTATGCATCCGGTGAACAGGATATTGTCTGCCAATGCGTCCAGTTCATTGCGGTTGCTGAAATAATTGGTGTTGAGACGAACCTCGGTTCCTTCCAGTAACGCATCGATAAGGGCGTTGTATCCGCCTTTGGGGATTCCTTGGTAGCTGTCATTGAAATAGTTGTTGTCATAAATGAAACGGAAAGGAATACGTTTGATGATGAATGCCGGTAATTCTTTGGCGGAACGTCCCCATTGTTTCTCTGTATAACCTTTGATAAGGCGATGGTAAATGTCTTTTCCACATAGCTTTAATGCTTGCTCCTCCAGGTTGGCGGGGGTGGCGATATGGTCAAATTCTTTACGTTGCTCTTCTATCTTGGCCTTGGCTTCTGCCGGAGTCTTTACTCCCCACAGCTGATAAAAAGTGTTCATGTTGAAGGGAAGATTGTATAATTTCCCGTCAAAGTAAGCCAAAGGGGAGTTGGTGTATCGGTTGAATTCGACAAAGCTGTTTACATAGTCCCACACTTCTTTATTGTCGGTATGGAAGATATGTGCACCATATTTATGTACATGGATGCCCTCTATATCTTCACAGTAGATATTGCCTCCGCGATGATTGCGCTTGTCAATTACCAGGCAATGTTTACCTACTCGTTTTGCCTCGTGGGCAAAAACGGCGCCGAACAAACCGGCACCTACTATCAAATAATCATATTTTTCCATAATCACTTAGTTTCTTCCTGTTGTCTGCGCAGCCACTCTTCTTTGGTTCTTTTCCAGCGGTTATGGCTCCAGAGCCAATATTGGGGATGCGCTTTTATTGTTTGTTCCAATTCTCGGGTAAACAAATCGGTCAATTCAAAATCGGGTACTTGCCGGGGGGTGTCGCACAATGGTTTGAGCCGGCAGTGGTAGTATCCTCTTTTGACCCGTGTTACGTCAGCATAATAAATCAAGGCGTCCACTTGTTTGCCTATTTTCTCCGTACCGATGAAAACCGGTGTTTCTTGGTTTAGAAATTCAGTCCAGTGATGTATGCTGTTCCACTTGGGTGCTTGGTCCGAAATAAATCCGATAATTGCCTTTTGCTTTGTCCGTTTCAATTCAATGATGCGGCGCAAAGTCGTTTTCATGGGGATGCATTCGCCTCCGAACTGGTTGCGTAATCTTAGAAATAGTTTGTCGAAAGCCTGATTGTACAGTGGATGATAGATTTGTCCGCAGGATATGTCTTTGGAAATCCAATAAGGCAAGGATGCAATCCATTCCCAGTTGCAATAATGCCCTAAATAGATAAAACAGAAGTCTTTGTTCTTTTTGTTCATGCTTTCCACTATCTCGTCCAGTCCTTCAAAAGTCATTCTTCTCATCAGTTGTTTTTTTGAAATGGAGAATAACTTGAGCGTTTCTACTATATAGTCGCAAAAGAAAGAGTAAAATTGTTTCTCGATTTGGACAATCTCTTTTAAATCTTTCTCGGGGAATGAGTTCGATAAATTATTGCGTATGATTTTACGTCTGTAGCGGATGCAATAATAGAGCGGATAAAAAAGAAGATCGGATATGAAATATAAGAATCGCAAGGGTAGAAGCGAAAGCAAATACCACAAAAAGAAAACGGAATAATATATGAGATTTATTTGTTTCATTTAACTGATGACTTTGTTTATGTGTTCTATTACCATTTCGGGAGTTATGCCTTGCAGACAGGCATAATCTTTTCTATAACAGTGCTTTTCTCCGGATAAGGAACAAGGACGGCAGGGCAGGTCTATCTGTATTGTGTTTGCCGCAGACTGATTCCATCCTGCAAAGCCTGCACAGGGATGCGTTGCCCCCCAAATGGATACAACCGGGATGTTCACTAATGATGCAAGGTGCATATTGGCGGCATCCATTACCAGCATGACGTCCATATTGCTCATGAGGGCCAATTCCATATTTATGGTTAGTTTGCCGGCTGTTGAGATGACATTGGGGAAATGTTGGGCCCATTCTTCCAATACTTTGATTTCTTTTTTCCCGCCTCCGAATAAGAAGATTTTTGTATGGTCGCGTGCAGATAGATGTTTGAGGATCTGCTCTTGCTTTGACAACGGATAGATTTTGCCTACATGTGTTGCAAAGGGAGCGATTCCAATCCATGTTTCTTGGTTCTTCTCACCGGTTAACGGAGCCAGGCTGGAAATATTGCCTTTATTCTTTCCGAAAAGGGAGAGGAAACTTAACCGGATGGGGTAACCTATCTGACTGAGCGTATGGGCACAGCGCTGAAAAAAGGAGTCTTGCTCTGTATATATTTTATGTTTCCGCCGTATCAGTTTTTGCAGTTCCCGCCTGTTCTGCTTGATGTGGGCTGCTTTTATGCCTGCCAGACGAAAACGCCAGCAAAGAAAACGGCTGCGGAATGTGGGCTGGAAAGCGGCTACGGCATCAAATTTTTCTTCTTTTAAATCATTGTACAGCCATCCCAGACCCATTAATCCGGCATGTTCTCCTCTGAAATCTGCCCCACGGAAAATAACATTGTCCGGCACATTCTCGAATAAGGGGGAGAATGTGTCTATGCTCAGCACCATGATTTGATGCTGGGCATATTGCGTAGCCAATGAGTGAATGACCGGGATTGCCATTGCCACATTATTGATGGATGAAAAGCAGATTACAAGAATCTTGGACATAACAGCTGTTTTATTGAATGTACAAATCTATGCAAAGTTTTCTAATCAGCCAATTATTATTCGGTAAAAGTGTCTACCTTTGTTCCCAAGCAAGTTTTTGAAAGATGAAAATAATTGTAGATAATAAAATACCTTATATACATGAAGCTGTCGAACAGATAGCCGATGAAGTGGTGTATTTGCCCGGCAGTGGTTTTACCGTCGGGGATGTACGGGATGCTGACGCATTGGTGATCCGTACCCGTACCCGTTGTAACCGTGAACTGCTGGAAGGAAGCAAGGTGAAATTCATTGCTACTGCGACCATCGGTTTTGATCATATTGATGTGGACTATTGTGATGAGGCGGGAATTGTATGGAAAAATTGTCCCGGTTGTAATGCCGGCAGTGTGGAGCAGTACCTGCATTCGGTATTATTATTGTTGAAACGCCGGAAGGGGGTGAGATTGGAAGAAAGCTGTCTGGGGATTGTTGGGGTAGGACATGTGGGAAGCCGTATCCAACGTATGGCGGAGGCATTGGGGATGCGGGTCTTGCTGAATGATCCTCCACGTGCGGACCGGGGGGAAACGGAATTTGTGGATTTGTCTGTACTGGCACGGGAATGTGATATAATAACCTTTCATACTCCGCTGAACAGGAATGGGAAATATAAAACGTTCCATCTGGCGGATGCGGATTTCTTTGCCGGTTTGCAACGGAAACCTTTTATTGTGAATACTTCTCGTGGAGAAGTAATAGAGACATTGGCTTTGCTTGATGCGCTGAAGACAGGCCGGATACGTGATGCGGTTATTGATACGTGGGAAAATGAACCGGATATTCACCCGGATTTGTTGCAGAAAGTTTTTTTGGGAACCCCTCATATAGCAGGGTATTCAGCTGACGGAAAGTCGAATGCTACACGGATGGCATTGGAGGAGCTTTGTAACTTCTTCCATATACAGGCTGATTTTAAAATAGTACCGCCCGCTTTGCCGTATATGGATTATTCTTCTGATCCGGAAGAGGCTTTTCTACAGGTGTATGATCCGACTCGTGACAGTGATGCATTGAAACGGCATCCCGAAGAATTTGAACATTTGCGGGGGAATTATCCATTGAGGCGTGAAATTTCCTTTTTACCGTAGGGGGACATTTCAATGTACCCCCACGGTGGCCAGAACTTTTAGTCTGCTTTTGCTGTTTGCATCTCTTCTGCTACAATCTGTTCGCAATCTTCAATGCTGTATCCCGATGCGGGTTCGCTCCAATACCATAAGGCGGGAGCTTGTTGTAATGTATCCATAATCAATTATTTTTTAGATAGGTTATTCAATGTTATAGTTGTTTCCGAATGTTGGTTGCCGCCCAGAATACCTGTTCCTCCCTCCACATTGCTGTAAACCCGTAGAGGTTCGGCTAGTCCAATGTTACCCAAGCCTCCTTCTAACGTGCTTCCGGCAATTTTTTGTAAGGACAACAGGTATAAAAAGTAGGATTCGGAAAGGGAATAGATGGAAATGATTCTTTGTTCTGTTTCGTCTAACTCTGCCGTTGTCTCTTTTATTTGTAAAGTATAGGTTTGTCCGTTAATGCTTTGGTCGGTAAAGAGGGCTCCTCCTCTTTTTTCCAATCCGTTGAATGCCATACTTTCGTCCAATATGGCATCCTGTTCCTTGAATACAGGATCTATATAATCTATTTCTGTTTCGTAGTAACCGTAATAGCCCGTTTTTATTTGTGTGATTTTGGCCAGATAATAATTGTTCTTTTCCGGAAATTCATCAAACGTGACTTCATAGTATATTTCAAAATAGTCGGAAATTGTTCCTTGATAAACTCCGTTACCTTTTTTAATTGTATGACTGGCGTTTTTTATAGGTACTTTCTTTGGTATGATATCTTCTGCCGTTACCGTACCATATTCGGGGGTGGATGCAACAATTTTTATCCGGTCTCCTTCTGCCGGGATTGTATTTGAAAGGAATAAGGTATCCGGCTGGTCTGGGTTCCGGGGATTATTCAGTGTTTTCCATTGCATGGTTTCTATGTATTGATTGTTGATATAGAGCTCCACATGGGCGTGAGGGAGATTGACATAAGGCTTCTTGTCTGGATAGAACCAGGTCCGGGTGATGGAGGCCATTACCACTGTGTCGGGGGATACTACACTGTTTATTACCATTTTGGGCGTAGTGCGATATTCGTCCAAATCTATTTTTCGATAACAGGAGGTAAGGAACACTCCTAGAAGTAATGTATATAGCAGATGTTTCATAATCATTTAAAATTTATAAGTGTAAGAAACTGATGGTATAATGGGAACTATGCCCAGGGTATAGAAGCAGTCGTTATTATACCACCATCCTTTGCGTATGCTGACGGGTGCCATGTAGGAATAGACATTGTAGATGCTGATATTCCATATTCCCATCCGGTTCTTTTTCTTTGGCCGGTAAATATTGATGCCCAAGTCGAGTCTGTGATAGGCGGGAAGTTGGAAATTATTACGTTCCGTATAATAGTCTAATCCGCCTGGATCTATATAAGGAGGAACCAGGCTGCCTCCCGGAAACGGATGTTGGGGAGAAACGGCCTGGTAGTTTTCGAAAGAAACCGTGAGCCGGTTACCGGTTGCGTAGGTCCAGCTTCCGGTCAACTCCAGTTTGGGCTTGATTTTCCAATTGGCTATTATATTGAATTTATGCCGGTTGTCGAATTTGGCAGGAAAACGCTTGCCTTTATTTATCTCAGTGAACTGTCTGTCATTCCAGCTTAGAGTATAGCCTGCCCATCCGGTTATTTTCCCTTTTTCTTTGCGGGCAATAAGTTCTACGCCGTAAGAACGTCCTTTTCCTTGAGTCAGTTTGTCTTCCCAGCTGGTGGAAGGAGGGAGAAACTGGTAGTTGTCTTTATAGTCCATCAGATGTTTCATCCATTTATAATATCCTTCTATGGAGAAAGAGTAGATTTTGTTGCCGGTGGTGTAATAAACTCCTACAGCCAGTTGGTCGCTCTGCATCGGTTTCAGCTTGCGGCTGACCGGTATCCATGTGTCTGTGGGCAGGTTGATGTAGCTTTCATTGACTTGATGTACATATTGGCTCATCCGGGTATAAGAGGCTTTGAGGCTGAGTTGCGGATTGATCAGGAAACGACTGGAAAAACGGGGCTCCAGGGAAGTGTACGTTTTCCCGTCAATGGTGTATAGTCCGAGGTGAACCCCGGCGTTTAAACGTATTCTTTTGTTCATTTTCCAGTCTTCTTCCATATATATGCCTAATTCATGTGCAGGTAGGGCAGTGTCGTTGTTTTGTCTGGTCTGGGTGGTCATGCCATTGGAAAAATGCGATTTTTCGTCTACGGGATGAAAACGGTGGTAAATATAATGAGTGCCGAAATGCAACTGGTGGGAAGCATTGGGGCGGAAATCGAAATTGGCTCGTATGCTGAGGTCGTCAATGCGGTTCCGGGTTGAACTTTCCTGTGATACGTAGTTGGCTTCTGTTCCTTGGTAGTAGTCTCCTTTCAAGGTGGAAGAATAGTGGGTAAAGGCGGCATTCACATTACCGAAGAGTTGGTTGTTGAATACGTATGACCAGCCGGTAAATGCCATGATGTTTCCCCATCGCAGTCTGCCGGTGTTTCTGCTTTCATATCCGTTGTCACCTTCTCTTTTTTCTCCTCCTTTCAAAAAATCGTTTCCCCAGTAAAGACCGGCATATCCGCGGCTGCGGTCATTGAACTGGTGGTTGAGTTTAAAGTTCATGTCGGTAAAAGCGTATCGTGCCACTATTTGGGTTTCTCCTTTATTTCTGGTAGCGTTCCAGATGGCGATGGTTGGGGCTGAAAGCGCGTCAATCCATGAACGGCGTAATGCAAAGTTGAATGAGGTCCGGTCTTTGACCAACGGACCTTCCAGATTCAGGCTGCCTGAGGTCAGTCCCAGCATGGCGCTTCCGTGATATTCTTTCATGTTGCCATCCTTTGTATGGATATCGACTACGCTGGACAGTCTTCCTCCGTAACGGGCGGGGAAGGCGGACTTAAAGAATTCTACATCCTTTACGGCTTCGGCGTTGAAGGAGGAAAACAGACCGCCCACATGGTTGATCTGGTATAACGGATTCCCTTCTATCATATAAAGATTGTCGTCTCCATTACCACCCCGCACATACATTCCTGCCAATCCGGCTGTGCCTGCCGATACACCCGGCAAGGTCTGTAGGGTTTTTATAATATCAGCTTCTCCGAATAATACCGGGGTTTGTTGGATCAGGTCTTTGTTGAGACGGGTATGTCCCATATCGGATGTTTGGACTAATGGAGAAGAGGTATATTCTCCGGTCACTACCACTTCGGCTAATTGCTGGTGGCTGTTCAGCAGAACCGGAAGCAGCGTGTCTTGTTCCAATTGTGTGAATGAACGGTGGAAACTGTCATAACCTACATAGGAGATGTTCAGGTATACATCGTTTCCGGCTTCCAGAGTCAGACTGAAAAAGCCGTCGGCGTTGCTGGTTGTTCCTTGATGGCTTTTGGCATCATAGATGGAGGCGCCTATAAGGGACTCTGAGGAGGATTTGTCTCGTATGAAGCCGCTGATTACAATGTTTTTCTGTTTTTTCTTGAGGATGATGTATTTGCCTGATTGTATATATTCTACGGGCAGTTTTTGAAACAGAATGCGCAAACAGTGGGATAACGGCTGGGCGGTTATTGTTATATCTATCGGTAACAGATGTTTTGTTAAGGAGGACTCATACGAAAAGGTTACACCTGTCTGCCGGGTGATTTCTGCCAAAACTTTACGGATGGGGGTTTGTTTCATATCTAATGTTACGAGGGGCTCATCATGTTCTGTTCCTTTTGCCTCAATACAAATGTGCATGAGGCAAAGGAGCAGAAGAAAAGAAAATTTAGAATGGAATTGCATCATTGGGTTATGTCTAGTTTCGTATCTAGTGTTTGGTTTATGATTTCAATTATGTCTTCTATCGGAGTATTGTCAAAGGTCGTGGTCAGATAGTACTCTTTTTGTGGAATTCCGCCGATATGGACCTTATAGACTTCTTCTAATTCTTTTACTACCTTTTTCAAGGGGGCTTCATTATAAACAAACACGTGGGTCTTCCATGCAAAAGTGTTGGGGTCACTTTGTTTGTTTATTTGCATTTGTCCTTTTTGGTTAATGAAGGCATACATGCCTTTTGTCAGGATAGCCTCTTTTTGTTCTTTGTTATAAAAACGGACTTTTCCAGACTCTACGGTTGCCGAAGTCTGATTTGCATTTGCCGTTACTTGGAATTGTGTACCTAGTACTTGTATGTTTGCCAGTTCGGTCTGTACCCTGAAAGGACATTGTTCTTGATGTGTGACTGAAAAATATGCTTTTCCATTTAAAGTGACGTTCCTGTTTTTTTTGCCGTATGCCAAGCGGTCATACTGTAAGGCCGAATTCTCTGCCAGCGTAATATGGCTGTTATCCGGAAGCGTGACTTCTTTGACAGCGTGTGCGGATGAGGCTATGACAATCCAGTCTTGCCTGTCGTATATCCACCACCAACTGAATCCGGCTATCAGGAAAGTGACAGCAGCGATAGTTATCAGTCTATATAATAAGATAGAGTTATTTCTTTGTTTGCCGATACCTAGTTTTTGCCAGGCTTGTGTTGTGTCCAGCCTGTTTTCCCGATAGAACCGGGCTACAAAACGAATATCTTTCTCTTCTTTCTCCATGCGATCTTCTTTCTTTTTATTGTTAAGACAGGGAAAAGACAAAATCCCCCTATTCGCTTGCCGATTTTTTTATCCGAAGAAAAAAGTATATATTTTAATGGCTGTTTCTCGTAATGTTTTCAGTGCCTTACTGATTTGATGTTCGACAGTTTTTATAGAAATACCCAGTTCGGTGGCAATTTCCTGATAAGTAAGGCCGTCACGTTTGGAAAGCAGAAAGATCTTTTTCCGTTCGGTAGGAAGGTGGTCGATGGCTGTCCATAAACGCGCGTCACGTTCTGACCGGATGATGCGTTCTTCTTCTGTTAAATCTTCCAAGTCTGTCAGTTCGGTTGTTTCACAGTGTGTTTGTCGGTTGGTTATCAGTGTGAGTGAGCGGTTACGTACAGTTTGGTACATATAAGCTTTCAGGTTTTGAATAGATGTGCCTCCGACAAGCTTCTCCCATACATCAGAGAAGGCTTGTTGGACGATGTCTTCTGCGTCATCCAGATTTTCAGTATAGCGCAGGGCATACATATTCAGCGGACGGTAAAGACAGCGAAATTGGTATTCAAATTCCTTGGGTGATAATTGCATCCTGTGTTTTATTCTTTTTTGGAAGGCAAACTTACGGCTTTTCTTTTATTTGCCAAGCAACAAGAGATGAAAAAGTCTTTAATTTCATTTAGTAATGATAACAATTCGGGTGCGGGAGGTTATTGTATCGGCTTTTCGGAGGTAGTCATAAAATAGGGCAAACCTCACGGTCTGCCCTATCCGAAACTTTAATATGGAATACCTATTGAAACAAAAATCACAGTCTTTACCTTAAAATATTGCCTTTAAAAGTTTCCTTTATCAGCATTATCCCACCAAAGATGTGTACCGCCTTTGTCGCCGGAAATACCGAATTTGCTGGAATTTTCTTCGTCCAGAAGCTTGATTCCGCCTTCTACTCCCTTAGCGTTGGCATCATAAGCCTGGCTGCTATAAATTACGCGGCGCACACCTTCTTCTGTGTTTACGGCTCCATTACTTTCATTGACGAATGCAGGGAAGAAGCGTGGATAGCCGGTGCGGCGTTGTTCTGCCCAGCCTTCGGTGGATAGAGGGAATAGGGCGAGCCATTTTTGGGTGATGATTCTTTCCAGCTTTTCTTCGTTGCTTGCGCTCTCATCCCATTTTACACTTAATTTATTTACAGCCGGAGTGCTTAATTCGGCTTTGATGGGATCTGTATAGTCTATTTGGGTGCTTGTTCCGTTGATGTAGGCATCTACTGCTCCTTCCGGATATTCTTTGATTCCGGCATAAGCCCCCCGATAAGCTAATTCATTAGTCATGGAAACACGGATTCCATTTTCATATAGGTTCTTTACACTTTCACTGCCAATATCCCATCTTAATTTTGCTTCAGCCAGTAGGAAATAGGCTTCCGCTGCTTTCATGATGGGCAGTGGCATGGAATAAGAGGAACCGTTGTTTCCTTGAATCCAACCGGAGAAGTTACCCCAACTGTTTGGTTTGGCAGGCAGGCCACTGGCAAAACGGATACCCAGGTATTGACTATTGGCAGCTACTGTGGTAGTACCGGCTTCGTTTTTGATATCTCCGGTATTCAGGGTCATATATAACGGTTGGCGCGGATCTTTGGTTCCACTCATAATAGTTACCAGATTGGCATTGAATCCACAATCACCCCAATTGAACATCAGCCACATTTCATTCTCAAGACTTTTATCGATCAGAATATCCTTGTTGACTGTTGCCAAAGTGTTTTGGGCAGCCTCGGTAGCGATTGCCTTAAGGTTCATTCCGGCGTTGCCGGCTTCGGTTTCCCGTTTGGACAGGCGTAACGCCATGCGTAGTTTCATCGTATTGGCTATTTTTACCCATAGGTCTTTGTCGCCGTTGCACCAACAGTCAAAGGATTTCAATTTGGCTATTTCATCTGCTCCCATGGCACTGATGTCAGTAATGGCTGTACTCAGATCTTCAAGCATGGCTTTATACAGGTCTTTCTGGCTGTCGAACTCGAAATACACTTCGTTTTCTCCCGATAGGATGGAGCTGTAAGGTATCGGTCCGTAGGCATCTGTGGTCATCAATGTTCCGTAAGCCTGTACGATACGCATCACGCCTGACAGGCCTCTTTCACCACTGGCGTCACATTGTGCGATGATGCGGCGGGTGTTATTGAAAATATGGAGATAATAGTTTTCGTACATACCACCGCTATGTCCCCGGTTCTCTCCCATATCACCGTTGGTGAAGTTACCGTTGGGAGTCATAAAATAACCTCCATAAAGGTCAATAGTCAGGTTGGTCCAAAACTGGAACATATTTTGCTGAGGAGGATAACAGTAGGTCATCGGTTCGGTACATTGTGCGGCAAAAGGAAGGTCTGCCGGATCTACCTGTATGTTACTGGTATTCAATTTCTCGAAGTCGTCTGTACAGGAAGAAAAGATGTTTCCTGTAGTCATGGGGATTGCCATTAAGAAGGCGTATGTTAATATCTTATTCCGTTTCATAGTTTCAAGCATTAGAAGTTAAGTTTTAAATTAAGACCAAAGCTGCGTGAGGTAGGCAGTGCAAACATATCTACACCTTGTATTCCATTACCTGTACCTGCCGATACATCCGGATCCATCGGGGCGTCTTTATGGAAGAAAAACAGGTTGCGGCCGATGATGGCTGCTGTCAGGTTCTTGCCTGCACCCAGCAAGTTACGGAAGGTATAACCGAAAGTCACTTCACGAAGACGTATATTGGTAGCATCATAAACATAGTTTTCCACAGCGTATGGACTGTTGAAGTTGTTGTTACCGGTGGTACGATAGTACTTGTCGGCATCAAATTTTACTCCGTCCACTGTAATACCGCCGGCATCACGGGCTTCACCTGAACGTTTCGATACGCCCCATCCGTCCAAGGCGGCTTCGGTCATACTAATCACTTTTCCACCGAATTTAGCATCAATTAGGAACGATAGTGAGAAGTCTTTGTAGCGGAATGTGTTTGTCCATCCCATATTTACTTTGGCATTCATATTGCCTGCGTATTCCAGTTCGTCCATAGAATCACCACTTACGATAGGCTCTCCTTTTTCGTTTTGCAAGGGTTTGCCGTTTTCATCACGCATCAGATGACGTACATACAGATCTCCGTAGTGGCCGCCTTCTTTCAATATAACTTTTGCACCTCCGAAATCGGTCAATGTCAGTCCGTTGGGAAGGTCATCTACCAATTCTTTGATTTTATTATCATTATAAGAGAAGTTCAGGTTGGTACTCCAGCTGAAGTTGTCAGTGAACTGCTCGTACCATCCGATATTGAATTCAAAGCCTTTGTTTTCTACATTACCGGCGTTTACATAACGGTTTCTCAAGCCTGATTCGTAAGGAGCCGCAACGGAGAAGAACTGATTTTTAGTGTTGGTTTTATAATAAGTCAGGTTGATATTCAGTCGGTTCTGTAAGAATGTACCGTCAAAACCAATTTCTAAAGAATGGGTTTTTTCCGGCTTCAATGTTCTGAATGGAGCTTTGTCGGGGGGAGTGATGGCACCTTGAGAACCTAGAGAATAGAGCAGATTACTCATGAATACAGGTACGTCATTACCTACGATAGAATAGCTTGCACGGAATTTGAACAAATCAATGTTCTTACCCATATCTACAAATTTGTTCAGCAGGACACTACCTCCAAAAGAGGGATAAAAGAATGAACAGCTTTCTGTGAAAGCCAATGCCGAAGACCAGTCATTACGTGCTGATATATCAAGGAATATGCCTTCACGGTAACCGAGTTGTGCGGTGGCGAATACTGAGTTCAGCCGTTTTTGGGTCATCCAGTTGTCATCTTTGCCTACGGTGGACATATTGCCATAATAGTTGTTCGGAGTAAAGATGTTCGGATAAAAAATGTTTCCGGAACCGGGCTGTGAGAACTGGGAACCCTCGCCCCATAGGTCTACATGAGAGGTTTTGGTTTTTGTAAAACTGGAACCTGCGGTAGCGGATAGAGAAAAATCATTGAATGTATGGTTGTAGCTTACTAAAACATCGCCATAAAGTTGGTCGCTGAAATAGCGGTTGTCTTTCATGCGTCCCATCGGATAAAGGTTTCCTACGCTGGATGCGTAAGCATTGTGTACCCAGTGTTCTTCTCCTCTTTCGTAACGCATACGTCCTTGGATATTCAGATCCGGAGTAATGTTCCATTTGATGCTTCCGCCGAATTCATAGCGGTTACGGTCGGTGATAGGGGTCTGTCTGTTCAACATCCAATATGGATTACCGAATTGCTGTTGTTGTGTATTTGTCCAGTTTTGGACATAGCAGCCTCTTGCGGGATCATATACCTCGAAGTTCTCTTTATAGCCATTCCAGTCTTCTCCTCTAGGGAAGAGATAAACACCGGTCAGCGGATTCCATAAGTAACCGGCAGCTGCCTGATTGGTGATGTGCTGGTTGGTAAACTTGGCCGTGAAATCAATATGAATGTCTTTCAGAATATTGAAACCTACTTTTGAATTCAAATTGTGGCTTCGGTAGTCATTCTGGGGAGTGATGCCTTGTGAATAGACATTGGCATAGGAAAAATAAGATTGGATATTTTCATTGCCTCCGCTTAAGGAGATGGAGTTATTCGTTGTAAATCCGGTACGGAAGAATTTTTTTGCATAGTTTGGAGCTTTGCTGCTTAGTTTCTCACCCCAGCTGAAAGTACCGTTGTCGCTCATTCCATAAGTAGTCTGGAATTCGGGTAGCACCATTGGGCTCTCCATCGTGGTGTTGCTGGATACATTAACGGAAACTTTACCCGACTGTGCTGATTTGGTGGTAATCATAATGGCGCCATTGGCTGCTACCGCACCATAAAGCGCTGCTGCCGATGCACCTTTCAGCAAAGTGATTTGGGCGATGTCGTCCGGATTGATTGTAGACATGGCGTCACCACCGTCTCGCTGGCCTCCGTAGTTGCTGTCTACTTGTGAGTTGGTGATATTCATCATGACAGGAACTCCGTCTACTACTACTAACGGTTGGTTGTTACCGCTGATGGACTTATTGCCACGGAACAGAATCTTGGAAGAACCGCCGGCTCCGGTTGAGTTCGGTGTGATCATCATACCGGCACTTTTACCTTGCAGGGAGTTAATCATATTGACGCTCTTGATGTCATTAACGTCTTTACCTCCTACTGTTTGCGCAGAATAGGTCAGTGTTTCGGATTGGCGTTTAATACCCATTGCCGTTACTACGACTTCACCCAGTGTTTCTGTATCCGATGCCATTTTTACGTTGATTACTGTACGTCCGTTTACAGGTTCCTCTATGGTTTTCATACTTAAATAGGAGAATACCAGAATGTCTTTGTCACCGGCTTGCAGGGTATACTTTCCGTCGAGGTCGGTCACTGTTCCGATAGTTGTACCTTTAATTAATACGTTTGCGCCGATCAGAGGTTCGTTAGCGTCTTTATCTATTACAGTACCGCTGACTGTATGCGTTTGTGCATACAATGCTGTTACAAACACTCCCAATAGGAATGTCAGGAAAAAAGTAAAAATTCGTCTCATAAGGTTAGATTTTGAGGTTCGTTCTTAATTAGATTTTTGTTTTCAGATTAAATAATAGGTTTGTTGATAATTGGGCATGTTTACCCAATGGGTTTGATTTGATAGTTTTTCGCATAGGCATTCAGTTTAAGGTTAACTTATCAAGGTTTATTTATTAAGGTTTCTGTTAATCTCTCTTTAAGTCGGTCAACATTATTAATACAAATATCATAACCGGGTTACTAAACAAAAACTTATATTTTTTGTATTTTATCTCATTCTTGTTTTCTTATTTTGAAATAAATACTTATGTTTGTGTAACCTTAAATTAAAAATGACCTATGAACCTTAATGATAACCGCTTAATTATTAAAACCTTGAAGTCGGGAGATCAAAAAGTATTTTCCCTGGTTTATGCTTCTTATTACAAGCCGCTATGTTTGTTTTGTTCCTCGTATGTTTCTCTTGAAGAGGCTGAAGAGATAGTGCAGGATTTGATGATGTATGTGTGGGAAAAACGTGAGTTGCTGGTAGAGGACTTGTCGCTGAAATCTTTCTTATTTACCAGTGTCAGGAACAGGGCATTGAATTCAATCACCCGTTCCCATATTACCCGTCAGGTATATGAAGAATATCAGAGCCAACAGTTGAAATCTCTGCCGGCATTGGATTCTTGTTATGGCACGGAGTTGTTTAATACCTATATGGAAGCCCTTCATTCTCTTCCTAAAGAACTGCAAAGAGTATATGTTATGAGTCGGTATAAACAACTGACCCATAAAGAAATTGCTGACAAGCTGGAGGTGTCGGTGCAGACTGTCAATTATCGGATAGGCAAAGCTCTTCAGTTTTTTCGTATTAGATTGAAAGATTTTTGCCTAGAATAGTCGCTTCAATCACCCGAGGGAAATATTCGTATTCCAACTGGTGCACCCGTATTGCCAATGTATCTGGCGTGTCAGTGGGCAATACCGGACAGGTGGCTTGGAAAATGGTATTTCCTTCATCATATCGTTCATTTATATAATGGATGGTGATGCCGCTTTCCTTTTCATGGGAAGCTATGACAGCTTGGTGCACGCGGGAACCGTACATACCTTTACCACCGAACTTGGGAAGGAGGGCCGGATGAATATTTACTATTTTATTCGGATAATCATGCAAAATGGCATCAGGTACTTTCAAGAGGAAGCCTGCCAGTACAATAAAGTCAATATGATATTGGTGCAGTATTTCCAGTGCTTTCCCGTCGGCAAAGTCTTGGGCTGTGAGGATAAGTGACGGAACACTCAGTCTTTCAGCTCGCTTGAGTACACCGGCCTGTGCTTTGTTGACGATAACCAATGCTACTTCAGCTGTTCTTTTCTCTAAAAAATACCGAATAATTCTTTCAGCATTCGTGCCTTCTCCTGAAGCTAAAATTGCGATTTTCTTCATGATGTTCTCTATTTTGGTGCACATAAAACAAAAAAATGTGCAAAATTCTGCATTTATTTGCCTGAATATTTGCTCAGCCCAAGAAATATTTATTCCTTTGCAACCGCAAAGAAAATAAAATAATTCAATTTATTAACTAAAAAATTAAAGTTATGTCTGAAATTGCATCAAGAGTAAAAGCTATTATCGTTGATAAATTAGGTGTAGAAGAATCAGAAGTTACAACAGAAGCAAGCTTCACTAACGATCTGGGCGCAGATTCACTGGATACTGTAGAACTGATTATGGAATTCGAAAAAGAATTCGGTATTTCTATTCCTGATGATCAAGCTGAGAAAATTGGTACAGTAGGTGACGCCGTTTCTTATATCGAAGCTAACGCTAAGTAATTATCCTTATTTTATAATATGGAATTAAAAAGAGTAGTAGTAACAGGTCTTGGTGCTCTTACTCCTGTAGGTAACAATGTTGCAGAAACATGGGACAACCTGGTGAAGGGGGTAAGCGGGGCAGGACCTATTACTCATTTCGATGCGTCTAAATTCAAGACTCATTTTGCATGCGAAGTGAAAAATTTCAATGGAACTGATTACATTGACCGTAAAGAACTTCGCAAAATGGATCTGTATACACAGTATGCCATTGCAGCTGCTAAAGAAGCGGTGGAGGATTCTGGAATGGACCTCGAAAAAGAAGATTTGAATAGAATAGGTGTAATTTACGGTGTAGGTATCGGAGGTATTCATACTTTTGAAGAGGAAGTAGCTAATTATACACTGAATAAAGATACTGTCGGACCGAAATTCAACCCATTCTTCATCCCCAAAATGATAGCTGATATTGCATCGGGACAGATCTCTATCATGTATGGTTTCCACGGTCCTAACTTCACAACAACTTCTGCCTGTGCATCTTCATCAAATGCTATTGCCGATGCATTTAACTATATCCGTTTGGGTAAAGCAAATGTAATTGTGGCAGGTGGTGCGGAAGCTGCTATTTTTGAAGCTGGTTTGGGCGGTTTTAACGCTATGCATGCTTTGTCTACCCGTAATGATGATCCGGAACGTGCATCCCGCCCGTTTAGTGCAAGCCGTGATGGCTTTGTGATGGGTGAAGGCGCAGGCTGTCTGATTTTGGAAGAATTGGAACATGCAAAAGCACGTGGTGCCAAGATTTATGCGGAACTTGCCGGTGTAGGCGCTTCTGCCGACGCTTATCACTTGACAGCTTCTCATCCGGAAGGATTAGGCGCTAAACTGGTGATGTTGAACGCATTGGAAGATGCGGAATTGAAACCGGAAGATATTGATTATATCAATGTACATGGAACTTCAACTCCTGTAGGTGATGTTTCAGAAGTGAAAGCTATTAAGGATGTATTTGGAGATCACGCTTATAAACTGAATATCAGCTCTACTAAGTCTATGACAGGACACTTGTTGGGTGCTGCCGGTGCGGTAGAAGCTATTGCCAGTGTATTGGCTGTGAAGAATGACATTGTTCCGCCCACTATCAACCATGAGGAAGGTGATAATGATGAAAACATTGATTATAACTTGAACTTCACGTTCAACGAAGCTCAGAAACGTACAGTAAACGCTGCATTGAGCAATACCTTCGGTTTTGGTGGACATAATGCATGTGTAATCGTAAAAAAATATGCTGAATAATCGTGTTTAGCAATATAAAGGATAGGATAAGACTTCTTTTTCGTAAGGATAGGGAGTCTTATCTTCGTTTTTATAAGATGCTTGGATTCTATCCCAAAGACATTAGCATCTACGAACAGGCTTTGCTTCACAAATCTTTATCAGTGAAGTCTGAAAAGGGGCGTTTGCTTAATAATGAGCGTTTGGAATTCTTGGGGGATGCTATTTTGGATGCTGTGGTGGCAGATATTGTTTACAAAAGGTTTGAAGGAAAGCGTGAGGGTTTTCTCACGAATACCCGCTCTAAAATAGTGCAGCGTGAAACATTGAATCGTTTGGCTATAGAGATTGGTTTGGATAAGCTGATCAAGTATACGGCCCGCCAGTCTTCTCATAACAGCTATATGTGCGGCAATGCATTCGAAGCATTGGTAGGTGCTATTTATCTAGACAGGGGATATCGTGCCTGTAAATATTTCATGGAGCATCGTATTATTGGGCCTTATATAAATTTGGAGAAGATTTCCCGTAAGGAGGTAAACTTTAAATCCAAGTTGATAGAATGGAGCCAGAAAAATCGTTTTGAGGTTACCTTTGAGCTGATAACCCAATCACATGATCAGGGATATAATCCGACTTTCGAGAGTGAAGTTCTGGTGGAAGGTATTTCGGGAGGAAAAGGAACCGGTTATTCTAAAAAAGAGTCTCAGCAAATGGCTGCGCGTGTGGCTTTGGGAAAAATAAAGAATGATTCCGGCTTTATTGAATGTATTTTTGCGGCTAAGACTGCCCGTGAGTTGCCTCAGGAGGAGGTAACGGTTTCTGATAGTAAGCCTTCAGACAGTGGGGCCGTTACTCCGGATCTTTCTTTGGAGGAGATTAAGAAAACGGATGTGGTCGAGCAGATAATCAGTGAAGCGGAAGAAAAGGCTTTTAAGGAAAACGCTTAGCGGATTTTATCGATATTGTTTATAATTTATTAATTGGCTATTCCGGTGGTTTTGGGTATGTCCGGCAGGAATACATAATACATTGGAATATGCCCGATTACATCAAGAAAATGTAGTCGGGCATATTTCATATACTGACGGGAATTAGATTTCATCAGGCCATGGGCAGGGTTTTCCTGTGGCTTTGAATGTGGGACGTTGTCCTCCTGTTGCTCGCAAATAGTTCCCTAATTCCTTGGAGAGCCGTTTTACGATGCCGGGATGTTGCTTTGCTACATCATTTTTTTCACTGATATCATTTGGTATGTTGAAAAGTTCTTTTTTACCGGTTTCATAATAATAGACCAGTTTCCATTCGTCTTTGCGGATAGAGCAGTCCAGATTGATGCCTGGTCCGTCATTACCCCAGATATTAGGGAAATTCCATACCAGTGCGCGTCCTTTGGACGGGTCTCCTGTACCTTTCAGCAGGGGCATAAAGCTGATACCGTCTATAGGGTTGACTGTCTTATAGTTTGTGATACCCGCCATTTCAAGTATGGTAGGATAAAAATCTTCAATTATAAGATATTTGTCACAACGAGTATTCGGGGTGACTACTCCGGGCCAGCTTACAATCATTGGTTCGCGTATTCCTCCTTCATATAAGGAGCCTTTGCCACTATTGAGAGGAGCGTTTTGAGTGTGAATTTGTCCGTCGCGCCATCCGGGTTCGGCAGCTAGCCCTCCGTTGTCACTCATAAAAATAATAACAGTATTATCTGCTTCATCATTTTTTTCCAACCAGTTCATCAAATCCCCCAGACTTTTATCCATTCCTTCAATTAAGGATGCATATGCGGCTTCTTTGTCACTAAGTCCTTTTTTAATATACTTGGGGAAGAAGCGCATATCTTTGTCAACAGGAATGTGGATGGCATAATGTGCCATATATAGATAAAAAGGTTGATTGTACTTTTTTGCTTTGTCCAATGCTTTGATGGCTTCTTGTGTCAGGGCTTCTGTTGCAAATATACCTGTTCCCCAATAATCTTCCAAGCCGGGGATGGCCATTAGTGAATAGGGCTTTCCATCGCGGGTGTGCCCGTAGTTCTGTTCGCTCAGATAAGTAGCCAGACCACCGGCGGCATGTCCGGCTATGTTTACTTCAAACCCCCAATGGGTAGGGTTCTCTCCCGGTGTGTCAATAGAACCGAAATGAGCTTTTCCGCAGTGGATGGTATGATAACCGTTCTGTCTGAGTAACTCAACGAAAGAAGTGCCGACAAAGGTATTGGGCGTTCCTGTTACTTGGCTGACTCCGTTGTAGTTCCAGTCTGGCAATTCTATTGTATTGCTTGGTCTGTCGGTAGCTTTGTTTTTTTCAAGTGTCCAGTTTGTTACACGATGTCGGGTGTTGTTAGCACCCGTTATCAGACTGCAACGGGTAGCGGAACTGATATTGCAGGCGTATGCTTGTGTGAACATCATCCCTTTCTTAGCCAGACGTTCCATATTGGGAGTTTCGTAGGCTTCATTATAATGTGTTTTCTGTGTCCAGAAAGGTAAGGATGTATCTTGCCAACCCATGTCGTCCACCATAAATAAGATGATATTGGGACGTTGTTGGGTTGTTTCTGAAGACATTTTTTCTTTTGCTTGCGTCGAGATTCCTGTTAAGGAAGCGAGAGCGAAAGATACAAGTAGTTTTTTATTCATATCGGCTAGTTTTATAAGTTATTTTTCGATTACAATTTTTTTGGGGGTATCTATGGAAATACTTCTCAGTTCTTGCTTGCCGGAATTTTCTATCCATACTTTTAGTGTACCTGTACATAGTACGTTCAGCACCAAGCGGTTCTCTGTTAAAGAGATAGTTTGGACGGTGGCCGGGGACAGATATTTTTCCTGTATGCCAATGACTGCCCATCCTTTCCGTATGGGGCAGAGATGAAACAGTTTGTCTGTAAATCCGATAAGTTCGAATGTACTGCTGTCTGATAGTTCTTCTGCCTTTTGTGATTCCCAATTATAAAGCAGCACGCGTTCTTCGGGGGTGGCAGACATTTTCTCAAAACTGTTCCGAAGAGAATAATCTTCTTTTTTTATAGTGGCCTGAACTTGCTGATGTCGGGGGGAAACATTCAGGTTGTAACAGATTAATGTCATTGCTCCGTTGCCTGAGGGAGCTGCTACTCGATATGCTTTTCCACTCCATAATGGATTGGTCAGTATAGATTCCGGCATAGGTACGGCAGGAGCTTCGGGGCGGAACAGTTTGCCTTGTTTGTCAATTAAAGGAAAGATGTTTTCCTTGATAAAGTCCCCGGGGGCGTCCGACAGGTAGACCGGACCTCCGGAAATGGCCTTGGAACGTGCCATCAAAGTGCCGCAAACGGTATCGCAGGAATGAAACATATCATGGTCGGGCCATACGGTTTGTCCTAGTAGCAGGGTATTGGTATAAGACTGGAATAGATGTGATTTTGCCATATCCTCATCATATTTCTTATAGTCTATGCTGACACGGGTGCTGTTGCTGTATGACGTATGGTCGGTATTGATGACGTTCTGTGCCATACAGTTCATTAATCCCATATTTTGCCGGTGGATCTCGGCTTCCAGGCTTCGGTTACAGTCGGTTGCCTGGCGGATACTTTCATGCCCTCCCATGTAGAGTGGCAGCGTAAAAGCTTGGTTATCTACTTTCAGAAAATCGAATCCTTGTTCTTTTAAGGTGCTGACGTAGTAGCGATAGAAGGAACGGATGCGGGTGCTGTCCGTTCCTGGCAGAAGGCTGCCGGCGTGTGGGTATAGGGCTTGTCGGACGACTTGTGGAAATCCGTTTTCGGGGGATAATCCCATCCAGTATCCCGAAAGGCTGTACCACAGTCCGATCCATTTGATTTTATTTTCTTTTTTGTATGACATGATTTTTTTCCATCCCGACGGGAAACGTTGTTTATCTGGTATGAAACCGGTCAGTTGCCTGTTCTTGTGGGCGAGATGACCGTCGTCAATCAGTACATACCGGATAGGAATGCCGGATGCCTCTATCGTTTTCATATCGTTTATTATCTTGGATTCGTTTATATCATCATGATAATGTTCCCATGTACACCAACCGAGATAGCGGAAAGCTTCGAAATATTCCTTGGCTGTGCGGCTTTTTAAGTCGGCGGCTTCTGTATTTTTCATCAGCGCTTGATAGGCTTGCCGAATGGTTGAATAAATATCTTTTCCTTGTCGGATGAGTAGAAGAGGGACTTCCGGTTTCAGATAGTCTTTTCCTAAGGTGGATACATATAGGGTGACAGAGCCGTTATCGTTTACTTGCAGCCAGCTTAAACTGTTACGGCCGGCAACAGCTTTGGCAAACAAGTATTCTCCGTTTGTCAGTTCCAGCAGTAATGCATCTCCCAACGTAGATGGGGTTGCATTGGAAGGTATTCCCGGATAGCGGGTGTCGGTTAATTCTTTTAAATCGTTGAACACCCAAGGTAGGAGCCGGTTGGTATTGTTGGGCCATTCAAAATCTCCCGGACGGGAGTCTCGGCTGAAGAAAATACCTCGGACGTACCCGGGTAACCGTACCGGACAGGCAATAGTTTGGGTTTGTCCGGGTATGGATTTCTTATAGGGTATGGGAGAAGAAATGGAAGTTAAATCAATCGTATCTGTCATTGACAAAGCGTTTGTGTTCTTGAAAGACTTTCCTTTTTCATATGTGTAATCTGTTTGCCCGAAGGATTTCGGACAAACAAATACATTGCAAATCAGGATACAAATGAATATTGCTTTATATTCTCTCATGATTTTTTATTTGAGAGTTACGTTATAGGCACTGAAATGTCTGATTTCGGGTACGGCAACGGATTGGGTTACGGTGAGGCGCAAGGCGGTGGTTTCTACCGGTTCGAAGTGTGCAATGCGTTTGTGTCCCACAGACTCGCCGGAGCACACTGTCTGCCATTTTCCGTTGACTTTCGCTTCTATCTTGTATTGGCGTATTCTTTCGCCTTTGGCAATGTCTTCTTGGATGATGCAGTAGTTGACCGGTTGTTTTTCATTCAGATTCAGCGTAAGCCGTTGCCTCCGGCCTTGGGTTTCCGCCAATGGTGTACCAAAGCGCCGGTTTATTTCTTCTCCCCATTCTTTTAAACGCTGTTCGTCACCTGCCGGCAATAGCCCATCGGGATCGGGGGTCAGCCCGATGATTAACGTAGCGTTGCGGCCCACTGATTTTTCGTACATATCCATCAACGTTGTCAATGGATAGATATTATTCTCGTCATCGGGTTCCCAAAACCATTCGTGGCGGCCGTTGGCACCACGCAGGGGGCTGTCTGCCATAGCTGGTACCCAGTATTTGCCTTCGGGATCACCTTGTTTTAATAAGGCTATTTGGTCTTTTTGGCTTTCAATACGTTTATGATGTGAACAGGGGGCCGGAAAAGTGGACCAGCAGGGGTATCCCACTGTGCCGGTTTCTGAACCTCCCCAGCGGAAATCAGCACGGTCTATGTTGTGGTAGAACAGGCAGTTGGGTTGGTATTTATTGACGATGGGTTCCACATCAGGACCGTCACCTCGTGGGTCATCGGCTCCGCCATCAAACCAAATCATATATAAATCTCCATAGCGGGTACAAAGTTCTTCCACCATTTTCTCGCAGAAGCGTTTATACCACGCCTGTCGGTTGGCGGCAAATTCTCCGTCACCGGCTACCTTGAAATTATGGATACCCAGAAGTGAATTCCACCGGATGCCTACATAGATGCCCGGCTGGATACCATACTTACGGCAGGAGTTGACAAAGTCGCGGACAATGTCTCCTTTGCCATCACGCCATTTTACAGCTTTCAGGCAGTATGGGTTTACGTCACTTTGCCACAATCCGAAGCCGGTTTCATGCGTGGCTGTGAGTACGGCGAATTTGCAGCCTGCGGCTTTAGCTGCCTGAATCCATTGGTCAGTATCCAGTTGGGTAGGATTAAATATATTATAATCTTCAATGGGGCTGATACGGTTATTGCCTTGTCCGTAGCGGATGCCGTCGAATACGTGGAGGTCATAATGAAATACGGCTCCCATTTCCGCTTCATGCCATTTCAATTGATGCGGTTTGGGTACAATGATTTCCGGTTGTGCAACACTCAGTACACAGTTCATAAGGAAGAGAAGGGATGTATATAGTATCTTCATAGGTTATAAATAATTAAAAAATGGATCTTCTGTTTTTTGCAGCCATGTTTTTAATTGGCTTTTCAATCGGTTTACCAGTTTGGGATGCTGCATAGCTATATTATTCATTTGGTAAGGGTCTGATCTCCTGTCGAATAGAATAATCTTATCTACCTTACCATCGGTTGCATGGATAGTAAACGTATGTGTAGCGGTGCGTAATCCCCGGTAGCCTGTTGCCGGATTGGATGACTGTATGTAATAATAGGGTTGGACAATGCGGTTGTTTTCTTTTCCGTAGAGGAGAACGGAAGCAAGGTCGAATGTTTGTACTTCTTCCGGTATTTGTTGCTGAAAGCCCATGATGGAAAGCAGGGTCGGATACAAGTCGGCAAAAGCTATCATGGTTGTTCGGTCGGTTTTCGGCTTTATTTTTTCCGGCCATGAGATAAGGACTGGAATTCGCATGGATTCCTCATAAAAGATATCTTTTCCGGCTTGTTCATGAGCCCCCATGCAGATGCCGTGGTCAGAAGTGAATACTACAATAGTATTTTTAAATAAACCCAAACGTTTCAATTCGTTGATTATCCGACCTATATTTTCATCGACTCCGGTCATGCAGGCATAGTAATTGCGGATATTGTTGCGGAAATAGTCGCCCATTTCAGTGCCTTTGGCGGGAATGTCGGGACGGTTGGCACATAATGCCTCTACATTCAGGTTTTTATACATCTCCTTGTATCGGTCGGGCACCAACTCGTAACCGGTGTGTGGAGGGTTCATGGATACGACTAAGGCAAATGGCTGCGTTTTATCTATATGCCCGTTGAGGTACTCAATCGCTTTGTCGGCTTCATACTCCGGTCCCCATTGATTGACATAATAAAAACTGTCCCGGGGAGCGTCAGTGTCCCAGTACATGGGTTTTAAATGGTAGTCGTAAGTGCCATAAGCGGTCCAATAGTCAAAACCGTGCCGGCGTTCTTTTGGACACCATTCGTTCCAAGCAACTGCACCATGGTTGTTGTAAGTATCTATGTATGGTTCATGAGGAGCATCCAGATGCCATTTGCCGATATATCCTGTTTGGTATCCATTGGCTTTAAGTATATCACTCCAGCAGCGTGCATCTTGTGGAAGTTCTACTCCATAAGGAGCGTTGGCAGAATTGCAATTGCCTGTTACTTTGTTCTTATGCGGATACATGCCTGTCATCAACATGCCTCGTGCCGGTGAAGATACGGGATAGCTGCTGACAGCATTGGTGAAATTCACACCTTCACGGGCCAGTTGGTCCAGGCAAGGTGTTTTGACAGGTTCTTTTCCGAGACAACCTAAAGCATCTCCTCTCCATTGATCTGCCATGATGAAGACCAGGTTAGGTTTTTCTTGAGCTTGTAAATAGATAGAAGTCAAGAACGGAAAGATGAAAAATGTTTTTTTAGAGAAAAATTTCATATTAATTCGGTATGATATTGGTAAAGGGTGTGTTCAAAGGTACAATAAGAATACATTGTAACGAATTAAACTACACCCTTTTTGAGTTATTTTATCTAAACCTATTGCAGAGCATATTGATTGGCACCGACAGGCCAGCCTGGATTTTGATAAACAACGGAAGTGGAAATATCGCCTCCTTTCTCAGGGGTTGAAAGACGGAATACGTCATAAGAGATAGGGGTCAGGTAATTCGCTTCTTCAAAGTTGTAGCCATTGTTGGTAATGATCAGTTCGTTGGCAAAATGCGGACGTAAATATTTAGAATTACTAACCACTAAGCCGGCAGCCAATTGTTTCACATAGTAAGGCTCTTTTTGATACTCTTGCCAATTGAATCCTTCTGTTTGATAGTTTTTCATTTTATCTAGTGAACGCCAGCGTAAAAGATCATCTTTACGCATGCCTTCTGCTATAAATTCGCAACGTCGTTCACGGCGGATATTATATAAAGTTTTGTCTATCATCTGACTTCCGGACCAAACAGCCAGATCGTTTTCTTTACTTAGATCTGTTGCATCGATAGTTTTTTGGAAGTTTTCTGATACGCCGGCACGCTTTCTCAAAGCTCTCCAGTATTTTTTGCTATAATCATCTAGATTTTTGTTTTTCATATAGTCAGCTTCCATATAGTTGAGATATGCTTCGCTGGCGCGGAATATCATATAAGCCAAAGGTGAATTATCCGCTGGAGCTACATTGCTGTCTCTCCATCCTTTACGAACTAAATATCCTGTAGCTGTTCTGCTTAAGTTTTGATAAGCTTGTAGTAGATTTGCATAGACCATTCTTCCGTCTTGGTCCATATTACCACCTCTCCAAACCATATCACCCGGTTTGAAAGTTGATTCTACAAGGCGTAAATCACGATTCTCCATTACATCGGGGATACTTTTGTCGCCTTTGTATTCTGTATTTTCTGGTGCATAAATAGGCAGGCCATTGGTAGTTAGGAAAGTTTCAACCATGGATCGTGTATAACCTCCACCTTGTCCCACACAGCCTTCACCGTTTTCATTGTATATGCTATGATAATTGCCTTCTACTAAGCTATTCACTTTGGCATCCGCACTATACATACGCCATAATAATACCTCTTTGTTGGAAGAAAGATCATATTGATTGAACATATTCATATAATCTTCTATTTTATCAGAGATTTGTATTGCTTCTGCCACTTCTTTGGCAGATGCCATCGCTTCAGTCAGGAAGAAATCTATTTCAGTATTAAGGTTGCCATTGAAAGTACCGCCCGGCCAGCCCGGACCACCTGGTACTCGTGCGGTTCCTTGATGGTAGGTTTCCCAACTTGCTTCATACAGGGCTACACGTGATTTAAATAGATAGGCACACTCTCTGTTCAGACGGTGATTGGTCAGATTATTACTGCGCGGTAATAATCGGGCAATGGCTTCGTTCAGGTCTTCTAGAATAAATCGGGCCACTTCATTACGTGGCTTACGTTTGTTTGCTTCCACATTGGCGGCATAATCATCTGCGCTAAGTTCTGATTTGATAATGGGAAAATCTCCGAATTTCCTCAAATATTCGAAATAGATGTAAGCTCTGAAGAAGTAAATCTCACCGATATATTGCTGAGTTTCGCGGGTATCTTCCAGTTCCCCTTTTTGGATATTTTCCAAAGCGTAATATAACAATCGGTTACAGTCGCGCAAATGTCCTTGCCGATTATAACTTCCTGTGGCGGCAACTTTGATACGTTGCGGTAGAAAGAAATCTACAGGATCTGTTCCTGCTTGGTTATCACTGGTTTGATCGTTGGTAAAAAGATTGGTGTCTTTGAAATCGGGCAATAGTTCGTATTTCTTGTTACAATAAGCCTGCAATTGGCTTGGTTCTGTGAAAAAACCTTCATTCACATTGTCTGTCAATGGTTCTCTATCTAGAAAATCGTTACATGAGCTTATAGCGAATGAAGTTGCTATTATAGGGAGTATGATGTATTTTAATTTCATGATTATGATTTATTTAAAGTTTATAATGTAATATTAATTCCACATGATAGAGTATAGCTTAACGGATAACTCATACCGTTTTGGTAAATTAGTTCTGGATCAAAATTTTTACTCATCTTGGTACCAGTCCATAAATTATCTCCGGAGAAGAATAGTCGTACTTTCTCCAGGTTAGCTTTTTGTATCCATGCTTTAGGCAACGTGTAACCTATTTGTATGTTTTTCAAGCGGATGTAAGCTGCATTCTGCAAGTAACGACTTTGTACCTGCTGGTTTTGTTTACTTCCAATAATGGGGCGCGGATAATAAGCATTGAGATTTGCTCCCATTTCATCTCCTTCAGGACGGAAGTAATCCATGTGTTCTTCGTATCCGGTGGAATCCCATTGCCCCCCGTTGATACCCCAGAAAATCATACCTTTAGAATAAGCGGTTCTGTCGTCGCCTCCTACCCAAACGTCACGTTTGGCTACGCCCTGGAACATTAGATTGATATCAAATCCTTTATAGTCAGCTCCTAATGAGAAGCCAAAACGAAAGCGGGGTGTGTAATTTCCAATAATGGTTAAATCTTTCGGATCAGTGGCAGACGTACCTTTTTCTATGGCAGGATTGTCATCCAGGTTAGCGTACATGATATCACCGGCTTTCCAAATATTGTTTCCTACATTGGGTAATTTGCTTTGGTCATGTTGGGCTATCCATGATTGCATTTCTTCATCGGTTTTTGCTATGCCTACTGTTTTGAATCCCCATATTTCGCCTAATTTTTTCCCTTTCCAATAATTTTCAATGATGTTTCCGTCTTCATCTTTGGTGTAAAATGTTTTATCAGGATTGGGATATTCTGTTACTTCTGTTTGAGCATCAGATAGATTGAAAGAAGCATGATACCCTACTTTACCAATTCTGTCCTGCCAAGTTAGTTGTAATTCCCAGCCTTTGGTTCGTAAAGAGGTATTATTCATTTTGGGAGCTGATGCTCCTACTAATGGAGTTATTTCTTCGGCAGGTCCTACCATGTCTTTGGTATCACGAATGTAGTATTCAACGTATCCGTTCAGACGATTGTTAAATGCACCAAAGTCAAGTCCTGCATTATAGCTGGTGACACGTTCCCATGTGAGCAAGGAACTGACGAGACCGGGGGAAGATGCTATATTGGACTTGTTGGCTAAGTCAAGCAGCCAGCGTCCGCCGGCATCTACGCTACCTACAGTTATATTTTGAATAGAATAAGTAGGATAATAATTATCTGTATTCTGATTGCCTAGGCTACCGTAAGAAAAACGTAGTTTTAACAGGTTGACATATGCTTCTGCCGGACTCCAGAATGCTTCGCGGGCGATGTTCCAACCTATAGAAACAGAGGGAAATGTGCCCCATCGTTGGTTACCGCGGAAGCGTGAAGTCCCATCGCGACGAATGTTTCCTTCTAATAGGTATCGTCCTTCGTAGTCATAATTTAAACGGGCAAAATATCCCATTGTAGCCCATTCTTTTGAGGAGCCTTTCAAATCACTTGTACCAGTGGCCGTATTGATACTGGGGACATTTTCGTTGATGACATCATAGCGTTTGCCGATTAATTCGTTGATGTAATAATATTCGGTATTCATACCTGCTGTAACTTTGAAATTGTGCTTGTTCCAGGAATATTCATAATCTGCATATAGTGAAGTTGTCATCATGGAAGTTTGCTGTGTTTGACTTTGCACAAATGTCTTTCCTGCTGCTAAATCGGGGTCTCCTCCTAACCATGCTTCTTCCACGGGTTGGTTGTCACGGGTATAGAGATAGACTTTATTTACATTATATTGGTGGCGGTAGCTTTCTGTCCGTAGAGTCGCCTGTCCGTGAATACCTAATCCTTTTAATGGAGTCAGATGGAAACCTCCGGAAGTGAAGTAGGTGTCTTTACTGCTGTTTGAACGCCCTCCAGAAGTTAATTGCATTAATTTAGGATTACGTGTATAGTGTCCGTTGTTGTCATAGAGAGGCATCATGGGATATAATTTGGTCGTTTCTGCAAAGAAACGGTCGCCATAGAGTTTCACAAAAGTTGGCATTTCTATATCTGAACGTATAAAACGAGCGTTAAAATCTAAACTTAGCCATTTGGTGACTTGTCCTGTTACCTTTCCACTGATGTTATAACGTTTTTTGTTTTCGTCAGAGTAATTCATCTGTCCGTTTTGAGAAAGGAAAGCTCCCGATAGATAGTATTTAACTTTCTCACCTCCTCCGGAGATACTTAGATTATGTTCTTGTCCGAAAGATGTTTTGTCAATGAAGTTTCTTGGCCAGTTTTGATTATCATTGGAAGCGACGTTGAAAGGGAAAAAATTGTTTCCTTGTGAACCATTGGGGTCTGAGGTGTATGGGTATTCACCCGCCATGTATTTCTGAATGCGGTCTATCGTATCATCAGTGAAAATAAAAGTGGTGCCGCTTCCTGAATTTTTTTGTGCTGCATTGAAATACTTGGCAAAGCGGTAGGAGTCGAGCATGTCAGGAATGTTGGTGGGGCGTGACCATCTGAAATTGTTTGAATACTGAATGGTGGCTTTTCCTGCTTCTCCTGATTTGGTTGTAACCAAGATTACGCCAAATGGAGCGCGTGAACCGTAAATGGCAGATGCGGCAGCATCTTTTAACACGGAAATGTTAGCGATATCCTGCGGATTTAACGAGTTTATGTCTCCTTCGGCTCCATCAATTAAAACTAAAGGTGAGGCACTGGATCCGGTATTCAAATTTCCTGTTCCACGAATATTCATGGTGGGATTATAGTCTAATCGTCCACCTTTGTCATTCATGTCAATGTTCAATCCTGGCATCACTCCTTGAAGAGCTTGTGAAACTGAAGTGACAGGACGTGATTCCAGTGTTTTTTTATCCACGGTAGCAACTGCTCCTGTTAAGTTCACTTTCTTTTGCGTACCAAAGCCTACTACCACAACTTCGTCCAGCGTTTGCGTATCTTCCGCTAAAGAGATTTGATAAAAAGTTTGGTTGCCATTGATTGTAAATTCTTGGGGGGTATACCCGATAAAGGAAACAATTAGCACACTGCTTTTTGAGGCTTGGATTGTGAATTTTCCATCCAGATCAGTAACCGTTCCGTTGGTAGTACCTTTGACAACTACACTAGCACCGATAATGGGCTCATTGAGCTTTTTATCCGTGACTACACCGGTGATGCTGAATTGCTGGGCGTACAGGAATGTACAGTTGCAAAGCAATATCAAAAATAGAATTGAGATTTTTTTCATGCTTCTCTGTTTTTTAATTAGACATTAGGTTAATACATTGCAAATGTATGTTAATCAGTGATGTGGCTTAATACACGTTCATTTCATTCAGCATGCATGTTTAATGCATCTCTATATTTTTTGGTGAATCTTTGTTGTTATCTCTTTTTTATTTTATTCCTTTGCTACAGGTAATGAATTAAATATGAACCTTAAAATCTTATCACTGGTTATAATTGGAGTATGTATATTGCTGCCGGATGTGTGCTATGCTTTTTTAAGCAAAGATGTGCATCTGCTCAATATGCAAAACGGATTGGCCGACAATACCGTATCTGCTGTTTATAAGGATAAAGAAGGCTTCGTTTGGTTTGGAACCCGAAACGGGTTGAGCCGTTATGACGGTAGGCGGATTACAAATTTTGAAAGGAGTAGGAGTTATCCTAGTATTTCAAACTTAAAGGAGGTTTTTGACGGGGTGCTGGCATTTGTGGATAATGGTGTCTTTTCTGCATTTGATTTGAAAAAAGAACGGTTTTTGTCTGTGGTTTCTTCTTCGGGACAGGGTATTCCATCTCGAGGGATGTTGCAGAGGAATGATTCGTTGGTTTGGGTGATTTCCGGGAGTGAGCTGCATTTAATGAAGCGGTGCGCATCAAAAGAGGGTGAGCTTCGGCTCCGGGTTCAAGAAAAATATACAGGCTGGAATAATCAGGATAATCTTTTGGTTGCCATCACTTATTCTTCGGATAAAAAAAGTATCTGTCTGATTGATGAAAAAGGTAGAATTATCTTGCTGGATGCGACAAACCTGAATTCCTTTCGGGTGATTGACCTGGGGCGTATCGGTAGTCTGTCTGTAAATTCTGTTTTGTATGATGATGGTCGGATATGGATTTCTACAATTGCTCATGGGGTTATTTATTACAATGAACGAACCAAGAAAATCAAGCAGTTGACTTATCATGTGGCTCCGGTATCCGACAGACTTTCTCATACAGATGTTTTCGGTGTTATCAGATTAAATGAGAATAAATATCTGGCCGTAACGTGGAATGGATATACGGTGATGACAATAGATAAAAATAATCAGGACGAGATATTGACAGAAGTTTATAGTAACACTTCTTCTTTGATGTACCGCAATCTTGAAACGAGGATGATTGCGGCTTATTACGATTCACATGGTATTCTGTGGATTGGTACGGATGGTGGAGGAGTTATCTGGTCGGATTTGCGTATGCAGTTTTATAATTGTTTTTATCAGGACAGGCATAATGAGATTTGTTCTATTGTAGCGGATGACGATCATTATCTTTGGTTGGCAACATACCATAAAGGAATTATGCGGAGCCGGACAGCGTTTGGTACTTCGGAAAAAATAGACTTCTTTCAAGTAGGAGATCAAGATGTGAAAAAACAACAGACTGTGTTGTGCAGTCTGAAAGATGAGAAAGGGAATTTATGGTTTGGGAATTCAGATGGTTCATTGACCTGTTATTATAAAAAAGAACGCTCATTCAAGATATTGCGATTGATCACGGAAGATGGTGACCTTAACAAATCATCTGTCTGGGCCTTATTTCTTGATAGCAAAGGTCGTTTTTGGATTGGTACACATAAAGGACTTTGGTTATTCGACCGTGAAACGAACAGGGGTAAGAAGATACATTTCAAAGTATCCGGATTACAGAACTTGTCTCCTCTTTATATTCGTGCTATGGCTGAAACCGACGATCATACGCTTTGGCTGGGCACTGCGAATTATGGTATATGTAAAGTGATAAATGAAAAAGAACTGCAGACCGGCTATGAAAAGAAGTATGGTATGGCTGAGAATTCCGTTCGTTCATTATTAGCTTCGTCTGATGGTAATCTGTATGTCGGATACATGGCCGGTCTGGCAGTTTTCTCTCCCGGACAGGATGCGATAACTCATGTATATACTACCCGGGATGGATTGTGCAGTAACTTTATTGGTTGCATGACTGAGGATGCGGACGGGCAAATCTGGTTGGGCTCTAATTCAGGTATTTCCCGTTATAGCCGTCATCAGCATTTGTTTTATAATTATTACATTGCAGGCAGTAACCGTTCTGTCCTGCATTGGGAGGATGTCCTGTTTTGGGGAAATAATAAAAATCTTACTTATTTTAACCCCGATGACATTAAAGCGTTTACCACTTCCGAATCTGTCGTGATTACCGGATTGGAGGTAAATAATAAACCTGTAGAGATAGGAAGAGAGGTCAATGGGCAGACCATTCTTTCACAAAGTATTTTCTATACGCCTTTTGTCCGGTTGAATCATGCGAATCGTGACTTTGCGCTGACGTTCAATAACCTTTCTTATTCTGAAAGCCAGCAGAAGTATAGTTACAGGCTTCGTCCTTATCAGCCTGGTTGGCTTGTGGCCAACGGAGGGGAAAAAGTTTCGTATGCTAACCTTCCTGCCGGGGAATATGTTTTTGAGGTGAAAAATATTTATCCGGATGAAAGAGACAGTAAAATAACCTCGTTGAGAGTAGAGATTTTGCCTCATTGGAGTGAAACTTTCTTTTTCCGCTTCTGTATGATGGTGCTGGGAGGGATAATAGTTTATATGGTTATGCAGCGTATTAAATTACGGCAAAAGAGGTTGGAGCATGAGTTGCGCTTGGAACATGAGATATTTGCTGCTACTGTAGAGCGTGACAAGGAGAAGCAGATTCGGATGGAACGCGAGAATTTCTTTACGAATGCAGCTCACGAGTTGCGTACACCTTTAACTTTAATCTTATCTCCCCTGCAGGAATTGTTAGGAACCGTCCGCCCTTCAGACACCGTCTATACTAAACTGGCTGCCATGTATCGCAATGGAACCTCTTTGCAGACATTGGTCGATCATTTGCTTTATGTGCAGAAGATTGAAGCAGGTATGATTAAACTCCGGATTTCGAAAGTCGATATAGTGGTATTGGCAAAGCAGATAACCGATCCTTTTCATGAACTGGCAGAAACAGAAGGGATTAACTTTACGGTTGAATCGCTGAATGAGCCACTTTTGCTATGGATAGACGTGGAAAAAATAAGTTCGGCTATCCGTAATTTATTATCTAATGCGTTTAAGTATACATCTCCGAATGGAAAGGTGATTTTTAAGATGAACCGTATCGAGATAGATGGATATTCATTTTGCAGTATAATCATATCGGATACAGGTAAAGGAATACCGGAAGAGTTACGGGGGAGGATTTTTGAATCATTTATTACCGGAGAAAATACACCTTTGTTTTCTAATAAGGTAGGTATAGGCTTGCGTATTGTTAAAAATACGATGGATCTTCATCATGGCACGGTGAATTTGGACAGTACTCTTGGAAAGGGTAGCACTTTCACATTATTGATTCCTGAGGGAAATGCACATTTTGCAGAGGACCGGTATGAGATTGTTGGTGCTCCGGAGATGGAGGAATATGCTCTTCCGTTACCGGTAATGCAGGCGGAAGGGCAGGAAGACAAGCCTTCGAATAAAAAAACATCTCTTCTTGTTATTGAGGACAATGAGGAAATCCGGCATTATGTCTGTTCTTTATTCTGTAAAGATTATGCCGTATATGAGGCGGCAAACGGTGAAGAGGGGGGTGATGTGGCAATGAGTAAAATTCCGGATTTGATTATTTCTGATATAATGATGCCTGTAAAAGATGGGTTTACCTGTTGCCGGGAATTGCGTGAGCAGCCTCGGACAGCACATATCCCTATTTTGATGCTGACGGCAAAGGCTGAGGATGCGGATGTGTTGCAGGCTTCAAAAATAGGTGTGGATGATTATATGATGAAACCCTTCAATCCGGAGGTATTGAAGGCAAAAGTCCGGAACCTGATACTCCAGCGGGAACGCCTGAAGAGGATATATACAAAGACGTTGATGTTGAAGCAGCAGGAAAGTGAACCGGAAGCGGATGGGAATAATGCTCCGGATGATTTTATACAGCAAATTATTCATGTCATAGAAGCTAATCTGGCGAATGAGAACTTTAATGTAAAAATGTTGGCGGAGCAATTGAATATGAGTCAGCCTACCCTTTATAGAAAAATAAAGCAACGTAGCGAACTGGCTGCTATTGATATGATTCGGAGTGTACGGATGAGCAAGGCTGCCTCCCTTATTATGGAGAACAGGTATTCCATTCAGGAAATAGCCGAAATGGTAGGATATAGTGATACACGTACGCTCCGAAAGCATTTTACCGAGCAATTCGGAGTGTCTCCATCCAAGTATATGGAAAAGGATTGAATCTGCTTCTTATCCGAAGCAGATTCCCATCCGTTTGCCTTGTACAATCAGGTCATGGTTCTCATTGACAAGTTTTAATTTACCAGCCACTTCATTCAGAGGGATGGAGCCAATTTCCGCACCTTGCAGAGAGACCATTCGTCCGAATTGTCCGGAAGCAATCAGTTCTGTGGCATGTCCACCCATACGAGTGGCCAGATTACGGTCGTAGGGAGTAGGAGAGCCGCCACGCTGGATATATCCCAGTACAGTTTCACGGGTCTCGAATCCGGTTTCATATTCTATTTCTTGGGCTATATATTCGGCGGCTTTTTTGCCGTCCATGGTTTTGATGCCTTCTGCGACAACAACAATGGAATAGGGCTTCCCTTTTTTCAAGCGTTCAATGATGGTATTGCCTATATTATGAATATCATAAGACAGTTCCGGAATAAGAATCACGTCACCGCCTCCCGCCATTCCGGAATAAAGTGCAATCCAGCCAGCTTTATGTCCCATCACTTCAATAACCATGACACGTTGGTGTGAACTGGCTGTAGAATGCAGCCGGTCAATGGCATCGGTAGCAATGGTTACGGCAGAATCGAATCCGAATGAAACGTCTGTTCCCCAAACATCGTTATCTATTGTTTTAGGTACGGAAACAACGTTCACACCTGCTTGGGCCAGTTTGGCTGCGGTCTTTTGGGTTCCGTTTCCGCCGATACATACGATACAGTCCAGACCTAGATCATGGATATTCTTTAACATCAAAGCCGGTTTGTCCTCCGAGGCTGCCGACAGGCGTTTCTTGAATGGCTTTTCTCTGGAAGTGCCTAGTATTGTCCCTCCCAGATTTAACAAGCCCGATAATGATTTTTCTGTCAATGGTTCTACGTCATTGTCCAGCAATCCCCGGAATCCGCTATGAATTCCATAAACTTCCATACCGTAATGATTTATCGCTGTTTTGCAAACTCCTCTAATTGTGGCGTTTATTCCTGGACAGTCTCCTCCTGATGTCAATATTCCTATCTTCATAGCCTTTGATGTTAAGTTGTAAGCGACCGTAAAGATAACAAAAAATAAAAGTAATGTAGAAAACTATAAAAAAAATAATGTTATCAGCCATTATAATATAGAAATAAGCTATTTTTGCAAGATATAACGAATCGTATACTAAGACAAATGAATTCTACCAGATTAATTAGTACGCTATTCAAGCCCAGACAAAAAGCGACAGCCTTGTATGCAACTCAGGCTGAGGCGCTCCAACATAAAGTGTTTTGCCGGCTGATGAAGGATGCGGCCCATACGGAGTGGGGATTGAAATATGGCTATAAAGACATAAAGAGATATCAAGACTTTCAACGTGTACCTATACAGACTTACGAAGAAATCAAGCCATACGTGGAACGGATGCGTCATGGAGAGAAAGATGTCCTGTGGCGTGGAGAAGTGCAGTGGTTTGCCAAATCTTCAGGAACAACTAATGACAAAAGTAAGTTTATTCCTGTCAGCAGGGAGGGACTTCATGATATTCATTATGCGGGTGGTATGGATGCAGTGGCGCTGTATCTCCAACAAAATCCTGAGAGTCGTTTTTTCTCTGGAAAAGGTCTGATTCTTGGAGGAAGCCATGCACCAAACTATAATGTGAAACGAAGTCTTGTAGGAGACCTTTCTGCCATATTGATTGAAAATGTGAATCCGTTGGTCAATCTGATTCGGGTGCCCGATAAAAAGATTGCGTTGCTGAGTGATTTCGAGGAAAAAGTAGAAAGGATTACTCGTGCCACAATGAATCAGAATGTGACCAATCTTTCAGGAGTGCCGTCATGGATGATGGCTGTACTGAAACATATTCTGGAAGTGAAGGGAACGGATAATTTGGCGGAAGTATGGCCTGATTTGGAAGTTTTTTTTCATGGAGGGGTTGCTTTTACTCCTTATCGCGAACAATATAAACAGCTTATTCGTAGCGACAAGATGCATTATATGGAAACATACAATGCCAGTGAAGGTTTTTTCGGATTACAAAATGATTTCAGTGATCCTTCCATGTTACTGATGATTGACTATGGGGTATTTTATGAATTTATTCCGATGGAAGATGTCGGTACTGAAAATCCTCATATTGTTCCGTTAACAGATGTGGAGTTGAATAAAAATTATGCGATGGTCATCAGTACTTCCTGCGGATTGTGGCGTTATATGATTGGTGATACCGTGAAGTTCACCAACAAACACCCCTATAAATTTGTTATAACAGGGCGTACCAAGCACTTTATTAATGCATTTGGTGAGGAGTTGATGGTGGATAATGCGGAACAAGGGTTGGCAAAAGCCTGCGAGGCGACCGGTGCACAGATTATTGATTATTCTGCTGCTCCTGTTTTCATGGATGCACATGCCAAGTGCCGTCATCAGTGGCTGATAGAATTTGCCGTTATGCCGGATTCTTTAGAGAATTTTAGTCGGGTTCTTGACACTTCTTTACAACAAATTAACTCCGATTACGAAGCTAAACGCCATAAAAACATTACCTTGCAGCCGTTGGAAATAATCGTGGCGAGACCTAATCTGTTCCACGATTGGCTGAAAGAAAAAGGCAAATTAGGCGGACAGCACAAAGTGCCGAGATTGAGCAATACGCGTGATTATATAGAAGAAATGCTAAGCTTGAACCAATAAGAACATGAATTGGAAAAAACATAAATTACCTGCTTTGTTGATGCTGATGATCGTGGTGTATTCCTGCGCAAGCATGGGAACACCGGATGGAGGTCCGTATGATGAGGAGCCGCCCAAGTTTATCAGAAGCTCTCCCAAGCCGTATGCAACAAACAATAAGAATAAGAAGATTGCCATTGAATTTGATGAGTTCATCAAATTAGAGAAAACATCGGAGAAGGTGGTAGTGTCTCCTCCTCAATTGGAACAACCTGATATTAAGGCAAGCGGCAGAAGAGTATTGGTTAACCTCATGGACTCATTGAAACCCAATACCACTTATACCATTGATTTTTCGGATGCCATTGTGGATAACAATGAGGGTAATCCGCTAGGTAATTATGCTTTTTCTTTTTCTACGGGAGAAGCCATTGATACACTGGAAGTTTCCGGAAATGTATTGGCTGCTGCTGATTTGGAACCTGTCAAAGGTATGATGGTGGGATTGCATGCAGATCTGAGCGATAGCGCTTTTGTCAAGAAACCGTTTGACCGTGTATCCCGTACTGATAGCCGAGGGCGTTTTACCATCCGCGGTATCGCACCTGGTAAATATCATATCTTTGGTTTGATGGATGGTAACCAGAATTATTTGTATGACTCCAAGACCGAGATGATTGCTTTTTGTGATTCTATTATTATTCCTTCCATGGAGGCTGCTGTGCGTCAGGATACGTTGTGGAAGGATACAGCGACTATCGATACGATTAAAACAGTGGGGTATACCCGTTTTCTGCCGGATAATATTGTTCTAAGAGCATTTAAGGGAATAAATAACCGCCAGTATCTGTCCAAGAGCGAGCGTGATAAAGAGAATCATTTTATATTATCTTTCAGTGCGCCGGCCGATACGTTGCCTGTTTTGAAAGGATTGAACTTTGATGAGAAGGATGCGTTTATTATAGAAACGACTCCACGAAACGACTCAATTTGTTATTGGATCAAGGATTCGTTGGTTTATCAGATGGATACGCTGGAGGTTCAGTTGGATTATTTATATACGGATACACTAAACCGGTTGGTTCCCAAAACCGATACCATTTATCTGGCTAATAAACTGACAAGAGAGCAACGGGAAAAATTGCAGAAAAAAGCGAATGAGGAAAAGGAGAAGGAACGTAAAAAAAGGGAGAAAAAAGGAGATACCATCAGGGTGGAACCAACTAAATTCCTGACTATGAACGTCGATGCTCCGTCAGCATTCGATATATACAGGAATATCTATCTATCTTTTGAAGAACCTGTGGCAAGCATAGACACGGCGGCCATTCATATGGAAGTAAAGGTGGATAGTGTGTGGCAACCGGCTCCTTTCTTCTTTATGGCTGACTCGTTGATGCCACGTCAATATCAGATATTGGCAGATTGGCAACCGGAGCAGGAATATCAGTTGACTATTGATTCTTTGGCGTTTATTGGTATTTATGGGCTGCATACGGACAAAGTCCAGCAAACGGTGAAAGTGAAGAAAATGGACGAGTACGGAACTATCTTGTTGAATATAAAAGGAGCTGCTCCCCATGCTGTTGCCGAGTTGTTGGATGCGAATGGAAATGTATTGCGCCAACAACCGGTAACGGAGGAAGGAACGGCGGACTTCTATTTCTTGAATCCGGGTACGAAATATTATATACGTTTGTTTAACGACCATAATAATAACGGAGTTTGGGATACGGGAGATTATGATAAGAAGATTCAGCCTGAAGAGGTTTTCTATTTCCCGAAAGTTTGGGAAATGAAAGCTAATTTTGAATTTGAAGAGAATTGGGATGTGAATGCTATTCCTATAGACAAGCAAAAGCTGGATGAAATAAAGAAACAAAAACCGGAAGAGACCAAAAAGGTGCAAGATAGAAATAAAGAAAGAGCTAGAAAACTAGGCCGATGAAAAAAACTATTCTCATATTATTGTGCGGCTGGTTTGCCATTATGGCAACCAGGGCGCAATGTGCGGCACAAAATGAAGCTATCCAGGCAGGTGAAGAATTAGTGTACGATTTAAAGTTTAACTGGAAATTCATTTGGGTTGCTGCCGGACAGGCAAAAATGGACATGCAGGCTATTACCTATCAGGGGAAACCTTGTTTTCGTAGTAACTTGATTTCTGTCAGTAACAGACAAGTTGATTTCTTTTTTAAGATGCGTGATACATTGACTTGTATTACCAGCAGTCGTCTGGAACCTGTTTATTTTCGTAAAGGAGCCGAAGAGGGCGACCGCTATACGGTGGACGAAGTATGGTTCAGTTATAAAAACGGGAAATGTATTGCCGATCAGCGTCGTATGAGGAGGGAACGGGATACGGTGAAATCGAAAGACCAAAGTGATGAGTGTATCTTTGATATGCTGAGCATATTGATGAGGGCACGTTCATTTGATGTAAGTGACTATAAAGTCGGCGATAAAATATTGTTTGATATGGCTACAGGTACTAAAGTAGAGCAGCAAACATTGATTTATCGTGGCCGGAAGAATTTTAAGGCGGAGAATGGTGTGAAATACCGTTGTTTGGTCTTTTCCTTGGTAGAGTATAAAAAAGGAAAAGAAAAAGAGGTAATAACCTTTTATGTAACTGATGATAAAAACCATTTGCCGGTGCGTTTGGATTTATATTTGAATTTTGGTTCGGCAAAAGCATTTCTGAGAGAGATAAAGGGGAACCGTCATCCTCTAACTTCCATTATAGAAAAGTAGCGGTTTGTCTTGATATAGTAATACCGCCGGGCCTTGGCAGATGCCGGGTCGGCGGTTGTGTTGTTGTATATTCATTATGAATGGTATGTTATTCATCGAACAGTTTGGCCTGTCTGGAAATAAGTTTCAAGGTCTTTCCTTCATTTAATGCAGTAAGAATAGTTTCACCCCCTTTGTTCACTTTGCATAAAGAGATTTTCGGTCCCATGATTTCGGTAATCCGTATTTCACCGATTTTGGTTTCTATATTATGTCCTTCCAGTATGCCATCTTCCACTACATCAAAGCGTAATCCTTCTTTGATAGGATCATCATATCCCAGGTTGATATAAATGGTTTTTGCCTTGTCTCTTTTGGTAGATACCACTTTCAGTATTGAACCGTATACTTTGAAGTGATTTTCTACAAAAAGTCCCATTTCGTATGGCACATTGATTAATGAATTCTCTAAAGCGCTATATTGGGTGGCATCTTTACCGGATGCTGAGCCTGTCTCTTCATAATTGCGTGTGCTGATAGTTACTCCGTCACTGGTCCGTATTAAATCAAGGCGCAGGGTGAATTTCTCTTTATAACTGTTCTCACGGCTGTGGTAACGTCTGTGAGAGCTTCCGTCATCGGTTGCTTCCCTTTGTATCAGGTTTCCTTTTAACAGGTACTCTGCTCTGAAGCGGCGTGCATCTTCCAGCGGGCTCAGACTGAGATCACTTCCAGCCGAAACGGCGTCCACTACATTGATGCGGTTGGTGTTGCGGATACCATCGATAAATGCGAGACGAATCAGGTTGATCGCCCTGTTGGGTATTTTGATCTCACTATTGAAGTCATCCACATAAATCGTATATTTTTGTCCGGATGCTTCTAAGGATATGACTGTCAAAATTATTAATAATAGGATATTACGTTTCATGGTTATACGAATTTGTAAGGTTTGTAATGTAGTTCTTTTACGAAAATACACAGTTCGCTGTTTATTTGCAAGTGAACTGCGTTAAAATAGATTGCGGGCATTGATTATTTATTGCCGGTGTTTATTTTTTCATGTTTAAGTATTTGGTATTGACAGATAATGATTATCTTGGTGCATAAATTAAAAGGTAGCTTGTATATGGGGAAGATTCAAGAGAATGATGCAAGGTTGCAGCAGCTTGTATCAATGGCACGCATAGGATGGTGGGAGGTGGACTTTGATGAAGGAGTTTACTATTGTTCTGAGTTTGTAGCCGATTTGTTAGGAATAGAAGGGAATAAGATTTCTGCTAAAGATTTCGCGAATCTGATTTGTGAGAATTATCGGGAGCGTATTTTGGAGGAATTTCGCTCTTTCCGGATGATGGAGATTTATGAGCAGGTTTTTCCGATACATTCCAAATATGGGATGATGTGGGTCAGTACCAAGGTCGGTGAGAAGCGTATTACCAAAGAAGGTCATGTCCGCGTCATGGGTATGTTGCAATGTATTTCCCGGCAACGGATGAATATGCAGGAGCAGACGGTAGACCGGTTGAACTCTTTATTATCTCGTTTGAACGGCATTTCCAAGTCATTGCTTGATTTTTTGCATTCTGATGATATTACCTTGGTTATCAATAAGATTTTAAAGGAGGTATTGCGCCAATTTCAAGCAGATCGTACTTATATTTTTGAATTGGACAGGAAATTGCATACGGAAGTCTGTACCTATGAAATAGCAGTGGAGGGTATAAAAGAACGTAAGGTTTTATTGTCGGAATCTTCTATTGATTATGCCTCCTGGTGGACAGGACAGATATTGGCTGGTGATCCAATCATTCTTTTTACATTAAATTTGCTTCCTGATTCAGCCGGGGCGGATAAGCGTAGATTAGAGGAATATGGAGTGAAATCTACTATGGTGGTGCCTTTGAACTCAAAAGACGGAGTGTGGGGGTATATAGGGGTGGATATGGTGCGTGAGCACCGGAATTGGTGCAATGAGGATTATCAATGGTTTGTCTCTTTGGGTAATATTATCAGTATTTGTATGGAATTGAGACGCTCTGAATCTGAAGCCCGGCTGGAAAAAGCTTATTTGCAGAATATTTATAAGAATCTTCCTGCTGGTATCGAGTTGTATGATAAGGATGGGTTTATGACAGATTTGAATGACAAGGAGATGGAAATCTTCGGTCTCCGGCATAAGGAGGATGTGATAGGATTGAATTTATTTGATAATCCTTTGCTGCCGCAGGGATTGAAAGATAAGTTGAAAGCAGGAGCACCTATTGATATGTCGTTTAATTATGATTTCGACCGTTTGGACGGCTATTATTCTACTTCTCGTACCGGTACTATCAGTTTGATCTCGAAATTCGCTCCACTTTATGATGCTTTGGGCAATCTGATAAATATATTGTTGATCAATATTGATAATACGGAAACAACAAATGCATATAGCAAAATACAGGACTTTGAGGAGTTCTTCACATTGATTGGTAACTATGCCAAAGTAGGATATGCCCATTTTAATGCCTTGAAATGTGATGGCTATGCTGTGAATAGCTGGTATCGGAATGTAGGTGAGAAAGAAGGAACTCCATTGAATGAGATTATCAAAGTGCATTCTCATTTTCATCCGGATGATCGCAGGATGATGCTTCGCTTCTTTGATCAGGTATTGATACGGGAAGCCAGCCATCTGAGGCGTGATGTGCGTATATTACGTGAAGATGGCACGTATACATGGACAAGAGTCAATGTAATGGTACGCGATTTTCGTCCGGAAGACGGGATTATTGATATGGTTTGTGTCAATTATGACATAACTGAACTGAAAGAAACGGAGCGGAAGTTGATAGCGGCAAGAGATAAAGCGGAAGAGCTGGATCGTTTGAAATCCGCTTTTCTAGCTAATATGAGTCATGAGATCCGCACTCCGCTGAATGCTATAGTGGGGTTTTCCAGCCTTTTAACGGAAACGGAAGATATGAAGGACCGCAAGCAGTATATGGCTATTGTACAGGAGAATACGGAGTTGCTTCTTCAGCTTATTTCAGATATTCTTGATTTATCGAAGATGGAGTCGGGAGCTTTTGAATTTGTCAAGAGTGATACGGATGTCAATCTGCTTTGCAGTGAGATTATCCGTTCTTTACGCATGAAAGTGCCGGCCGGTGTGGAGCTGGTGTTTGAAGAATGCTTGCCCGGATGTCATGTATGGGCAGACAAGAATCGTTTGAATCAAGTCATTTCCAATTTCATTAATAACGCTTTGAAATTCACTTTTTCGGGCAGCATAACGTTAGGATATTATAGGCAGACAGATGGGTATCTGCGGTTTTATGTTCGTGATACAGGAATGGGAATCCCGAAGAATAAGATAAAAACAGTATTTGACCGTTTTGTGAAACTGAACAGTTTTGTTCATGGTACGGGACTTGGCTTGTCTATTTGTAAGAGTCTGGTGGAACAGATGGGTGGAACTATCGGTGTGGAGTCAGAAGAAGGAGAAGGCTCTTGCTTTTGGTTTACTTATCCTTATCAGGAAATAGCTGGTAGTATTCTGGTACCGTAGAGGGGTTTGATTAATAAAGGTTTATAGCTGTAGGGGTGAATTGAGTTCATCCGGATACATTGATTTTGTGGTATCGGGTGGGAGCATTTCACCCCTACAGTGAACCGGGATTATATGTTAGTCTAGTTTCTTCATGGCGCTGTGTACGGAACCTGCCCAATAATTGCGTAGTCCGAAACCGCGTGCTTTGCCGTTAGTCGGTGCACTATACAGAATCTCACGGGTTTTCGTGTTGAAGAATACAATTTGATAGGTCGCTCTTGCATCTGCCTTGTTTAAAAGCATGGCAATCATAATCAATCCTGTTTTTTCTTCTTGAGAGAGGATAGGAAGTGTCTTGATGACTTCTTCTATCTGTTTTTCATCCAGGGTGTATCCGCTGTTGGTCGTCATGATCTCATCGGGATTGATGGTCTTGTTAGCATCGTTTACTGCCTCTAATGAGGTCACTTCTACATTGACACCCAATCTTTTGCCAATATCATACTTCTTCGGTTCAGTGATGAAAAGCTTGTTGATGTCATCAAAAGTATATTTGAACTGCATGGGGCCTTCTTTCGCTCCGTACACTTTGGCACGGGTAAAGTCTATGCCATAAAATGTCACAGAAGAGATGTCTTTCAATGCGTCTTTGTTTTGCCCGAAGCAAGCCATGCTGCTTACAAGGAATAATAAAACGAGTAACTGTTTCATATTAGTTCTTTTTTAAGTGTTGTTTTGTTGCTGCCAAAGGTAGAAAAATATTATCTCAAATCAATAAATTTAACTATTTTTCGACTCATGGGCGGCATTTGTATTTTCGCGATATACTCTGCCGATTCAAAATTGATACTCGGAGCCACCCGTACTTTGGAACGGAACAGGTCTTTGATTTCTTTAGCGAAGGCTTCGCTGCGGTTTTCACTTCCGATGCGGATCAGTATTTCATCCGTTCCCAGTTCATTGGTATAAACCTCTACAATGTAATTCTTGATATGGGGGATGTTATCCAGAATATCGAATAAAGCGGGTGGGTAAAGGGTCGTACCTTTATATTTTATCATTTGTCCTTTACGGCCCAGTATGGAGCTGAGACGGATGGTGTTACGTCCGCAGGCACAAGGTTCGGTATAATGGTAACAGATATCTCCGGTCTTGAAGCGGAGCAGCGGCATTCCTCTTACTCCCAAAGTCGTAATGGTCACTTCGCCTGCTTCCCCTTCTTTTACAGGTTGGTTGTTATCATCCAGAAACTCTACGATAATCAGTTCCGGCTGGAGGTGGCCACCGTGAAATTCATTACATTCGGTAAACGAGGATTGCATTTCGGTAGATGCGTAGGTGGAGTAAAGTTGCAGGGAATCCCATTTCTCGTGTATCCGTTTACCCAGTGTGTTCAGGGTGAAATCGGGATTGCGGAGTGCTTCGCCTATGCATACACATTTCTGCATGGAGCAGTGATGGTAATCAATATGGTTCTTTTCGGCAAATTCAATCAGTTTGATCAGAAAGGAAGGGACTACCATGCCGCAAGTGGGATGGATGCGCCGGATAGTGTCCCATTGCAGTTCGGGAATGCCGTTTCCCACACGGGCTACCCCCATGCCCAGCTCACGGGCTCCCATATAGTAGGCTAGACCCGCCATGAAACGTCTGTCGATAGTGGTCATCAGTTGCAGTACGTCTTGTCTGCTGCATCCGGTGGTGGTGAATGACAGATATTCGTTGTAGGCCAGCCGGTCAAGGTCCTCGGAAGTCAATACGAAAGTGACGGGGTCGCCCAAGGTTCCCGAAGTGGTGACATAGTCAATAATTTCATCGCGGCTCACGCAAATAAAATCTTCATTATGAAGTTGCAGGTCTGTCTTGGTCGTGACAGGTATTTGTTGCAAGTCTTCTATGGTTTTTATCTGTTGTATATCGATGTGATGTGCTTGGAACAGACGTTGGTAGAATCGTGAATGATTCTGCAAATAAAGCAGTTCCTCAGCCAGCCGGCTTTCCTGATAGGCTTTGATTTCTTCAGGGGAGCGGAATTGTATTTCCGGATTCTTATTCATTTTAGTTGTTTATTTTATGTTCTATACGTTCTGATTCACTTCGCTTGGGGATAGGAAGCAAGAGGGCTTTCTTCCAATTGCGCAGGGCTTTGTCCTGCTGTCCTGTGGCATGATAGTAATCTCCCAGCAACTCGTACACATAAAAGAAATGAGGGTTGGCATGTTGGAAGGCATGCAGGGTCTGTTCGTCCAGCCGTTCTTTCTTTTTAATCTGCTTCCGTAGTACAGGAGCCAGTCTTTTGTAAGTCATCAGCTGTTGGTATTCCTGTTGTTGCAGGAAGGAGTCCGCAGGCACTGTCAGGTTTTCGGTATAGATTTCATGGTTGAAATCGATGGAGTCGCTGAAAATCCTGTTCAGGTCGTATGCCACGTACTTGCCGCATTGCCAGGGAGCGGTGGATACCCACATCCGTTTTTTCTCGGGTTGGAAAATGACGGAGTGATGGGCGATGAACTGGTTGATGGCCATTTCATTGGCAAGGCCCAGTTCCGCTTCTCCCACTCCTTTCCGGTTGCGCAGGATAGAGGCGGCTTTGGGGGCATCTATCGGTGCGTTTTCTTTCAGCAGTTCCTGCAAGCGGGCAAAGCGGTAGGGGCTGTCCGAAGTTTCTATGTTTTCCAGGTTCCGTTTGTCATGGCCGAAGGTTTCCGACTGGTAGTGGTTGGTACAGATGATCTGCTGCCCGTTTCCTGTGAATAAGGCTATTTTCTCCGGCGATTTCTCGATAATTGCGGCTCTGCCGTCCTTGGCCGAACCCACCAGTATGGACTCCGAGACAAATGTTTTCCGTTTCCGGGCGATAGCGTATGCTTCCTCAATGGTAGAAGCATATTGCAATATTTCCCTGGTCAGAATGGAAATAGGGGTGGCGGATGCGGCAGGCAGATCCGATTTGGCGGCATTGATGGTGACAGTCAGCCCCGTTTCATTCATGCCGGAAAGGACACCGGTCATTCCGGCCCATCCCACGGATGCGAAGCGATATCCGTTTTCGGGTTGGTAAAACGAAACGAGCTTGTTGCGTGCAAAGGCGTCACCCATGTAGAAATCGAAATTACGGCCGATGATAAGGGAAGAATCGGCACTGTTCTCACCCCAGCAGGCAAATGAACTGCATCCTACCAGCATATAGTCCTGCATGGCATGTCCCAAGTCGTGGGCGGAGTGGTAATTCAACTGACGCTCGTAGGGGGTGCCGATGAAATCATACTCATGGGTGCAGGAGAGGGAGATGCCATAAATCTCGTCCCGGTACTCTTCCGGCACATTTTTCCCCAGATTCCGGTTGAAAAGGACAATGAAGAAACGGAGGAATTTAAGATAACTTTCAGAGGGGACTATCTCTTTTATCTGATCCACAAATACTTTTTCCTGAAAATAAAGTAAGTCGGAAGTCAGTTGGCCGATGGCTTTGCCTCTTTCGTAGGCAGGTCCGCTGACTTTCAGTTCCCAAAGTCCGCTCTCACTGTGCCGCAGGTAGTTTCCGCCATACTGCCGGAGGCTGTCTTTCCGTATCACACGATCCGTTTCAGGGGTAGACGCAAATTGCGGAGTCATCATATCGGCAGATAGATAGAGATAACTCATGCCTATCATGATCGCCGCTATCAGAATCAACAGGGCCATCCCCCCGTACTTTATTGTTTTCTTCCAAATCTTATGCATTGCCTACTTTTTTTGCTAAATATTCCTGACCTACAAATTCCGAACAAGTGAGCATGGCTGTCAGCGTCACGCCCAAGGCGCCGTGTACATTCAGATTCTGCCCCGTGAGGAACAGATTCTTCAGTTTGGTGCGTGTGGAAACAAAACTGATTTGCGGATACTGGTAGTTTTTGACAATACCGTATGCCGAACCGTCTATGGTTCCGGTATAGTCCCGATAGCTCAGCGGAGTCGTGGTATGAATCTTTTCAATGCAATGATTCCAGTGAAACCCGAACCGGTTCAGGAGCTGCAAGATCTGTTCCGTCTTTTCTTCTTTGAACTGGCGGTATGCCTCGCCACGGTGTTCGGGAGTCGTATCCGTCCATTCGCTGACCTCATCCATATACATGGGGGTCAGTATGGAAACCACCTCTGTGAATTTGCTGTTGCCGCGGGGTACTTGCATGGAGATCATGCAACTGGGGGTATTCCCTTTGTGCATCTCTTTGTCATACCATACATCCTCATTGCCGTGCAGGTATATATTATGGTTCTGATAGGGGCAACAGTCTTTTTTCATCATCAGATTGAGCGTGAATATCCCGTAACTGTTTTCCAGTGACTTGATGCGAGACACAAAAGCCGGTTTGATGGAATGGTTCTTATCCAGCAGGGATAAGGTGAGTTGCGGATGCAGGTTGGATATGACGTAGGTACTTTCCAGTATCTCTTCATGGTTCACTTCCACTCCTTGTATGGCTTCATCCTTGACAAGGATACGGGTCACTTCTTTCCGGTTCAGCACCGTGCCGCCGTTGGCACGTATGATATGGATTAATTCCAGACTGACTTGCATACTTCCTTCCGTGAAACGATAGGCGCTCTCCAGATAAGAGTTGTTAATCATGGCGTGCTCATAGAAGGTGGATTTATTTTTGATCCCGCCATAGAGCAGGGAGGTTGCGGCAAGTACATTCTGTAAATCCCTGTTCGTGGTAACGGATGCTATCATCCCGGCTGCTGAGGTGGCAAAGAAATCCATGCCTTCTTGGGACAGGCGGCCTTTTTTCAGGTGGTCTATGCTGATCAGGTTTCCCACCGATCGGATAGCTGCCACATACCGTTTTAAGTTCTCCCGTTCATGGGGGAATGAGTGGCACAGGGTTTCCATGAACCGTTCATGCCCCATGGCGTAATCATAGATAGCGTCTTTATAATAAATCCGGTCGAACACTTCTTCATCCATCCGTTTGATGGATAACTTGTCCATGATACCGAAATAACGGAAATACTGATTCATGATTTGTCCTTCATCCAGACTGCCGATATAGTGAATGCCGGTATCCATCCGGTGCCCGCCGCGTTGGTAAGTCTGGAAGCAGCCGCCAAACAGTTCATTCTTCTCCAGCACACAGACGTGGTAGCCCTCTTTGCTCAAGATGGCTCCGCATTCCAGACCGCCCAGTCCGCTGCCTATGATGATGATATCGTACTTACTCATGTTCCGGTTTGTTTTTTTGGAAGATATAAATCGTATTCGAGGTATATCTGTCATTAGGTAAAATCTCCAGCTGCATCCCACCTTCTTGCGCGATGCTCCTTATTTGCGCTTCGGATGTGAAACAAAGTTGTTCTGTCGTCTTGTTGAAACTGAAAATGCCGGTAGACAGCAGTTCCGTGAAACGGGTGAGGCGGTGTTTCCGGGTGTTGGCGGCATTGCCGTCCCGCACAATCAGCTTTCCTTCCGGGCGCAACCGCTCCATGCATCTGAGCAATAAGGTCCGCTGGTGCTCATAGCTCATATAATGAAGCATGTCATTCAGTATGAATACGTCACTTTCCGGCAAAGGGTATTCCAATGCATTGGCGCATACAAATTGCAGGCGGGGAGTGCGGAGCCAGCCATGCTGCGCCACGGCTATCTTGTCCTCATCATAATCTATCCCCGTTATTTCCCGTTCCTCGGAAAGTTGGGAAAGCATATAGCAAAGCGGTCCGAATCCGCAACCGATATCTGTAATCTGTCCTTTGACGGGAACCAGCCGGTTGAATAACCGGTAGTTATCCTCCATTTTCACCTTGATGCGTATATACCATTCTTCTACCGGTCCTTTATAGATATAGTTCTGTATCAGGTTCTCGTAAAAGACGGGATTGTCCGTTGTGCTTTGCTCCCGGCAGATACGGGCATATTCTTTTTTCATCCGTGCGGAGATGCTTTTGGTACGTTCCTGATAAGTGGTTCCGTACGTAGCATCGTTGGCCGGGATACGCGGCAGAATCTCTGTCAGCATGATGCCTTTCCGTACATTGAACGGCTGTGCCTTGGCTATGATCTTGCAGTTGCCGTAAAGGATGACCGGAATGATATCCAGTTGCAGTTTTTCCGACAGATAGAAAGCTCCTTTATGGAAACGCTTCATCCGTCCGTCGTAGGTACGTGTTCCTTCGGGGAAAATGGCGATGGAATATCCTTCTTTCACCTTTTGGCGCATCCGTTCCACGTAAAGCTCGTAACCGTCTCCTACGTAATAGAAATCGGCATAGCGGATAATGGCTCCGAAGAAAGGAGAGTGCCATACCCAGTGATTGGTAACCATGACCAGTTTGGGAGTCAGAGCCAATAATACCAGTATATCGATGAAAGACTGATGATTGGCTATCAGGATGGCAGGCTTTTTAAACGTTTCTCCCGTCCGGTTTATCTTTTCTTTATGTACAAATGTGGCTATATGGATCAGGCCTTTGCAGGTGACATGTATCAGTTGGCAAAGTACTTGTTTCTTATAGGCTTTGCGGATAGGAAGCAAGGTCATGACAGCTATCAGCAAGCGCAGGAACAGGCATCCGATAAAGAACAGCAGGAACAGGCCGCCGGTTCTTGCCAGTCCTGTCAATGTATAAGGAGGCAACCCTTTGGAAGCGGGTGCTGTGATGAAGAACCGGAAAAGGATGGGTTGCAGCGTGTAGGCTACCAGTACGACGGCAATCATTCCCAAAATGGAGATGAGGGAAATGGACTGCAATGCCGGATGGCGTGCGAAGACCAACGTACCCATACCTATCACGGTGGTGAAAGCGGAGAAGAAGATGGCTGTCTTGTGCGGGTTCAGCAACTGCCGTCCTGTGCGGTACTTATTCTGCAATCCGTCCATAATGAAAATGCTGAAATCATCCCCGATTCCAAAAATAAAGGTGGACAGAATGATGTTGATGATATTGAATTCAATACCCAGCATGCCCATTAACCCCACAATGATAATCCAGCTGACCAACATCGGCAGGAAACTCATCAGGGTCAGTTCTATGCGTCCGTAGGAGATCCATAAGGCAAAGAAAATCAGAAAAGAGGAGATATAAAGAATCAGATAGAAATCCTGATTGACGGCTGATACCCATTGGTTGGCGAAATAGCTGCGGTCGAAGATAACCACTTTCTCTTTTGGTTGGAAAAGGGGGTACACCGCTTCCTTGTCGGTCTCGTTCATCCGTACCTGAGTAATCAGCATGGTCAGGGAATCGGCGGAAGTCTGCCATTCGTTCAGAAGCCGGGTAGTGATTTCATTCTGGTAGTCCAAAGGCTGGAACGGACGGTCGAGCCATTGGAAAAACGGCTCGAATGCATGTTCACGAAAATGATAACGGGCAGCCTCTGTCCGGATGGTTTCGCGTAACCGGGCTTTCTTTTCCGGAGTCCAGTAGTTGTGCCATTGTTTCAACCGTGCTTCCTGCACCTCTTCCGGTATCAGAAACTGTCCGGCAGAGGCGTAATCTTTTATTTTTCCTTCTTCTTTCAGTTGGGCGAGCAGCCGGTTCGTTTCGGCGTATTGTCCGGTAGCGTCTCCCATATCTTTGCCTGTACTGACAAAGAGAACAGTCTTTTCTTTCTTGTCAAAGAGTTCGGCCAGCTTGTTTTCCGATTGTTTCAAGTGGGCAGGCTCATAGTTCAGACTCATCATATCCTCGTTGAAACGCACGTTCTGCGAGGTGAATAAACATATTATGGTCAGCACGAGAATGCCCCCTACCAAGCCTTTGTTCTTTTCGTATGGATAAGCGTTCAGTTTCTCGATAAAGCGTAGCACCGCCCCTTGTTTTACATGCGCCTGCCCTTTCAGGAAATGCGGCAGATAGACCAGGCAAAACAGCGTGGTTCCTATCAAGGCAAGCGAGGCGAACAGACCGAAATCCCGTAACAGGTTGGAACTGGTAAAGAGGAGGCCGAAAAAGGCGCCGATGGTAGTAAAACTGCCTACGGTAAGCGGATAGGCGATTTCTCTGATTAATTGTTGTACCGATGATACATGATTCTGATGCGCCAGCATGTGTATGGAGTAGCTCAAGGCAATGCCCATTACGGCGGAGCCCGCACCTACGGCAATGGCTGAAATGCCGCCTTTGATAAAGTAGATGAGGCATAAGGCGAATAAAGCTCCGAACAGCACCGGGGTGATGATAAGCGGAATGGATTTCTTATGCTTGAATACCAGAGATATGAAGACAATGATGATAATCAGCGCGATGGAAGAAGTGACCAGCGTATCTTTCTTTATCTGTCGTGCATTGTACACTCCTACGGAAGGACCTCCGAAATATTCGGCAACCAATTGGGGATGTTCCTTTTCCGCTTTTTGCAGCTCATTTTCAATCAGCCGGATGAGTTTGTCATTTTTGCCCGTGCTTCCGGTGTTGAATACCGGGGTGATGAACATCAGCAGGGTGGAACCGTCCCGTGAGAAGATATGTTCATTAATCAGTTCGTAATTAGCTTCCAACTGGAAGTCTTGCAGGTGTTTCAGCGTCTGGCTGCCCAGTCCCAACGGGTCCCGCATAATGTAGTTCTTCAAGGCGAATCCTGCCGGAGATATCAGGTTGGAATAGTTCTTCTGCATCAGGGCGGCAATGTTTCCGGCGGTAAGCAAGGTGTCCAGCCGTTGGTAGTCCTCGTCGGAAAGGAACAGGGGCAGGTTGTCGTAAACAAAATCTCCGACACTGTTGATCAGGTTTTCGTCGGCTTTTGAGAAGATCTCTTTAATCAGGGTTCCTTCCGCTTGTTGCTGTAAATCCTGTTTAATGGTTTCGGCAGCTTCAATCAGGGAATCCGCATCCGCCACACCGTCCTTGCCGGACAGCATGATCATAATTTTATCCTTTATCTTCAGATTTTCAAATACGTTGATGGCATTTTGGGAGTCCTTGGTATCCGGAAAGAAACTGGTTACGTTTTCCTCGAATCTGACTTGGGCGGCAAAAAGGGCCATAAAGAGGATGCATACGCTGAGGGACAGGTAAAACAAGACTTTATGCCTTTCAAAATAGTTATATAATCCAACAAAGAATTTAGTCATATCCGTTTTTTCTCCTACATATAGCCAGCAACACGGTGGAGATTACTCCAGACAGCAGACTGCAAGCCATTGCAAAGATAATGCTTCCTATTAAATATTGCTCTAAAACTGATTTGACATTTTCAAGAGAAAGGTCTCCGAGATGCAAATCGGGAGGATTACCCAGTACCATGCAGCCTGTCCGGTAACTGCCGTACAGCAATAGGGGAATCATGGGTGGAATACTGATATTGGCGGCGACAAGGGCAATCACTTTATTCAGTCTGAACAGATGCGCAAGAAAGAGGGTGATCAGCATCTGATAACCCCATAACGGAACGATACCCATAAAAATCCCCAGCATGATGGCGAGTACAATCTTCAGGTTGGATTCCCGTGTATTCAGCACATGGTCGGTGAAGAATCGCTTGCAGTTGCTCCATGACAGTTTGCGGAGCAGGTTACGGGGAACAATCCAAAGGCAGGTAATCAGCACCAGCACCGTGTTCAGCACACTGATACGGGTAAAATCCCGGAACGGCCGGAAATGGGATACCCGTTCTGCTTGCGGGGGATAATACACGTGGATGGGAATGTTCTTCACCGCTACATCTCCCCATGCGGTAAAGACGATGGCTTCCAACTCAAATTCGTATTTGGCGGTGTACCAGCAGCTTTGCACATTCATTTTGCGCAGAGGGTAAAGGCGGTATCCCGATTGTGTATCTTCCAGTTTCAGCCCGGTTTCCAGTCTGAACCAGAAATTAGAGAATTTATTGGCAAAGGTATTCTTGCCCGGCATATTGTCGGAGGCTAAGTTTCGGGCGCCTACCAGCAGCGTGTCGGGCTCTTTTTCAATGGCTTCGATAAAACAGGGAATATCGGAAGCGAAATGCTGTCCGTCCGAATCGATGGTGATGGCATAGCGGAAACCTTCTTTTTTTGCTTGGGAAAGACCGTGCTTTAAAGCGGTTCCTTTTCCTTTATTGACAGGATGGGTAATGGTGCGGATAGCCGGATATTGTTCCAGAATGTTGGCCGTATCATCCGTAGAGCCGTCATTGACGACAATGATATCGTCTGCATACCTGCATACCTCCTCAATGACTGCCGCCAGTGTCTTCCCGTTGTTGTAGGTGGGAATAACGACGACAATCTCCAGTTCCTTTAGTTTCTTCCGCCAAACCGATGTTGTGTTTGTACTCATCTTGTTTTTCAGTCAAACTATTCAGATACGTTTGGGATGAATGTTTTCGTACCTGAACTTATGTGGTTTCTAATGGGTGACAAAGATAGTATATTTTCGGATGCGGGCATTCTGGCGTTAATTATTTATTTGGAGATGCATTTTTAATTTTAAAGCAGGTAAACACCAACTTGTTCTCGTCGAATTGCGGATTTTCCAGATTGTTCTCGGATATATACAGTCCTTCCCTTCCCACAAAACTCTTTTTATAGAAATATTTCTTTCCGGGGAATTTTGTTTCTCCGATGATTTCAAAATCCGCGTTCAGTACAATGACGGAGAACTCCTTTCCTTTGGGTTCGTCATAGGGGCTTTCGTTGGAAGCCAGTTTGTAAGGCATTTCAGCAAAACGGTAGTACACATTGCGGTATTTGTCATACATGATATGCCAATATCTAGGATTTTCATTGAGTTTTATAATAGCATTAATGCCTTCCATAGAATTACCCAGTTTGGGCTTCATGCTTTTCAGATATCTGCTTTTGGCGTTATACCATCGGATATGTTTCAAGTCATCTGTAACCATCAGGCTGTCATATCCGAAAAATCCACAGACCAAACGGCTCTCTTTGTAGTTGTAATCATAACTAAAACCGTATCCTCCTGCGATATTGTCATATTCCTCTTTAAAGATGGGTGGATAGAAAATAGGAATCCATTTAACTTCTCCTGTTCTCAGATCCTGTGAGGCGAACATATGGGTTCTAGGCCAGTCTTCCTTTTTCATATCGGGTTTTAAAATTTCTTGGCGTAGAAATATGCATGAGTCTTTGATAAAAGCAGGTGCATTGTAGTAACTGCCAAAAGACAAGGGTGTAAATCTGCCTTCAGGAGTTTGGAAATTATAGTTTCGTATTATTTCCCCTTGAGAGTTTATGGAACTGAGCCGACTGATATTATTCTGTGCAACTAATATATATTGAGAATCGGGGGAAGGTCTACTGCCGAATACAGCTGGTAGCCCGTTGGGACCTGTCTTGTGAAGAGGTATCCGTTTGGCTATCTGTTGATTCTCTATATCAAAAATGACAATGTCATATAATGATTTTTGTGTATTCTCAAAGTGAAGGTATTCTTTCCCGTTTTCTTCGAATTGGAACATGGATTTGCTTAAGTAATAGGTCTGTTCGTCTAAAGGGAAAGCCAGCTGTTTTTCTGCTACCAGTTCTACTTCGTTCTGTTTGCCAGCTTCGTTTTTTGGGGAGGACTGGCAAGATACGAGGATAAATATAGAAAAGAGTGATATAAAAAGGAGTGTTCGATTCATAATATTTTCGGTTTTATGATGTATGTAATTTATGTGACCGGATTTCTAACCGGCCACATAAATTGTTGGTTGTTAATTGGTAGGAGCACCATGATTCCCACCTTCTCCTGAACCTTCACCGGGGGCACCTACCTCTACTCCGGTGCCGCATTTACCATCTTCACTGATACACACAGTGCCTGTAGCAGCCATTTTGCAATTTTCCCATTCAGCTTCGAAAGCACAGTACTTTGGACCCCCTCGTGGCATTTGCACGGCAGGTGCTCCAAACACTACTTCCTCATTAGAAGAGTGGAGGTTCAAGCTTATTGCAAATGTTGCAATAACAGCCATAATCATTGTGAATTTTGTTTTCATAGGTGTCATATTTATAATTGTCTGAATATAAGATGTTTAATGGGTGTTGACAACTATAAATGGACTTATTGTTCTTGCTATTATGGATATTTAACAGAAGGACTTGCTTCATTGATACTTACTTGCCATCAGTACCGCTTTCAACTTGATAAATTCTTTTCCATTACAAATGCCTTCTGCCTGCAACTTGAAAAGATGCTCTTCCGTTTTTTCTAATCGGATAAACAGCTGTAGTAGCGGAGTTTCCAGCGGGTTGATGGCAGACAGGAATTTGGAAGAAGCAATCTGTACATACTGCAAAGGTTGGTTGGCGATCTGTTCGGCACTTTCTTTTATTATCTGTAAGGTACAGACGCCCGGAACCACCGGCTGTCCGGGGAAATGACCTTGATAGAGCACATGGCCGGGATTCAGCTCTATCTCTATTGCCTGTTTTCCGTCTTCTCTTTCCTTTATATGAATGATTTTATAAAAGTTCTCCAGCAGCATTTCAAGGGTTGTTTATGTTCAGTTTGTCCAATTGGATTCTTAACCGTATCAGCGGATGCTTGATTTGTACTTTCTCCGCCTGTCCGTTTACAAAGCCGGACAAGGTGAATACCGTCTTTCCAAATCCTTTGCCACTGGTTCTTTGCTCAAAAGTACTACTTTTCTTTTTAATACGTGCTTTTTCACTCTTTAGAAATAGATTTTTGAAATCAGTTTCCAGTATTTTCAGCATCTTTTTCTTCCTCATCGGTTCAATGCAACTGTTTACTATGAAGGTGTCGCAGTGCAGGGAGAAGTCAAAAAGGCTGAGGCCAAAGTAAGTGGATCCCAGGATACGGATTTCGTTATCAGGCATTTGGCGGACAATGAGCATTCCGCTGAAATGATGTTTCATGAAATCCAGTTGCAAGTTGTACTTTTGCGACTGTGCTTCTGCCTGCAGGATGGGAGGCAGTGCCGTAGCTTCCCCTGTCACCCGGTGTGAGCAGGAGAGCAGGATAAACAGCAACAGCAGCCAGCTAGCGTATCGTAAACTTTGCCTCATCTTTCAAAGAATTGAATTTCTTGTCCGAGAATTCGTATTCGGTATAGTTGGTTGCGGTTTCCGATAAACGTAGTTTGTGGACAGACATGTCTTTTTTGTCTAAATAAATTTGAATCTGGTTGATATATGCCTGTATCGCTTTGCTGACGGGCTTGATTTGAATGAGATAGTAATGGGCGTCTTCAAAATATTCCAAAGCATAGCCGGGCGACATGTTGGACAGGTCGCCCACCATGCAGGCGGTAAGCATATCCTGCATTTGGTTCATCATCTTATTGGAGTGAAGGTCCATGATGCTTTTCTTTCCGTCCGATACTATTTTCAGTTGGTTGTTGTTGATCACGATAAGGTAGTTCATGGGCTGTGCGTAGTCCATGCATATCTTATTGCTCTTTTTATAATAGAACTTTCCTTTCGAGGTTATTTTCTCATCGAATACATCCAGATATTTTATCTGAGTGAAATTACTTTCGATGGACTCTATATTTTTAGCCTCTTGCAGCAGACGGGCTTCAAAATCTTTCAGATCAGTAAGTTTCTTCATCTGTTGGGCTTGCATCGGCAGGACTGTACAGAACATCAAGAGCAAAAGTATTTTCATGTAGGTCATACTTTATAGAGGTTTATCCGTTTGTAATGGGAAGCAAAGATAGTATATTTTGAGAAACCATTCATACCTTTATCGCTTATTTACGATTTTTACCTGTTTCTACAATCGTTCACATGGGCAATTATAATGAATAAAAAAGTTATATTTCTGCGTTGCAATATTTTTTTGTTTTATCACGGCATGTTATTGTTAATCAATAATTTATAGTGACGAATCCTCCTGTATCCCCCTCGAAACGGTTTATCCGTTTTCCCTGTCGGAGTCAGTTTGGCAGAAAGCGTCATTATGCAGGATGAAGGTCTGTTGGAATTCTTGTAAGGAGAACGGTAGGATATGATTTTCACTTAGGTGAAGATGGGTTTTCACCTGTGTGAAGAGCTGTTGTCACCAGTGTGAAACCACCGTTTCAAACTGGTGAAGCAACAGTATATATCGGAAGTTTACACACTGACATCCTATTAAGTTGAACGAAAGTACAGCATATCCTGTCAGATTTAATCTGATATCTGCGCTTCTCTTGCAAATAACGGGTGAATGTTCCACTCCATCGCTTACATACCGGTTTGGGGGTATTACAGACTTTTTTACACGGCAAGTTGTTGGTAATGAGTGGAATGAAGTGGCGGAAGAATTTTATGTTTTACGTAAGACGAAGTTATCTTTTTATCGGTTTGATCATGAAGGGTGAACCAGGTCTCGTTTCTGGAACTTGGTGATGTTGCTGTTGAAAATATAGAAGAAATTTATTTTGTCATGTCCTTTATCAGCCTATCTAACGCTACTACCGTATACCCCTCTTTTTCTATAAAGTCCAGAACTTGTACCAGCAGCCTGTCACTATCGGGCATCCGGTCATGTAGCAGAAGGATGGAGCCCGGAACGAGCCGTTTCTTGATGTGTTTGATAATTTTTTCAGGAGTGGGTTGCTGAGTGTCCAGTGTGCGGATGTTCCAACCAATGGGGATGTATCCCAGCCTGCGCACTGCTTTAGCCAGGGTAGGATTGGTCACTCCGAAAGGCGGCCGGAACCATCGGACCGGTTGGCCGGTCACTTTTTCCAATTCTTGCTGGCAGGTAATTAAATCATGGCACATCCGTTTGAAGGTATAGAGAGGAAAATAGCCGGAATGGGAGAAGGAATGATTCCCGATACGATGTCCTTCTTTGATGATTTGCCGGAGCAGTTCTTCATTGCCTTTTATCTTGTTTCCGATGCAAAAAAAGCAGGCCGGTATGTGTTTTTCTCTTAACACTTTCAGCACTTTGGGGGTCTGTATCGGATCGGGCCCGTCATCAAAAGTGATGGCTATGATTTTCTCTTCGGTTTTTTTGCAACAGAAGACACGCATGTAAATACAGGCACGGATGCTGTAAGAAGCGTAAAAGAAATAGGCCATGACGCTTACTATGATGACTACAGAAACTAGGATGTGCATTGCTTGATTAAGATGATTGAGTGATACTTTAATAAATGATCTTGTAGAGATTATTCTAATTGTTTGTCATTATCTGTCAGTATTCTGAACTTTTTTTCGGTATCAATCGTATTCAAGTGTGCTAATTGCTCTTTGGCCATCTGCCGAAGATGAGTAAACCTTTTAGACTTGTCCACCTTACGCTTGATTAACTCTGCATTGAAGGATTCCATATTCGATAATACGACTAATTCATTTATGCTTGCTACATCTCTGATATTGATATTCTTATCTGCGTATTGTGGATTTGCTTCACGCCATTGTCTTGCGGTACATCCCCATAATGCGAGATTTAACAAATCAGCTTCATCGGCATAAACAAGTTTTTGATTGAAATCTTCTACTTTAGGTATAATAAAGTCTTTGATTGCATCCGTATGTATGGAATAATTTACTTTACTAAGTATTCTTTTTACGTTCCATTCACTTAATAAAGGGTGTGATTCTGCTTCTTTAAGTCTTTGGTATTCTTTGATGAGATATAGTTTAAATTCAGGGCTGAGCCAAGTCCCGAATTCAAAAGCTATGTCTTTATGGGCAAAAGTTCCCCCATATCGCCCGGGCTTGGATATAATCCCTATTGCTTTAGTTTTTTCTATCCATTGTTTGGGGGTTAGGGTGAAACTGTTTGTTCCACTCTCCATTTTAAAAGCATCGAATTCGATGCCTTTAAAATTTGGATTATTTAGTTTTTCCCATAACCCTAGAAAATCAATCGTACTACGTAGACGCATCCAGTTTTGTATAATGTAGTTAGTACGTTCTCTGTCTTTGAAATGTGCCATGTCTGTCAGGCAGATATAATCATTATTATCAGGTCTTACAGATATGGATATATCAATATTCGTAACAGTTATTTTCTTCATTATTTCTACTACTTTTATTTTATGAGGGATAAAGTTAAGCATTATTCCTGTTTTCAGTATCTTAAAAGCATCTTTTTAATAGGCCATGACGCTTACTATGATGACTACAGAAACTAGGATGTGCATCGCTTGATTAAGATGATTGAGTGATTGATACCTTGATATTGGTTATAAATCAATGCGTAACGGGATGAAGCTTCTTCTTTCAAGGCTTTTGCCGCCATCCAGAGAGCATAGGATGAAGCAGTCTGATATTCTCCGCATTGTTCTTTAAAACTGCTATGCAGGGCATGAGGGAACAGACTGTGTTCCAGATCCGTATAAACGGCATCTGTTGCTTCCTGCCCGTTCTTGCCACTGATAAACCAGTCAATGTCTTCGGGTGCAAGCCCGTGAGATTTTAGAAAATGATGCATCCTGTTACTGATTTCCGGAGCACTCATCCGGGTGATAAAAGTATCTACCCCTTTCAGTTCGGCAAAAGTCTGTTCCTCTTTTTGTGCGCTTAACAGGAAAAATTGTGCTCCCTCACCGGCTGTCGTTCCTTTCAACAGTCCTAAACGCTGCTGAATGATATGGCTGGTAGGGGTTATTTCATCCATAGCACCTGCCAGTACATGCTGTTTGCCTTCGGCAATGCTTATGATGCCATCTATCAGAGCACTTTCAAAACTTAAACCACGGTGTACATACGTAACATTATAAGCATGTATTTTGAGTAGCAAAGCTAGCTGTGCACCCACCGTATTAAAGGTGGACTGAATGAAAGCGGTGGGATTGAGCATCTGTTCCCGGTTGTCCATCAAGGCGTTCATAAACTTTTCCGTATCGGCCAGACAACCCAGTCCTGTAGCGGTGATAATGGCATCTACCTTTTCCGACGGGATATCTTTCAGACATTCCAGTCCGCAGGCTACTCCCATCTTGATCATGCGGCTCATGCGCCTCCGCAGATTGGCGTTGGTGATCATTTCTTTATAATCAGGTTCCTGTGCGGAGAAATAAGGCTTTTCATTTCTGCTTTCCGCATGGATAGAGGCGATACGGTTGATATATACTGGGCACATACGCTATTGGGTTAGAGTGGAAAATACGAGAGATGAGTTGTTGCCGCCGAATCCGAAGGAGTTGGATAATACATGCCGTATGGGAAGTCCCGACCGGAAAACCGTTTCAGGAATGAGGCCGCTTTCTTCATCGGACAGATGGAAGTTCAGATTAGGGTAAATCAGTCCGTGACGGATGGAGAGTACGGAATATACGGCTTCTATTCCTTCCGAGGCTCCCAGGGTGTGCCCGATGAAAGCCTTGACCGAACTGAAAGGAGGAATACGGGTATCGAAGATACGCCGGATGGCTTTCCCTTCGGAAGCGTCGTTGCTGGGAGTGCCTGTACCATGTACATTGATATAGTCTATGGCTCCGGCTGTCAGCCCGGCAGAGGCTATGGCCTGACTCATGGAAAGGAAAGGCCCGTCTCCGTCGGGGGAACTTCCTGTCTGGTGGTAGGCTTCATTGGCATTGGCGTAACCGCTGAGTTCGCAATAAGGAGCTTTAGTAAGGGATTTATCAGATTGAAGAACAAGGTATCCGGCTCCTTCTCCCAGGTTTAGTCCGGCACGTGTGCGGTCGAAAGGACGGCAGTGCTCTTTGTCCAGTATCATCAATGAATTGAAACCGTTGAGCGTGAAACGGCATAAGGCATCCGTTCCGCCTACAAGGACAGCGTCCAGCAGACCATGCCGGATGAGGCGTGCCCCTAACATAATGGCATTTGCGGCGGAAGAACAGGCGGTGCTGAGGGTGGTCACCGTTCCTTTCACTCCCAAATAAGCGGCTATCATTTCGGTACTGGACCCACAGTCATGGGAGATAATGTCACGTAATCTCCCTTTTCGGTTATCTTCCCGGAAAGAGGCATAAAACCGCTCGCTTGCATCCATTCCTCCGATGGAAGTGGAAGAAATGAGCCCGATACGGGGAGAAGTGAAATCGAGTTCCGCATCACGGGCCGCTCCTTGGGCTGCCCACAAGCCCAGCAAGGCTGTACGTGAATACGTCTTGCCGGATGGAAGGGACAGGAGTTTCTTTAATTCTTCATTGCTCTGTTTTACTTCGGACACGGGTACGTCAAGTGCGGTGGGGAAAAGGGTGATTTTCCCCATACCGTGTTTCCCGGCTTTTAAGGAATCCAGGTTTTCTTCCACTCCTTTCCCTATGCCCGAAATCACTCCCAGACCGGTGACATAGATCTTCCTCATTTCTGATGGGCGGTGATGTAGTCTGCCAGGGTACGTACCGAATAGAATATTTCCTTGCCTTTGGCAGGATTCTCTATCTTGATTCCATAATTCCTTTCCAGAATCAGGATAATCTCTAATGCGTCAATCGAGTCAAGGCCCAGACCGTCATCTCCGAATAAAGGTGCTTCACTGTCAATGTCCTCCGGAGTGATTTCTTCCAGATTCAATGCTTCTATTAATTCAACTTTCAGTTTATCAATCAATTCTTCCATATTCTTTATTGTTTTTCAATCAGTTTAAATACTGCTTTATAGGTGTTCTTCCATAATTCACACCACCCGATGATACAATAGTTCAGTTTCCCTTTTTGCATGACTATACGTGCGTATCTTTCCAGTTTTTCCGGCTGATAGGCTTCAGTGATGAAAAAGGTGTTTTCCCCTTGTATCTTGTGGCGGATGCAAATCTCGCCGGACACTACATTGGGTAGTGTGTAAACAAATACAGCCGGACTGGCTGCCTGGTCTCCTTCCCGGTCTATCAGTTGCTGGTGTCTGATGTCCGTATGCAGAGAGGAAGCGGCATTGGCAAGTAACATCCCCATTTCCAGTGGAGCGAATGTCTTACCTTCCAGCAAGTATTCGGCGGCCACATATCCCAATTTGCAAAGGTCATCCATTTTATAGAATTTCAGGTTGTTTCCGCCTGTTTTTTTATAGGTATCACGTATAAATGTGCCGAAATCCGGTTCTTCGGAATGAAAAATAAGTTCGTTGTTTATGAAGACAGAACTGTTTTCAATACGAACCTCCCGTGTACATCGGATTTCGGGCAAGGTGTTGTCCTCATCTTTGAACGGAGTATATTCCGGTAAAGATAAGACAATGGCTGCGTTGCATCCGCCGAATCCCGAAGCGGTTTTTACGCAATGTTTCATCGGGATGCTCCGGTGGGTGGCATAGACCGGTATCGGCATAGGAACTCCCGGCGTTTCGTAACCCGGAGTGCCGAACAGGATGCCTTGTTTCAGTTCGTGCATACAGACAATGCTTTCAATGATTCCCGATGCTCCCAAGGTATGGCCGAAATAGGGCTTCAAACTATGGACGGGCACTTGTTCCAGATGAGCCAGTGTGAGGGCTTTGGATTCCATTTCGTCATTGTATACGGTAGCAGTGCCGTGAGCATTCACAAAACTGATATCCTGAGGGGCTGTCCCTGCTTCCTGCATGGCTTGGCGGATGGCGAAATAGAGTCCGTCTCCCGTGCGGGAAGGACCGGAGATGTGGTTGGCATCGTTACTGACGGCTCCTCCCGAAAGGATAACATGTTCTTCTGTTCCTTCTGAACTGAGCAATACGGCTCCGCAGGCCTCTCCCAAGTTCAATCCGTCACGGCTGCTGTCATACGGACGGCATGGGCGGGAGCTGAGAGACCGGAAAGACCCGAAACCGCTGGTGATGAAATGAGAGAGAAGGTCACCTCCCGCTACGATTACCCGGCGGTAGATACCGTTCTCTATCATGCGTTTTCCTGCTATGAGGGCTGACACTCCTGAAATGCAGGCATTGGAAATGACATGCACCCGTTCCTCGGCATGGAAATAACCGGCAATGTTTTCTGCCATTTTCCAAAGAAAGACCGCTTCATCGGGATGTTCCGTATGACGGGCCAGTAAATCGATGTTCCCTTTGGTGGTGGAGAGGATGAGTCCGCAGGTTTTGTCTTCCAAAGTTTGTCCGGACTGACGGATGAGTTCGTTGATAGTCAGTATGAACAGTTGTTCCATCCGGGGATAGCCACTTACTCCTATGGCTTCCGCCTGTTGTTGCAATCTCTCTTGCGAGAGAGTGGCTGCCAATAGGGGAGTGTCCGCAATCCGTTTGTCCGTCTGCAGGGTGATACCGCTGTGATAGCTCCGGATGGCTTCCAGATTTTCCTGTGTGCCGAAACCCAGCGCGCTGATCAGGGTATCATGGGTGATATAGGTAGTCAGATGATGTTCCATTTCTTTTTCCACTCTATGTAAAAGGCAGGATTAACCAGTTCCAGTTCTCTATTTGTATTCAGGAATACCTGTGTAGTGGTTCCTGTTGCCACAATGTTTTGGTCCGATGCCCGGTAGATGGTGTATTCAAAAAGAATTTTGGCGGCATCACTGTGGATAAACCGTGTCTCGACAATCGCTTCCTCGCCAAAAGACAGCGGTTGTTTGAACTGGCAGGTCAGGTCTACGATAGGAACTACATATCCTTCCCGGTAGATGCTCATATAGTCCAGACCGTATCGCTTTCCGAAAGCTTCGCGTCCGTCTTCGAAATAACGCACATATTCTCCATGCCATACTATCTGCATGGAATCTATCTCACTGAAGCGGACTTTGATGGTGGTCCGGTCCGTCAGTGCCGCCTGATGTGGACTTGTTTTTCGTTTCATTCTTTCTTCAGATATATTTTCATCCGGCATTCGGCCAGCAATTCATCGTTTTCTTTTACCTCGGCGGTAATCAGGGTGATATCAAATACTTCCTGAACGATGGTTATACCGGTATATAGTTCTGCTCCGGCAGAAGGAAGACGGAATAGTTTCATCTTTTCTACCGAACCGATAAAACCTAATGGTACAGGTTCTTTCCGCAGCATATAGATATAACCTACACGTGCCGCCGCCGACTGGGCGATGTGCTCTATGATTCCCGTTTCCTGTAATACACCGTCCCGGCAGAACAGGTTGTCGGTAGTGACGGTCAGCCCTGACCAGGATGTATTTTCTTCTATCCCATAGAAGCGGTCTATCATTACCATGGGCGGGCGTTGGGGAATCAGCCGGAACAGCTCTTCTCCCTGACAGATGATTTCTTTGCTGCTCATTTCAGTCTGCATTGCAGGATACTGTGTCCCAGTCCTATGTTATCTTGAATTTCTTCCACTTCCAATCCGGCATTTTCAATGCAGCGGATCAGGTCATCCGAATGGAACATCTTACTGTTGCCGTTGGCCATTGCTGTAAAGTAGAGGCTGATTTGTGTCAGGCAATAAGATGCTGTTTCATACCGTTGGCGATCCCATAATGTTTCCATAATATAGACTTTGCTGTCTTTGCCGATGGATTGTGCCACACGGGTCAGGATGCTGATGACTTCTTCTTCCGAGAAGCAGTCCAGAAACTGGCTCATCCATACAGCGTCAAAACCCGTGGGAAAGGGCACGTCCCGATCCAGCAGATTGGCGCCGTGACCGTGTATGCGTTCACTACCGGACAAACCGGCCGTTTGCTTTCTCATCATTTCCAGTTGTTGAGGCAGGTCCACGATGGTTACTTCCACTTCCTTATTATATTGTACGCATTGTGTGGCCCATCTGCCGGTATTCCCGCCAATATCGAGCAAGCGTTTCGGGTGATGGCTGAACACGATTTCCAACGCTTTGCCGAATGACTGGTCCGAATAGAAATGATCAAAGCCGAACCAGCTTTTCTGTACCTGTTCCGGCAATTGGGACAGACCTTCGTAAATGGTAGGCCATTCTCCGAATACTTTCAATCCTTCCGGACGCCCGTTTAAAAGAGCTTCTTCCAAATGGAACAAGCCTTGATAGTTCACATCGTGATTGAATTCCATATTGACACGAGCCATTTTATCGTTCAGCAGAAACCAGCCTGCCTTGGCCAGTACATAACGGTCTTCTTCCAACAGGATGGTTCCGATGGTCAGCGATGCTTCCAGTAATACTTGTGCCGCATAGCGTGTCAGTCCGGTCTGCCCGCTGATTTCTTGCAGCGTATATCCTTCCCGTTTGCCGGACAATAATTGGAAAATTCCGAATTTCAACATCAGGCGCGATACTTGGAATACCACAGGACCGAAAGCTATCTCTTGTGCCAGTCTTTGCGCTTCGGCAGCCGTACATTGTTCTTTTGTATATCTTTTATGCATCATACCAGATTTATTTTTATGTCCAGAACGGGTAGTAATTGAACCATTGTTCCGGATACTGCCGGACAATCTTTTCCAGCGTTTGTGTATATTGCTCCAATAATGCCTGTTCGGCCCGTTTCTCTTTCGTCCGTACTACTGTCTCGGCTATAAAGAAATGGAAACGATACGTTCTTTGGGCTTCACGCATGGCAAAATAGAATACGACGGGTACTTTTAACTTCGAAGCCAGCAGGAAAGGGCCCATCGGAAATTTGGCTTCTTTTCCCATGAAAGAAGTCGTGAGTAATTTCTCTTTATTCAGATAGCGGTCTCCCTGAAAGCAGACATACTCCCGGCGGTCCAGCGCTTCCGTGATGCGGAATACATGTGTCAGGCTGTCTTCATTCACCGGAATTATTTTGTAGTCTCGCGTAGAGGCGTTCTTTTCCAAAATCTCCTTTATCCGTTCGTGTTCGGCGTCAAACATGACGATATTGATCTTTTTGCCATATTCATCGAAGAAAGGAGCGCCTATTTCCCAGTTGCCCACATGGGCGCCAATCATAATTACTCCGGTGTTTCCGTTTAGTACGTCTAAAAATGCCTGATAGTTCTCAAACTTGAAATGATACTTGCCGGTCATTCCGTTGCCGATGGCCACTTTGTCAATCAATATTTGTCCCAGCCGGTAATAGTTTTTCAGGAGCAGTGCGACGGATTTCAGCCGTCCGTATTTCAGCCTGTTCCGTGCGTAACTCCAAGTATTGCCCGTTGCTTTCGGTGCGAAAGGTATGAAGTAGAGGACGACCAATGCCAGGAAGCCGTAGGCCGCAGTTATCCCCAGACAGCGGATCATGTAGATAAAGAACATGTATCCGAATATGCCTCCTCTTGTCTTACCTTTCCATGTTTCGGACATCAGTCTTCTTTTTGCATATGTGAAATTACCAGATTATAGAAATCCTGGAAGGTTTTGATACCGGCAAAATCTTTGGCTGTAACGGTGAAACCGAAATTCTTGTCAATCAGTACTACCATATCCACCAGGTCAAGGCTATCCAATTCCAAGGTTTGCATCAAAGGTGCGTCCGGTTGGATCTGTTCTACATCAATCTCAAATTCTTCGGCCAGGGTGGTTCTGATCTTTTCGATGATTTCTTCGTTGGTCATAAATTTATATATTGGTTTGAATTAATTGTTTTCTTTAAATTTACGGATAATCAGTGAGGAATTGGTTCCTCCGAATCCGAATGAGTTGGACAAGAAGGTGTCAAATTCCGTTTCTATCCTCCGGGAGGGGATGTTCAGCAGAGCAGAGGCTTCATCGGGTTCTTCAAAATTGAGATTAGGAGCGATAAATCCGTTATTCATCATCAAGATGGAATAAATGACTTCACTGGCGCCTGCCATCCACATCTCATGTCCGGTTTGTGACTTGGTGGATGTGACATAGGGCCGATGGTTTCCGAACACTTCCGCTATGGCTTTTGCCTCATTCAAATCTCCCACGGGGGTGGAAGTGGCGTGTGCATTGATATATTGGATTTCTTCCAAGGGAATGCCCGCATCGTTGATTGCCATCTGTAAAGAGCGTCTGGGACCGTCCACATTCGGTACGGAAATATGATCTCCGTTTGATGAGAAACCGTATCCTATGACTTCTGCCAGAATAGTAGCTCCGCGCCTTACGGCTGATTCATAACTTTCGAGTACCAGGCTGGCGCCTCCTCCGCTGGGTACCAAACCGTCCCGTCCCTTGTCAAAGGGGCGCGATGCCTTTTCCGGTTCGTCCTCACGGGTGGAGAACGCGCCCAATCCGTCGAAACTACCCACGGAGTAAGGATTTACCTCTTGTGCTCCTCCGCACAGAATGCAGTCCTGAAGTCCTGATTTGATGAGCATATACGCCATGCCGATGGCGTGTGAACCGCTGGCACAAGCTCCCGATATGGTAAAATTAATTCCCTTCAAATGGAAAATAACCGAAAGGTTCATGGTAATCGTAGAGTTCATGGACTGGAAGATAGAACCGGAGCCTACCATAGCCGTATTCTTCTTGGCACGAATGACATCAATGGCCTCGATTACCGGAGCGGCGCTACTGTCATTTCCATACAATATGCCTACTTCATGATCCAATAAAAACTCCTCGTCTATTTGTGCCTGACGGAATGCCTCCAAGGTAGCCATATAGGCATATTCTCCCTGTTCGGCGAGGCTATGCCGCTTTTTGCGGTCCAATAACTTCTTTAAATCAGGACGTTCGACAAGTCCTGTCAATGCGGAAAAATACCCCATCTCTTTACGTGCCGGATCGATGCCGATGCCTGAACGCCCTTGGAACAAAGAGTCTTTCACCTCATCTTGGTTCTTGCCTATGCACGAATAAATACCCATGCCTGTAATCACTACTCTTCTCATCTTCTGCTTATGTATAGATTCCTCCATTGATGGAAATTACCTCTCCGGTGATATAGGAGGCTTGTTCCGATGCCAGGAAGCCTACCAGTGCGGCTACTTCTCCGGGTTCGCCGAACCGTCCTGCCGGTATCTGTTTTTTCCATTCATTTTCATCAATGCCGTTGGTCATATCCGTGCGGATAAATCCCGGTGCTACGGCGTTCACCGTCACGTGTTTTCTGGCCACTTCCTGTGCCAGTGCTTTGGTGGCGGCTATCATTCCGCCTTTGGCTGCCGAATAGTTGGTTTGTCCCGGCATTCCTTTGATACCCGACAGGGAAACGATGTTGATGATACGTCCGAATCGCTTTACCAGCATATTTTTCAGCAAGGGTTGGGTGACGTTAAAGAAACCGTTCAGGCTGATATCCAACACCCGGCTCCATTCATCCTGTTCCATCCACAGCATCAGGTTGTCACGGCGTATACCGGCATTGTTCACCAGTACCTCAATGTAGGTATCGGGATGCTTCTCCATCCAGCCGTTCAGTGCGGCGTGTGTGGCTACTGCGTCTGTCACGTCAAATTTCATCAGTTCGCCGTCCGAGCCTTGTTCCCGTATCTGTTGCAGGGTGGCTTCGGCTTCCGTATCGTTGCTTTGGTAGTTTATCAGTATATGATATCCCATTTCGGCCAGTTTCAGACATACAGCCTGTCCGATGCCCCGGCTTCCTCCTGTTACTAGTGCGTATTTCATTTTTCTTGCAACCTCCCTTTTTTAAGATATACCATCATTCTTTCTATCTCTTTATATTTAGGCGTATCTTCCCGGAACACAGGAAAAAATGCTCGTATCTCTTTATATACTTGTTGTGACCGGGGGCTTAGCCGACCGGCTATTTCCAAACAGTCTACAGCTTGTACAATACCCATCATCAGGATAGCCATCACCTGATAAGCATTTTCTATGACTGTTTTTGCCAGTAGTGCGGAATTGGTTCCCATGCTTACAATATCCTGATTGTCATTGTTGTTGGGGATGCTATGCACATACATCGGATTGGACAAAGTCTGGCACTCCGCTGTGGTAGAAGTCGCGGTAAATTGTGACGCCTGCAAACCATAGTTCAATCCCAGCACTCCCATATTGACAAAGGGGGGCAGAATGCCGTTGATGCGGTCGTGAAACAAGTAATTGATCTGCCGTTCGGCAAGCATGGCCAGTTTGGTGACCGCTATTTTCAGTTTATCCATTTCAAAAGAAACGTAATCTCCGTGAAAGTTACCGCCATGATACACGTTTTGCGTGTCGGGGTCCACTATCGGGTTGTCACAGGCTGAATTTATTTCGTTTATCAATACTTTTTCGGCATTGAGCAATTCATCATAAACCGGTCCTAGAATCTGTGGGATGCAGCGCAACGAATAATAGGGTTGAACCTTATGGGTGAAGATTTTCTCTTCGTGTTTTCCGTTGTAAAGTTCATTCTCTCTTTTGCGTACACATTGGCTGCCTTCCACCCATTGGCGCATCATGCGGGCTATCTCTTGCTGTCCTTCATGCCGTTTGGCTTCGTTCAGCGGTTCGGACATGAAATCATCGTACGAGGCGGCAATTTCATTCATCATGACCGATGCGCCTACTGCCCAATGCATCAGTTGGCGGGCATAAATCAGGTTGACAATGCCTATACCTGTCATTACCGAAGTGCCGTTGGTCACTGAAAGCCCTTCGCGGATATGCATTTTGAAGGGTTGCAATCCGTTTTCCGCCAAAACGGATGCCGTATCTCTTTTCTTGCCTTGGTAAAAGACCTCTCCTTCTCCAATCAGGGTGAGGGCGATATGGGCAAGCTGTACCAAATCGCCACTGGCCCCTACACTGCCGTGTTCGGGTACGTATGGAGTAATCCCCCGGTTGATAAACTCGGTAATGAGCAATGCCAGTTCTTTATGTACGCCGGATTTTCCTTGCAGAAAAGTATAGAGACGCGCTATCATGGCAGCTTTGACATAGAGTTCCGGAAGGGGTTGCCCTGCTCCGGTGGCATGGCTGCGGATGATATTATACTGTAATTGTGACAAGGATTCATCTTCAATACGGTATTGGGCCATCGGTCCAAAGCCGGTATTGATGCCATAGATGATCTTGTCGTTGGAGAATGTTTTCAGAAAATGGAAACTCTCTTCCAATTTTTGCATACATTGGTCGGAGAGTGTCAGTGGCTCTTCTTCAAACAAAATCTTATACAGGGACGCTAAAGTTATCTTATTCTCAGCTAGCATTGGATTGGTGTGATAAGCAGTTTTGTATAATTTCCGCAAAAATAGTTATTTAAAAATAAGTATTACCATCCGAAGGGAGATTTTTCAGTTTTGATGGTTATCTAAAAGGTTCACCACAGATTATACAAACAAACGCAGATGTTTCTTAAATCATTGATTGTCAGGTGGATAATCTGTGTGAATCTGTATGGTCTGTGGTGAAAAAAATAGTGTCGCTCTATGTATTCTATTTATTCAGTTTCCATGTGAAACCGTCTTTGGTATCTTTCACTTCAAAGCCAAGAGCAGCCAGCTCATCACGGATTTTATCGCTTGTAGCCCAGTCTTTATTGGCTTTGGCTTTCATACGTTGTTCCAGCAGCATATCTACTACTTTGCCGTATGCCTCTTCACGTGCCTCGTTATTGGCGGCTTCTTCTTTCAGGCCCAGGATTTCGTACATAAAGAGATGGAACACACTTTTCAGTTCTTCCAGATCTTCTGCGGAAATAGTGGCTTTCTTGTCCAGAACCGTATTAATCATACGGGCGCCGTCAAACAGATGGGCAATGACAATCGGTGAGTTCAAGTCATCATTCATGGCTGTATAACACTTTTCACGCAAGTCTTTTACCCCCTCTATGCCGGTGGTTTGTGTTGCCGGAGTGATGCGTTCAAGACCTTTCACAGCTTCTGTCAGCCGTTCCAATCCTTTTTCGGCTGCTTGTAATGCTTCGTTACTGAAGTCCACTGTACTGCGGTAATGTGCCTGAAGGATGAAGAAACGGATGGTCATGGGGCTGTAGGCTTGGGTCAGTAACTTGTGGGTACCGTGGAAGAACTCATCCAAGTTAATGAAGTTGCCGTATGATTTTCCCATCTTCTGTCCATTAATGGTAATCATGTTGTTGTGCATCCAATAGTGAACCATGTCATCGCCTTGTGAAGCCACGCTTTGTGCGATCTCACATTCGTGGTGTGGGAAAATTAAGTCCATTCCCCCTCCGTGAATATCGAAATGCTCGCCCAGGTATTTCTTACCCATTGCGGTACATTCACAATGCCAACCGGGGAATCCGTTACTCCACGGGCTGGGCCAGCGCATGATATGTTCGGGTTGTGCACATTTCCACAGGGCGAAATCGGCAGGATTGCGCTTCTCGCTTTGACCGTCCAGCTCGCGGGTGGTGTTCAGCACATCGTCCAGGTTGCGGCCGGACAGTTTGCCGTAATGATGGTCTTTGTTGTATTTTGCTACATCGAAATAAACGGAACCTTCACTTTCATAAGCATAGCCGTTTTTCAGAATTTCTTCTACCAGTTCTATCTGTTCAATGATATGGCCTGATGCATGTGGCTCGATACTGGGTGGAAGTACATTCAAGGCTTCCATTGCCTTGTGGTAGCGATTGAGGTAATATTGCACTACTTCCATGGGTTCTAGTTGCTCCAGACGGGCCTTTTTGGCGATTTTATCTTCGCCTTCGTCTGCATCGTGTTCCAGATGACCGACATCGGTAATGTTACGGACATAACGTACCTTGTATCCCAGATGGGTAAGATAACGGAGCAGGATATCGAACGTGATGGCGGGGCGTGCGTGTCCTAAATGGGCATCGCCATATACGGTAGGACCGCATACATACATACCTACATGAGGGGCATGCAAGGGAACGAAAAGTTCCTTTTGACGGCTTAATGTATTGTAAATGGTTAGTTTATTTTCCATAATTCATTCTATTAGAATTGCAAAGTTATAAATTAAAGTGTGTATTTGGCTAATAATTAACAAAAAATCTGATGCTGATGTCCTCTGCTTGTCTACAAATGGTGTTTGTTGGTTTAAAGGATAGAGATTTATGGTAATAAATAAAAGTAGGTTGTCTTTGAATGTAAAAGAACAGAATGATGATTTTTTGTATGGAGATTAGGGAACCTAACTCTTTTTCCTTTTCATGAAATAGGTTTCTCTTGTTTCTGTTTATGATCTTTAATCTCTGCTATTGATTTGTAAAACAGGACCACTGCCTCATAAACCTTGGTGTTGTTTTACGGGGCAGTGGTGGTGTTTCTATATGAAGTTTGCGTGCGGAGCGGGAATGTTTATTTGGACTTCTTTCCCCAATACGTCTTGTTGTTGGCATAGCCGGCATAGACGATGGTATGGGTGCGCGGACTGGCTTCCCAGTCGGTTTCGCGTTGCAGATAAAGTTCCACTCCGTTGACAGTCAGAATCTGTTGGGCGGCATCATAGCTCCACGTACTGCCTTTCCAGATACCTTCGGTGATAGTGTGGTCGGCGGCGAGAGTCATTGTTGCTGAAGTTCTCTGCTCTCCATATTTGTATGTAAGGTCGATGTGTTCCCAATTGCCGGGCAATTCTTCTTCGGTGATGGCTACCTTGGGAACGGCTCCGTAGCGTTCAGGCATTACGAGAGGCCAACCGTCTTTCGTCCAGCGGATGCTGCGTACGTGCCCCATCATGATGGCGTTGCTGGCGTTGATGCCCGGAACATCCTTAGGCAGACGGCCTTGTGAGGCGTAGAACCAGTTGTCTTTGCCATCGTCGAAGATAGCGCAGTGGGCGATGCCTACCCAGCCGTAGCCTTTGCTGAACTTATAGGGATGAGTCACTATGGGCAGTGCATCGGCACCGGCGGTCACGTCTTTGCCGTCAATGCCCACGTAGGGACCGGTGATGCTTTTCGAGCGGACCACACGGGTGTTATAGGGCACGTCGAGAGCGTCGTAGGCCAGGAAGAGGTAGTAGTAGCCATCGCGGTAAATGACTTCGGGACCTTCACTGGCTTGCCAGCGGTTACCTGTCTGGCGGGTGGCGATCAACTGACCATACTCGGCAGGTGCTTGGCCTGTAGCCCAAGGTTGGCCCAAACTTTCGGCAGGCTTGCCTGTTTCGCTATTGAGCTTGAGAGCGGCTATGCCGCTATGCCATGAACCGTAGACCAACCAGTGCTCGCCTTCGGGCGTGATGACATAAGAGGGGTCGATGGCATTCCATTTATAATAGCAATTGGCCCAATCATCCGGCTTCACGTTGAAGTTAAGTCCTTTGTCGGAAGCATTGGTGATGACGTAGCCTTTGTCTACCCATCCGTCGTTGTTGGAGGGATCGTTGTTTTCCATCAGGCCGATAAAGGCGCGCTCCGACCAGGTGTTGGCACCGTTGAGTGTGCCGGGGCAGACAATGGAATAGTACATGCGATAGAGGCCGTTCTTTACCTTGCGTACTACGGGAGCCCAATAGCCGAAGTCATTAACATTAGGATTGATTTCGGCAAGTCCCATTTCTTTTCGTATTTCATTGAGCTTGGGCACTACCCATTCGGGCAGGTTCTTCATTGTACCGCCGAGGTATTCCCAGTTGACAAGGTCCTTGGAGCGACGACCGTGGAAGTGGCCGCCTGCGGTGTGGACGTTGCCGTATGAAGCATCCGTCTGATACATGTAATAATAACCATCTTCGGCCAATACAACCGAGGGGTCGTGTACGTTGGCAAGATTCCATTGAGAGCGTTTGCTCCAGTCACTTATCGAGGTATAGTCATCGGAGTAGGTGGGGGCCACGTAATTCTTGAGTTCATCGTCTAAGCTTAAGCTTTCTGTGGTGGCCGTGACCACCTCTGAATAGACATAACGGCTGTCACAGTAGACGTATGCACGGATATAGTAGGAGGTACCGGAGGTCAAGGTTGAGAGGGAAGCACTGAAATTCTCATCGGCATCCACCACGTGGTCTTTGATAGTCGGTACGGAAGCTGCTGCACTGTAACAGAAGCCTTTCTTGACTATTTGGTTCAGATCACCTGTAACCGATGCGGTGACGGTCAACGAGGTGGGTGTGGTTGTAGTTACTTTCGGAGTACTTACAGTTGCATAATAGCGGTCTATATCTTCGCTGTTGTCAGAACAAGCGGCTAAAACAAGGAATATTGGTAAGAACATCCACAATGGTAATAGTTTTTTCATCTGTTGATAGTTTAAAGACCATGCCGCTTCTTCCTGAGGAAAACGGCATGGCTTGTGTGATTACTGATTCGGATTAGAAGACGAGATGGCCGCCTTCAATCGTTAAAGCGAAGTTCAAGTCGTTCATATCCAATTTGTTGATCCCTAAATAGTATTGGGCATAGGAAGTACCTGAAGTGCCTTTCATTACTGCTTGAATGTCGGCTGTACCATTGCCGCAATTGGTCACGTAGACGGTGACTTTGGCTCCGTTCATATCGGCAAGCCAAGCAGCCCAGTCGCCTTGTGTACCGTTGTGAACGAGGCTGGCATTTCCATCGTATCCTGCACCCCATCCATAGTTGTCGGCGCGTACCACTGCATATTCGGCAAGATCGGCTTTGCGGAGAACGATAGCGAAGTTGCTCCAGTTATTAGCTTGGCTGGTGTAATTGGTGAAGCTGATGGATCTGGTTTCACCTGCCGGCACGTTGAAATTGTCAGAAAAGACAGTCCACCAACCCGTTGAATTGTCTTCGGCTCCTATGATACCGGCTGAGTTGCTCACAGCGGCAACCACAGATTCGGCAACTTTGACTTCTACGGTAGCGGTAACTTCGTCGGCAGTAATGGTTACGGTCTGCGTACCGGCTTTGGCAGGAATGGCAGAGAAATGGAGTTTGGCGTTGTCTACTACTCTTGTGCTTCCGTCGGCATAAGTAGCCGTTACTTCCAATCCTTCGGGAAGGAATGCCAGCGTACGGTCGGTCATCGTTTCCGTTGCTGCCGAAGTATAATAGTAATACTGCGTGTGCGCAGGTTGAGCCGTCACTTGGATGGATACAATCTTTTCCACTACTTCAAACGTAGCATTGGCCACCACCGGCTGGTTGCAATTCTCGCCCTTGAAGGTCTTGTTGTAGATGACTACCAGTGTCTTCGTGCCCAGTTCGTTCATATTGGGGATGGCAGTGAACTGGAGTTCTTCTGCGGTTACGGTCTTAGTCACCCCTTCTTCGAAGCTGACGATGGCAGTAATCCCGGCCACGGCTTCTTCGAGTGAGGTGCCGGCATTGACCTGATCGGGTACATTTTGCAGTACCATCGAGAGCGGATTCTTGTCTTCGGCAGAGGTAAGGCCGCCGATAGGAACGATGTTCGATTGCAAGAAGTTGATGTAAGAGCCTTCGGGTACCAGGAAGCAGCGGATGTTGGTATTGCTCGCGTCTGCATTCAGATTGGGTAACTTGTACGGCTGTTTGTAGGTTTTGGTTGCCGAGGCGTTCTGGATTTTGATAGAGAAGGCATTTTCATTGGTGCGGTCTACGGTGAGTGTTACTTTGCCGCCCAATTTCTGTACAGTTTCGTCCAGATTGTCAACGGGTGACAGCATCAGTGTGCTGGAGGTGTATTTGAAGAAGAGATGGGAACCCCATTGGGAGTTATAGGCCAAAGTATCGTTTGTGGTATCAAAACGATAAGCGCCATATTCCGTGTATCCTTCACCTCCGCGGTCTGCGTCATTGGTTATGACTAGGGCGAAGTTTTTATAATAGGTATTGTCGGCAGGGTTGATGTTGAGGTTGAACACTCCATGCCACTTCTGACCATCGGGCACGACGTAATACTTGGAGAAAGCTGTCCAGAAACCGGAGGTGTAGTCCGCATTACCGAAGGAGTAGACATCTTCCTGCATGCCCTCCAGCACTTCTTCTTCCGGATCTTTCTTTGAATTTGCTATGGAGTCCACTTTCTCGGAAATCCAGTCAGGGGCGTTAACATCATACAGCTCGCCACCCTCGCAGCTTAGCAATGCCATCAACCCGAAGGCGATGGAACAGCAAGCGTATACTAATTTATTGAGTATTCTCATTGTCTTACATTTTAATAGGTTTGTTTATTTGCTTAAGTCAACCACCGGATGAACAGTCCATCCGTTCTCACTGAAATAAGTAGAGTTGTCCGTGCTAAAGTTGGCAGAGTTACCACTTAGGTTAGGGTTCTTGTTCAACAACTGTTGTACGATGGGCAGAAATTCGTGCCCGGGTAAGTAGGTGTCAAAAGAACTTTTTAGTTCGGAGTCGGTTGCGATATCGTTGTAGTCTACAGGATCTTTGGTTCCGGTTACAGAACGGCGTACGACACTGTGCTCCTTAAGTTGTTGCAAACGATCATTCTTATAGAAGAATCCCCAGCGGATAAGATCGAATCCGCGTCCGAACTCACAACCAAATTCTTTCGGACGCTCCACATTGGCAATCTGCTCGAAGAGTTTGTCGGCTGTAGGGAAGTCAGCCAGTTCCAGATCGGGCAAGTCAGCGCGGTTGCGTACTTCGTTAATCCAGTCGATGGCCTGTTGTGTGGGGCCGTTGACTTCGTTTTCACATTCGGCAGCACGGAGCAGCACGTCGGAGTAGCGCATCAGACGCAAGTTGATTCCATCGTGTAAACCTGTAATAACGGTGCTATAGAGTCCGGTACGGAGGTTTGTGAACTTGGCGATGGGTAGACCACCGTATGTGTTGTTGGTTACGATGTTGTCGGTGGCTGTAAGTTTGCTCGTATAAGCTACATTGCCATATTCAAAGTCTTCCCAATCGGATTCGTAAGTACCGATGGTCCAGTACAGACGCGGGTCGAGTTTGCCGTCAGTAGTACGTTCTGCTTTGAAGAGATGGTAGAGCCAGGGGGAAGCCGAAATGTCGGCCCAACCGCCATAATTGCCGGGAGCGAAGTTACTCTCGATGGCCGAACCTTGGGTGGCATTCGGGCTGGTGTTCACCGGAGTCCACTCGTCGTCGGTTCCTTGTGATTCTAAGTCAAGGAATTGCACTTCGAAAAGGCTTTCCTTGTTGTTCTCATAGGCAGGACCTTCACGAAAGTTGTCGCCATAGTTATCCATCAGTTCATAAGTACCATATTTTTTGCCGATAATGTCTTTCAGTACAGTAAGGGCGTCTTTGAATTTATGGCGTACCATGAGCGCACGGGCATAGTAACCGGCTGCGGCACCACAGGTGGCACGTCCTTTTTCCCATTCGCCACCTTGATCTCGTGAGGGTAACAATTCCATGGCTTCTTTGAAATCACTTTCCACTTGGTCCAGCACGGCATCATAGGTGCTGTTGCCGGTATAAAGTCCATCCAATGAAGAGTAGGTGGCATAATCTGTGATGAGGGGCGGGTTCTGGTAATAACCAACCAGATTGTAGTATGACAGACCGCGCAGGAAGAGCACTTGTCCTTTGATGCGTTTCATTTTTTCGGAAAGCTGGCTGTTGTCTTCATCGCAACGGGAAATGGCAAAATTACATACATTAACGGTGTAGTACCATTCGCGCCAGGGCCACCACGTGATGTCCGAGGTTACTTCCGCATTCAGGTCATCGAAAGGCAGATACCATACTTGTGATGAATTCCAGGCTTCATCGCCACGACACACATCAATGGTGTAGCCTACACGGGCGTAAGAACCTTCCATACGGATATGGTTATAGGCGGCAATAACGCTCTCTTCCAAATCATCGGCATTGAAACCGAATGTGTTTGAGGTTTGCTGGTTGGGATTTAACAGCTCCAAATTATCATTGCAAGAAGTCAATGTGCCTAATCCCAAAAAGAGAACCAATGCATATTTATTGAGTTTCATATTGTTATGTTTTTAGTGATTAGAAAGTGAAATGAACGCCACACATGAAGGTACGTGCGGTAGGATAAGAACAGAAGTTATATCCCGGTGTGAAGGTACCTCCTGCATAGTCCACATTGTAACCTTTGTAGCCGGTAAAGGTGTGCAGGTTCTGTGCCGACACGTAGAAACGTACATCCGATACGTATTTGCCAAACCATTCGTTGGGGAAGTTGTAGCCCAGTTCTATATTGGCAATTTTCCAATAAGCTGCGTTCTGAATTTTGCGGTCGCTGAAGAGATCGTTCCAGGCCAGGCTGGCACTGTTGGTGACATAGGTACGTGGTACGCTGGAAAGATAGGTGCTGCCGTCTTCGCTGAAGCGATTGGCGTCGAGCATGGCTACGTCTTTGTTGCCCCAGCCATAGCAAGAGTTCAGAGAGTTGTGGATGTCGTCGCTAACATGATAGTTGAGTGCACCGAACGTAGCGATGCTCAGGTCGAAACGTTTGTATTCGAAGCGGGCGTTCAAACCGAAATTGATCTTAGGCATACCGCTGCCCAATACTACCTGGTCATTGGCATCTACCTTTCCGTCAGGCTTTCCGTCGGGACCGCTTACGTCCTTATAGAGGCAGTCACCTATTTGGGCGCCTTCTTGTGTGGCATGGTTGTCCAAGTCAGCTTGTGTGCGGGCGATGCCATCATAAACCCATCCGTAGAATTTGCCGATCTCTTCACCTACGTTGGTGATGTAGGCGCCGGAGATGTATGAATCGGTACCGAAGCCCAATGAGGTTACGCGGTTACGGACAGTACTTAAGTTAGCCGACACTTCATACTTGAAGTCGTGGTCTCGGTTGCGGTAAGTAGCTGCAAATTCGAAACCTGAATTGTTCATCGAAGCGGCGTTCATTGTTACGGTGGTATTGGATACACCGGCTTGTTCGGGAACGGGAACAGCATAAAGCAGGTCTTCACTGGTGTTCTTGTACCATTCGGCAGTGAATTCCAGACGGTTGTTGAACAAGGCGAGGTCGATACCCACGTTGTAGCTTTTCTTCTTTTCCCAAGAAAGGTTGTTGTCTACGAAAGTGGAAATAGCAGAACCGGTGATGGGCGTGTTGCCAAAGCTATAAGTCATGTTATTACGTGCCATTACAGCCTGATACATGTATTCACCAATGTTTTCGTTACCGAGCTCGCCATAGCTGGCACGTACCTTGAACATGTTGACAATGTTTCTGTTGAAGGGGAAGAAAGACTCCTTGTCGAAACGCCATCCCACAGAAACAGAAGGGAAGGTGCCCCAACGGATATTTTGGGACAAGCGGGAACTGCCGTCGCGGCGCACGGTTGCCGAGAACAGATAACGCTCGTCGTAGTTGTAGTTGATACGCCCGATGTAGGATAGGAGGGTGTGTTTGTATTCGAAGCTTTCAGCGTAAGTGTTGGCGGCATTCTGGAGTTGCAGGAAGTAAGGCTCGGTGAAGTTGACGCCCCAGCCTGTCAGCAAGTCGGTGTTTTCTTCTTCGTAAGTCTGGCCGGCTACCAGGTTAAAATGGTGTTTGCCGACGGTGGCATCATAAGTCAGCACGTTTTCAATCAAAGCATCGGCATAAGAGCGGGTAGCTTTGGTGAGACGTTCGTTGCTTTTGGCCAGATAGACACGGTTGCTCTGTACCCATGCAGGAATCCAGGTGAAGTCCTTGCAATGGGTTTTGCTGTAAGAGAGATTGACTTTATAGTTGAGCTTGTGGTTTTTGCTGTCAATACCGATCATTTTCAGGAGATCCACATCGGCAGAGGCTGTTCCTACAAAGCGGTCTACACGGGTATTGCGCTTTAACAGGTTATTGACTAGCAAGGGGTTGGAAGCTGAAATGTCACCATGTACGGTGTCGTAGTAAACACCATAACCATAAGAGTCATAGTTGAAGTTATTGGCGATCCCTACCAGATTGTCAAGTACCCAAGTAGAGTTGTCGTAGGCTTTGATGGTGGGTTGCATCAGCAAAGTACCACGCAGTATGTTGGTTACGTCTCCATACAGACCTTGAACGTATTCGGAAGCGTTTGACAAACCCATGTTGTCTTGATCGGAGTGAGAGTAAACCAGGCTGGTATGGAACTTGATGAATTTGGTGTCCATCGTGTTGTTGACACGCGCCGTGTAACGTTCGTAGTTGGGACCGGCGCCTTCCAGTGTACCTTTCTGGTTGTAGTAATCTAATGAAACGTTATAAGTATTGTGGGCACCGCCACCGGAGAGGTTCACATTGTGATTTTGACGGATACCTGTTTTGAACACTTCTTTAAACCAGTTGGTATTGGTGTTATCCTGGAAATGATATTTTCCGGTGGTACTGTCCAGCTTGTAACCGCCGGGCAGCGGAGTGTTGGAGTTGGCGCATGCCTGACCGATGTACTGGCTGTATTGGTCGGCATCCATTACGTCATAGACACTACTGGGAATGTAGTCCATACCTACGTACCCATTGTAGTCTACTTTCAGCGGTTGGTCTTTCTGACCGCGTTTGGTAGTGATGATGACCACACCGTTGGCTGCACGCGAACCGTAAATGGCAGCAGCCGATGCATCCTTCAGAATTTGGATGGTTTCAATATCGTTTGAAGAGAAATCGCGGATGGAAGTACCCATGGGGACACCATCGATAACATAAAGAGGAGAAGTGTCACCAAAAGATCCGACGCCACGGATACGGACGGTAGGGTCGGCACCGGGCTGCCCGTCGGAAGTGACTTGTACGCCTGATACTTTACCTTCGAGCATGGTGGAGATATTGGAATGGGATGTCTGTTTCAAGGCTTCCGTGTCTACTACAGCTACAGAACCGGTCAAATCGGATTTCTTTTGTGTGCCATAACCTATGACAACAACTTGTTCCAGCATCTGGTTGTCGGGTTGCAATTGGATAGCTTCAATGATAGCGCGGTTACGAACAGCTACTTCGCGTTCCTTGTAGCCTACATAGCTTATCGAAAGGATAGCGTTTCCGGCAACCTCCAGTTGGAAGTTTCCGTCCACATCGGTAATGGTTCCACCTTGTCCTCCTTTAATTCTGACAGTAGCTCCTGTCAAGGGCTCACCTTGTTCATCGATAACTTGACCGCGAACCTTGATAGCCGGAGATTGTGCCACGGTAGCTATAGCAGGTGTGGGATACACCATCATGCCACCCATAGCACACAGACTAAGCATTACGGAAAATAATAAATGTTTCCTCATTTTTTTAAGTATTAAATTAGTAGATTAAATTGTTGCTGATGTATTGAATTGAGATGTTGGATTATTGTACAATCCAATGTTGAATACTCTAGGTAGACAAACCACAGAGTTTATAAATATGCTGGAGCTATTCTTCATAATATTTAAGATTAGGATTAGACTTTAAAAGCAGGGTTCTCTTCCGAAAGATTGAGCACCGATTGCATGACAAAAGTATAATTTACACCGTAAACAGGGGTGGACAAACGGTTTTATAGGGTGGACGAATGGATAATGGAAAAAAATGTATTTATTCCGCTTATAGTTTGCGTCTTTTGGAGGTGGTGAGATAGGCTTAGGAGAAGGCTTTTTTTATATAAAGTCATGTAGCCGGACAACCTGGTGAAGGACTGTCCGGCTACATGAGGGATAAAATACAAATAAAATTCTCTGAAAGGAATTATTTCACAAGTAAAAATCCTCCTTCCGCCTGCATCGTAATGCTGACTTCATCATTCTTTTTTAATGTTATCTCTTCAGCGTGAGGATTTAGTTTTTTATCGTCCTGATAAAGCATCACTTTATCTCCTTTAGTACACATGGGAAGGTTCAACTTTAATTTCAGCGGTTCTTTTTGTGCATTGATTCCGGCTATGTACCATTTATCGGCATGCCGACGTGCCAGTACTACGTATTTGCCCGGATAGCCGTCAATGAATCTTGTTTCGTCCCATGTGGTGGGAACTTGCTTCATGAAATCCAAACAAACTTGGGGGGCATCGGTCAGGTTATTAGGCGCCAACGCAAAATTCTGAATAGGATTTTGGAATAAAACGGCTGTTGCCAGTTGGAATACATCAGTGGTCTTGCGTATGCTTCCGCCGTCATTGTTGCGGTTGAGGCGTTTGTTGAGGAATGTGCCGCCAAACTCCATGCAACCGATGGTGTTGCGGATAAATGGATGCAGACAGGCATTAAATGCTTCTTCATCGCAAAAATGTTGTTGGAAAATCAGGTTTTCCGATGCGAGCACGGCTTCGCTTCCTACATAATTAGGATACATACGCTCCCATCCCCGAGGAAGGGTACAGCCGTGGAAAATGACCATCAGTCCATTATCATCCGCATCGCTCAGGATGGCTTCGTACAGACGCATGGTTTCCTGCTTGTCACCTCCGAAGAAGTCTACTTTGATTCCTTTTACTCCTATATTATGCAGCCATTTCATTTCCTTTTTACGGATAATGGGATTGTCCATGTAATTGGTAGGACCTTGTACTATATCATTCCAGTAGCCGCTGGAACTATACCATAAAAATACATCTACATTTTTACTGTGTGCATAGTCTATGAAGTCTTTCATACGTTCACGGCCGATGTTGGTATCCCACCAGTTGTCTATCAATACATATTCATATCCCATGGCGGCAGCAAGATTTACATATTTTTTCTGATCGTCGAAATTGATGCTGCCATCTTGCCAAAGTATCCAGCTCCAGGTTCCGCGTCCCATTTTGTATGTATGCTCCGTTGGGTAAAGAGGTTCCACGACATCCCATGGAATCGTTGTTTCTACAATGGGCTTCAGGTTTTCGCCTACAGTAATAGTACGCCAAGGAGTGGAACCGGGCAATGCAAGACCGGGAGATGCCGTACCGTTACCGTTGTTTTCTTCGGGCATGGGGAAAGCGAGGGTATAAAGTCCGTCGGCGGTGGCATCGCTCAGGTGTGAACCACAGTATTTGCTGTCTACTCCGGTTTCACTGATAAGTGCCCAGCCATTTTCTCCTACATGGAACAGACAAGGAAATGTGTAACCGTGCCCATATTGTGAACGTACATTCATAGGAGCGTCAGCCTTATATTCTTCCTCATAACTGGGCTTGGTACGTTTCCAACCTATCATGGCGTCACTTTGCGGGCACAGGAAAGTAGTGGTGAAGGAGGGGAAGTCAAAACCGGTAGTCTCTTTTTCTATCACGATGCTTCCCGTATCGCCATATTTGGGCATTTCGTAACGGAAAGCAATATCGTTGTTGCTTACGCGGAATATTATATTTATATTTTTCTTTTCTTTATTGGTAAAGGTGCATGTAAGTTCATTGGCTTGATAATGAATTTGTGATTGTTTGATACGGTCTTGCGTATAGGTCTTATCTATTTTATTCTCTTTTTGTCCGGTGAAAGTCATATCCCGGCTGAAGTCCCCCACATTGGCAACAAAACCTAAAGGTGAATCTTCCAGGATGGTCTTGTCCTTATAGGTAACGGAATAAACGGGGATACCCTGTTTTACGGATACATTTACTTTCAAAAAGGAATCGGGTCCTGTAACTGTAGCTTGTTGGGCAAAAGCTGACATTGTAGTGATGGCAAGCAGCCAAGTCATAAATTGTTTTTTCATGGGTATTAAATATGCTATTATAATGTAGAGCAAAGATAATTTATTTAGCGAGACGAGAGCGTAGAAAAACGGAGCATTTATGGTATACAATCCGTTCATTTTACGCTCTGGAATAAGTCAGTCGGTTCCATTCTCCATCATCGAACTGGGTGTTGTTCCGAAATGTTTTGTAAAGCAGCGTGTGAAGTATTTGGGATCATTGAATCCTACTTCGTATGCTATCTCAGATATATTCATATTGTGCGTCAGCCGGTTACGGATAATAAGTTCCCGCGCAAGATTCAGCCGGTAGTTACGCATGAATTGTCCGGCAGACTGTCCCGTCAGATTTTGCATTTTTTTGTTCATCAAACTTTTGCTTACCCCCATTGCTTCGATGAAATCGCTTATTTCGTAATAGGAGTTCTTATAGTTTTCTTTCACAATCTGCATCGCTTTGTCCAGGAATTTCTTGTCACTGGATTCTTTTTCGATATTCAGTGCATCCACGTCCATACTGTATGAGAACTTTTGTTGGAAACGTTTGCGGTTTTCCAGTATATTGGATATCCGGGCCAGCAGCAAAGTATCATCAAATGGTTTCAGCAGGTATTCGTCTACACCTATACGGAAGCTTTCGATACGCGATTCGTTGGATGTTTTGGCTGTGAGCATCAGGAAGGGGATATGTGAGATGGCGAAATTGGATTTTACCCGGCGGGACAGTTCCATACCATCCATGACAGGCATCATCAGGTCGCTAACAATAAAATCCACGTTCTGGGATTGGAGCACAGTCAATGCTTCTTCACCTTGGGATGCTTCGAGCACGTTATAATATTCGGCCAGAATGGAACGGATATAGTCGCGCATATCTTTGTTGTCTTCTACTACCAGAATCGTCAGTTTTCCATTGGTGGCAGGTTGCAAGGCCAGCGGAGATCCTACCGGTTCTTTAACTTGCTCTGTTGGTGCGGGCAGACTGTCTGCATCGGCATATTGCAAAGGAAGTAAAATACGGAAAGAACATCCTTTGCTCTGATTATTCTTGGCACAAATTGAACCTCCATGCAACTGGACAATTCGTTTGCATAGATAGAGGCCGATTCCGGTCCCGCTTTGTCCGTTGATAGAGGAATGCGTCTTGTTTTGTGATTGGTAGAAGCGGTTGAATACTTTGTCTATCTCTTCTTCGGGCAGTCCTGGCCCCGTATCCCGGATACAGATGAACAACTTTTCCTGCTCTTCCTGGCGGAAGGGGGTGGCATAGATGGTAATTTGTCCTCCTTTGGGGGTAAATTTCAAAGCATTTCCTATCAAATTGACAATCACTTTATGCATGGCATCCTCATCGTACATGATTTCACATGAAGGAAGGCGGAAACGACGTTCGATGGTTATTCCTCTTTCGGATGCATATGCGTCGAAGGGAACCAGCAGTTCATTGAGTAACTTGGTAAAGTTGCCCGGGTTGCGGACAATTTCCATTTTCCCTGATTCTACTTTGCGGAAGTCCATTAATTGGTTGACCAGTGAGAGCAGATATTTTGAGTTGCGCTCCACAAAATGTAATTGTTCAATGACTTGAGGATTGTAGCTTAGTTTCAATGCCCTTTCTATAGGTCCTACGATTAATGTCAACGGAGTACGGAATTCATGGGTGATATTGGTGAAGAAGGCGAGTTTGTCAACCGTCAATTCCTGTACTTTCTTTGACATTTGTATCAGTTGTCCTTTTTGTTTGGTTATTTTTTCGTTTTGCTGTTTCAATAGTTGGTTTTGACGATAGAGCTCGCTTGCCTGAGTGGAAAGCAGTTTTTTTTGTTCTTCCAGTTCACGGGTACGTTCCTCTACTTTGATGTGGAGTATTTCTTGTTGTTCTTTTAACGAACGAAGCCTCCATGATAATACCTTATATATAAGGAAAGATAGAAGAACCAATATGGACAGAATGAACCAGATGGTTTTATAGAAATAAGGTGATACGGCAATGTGGAGTTCTGCCATTTCTTCCAGCCATTGTTTGCCGTCGGGGGCATAACGCAGTTCGAAAGTATAGTTGCCGGGACGCAGGTTGGTATAGGCGGCTTGTCGCCTGTTGGCCGGCACTTTTATCCATTTGTCGTCAAATCCTTTTAAGCGGTAATAATAATTGGCGAATGTCGATGCATCATAATCCAGTGCGGCAAATTCAATATAGAGAGATTTGTCGCGTTCGTGTAACTGTAGGGTGCCGTTTGTGTACAATCGTTCTTCATTGGCCACACGAACATGGGTGAATGCCAGAGGAACAGCCTCCTTGGGATTTGTGTCTATGACCGGTTTGACTACAGACAGCCCTTTAGTACTTCCTACATACAAATCTCCATTGGCGGCACGGCATATTGCGTTCCAATAGAACTGGTTGGATAATAGTCCGTCTTTCCGGGTATAGTTGAAGAAGCTGTTGTTGTTAGGATTGAAGCGGGAGAGTCCGTTGGTGGTGGTAATCCAAAGATACCCTTCTTTATCTTCCGATATGCAGCGGACACTGTTGTTTATCAGTCCGTCTTCGGTGGTGAAGGAGCGGAAGGTATATTCTCCGTTTTCTGTTGGTGAGGATTTGTAGAAACCATATCCGTTGCTGCCTATCCATAGGGTTCCGTCTTTAGACTGGGTGATGTAGGTTACCCTTTCCTTCAACTTTGATTCCGGTTCGTCCAGCTTGATCCTCCAGAGTTGATAAATCAGTCTGGGGGCTTTCAAACTGCTTAGATCTATTCGGCAAAGTCCTTCTGTAAGTCCCAGCCACAGGTGGTTATCCTTATCTATATAGTATCCTGTACAGCCTTCAATTCCACCTAGGTTCATACCCTTGAATGGTTCGGTGAGCGTTTGTGTTTTCAAGTCGTAAACATAGATATTGGTACTGGTTCCCACCCAGATGGCATTATTCAAGTGGTCATAGCAGATACTTCCGGCCCATCCCCATGAGAAGTCTCCGTATTCGGGTATTTCTATGTGGTGGAATTGTTTGTTCTGCGGATTTTTCATGTCTATCCATCCTATGCCTCCTCCCCAGGTTCCTATCCAGAGTCTTCCATCGTTATCGCTGGTAAAACAACTGACGGTATTATGGCTTAGGTGGGCGGGTGCATCAGTGGTATAGTGTTCAAAAGTGTTGCTGCCGGGAGCCCGCCGGTTTAAACCTCCTTCTACGGTTCCTACCCATAAAACACCCGACGGGTCTTCATAAATGGCATTGACGGGATTTTGGGAAAGACTTCCGGGAATGGTGGGAATATGATAATAGTTTTGTACCAACAGCATCCGGCGGCTCATCTTGTTCAGCCCTCCCACTTCGGTTCCTACCCAGATAATGTCACCATCGGTCAGCAGACAGTTTACGAAGTCACAGTTCAATGTGTTTTGTACGATTTCTCCTTCTCCGGTATCTTTATTTATCCGCTCAAAATTGTCTGTCAACGCATTATAAAGGTTTATACCTTTTAGGGTGGCAACCAGCATGGTATGTTCTCCTGTTTCTGCTATGTCTGTGATAAAGTTTTGGGAAAGCGAGTTGTTGTCATTCGGATCGTACATATAATGCTTCATCAGTTCCGTATCCATATTGTATCGGAAAAGGCCTTGTGCGCTGCCAATCCAAATTTCATTTTCTTTCCGGCAGATTACTTGTATGGACACACCGGGTAATTGCAGGGCAGATGAAATGAATGTGGGTTCCTGTACTTCCATAGCCGATTCTTTGATGCGGTAGATACCGTCTTTGTAGTTTATCCAAAGATAGTCTTCCACCTCACAAATAGTCCGGATGGATTCTCCTGCCGGCACTTCGCATATTTTAATGATCTGTCTTATATTTCCTTGTTTGTCAAAGGTAATTTTGAATAAATTGTTTTCCGAACAAACCCAAATATTTCCCGCTTTGCTATGGAGAATGAGATGGGAGGGGCGGTTGCACAGTGAAATAAGTTTGTCTTTCGTATCAGCGACTTGTACAGTCTGCATGGTTTGTATATCCAATATGTCAATACCCATTTCACTGACAGCCCAAATACGCTTGAAGTTATCCTCACACAGTTTGTTTATGAAGTTGCTTCGTAGTTTGGTGTGGGTGCTTCCCATATTGAAGGCGGTAAATTCATAACCGTCATAACGGGCGATTCCTTCCCCACGGGTGGCAATCCATAAAAAGCCCTGACTGTCTTTCAATATATCGTCCACGAAGTTGTGAGGCAGTCCTTCATCCATCGTAATAGCGGTGACGTTATAGCGTTCAGACCATTTTCCGGCGGTCTCTTCAGCTTGCATAGACAGGCTCGACAGAAAGATGAACAGGGCAAATAGCAAAGAATGTCTTTTCATAGTGTGTAGTTCATTAATGACGTAAGAATATACCATTATGGAAACAAAGATATACCTTTTCGTTTTTCCTTAAAAACAAACAAATCATTTTTATCCCTCTGCTGTACAAATGTCCACCCTTTAAGCGATATTGTCCACCTGGCGAGCTTTTGGTTGCAGCTATATTTGCATTAATAATAATTAGTCAATGTGTCAATATGCCAATGTGCCAATTGGCTGCGCTATATGCCACATGGCCATTGATAAATTAGTACATTAGCAAATGGTCATATAATAAACAAAATACTATGAAACAGCAATTTTTTCCTCAAAGATTATTCATGGACATGAAGAGGTTAATAATAAATAGGTTGGTTGGTTTAGGCCTGTTGGTCGTAGGGGCATTGGTATCATGCAATGCACCTACGGCTTTCGTGCCTGTTCCTTCACCGAATCCTTGGATGGATGATTATACCGCCCTTTCGTCTATGGAAAATTATAAGCAGTGGGGAACGTATAATGTACACGATCCGGCTTGTAAAAAAATAGGGGATACCTATTATATGTATTCCACTGATGCTATCTTTGCCGAGAACCGGAAAGAGGCGGAAGAGAAGAATGTACCGTTAGGTTTTATTCAGGTACGCAAATCAAAAGATCTGGTACATTGGGATTTTGTGGGATGGGCCTTTCCCGAAATACCTGCTCCGGCTATAGAATGGGTCCATAGTCAGGCGGAGGGAAAAGGGGCGACTAACATTTGGGCTCCCTTCCTGATGCCTTATCAGGGTATTTATCGTTTGTATTATTGTGTATCGGCATTCGGCAGGAATACATCCTATATCGGTATGGCTGAGTCGGATTCTCCCGAAGGTCCCTGGATACAGAAAGGGTGTGTGGTCAAGACAGGGGAAGGGGATGCGATGAATGCCATAGACCCTTCTGTTATTGAGGACCCGGAAACCGGAAAGTGGTGGATGCATTATGGCTCTTATTTCGGCGGTCTGTACTGTGTGGAACTGAGTCCCGAAACAGGAATGACTATGCAGCCGGAGGATCATGGGCACTTGATAGCACGCCGGGCCAATTACCGGAAAGACAATCTGGAAGCGCCGGAAATCATGTATCAGCCGGAACTTGGCAAATATTATCTGTTTACATCCTACGATCCGCTGATGACTACCTATAATGTACGTGTCGCTTATTCCGATTCTCCCGAAGGGCCTTTTGTGGATTTCTATGGAGAGGATATAAAAGATACAACGAATAATGTTCCCATTTTGACAGCTCCTTACCGCTTCGAAAATCATCCGGGATGGGCGGGAACGGCTCATTGCGGTCTTATTGACGCCGGTGACGGCCGTTATTTTATGACTCATCAGGGACGGCTCTCTCCTCAGAACCAGTTGATGGATCTGCATGTACGTGAAGTGTTCTTTACTGTAAACGGATGGCCTGTGGTTTCTCCCGAACGCTATGCAGGTACTGCTCCGCGCTCTTTCACTAAAGAAGATTTGGCAGGTGAGTGGGAAATTATCCGTCTTCAGGAGCCGCCTCTGGAACGTAGCTTGGAGGCCGGTCAGATAATGTGGGGCGAGGGAGACTTGCGAAATGGGGAGCAGGCATTGTCTGCCCGTGTCGTTTTGGAAGCAGATGGCAGTGTTGGAGATGCAACTTGGGATTTTAATGTTAAAAAACAACTTCTTACTATAAAAACAGCCACAGAAGATATTAACAATTTGATTATCTTTGCCGGACACGATTGGGAAAATGAAACAGAAACCATTCTCTTTACCGGCCTGGATGCTCAAGGGCATTCGGTATGGGGAAAGAGAATTAACTAATAAAAATTAATAATATTACTATCATGAAATTACACCGAACTCTATTCACAGCATGGGTATTTGCTGCCGGAGTAGCGCTACATGCACAGAATGCGCACAACATGGTCGTGCAGACCAATAAACTTGGTGCGGAAATACAACCAACCATGTATGGTTTGTTTTTTGAGGACATTAATTATGGAGCCGACGGAGGATTGTATGCCGAACTGGTAAAGAACCGTTCATTCGAATTCCCGCAACGTTTTATGGGGTGGAATGTTTTCGGTAACGTGACCTTGATGGATGACGGGCCGTTTGAACGAAATCCGCATTATGTCCGTCTGGGTAATTCCGGGCACAGGGAAAAACATACAGGGATTGAAAACGAAGGTTTCTTCGGTATAGGTGTCAAGGAAGGAGCCGAGTACCGTTTTTCCGTATGGGCACGTGGTGAGAACCAGAAACTTCGCATTGAATTGATCAAGAATGATACGATGGAGGAACGTCAGGCTTTTGAGTCAAAAGAACTGACAGTGAACTCGAAGGATTGGAAACAATATGAGGTGATATTGAAATCGCCGAGAACGGAACCCAAGGCTCATCTCCGTATTTTCCTTGAAAGTGCGGGAACGGTGGATCTGGAACATGTTTCTCTTTTCCCTGTGGATACTTGGAAAGAACGTAAGAACGGGCTTCGCAAGGACTTGGTGCAGGCTTTATATGATATCAAACCCGGTGTTTTCCGTTTTCCCGGCGGCTGTATTGTGGAAGGTACGGATGAGGCTACCCGTTACGAATGGAAAAAAACAGTAGGTGCGGTAGAGAATCGTCCGTTGAATGAAAACCGCTGGCATTATACGTTCAAGCATCGTTTCTTCCCCGATTATTTCCAGACTTACGGACTGGGCTTCTTTGAGTATTTCCAGTTGTCGGAGGATATAGGCGCCGAACCGTTGCCTATTCTGAACTGCGGACTGGTATGCCAGTATCAGAATGACCCCGACCAGCAGGTCAGCTTGTCCAAACTTGATTCGTATATACAGGATGCATTGGATCTGATTGAATTTGCCAATGGTGATGTTACGACTACTTGGGGAAAAGTTCGTGCGGATATGGGACATCCTGCTCCCTTCAACTTGAAGTTCTTGGGTATTGGCAACGAACAATGGGGACCGGAATATCCGGAACGTCTGAAACAGTTTGTCGAGGTGCTTCGTAAGGCGCATCCCGAAATCAAGATTGTCGGCAGTTCGGGACCTCAGTCTGAAGGTAAAGACTTTGATTACTTATGGCCGGAAATGAAAAATCTGAAAGTGGATTTGGTGGATGAGCATTTCTATCGTCCCGAAAGCTGGTTCCTGGCACAAGGTAACCGTTATGACAATTACGACCGCAAAGGTCCGAAGGTCTTTGCCGGAGAATATGCTTGTCATGGAAAAGGCAAGAAATGGAACCATTTTAATGCTGCTTTAATGGAAGCTGCGTTCATGACCGGACTGGAACGTAATGCCGATGTGGTACACATGGCTACTTATGCGCCTTTGTTTGCTCATGTGGAAGGGTGGCAGTGGCGTCCGGATTTGATTTGGTTTGATAATCTGAATTCCGTCCGTACTTGCAGTTACTATGTACAACAGTTGTACAGTCATAATAAAGGCACGCATGTATTGCCGTTGACAATGGATAAAAAAGCTGTGAGCGGTCAGGAAGGACAGGATGGTCTGTTTGCCAGTGCCGTATGGGATAAGGATGAAAAGGCTTGTATCGTGAAAATTGCCAATACTTCGGATAAGGCACAACCGGTATCAGTGACTTTCAACGGATTGAAGAAGAGTGATAAACTTGTGGAAGGTAAATGCATCACGCTCCAGTCTGCCGATTTGGATAAAGATAACACGGTAGAGCATCCGAATGTCATCACTCCGAAAGAAAGTGATGTTACGATTGAGGGTAATGTACTGAATGTAGAGATGGCGCCCAAGACTTTCGTGCTTTATAAGTTTGTTAAGGCAAGTAATAAGTAAAAGATGAATCATTCCTTTAAATGCTAACACAGAGGATAGAGAAACATAAAGCAGCCGAAGGGCTGCTTTATAATCCCAACTGCATCCGGAACTTTTAAAGGAAATGTATACCTGTCTCCCTTGGTTGTACCAAGGGAGTTTTTTTGATTATACGTATATTGTCATCTTGGATTTTTCACGTTATTTTGCTGTAAATCAGTAATGTACCGTGAAAATACATTCTAAATCCCCCCGAAACGGTTTGCCATTCTCCGCTGCCAAATTTGGTTTGACGGATATCGGTTGTTCTGATTCCTGTGTCATAGCTACGGTTGTTCCCTTGCAGGGGAGCGTCATAAGGCGTATTTTTGTTCGGGTGCGTTCATTGCTTCACTAAGGTGAAGAGGCAGCTTCGTTTAGGTGAACAGCCGCTTTCACCCAAGTGGAATAACTGCTTCACCTGGGTGAAATATCAAATGGAGTGAGGTGAAGGTATGATGAGAATAGGTTCTTCTGATGCCTACGAGCTACCGGGAGGTAACGAGGGGCTGATTTTACATTCTGTCCGAGAGCATCCCCGAAGCAGATGTATTTCGCCACCGGCATACCGATTGAGGAGGTTTTGAAAGACTGTCGCACGGGAAGCTCTTGGTAATGAGTGAGTTGTTGTGATGGAATGCTTTTATGTTTTATGTAAATGAGTCAAAAGTGATTTTTGTTGTCGTTATGTTGTATGGGCGGGCTCATGGGCCTGCCCATACGGTGGAACATTTGATGGTTATTTCGGATTTTTGAAATATCCTCTTATTGGATGAGTCCTGTTTACATCTTTATTCTCTTATTGCGTACTTGCCTCAGAATGGTCTGCAACTCAAATACTTTCTCAGGATACTTTTCTGCTACATTCTCTTGTTCGCTCACCTTTTCCATTTCATATAACTGGGGAACGTTCAGGTTTCCGGTTTCTATTTTTTCTGCTTTCATGAAAGTGGTCGGGTCATCATTCGGTTCAATGTATTTCCAGTCTTTGGTACGGACGGACAACGTGTGGTTCATGGATTGTTCCACAATCCAGGGGCGGTCTGTCTTGTCGGTTCCTATCAGATTCCCTAAACGGTCATAACTGTCCGGAGCGCTGCCTTTAGGTAATCTGGCGTTGATCAAAGCTCCTAAGGAGGCTAGCCAGTCAATCTGTGACATTAATACGTCCGAGTCTCCTGTCTTTTTTATCTTCTGTGGCCAGCGGACAATGACCGGGACGGCTGTTCCACCCTCGAAAGCGCTGTATTTGTTTCCTCTCCACGGACCGGAAGGTGTATGTCCGTTCAACAGCTCTTCTGCCTTGTCCTTATATCCGTCGTCTACAACCGGACCATTGTCGCTGGATAGAATAATCAGCGTGTTTTCAGTTAGTCCAAGTTGGTCCAATGTTTCCATCAGCTGGCCTACCGTCCAGTCGAATTGGGCGATTGCGTCTCCGCGTAGTCCCATAGGATTCTTTCCACGGAAGCGGTCATGGGGAAAACGAGGAACGTGTACATCATTGGTTGCAAAATACATAAAGAAAGGCTCGTCTTTATGCTGTTTGATAAAGTCGATGGCATGAACGGTGATGGAATCGGCAATGTTCTCGTCTTTCCAAAGTGCTTTTCCGCCCCCTTTCATAAATCCGATGCGGCTGATGCCATTGACGATGGACATGTCATGTCCGTTGCTGGGATGTAGGTTATACAGTAATTCGGGATTATCTTTGCCGGTCGGTTCTCCCGGAAAGTTCTTGGTGTAACTCACTTCTATGGGATCGGACGGATCATAGTTGGCTACCTTGCCGTTTTCTATAAATACACAAGGTACACGGTCGGCTGTAGCGGCCATGATATAGTGATAGTCAAAGCCTAAGTCACCCAAAGCGGCTGGTAAAGGAGCATTCCAATCCTGTCCGCCTGTCTTGTCTCCCAGGCCCAGATGCCATTTGCCGATGGCGGCTGTAGCATATCCGGCACTTTTAAACATGTCTGCCATGGTGTATTGTTCGGGACGGATAATCATTTTTACATCTCCTGCGGCAATATCCGTGTCCGGTCTGCGCCATGCATATTCTCCTGTCAGCAAGGAGTAGCGGGATGGGGTGCTGGTAGCGGCTACGGTATGTGCATTAGTGAAACGAATGCCTTCCGATGCCAGTTTGTCAACATGGGGAGTTTCTACATTCTTGGCTCCGTAACATTTTAAATCTCCATATCCCAGGTCATCTGCCAGAATAACGATAACATTGGGCTTTTGGGGGGCCTGCGTACTGTTTTTTTGAACGGTTTCTGCTGTTGCAGAGTTACAGGCGGCTAATGAGGCAAGTAAGGATATGCCTGCATAATTTCTACTTTTCATCTCTATTTATTTAAGGTTTGATCCGGATACATGTCTATTTTCACTTTCCGGTTTCTCGACCTGAAGGTGAAGAACGACGGAAAGTTATCAAGAAAATCTTGAAGCAGCAAAAAAGAGGGCCGAAATATGATTTGAAAGTGTCTGGAATTAGATGATAATGCCCCCACCCAGTACTACATCATCCCTATAGAAAGCGGCTGCCTGTCCCGGAGCAATGGCTGTCAGCGGCTCGTGCAGTTGTACATGCAGGGTGTTATCCGGTTGCAGGGTTACTGTGCAGCGGTTGGCTTGTTTCCGATAGCGTATTTTGACGATGATGTCGTCCTTGTCTAGTAATAAAGCGGGATTGGTGATGCGCCATTCTTTCAGTCTCATTTCTGTTTTTTCCAGTGCTTTCAAGTCGCTCAGTATGACTTTGTTTTCTGCCGGAATGATTTCTTTGACAAAGACAGCCCGGTTAAGATCTATGCCCAATCCTCTCCGCTGGCCGATGGTATAGAAAGGATAACCTTTGTGCCGTGCGATAAAATTCCCCATTTCATCGAAGAATTTACCCGGTAGGATACTTCCTTCAGGTAATTCCTTATGTAGGAATGTGCGGTAGTCCATGGGGCAGAAGCAGACTCCCAGACTGTCCCGTTTATGGGCGGCTTTCAGAAAACCACGCTCTGCCGCGATTTCACGGACACGGGCTTTAGTCAGGTTGCCCATAGGGAGAAGCATACGTTGCAGGATTTCTTGTGGCAGCCCCCATAGGAAAAAGGATTGGTCTTTATCCGGGTCGGCACCGGTAGTGATGTGATAGCATCCATTGATGAAGCGCCGGCGTACATAATGTCCTGTAGCGAAGTGATAAATTCCCATTTCATCGGATATTTTCTTCAAAAGAGGCCATTTCAGGTAGTTGTTGCACAAGGTACAGGGAACCGGGGTATGACCTGCCATATATTCGTTGATGAAATAGTCAATGATGGTTTTCCGGAAGGTGTCACGAACATCGTATGTGAGATGGGGGATGTTCAGACGTTCACATAAAGCGCGGGCGTCCTCCAGATACTCTGTATCATTTTCTTTTTCATAAAAGCGGAAGGTGATGCCGGTTACTTCGTATCCTGCATCCTGCAATAGAAGGGCGGCTACGGAACTGTCTGTTCCTCCGCTCATGCCTAGTAGGACTTTATTATTGGACTCTGTTTCTCTCATCTTTATAGCAGTTTTGTGAGGATGGATGCCGGAATATCCATTTTGGAGAAGGCAAACAGTTTCTTTCCCAAATCTTTCAAAGAGGCTCCGATGTGATATATGTCGGATTGGTCTATAATAAGAAAACGGTCATGTGCCTGGCTATTAGCCCATTGGCGGAATTGGATTCCTCGTTTCGTATTTACACGGTATCCTACTGATATAATCACATCTAAATTATAATATTCTAAGTTACGGGTAATCTGTCTGTTGCCTTCTTGGCGAACTGTTCGGAAATTCCGAACGGTTGAACTTTGGATTAGTTCTTCTGATTTATAAATGTTCTTTAGATGCTCGCTTATATTGGCTTTGCTGGATTGGAATAGTTCTACTATTTGTGCCTGGGTCAGCCACACTGTTTCATCTTCAATGCGCACTTCCATCCTCACTGATTCATCCGGCTGGTAGAGTATGATTTCTCCTTGTTGTTCCATGTGTTCGATTTTTTGAGTACAAAGCTAGCAAATATAAATCAGACTGATCTTGTTTTCAGGTTATAATTGAAATGTAGGATGGGAAATGAAACTCCGATGACAATCTATATGATAGTGCCATCGGAGTTCTGACATACTCTTCTTATTAAGGAAGGAATGCTTGCTATGTTTTTATTTTACCGGCATCAATGTGAATCCCCAATGATATTCCTTATTGGCGGGTAGGGTATGTTCCGGCAGAGGGCGGTCTCCCCAGCTGTCATAACCGGCTATACCTTGTTGCTTCATATCAATACATACTTCCACAAAATTACGTGGGGTGATATCATTGACATGTGTCATGCGGCGTATTACATTTTTAGCTTTTTCCTCATTATGGTTAGCAACTTCTTCGGGAGTGAAGTTAGTCCACTGACGGGGACGGCTGATAGCTTCTTCCGAGTCAAAGTCCTCTACGGAGTTGCGCAGGGCATTGAATCCGATAGTGCTGTCGGCACGTATTAACAATCCTTTTCCGCCTTTGCGGGTCAGTTCTACCCAACGGGTGTCGGTGCGGTGTCCGTTTTCTTGCGGACGGACATAGTTGTTGGTGTACATCTGGTCGGCTGTAGTGCGGTAGAGATCAACGAAACTGCTTGCATTACGGTCGATGTAGTTTTCACCCGGTCCGCGTCCGAAGTATTCTACCTGGTTCATATCGGATGGCAAATGGAAACGTACACCGATACGTGGTACGTTCAGTTTGGAAGAGGCAAGGCGTTGAGCATCCTGTCCCGGTGTGAAAGTGGCCATTAAGGTAGCTTCTGATACTTCCGTGTCGGCAGCCTTCATATCGGTAGAAGTAAAGGTGATGCCTGCATGAACCACACCGTCGGGATAGATGGTATATTTCATGATGTACAGATTGCCTGCCGCCAGTAGGTAATTGACTGTTAATACGGTCTTGTTGCCGTCTGTTGTTGTGGTAACATCTGCTACATTGAAATTCTTGCTGGACTGTTTCCATATTTGCTCGCGCTTAGGCCCACCGTTACCATAATCATTGTCCGTCGGTGCGCGCCAGAAGTTAGGCTGAATACCAAAACCTTCAGCGAAATATTCTGTACCGTTTACTTTGTATGAAGTCACGAGTCCGCTTCTCTTGTTGAAAACGAACTGCATACGTGGTGATAATACGGTGATGATGTCACCATCCGTGCTGACGGTAGTCTTGCCGCTTGCTTTATGTCCGGTCATAGCCAATGGTTCTATGGGCAGGCGGAATTGTTCGGAAGCAATATCGTGTCCTGCAGGAATCAAGGGCTCCGGTTCTGTGGTGGTAACTACAAAATCTACAAAATATTCTGTGCCGGCCTTGGGTTTCAATCCGTTGAGGTTGATGTTCAGTTCTTTGGAACCTTGCGGTTCGATATCTAATGATACTTTTCCGCCTTTGATTGTTTTTCCGTTTGCCTTTACGGTATAACTGATCATATACTTTTTCAAGTTGGTGAAGTAGAAACGGTTTTTTACCAGGAATTTGCCGGCAGCCGGGTCGATGGCTTCGAAACCTACATTCTGATGTGCATATTTCACTTCTGTCATGGCCGGATGCGGAGTGCGGTCCGGAGCTACGATTCCATTGCATAGGAAGTTTCCGTCGCTGGGTGCATTGGTTCCGTAATCACCTCCGTAGGCCCAGTAGGTACGTCCATTTTCGTCTGTTTCCAGAATACCTTGGTCTACCCAGTCCCAAATGTAACCGCCTTGCAGGTTCGGGTACTTGTAGATTGCTCTCCATTGTGCTGCCAGATTACCATTGGAATTGCCCATAGCGTGTGAATATTCGGATGGTGCGATGGGACGGTCGCTGCCTTTCTTGCCTATTTCTTCCAGCCAGGCGGCACTGGGGTATTGGGGTACATACATATCTGTGTTCCATTCCCAAAGGGCGCGTTCATAATTTACAGGACGGTTCATCCCTTTTACTTCGCGTTCTTTCAGCCATAAATAGGTCTGATAGAAATTATAACCGTTTCCGGCTTCGTTTCCTAATGACCAGATGGCTACAGAGGGATGGTTTTTGTTACGCTCGTACATATTAATGGTACGGTCCATGTGCGGCTTCAGCCATTCGGGATGGTTGCCCAATGTTCCGCCCCGGCTTAAGTTATAATACATACCGTGGCTTTCTATGTTGGCTTCATCATATACATAGATGCCATATTCATCACACAATTCATAGAACTTGCGGTCTTGCGGATAGTGGCAGAGGCGCACGCTGTTGATGTTGTTCTGTTTCATCAGGGTGAAGTCCTTGCGCATCAGCTCTTCGGGAACATAATGTCCTGTTTCGGGATTATGTTCGTGTATGTTTACACCTTTCAGCTTGATGGGTTGGCCGTTGACGAACAAGCAAACGTATGGTTTGCCGTTTTCGGCTATCTGATCGGTTGGTTTGATCTCGAAACGGCGGAAACCTACCGTATAAGGAATGATTTCGCTTGTTTTTTCTCCGTCTTTCAGAGATATCAGTAACCGATACAGGTTAGGGTGTTCTGATGTCCAGGTCTTGACGTTGCTGAGGGCGGCTTCAAAAGAGATGCTCTTCTGCCCGTCTGCTGTAACAGGACAGGGGGTGTTACCTTCTGCAACCACTTTCTTTGCGGCATCCAGCAATTCGTATGCTACGGTTACCTCTTTGTTGGCTGCTGTATGGTTGGTTACGTCCACATTCAGTTTGAAGATACCATTCTTATAAGTGTCGTCCAGTGTAGACACCACATTGAAATCTTTGATGTGGGTTTTGGGCTGTGAGAACAGGAATACATCACGTTCAATACCGCTCATGCGCCAGAAGTCCTGGCATTCCAGATAAGAACCGGTACTCCAGCGGAATATTTTGATGACCAGCGAGTTTTTGCCGGGTTTCAGGTAGTTGTTGATTAAGAATTCTGCCGGATTCTTGGAGTCTTCGCTGTATCCCACTTCCTGTCCGTTGACATACACGTATACACCGGATTTTGCTCCTTCCAAACGGAGGAATATGTCGCGTCCATCCCAATCGGCGGGAATTTCGATATCACGCTGATACACACCGACCGGATTGGTTTCGGGTAACTGCGGCGGTTGTGGATTTCTGGGTTTGAATTCGTATCCATGATTGGTGTAGATGGCCACTCCGTAGCCCTGTACTTCCCAGTTGCCGGGTACTTTAATCTCCTTCCAGGCTATGTTGGCATCCGGTTGCTCAATGTTGGCAGGCAGATCTTTGTATGCATCTGCATAATAAAAGTTCCATGTACCGTTTAGTAGTTTGTAATAAGGGCTGTTCTCATACTCGCCGGTCAGTGCCTGGTTCCGGTTGTCGTAAGTCATGAAAGCTGTGCGTGGATATTCCTTGTTGACGGCTACGGTCTGAATATCTTTCCAATAAGGTAGTTTTGTATCTTCCGCATGAAGAACTTGTGTTGAATATGCGCATACAGCAGCGCTGATCAGGAATTTAAATAAGGTTGTCATTTTAGGTTTCATAGGTTCAAATAGAAAAATGAAGAAGAAAGGGCGCTAGTACCGGCGCCCCTTTCCTTAAGTCCTTTTATGTAAAATAGCAATTATTTAATTGCGTCTGCCAGTTCAGCACCTGGTTTGAACTTGGTTACTTTTTTAGCAGGAATAGTAATCGTTGCTTTTGTGGATGGGTTGATACCTGTTCTTGCACTTCTTTCAGCAACAGAGAATGTTCCGAATCCGATTAATGATACTTTGTCCCCTTCTTGGAGGGCCTTTGTTACAGTTGAAACGAAAGCTTCAACTGCTTTTTTTGCGTCGACTTTGCTCAAGCCGGCTTCAGCGGCGACTGCGCTGATAAGATCTGCCTTATTCATAACGAAAATGATTAATTATTAAATGTAACACAAAAGTTTTACCAAAATCAGTGACAAATATATGCTTTCAAAATTAGAAATCAAACAGATAGCCTAAAAAAGATGCTCCAAAAATCAAAAAAACGTAAGAGAACTCTTGTTTTCTGTTATATAACAGAATAAAATTGTAAATTTGCGCGCAATCAATGTTTTATTAGACGAAGAATATTTATGAACAGTATACCTACAGTAACCAAGAATTTATTGATAATAAATGTGTTGTGTTTCTTTGGAGGCGTGGTAGCCATGAAGTATGGAATTAACCTAAACGACCTGCTGGGACTACACTTTTTTATGGCGTCTGATTTTAATCCTGCCCAGTTGATTACTTATATGTTTATGCATGGCGGTTTCCAGCATATCTTTTTTAACATGTTTGCTTTGTGGATGTTTGGCCGTACGCTTGAACAGGTCTGGGGACCGAAACGTTTCTTATCCTATTATATGGTATGTGGTATAGGTGCGGGACTGGTGCAGGAGCTGGTGCAATATATACAATATGTGACTGAATTATCGCAGTATGACAGTGTGAATACGGGGATTGCCGTGATCCCGATGGCGGAGTACTTGAATCTGATGACTACAGTTGGCGCTTCGGGAGCGATATATGGTATTTTGTTGGCATTCGGTATGCTGTTCCCCAATAGTCAGATGTTTGTATTCCCTATCCCATTTCCTGTCAAGGCTAAATATTTTGTGATGGGATATGCTGCTTTGGAGATATTTTTGGGCTTGGGTGCTTCGACCGATGGCGTTGCCCACTTTGCACACTTGGGAGGTATGATTTTTGGCTTTATATTGATAATGTATTGGAGAAAAAAGAATAACAATGGGCAGTTTTATTACTGATTTGAAAAATAGTTTCAACAAAGGGAACATATATATCCAGTTTATATATATTAATGTAGGGGTATTCATTGTAACTTCCTTATTGGGAATTTTATGGATGCTGTTCAACCGGAATGGAGCATTTGTGCTTCAATATTTGGAACTGCCGGCCTGGACGTTGCAGTTTGTCAAGCAGCCTTGGTCTTTGCTGACTTATATGTTCATGCACGCAGGTATTTTGCATTTGCTGTTTAATATGCTGTGGCTTTATTGGTTCGGGCAGATGTTTCTGTCTCTTTTCTCGGCAAAGCATTTCCGCGGGCTCTATCTGTTGGGAGGTATTTGTGGCGGTTTGTTGTATATGATCGCTTACAATGTTTTCCCTTATTTCAGTGATTCTTTGTATTATTCTTATTTGTTGGGAGCATCAGCTTCCGTACTTGCTATTGTTGTGGCCACTGCGGTACGTGCACCGGAATATAGAGTAAACTTTATGTTTATTGGGACTGTTAGGTTGAAGTATGTGGCTCTGTTTATGGTTGTGACCGATTTGCTGTTTATGACATCGGGCAATGCCGGTGGCCATATCGCTCATTTAGGAGGTGCTTTGGCCGGATGGTGGTTTGCTTCCGGATTGTCCCGCGGACATGATGCTACGTCATGGATAAACCGATGCTTGGATTGCTTCTCGGAAGGTCTTTCGTTTCGTCGTCAATCGAAAAAACCGAAGATGAAAGTTCATTATGGTGATAAGGCAAAAGATTACGATTATAATGCCCGTAAAAAACAGCAAAGCGAGGAGATAGACCGTATATTGGATAAATTAAAGAAATCCGGTTATAACAGTCTGACTACCGAAGAGAAGAAAAGCTTGTTTGATGCGAGCAAGAAGTGATATATGAAATATATTGGTCGTTTTTTGGGATGGATACTACTGGGCATAAACTTGTGTATGGTGGTATTGTTACTGGTATGTGCTTACAGCCCTTATATTGATCCTGTGGCTCATCCTGTATGGTCATGTGCCGGTTTGGCTTTTCCCGCTTTTTTGATTGTTAATCTTTTGTTTCTGGTCTTTTGGTTGGTGATTTATCGTAAATATGCGTTGCTTTCATTTTTAGGCCTGGTATGTTCCATTGGTGCTATCCGTACTTATTTCCCAGTCAATGTATTTGTATCTGATGTACCGGAAGGGGCAATCAAATTCTTATCCTACAATACGATGGCCTTTGAAAAAAACCGTGCGAACACCAAGGATAATCCGAATCCTGTGCTGGAATATTTAAGAAACAGCAATGCGGATATAATCTGCCTGCAGGAATATATTGTAGGCGGACGGTTAACCAAGAAAGAGGTGGATTATGCTTTAAGAGATTATCCTTATAAAAATTATCATAAGATATCGGGGGCCAACGGTTTGGGTTGTTATTCCCGTTTTCCTATTTTGTCGGCACATCCGGTGAAATATGCCAGCCTTAACAATGGTTCCATTGCTTATAAAATCAAAGTGAATGGTGATACCTTGCTGGTTGTTAATAATCATCTGGAATCCAATAAGCTGACTGAGAAGGATAAAGAAGTCTATCGCGAAATGATGAAGGACCCTGATAAGCAAAAGGTATCGCAAGGGTCTCGTTTGCTGATCAGAAAACTGGCGGAAGCATCGGCTATACGTGCCGTTCAGGCTGATTCCATAGCTCGTTTGGTGGCCGGTTACAAAGGGGGAGGCATAATTGTATGCGGTGACTTCAATGATTCTCCTATATCATACACTCACAGGGTGGTAGGGGAAGGGCTGAATGATGCTTTTGTGGAGTCGGGAAACGGCTTTGGCATATCTTATAATCAAAATCATTTTTATTTCAGAATAGACAATATTTTATTGAGCAAGAATTTAAAATCTTACCGTTGTACGGTGGATAATACGATAAAGAGTTCGGATCATTACCCCATTTGGTGTTATGTGGCGGAGAAGTGATTTTACATACCTTTAATTGACAGATTATGAAAAGACTATTATTTACGTTAGCGACGTGTTGCGTAATGTGTGCATGTGAACAGAAAACAGAAATGAATCCGTTCTTTACGGAATTCCAGACCGAGTACGGTGCTCCCGATTTTACTAAGATCAGACTGGAGCATTATGAACCTGCTTTCTTGAAAGGAATAGAGGAGCAGAATGCGGAAATTAAGGCAATAGTTGATAATCCCGAGGAACCTACTTTTGAAAATACCATTGTGGCGCTGGATAAAAGTGGCGGGATTCTGGCGAGAGTAAGTGGGGTGTTTTTTGCATTGACCGAAGCGGATACAAATGATTCGTTGACGGCCTTGAATGAAAAGATGGCTCCTGTACTTTCAGAACATAGTGATAATATTTATTTGAATCAGGATTTGTATAAACGGGTGGCTGATGTGCATCAACAGGAACAGGAAGGTAAGATAACTCTTACGACTGAGCAACACCGGCTGTTGGACAAGTATTATAAAGCTTTTGTCCGTTCGGGTGCCGGACTGGATGCCGGAAAACAATCCCGTTTGAGGGAGATCAATAAAGAATTGTCGACTTTGGGGATTGCTTTCGACAATCATATCTTAAATGAGAATAACGCTTATCAGTTGGTTATCGAGAATGAGGCTGATTTGGCCGGGTTACCCGAATGGGTGAAAGCGGGGGCCGCAGAGGAAGCGAAAGCTGCTGGAAAAGAAGGGAAATGGCTATTCACTTTGCAAAACTCCAGTCGCTTGCCTTTTTTGCAATATGCTGAAAACCGTGAGCTAAGAAAAAATATTTATGAAGCTTATATCAACCGGGGGAATCATGATGATGCGAATGACAATAAAGAGATATTGGGAAAGATCATGGCATTGCGTTTGGAACAGGCAAAATTATTAGGATTCGATTGTTATTCCAATTTTGTACTGGATGAGAACATGGCTAAGAATTCGCAGACAGTCATGGATTTCTTGAACAACCTGTGGGGATACTCACTGGAAAATGCAAAGAAAGAGGCCGCCGAGTTGCAGAAAATAATGGATAAGGAAGGTAAGGGAGAGAAGCTGGCTGCATGGGACTGGTGGTATTATGCCGAAAAATTGCGTCAGGAAAAGTATGATTTGAATGAAGATGAAATCAAGCCCTATTTCAGTTTGGAAGATGTGCGTAGCGGATTGTATACCGTGGCCAACAAGCTGTATGGCATTACATTGACCGAACTGAATGATGTGCCCGTATATGAGCCGGATGTGAAAGTGTATGAAGTAAAGGATGCCGATGGCTCATTTTTGGGATTGTTCTATGCGGATTACTTTCCACGCGCAGGTAAGCGTGGTGGCGCATGGATGAGTAATTTTCGTGAACAGGCCGGTGAAGTACGTCCTTTAATTTATAATGTGGCAAGTTTTACTAAACCTGCAGGAAATATGCCTTCTTTACTGACTTTGGATGAGGTGGAAACCATGTTTCATGAGTTTGGACATGCATTGCACGGTATGCTGACCAAGTGTAACTACAAAGGAGTGTCCGGTACCAGTGTGGCGCAGGATTTTGTAGAACTTCCTTCACAGATTATGGAACACTGGGCTGTAGAACCTGAAGTGCTGAAACTCTATGCCAAGCATTATGAAACAAGAGAAGTGATTCCGGATGAGCTGATTACGAAAATCCAAAATCAGGGTACTTTTAATCAAGGTTTTATGACTACGGAATTATTGGCAGCCGCTTTGCTTGATATGGAACTGCATAACCTGACTGATACAGACAACCTGAATGTCGTTGCTTTTGAAAAAGAAACGATGGACAAGCTGGGGCTGATTCCTGAAATAGCTCCTCGGTATCGCGCCACTTATTTTAGTCATATTATAGGTGGATATGCTGCTGGGTATTACAGCTATCTATGGGCAGAAGTTCTTGACACGGATGCTTTTGAAGCGTTTAAAGAACATGGAGTGTTCGATAAAAATACCGCAGACTCTTTCCGTAAAAATATTCTAGAGAAAGGTGGAACGGAAGATCCTATGACCCTTTACAGAGGTTTTCGTGGGGCTGATCCCAGCTTGGAACCCTTGCTTAAAAACAGGGGTTTGAAATAAAATAGACTGTGAGATAGAATAATTTAGGCTGCAAAAAATGCTTTTGCAGCCTTTTTTCTCTTTTGGAATCTAAATATTTGTGTTTGATACCGTGGGAATGTGAAAAAAAAACTATATTTGCAACCTTGTATAAACTAAGAATTAATCAAAAAGTAAAAATAATAAATTTCAAAGTAACATGCAAAACAAAGGATTTGTAAAGGTTTTTGCGGTATTACTCACCCTTGTATGTGTGTTTTATCTTTCTTTCTCTTTTGTGACCCGCTATCACATGGACAAAGCGGCACAAGACCCGAAAGGTGAAGCACATTACCTTGATTCTATGCAGAATGAAAAAGTTTATTTGGGTAGTTATACGCTGAAACAGTGTCGCGAGATGGAGATTGGTCTGGGTCTGGACCTGAAAGGTGGTATGAACGTTATCCTTGAAGTTTCTGTACCGGATGTAGTGAAGGCTTTGGCTGACAACAAGACTGATGAAGCTTTTAACAAAGCGGTTGCAGAAGCATCAAAACAATCTATCACTAGTCAGGATGACTTTATCACTCTTTTTGTAAAAGAGTATAAGAAACAAGCTCCCAATGGCAAATTGGCTGAATTATTTGCTACTCAGCAGTTGAAAGACAAAGTAACCACCCGCAGTTCCGACAGTGAAGTTGAAAAAGTATTGCGCGAAGAGGTAAAGGCTGCTATCGACAACTCTTATAATGTATTACGTACACGTATTGACCGCTTTGGTGTGGCACAGCCTAACATTCAGGCGTTGGAAGGAAAGATGGGCCGTATCATGGTGGAACTGCCGGGTATCAAAGAACCGGAACGTGTCAGAAAACTGTTGCAGGGATCTGCTAACTTGGAATTCTGGGAAACTTTCGACGCAAAAGAAATAGTTCCTTATCTTTCTTCTGTAGATAACAGACTGCGTGATATTCTTGCCGTTGAAAGTGGTGCTGCTTCTGCTGATTCTGTAGCTACTGATACTGTTGCTGTTGCACAGGCTTCTGCAATTTCTGCTGCCGACAGTCTTGCAGCCGCATTGAAAGGCGAAACGGCAAGTAACTCTGCCGCAATGGAGCAGATGAAGAAAGAACATCCGTTGGCTTCTGTTCTTCAATTAAATCCGAATGGTTACGGGGCGGTGGTAGGTTATGCCGATTATAAAGATACTGCTCAGGTAAACCAGTACCTTGCTATGAAAGAAGTGAAAGAAATGTTGCCGAAAGATCTTCGTTTGAAATGGGGTGTAAAGGCTGCTGACTTTGACAAGCAGGGACGTATTTTTGAATTGTATGCTATCAAGTCTACTGAACGTAACGGACGTGCTCCGTTGGAAGGTGATGTGATCACTGATGCTAAAGATGAATATGACCAGTTCAACAAGCCTTGTGTCAGTATGTCTATGAACACTGACGGCGCACGCCGCTGGGCTGTTCTGACAAAGAACAATGTAGGCAAGGCTATCGCTATCGTACTGGATGGTTACGTATACAGCGCTCCGAATGTAAACGGTGAAATTACGGGGGGACACTCTCAGATTACCGGTAACTTTACCCCGGAGGTGACAAAAGACTTGGCTAACGTATTGAAGTCTGGTAAGATGCCTGCTCCTGCACGTATCGTTCAGGAGGATATTGTTGGTCCGTCATTGGGTCAGGAATCTATCAATCAAGGTATTATTTCATTTGTTGTTGCGTTGATTCTGTTGATGATCTATATGTGCGCTATGTACGGATTGATTCCGGGTATGGTTGCCAACTGCGCATTGGTTGTTAACTTTTTCTTCACATTAGGAATCCTTACCTCGTTCCAAGCTGCACTGACCATGTCTGGTATTGCCGGTATGGTGTTGTCATTGGGTATGGCTGTAGATGCTAACGTGTTGATTTATGAACGTACAAAAGAAGAATTGAGAGCCGGTAAAACTGTTAAGGCTGCTTTAGCAGACGGTTATTCTAACGCATTCTCTGCTATTTTTGACTCAAACTTGACATCAATTATCACTGGTATCATTCTGTTCTATTTCGGTACGGGTCCGATTCGTGGTTTTGCCACTACGTTGATTATCGGTATCCTCTGCTCATTCTTTACAGCAGTATTCTTGACCCGTATTGTTTATGAGCACTTCATGAATAAAGACAAGTGGTTGAACTTGACATTCACTACAGGGATCTCCAAGAATCTGATGCAGAACGTGAATTACAACTTTATGGGAATGATGAAACGTTCATTCACGGTATTCGGAGCGATTATCGTTATCTGTATCATTTCATTCTTTATCCGTGGTTTGGCGCAGAGTATTGACTTTACCGGTGGACGTAACTTCGTAGTTCAGTTTGAACAGCAGGTTGAACCTGAAACAGTGCGTGACCTGTTGAAGAAGAAAATCACAGAAGATAATGTACAGGCTATTGCTTTGGGTACAGACAAGAAGACAATCCGTATTACAACCAATTACCGTATTAATGAAGATTCTCCTACTATCGACTCTGAAATTGAAGAGTTCTTGTATCAGTCTTTGAAAGATGGTAACTTGCTGGGCGAAGGTACTACATTGGAAATCTTTATTGACCGTGATAATCGTGTCGGTGGTTCTATCATCAGTTCTCAGAAAGTAGGTCCTAGTATCGCTGATGATATCAAGACTTCGGCTGTCTGGTCTGTATTGTTTGCATTGGTGGCTATCGGTTTGTATATCTTGCTGCGTTTCCGCAATGTAGCTTATAGTGTGGGTGCGACTGTTGCATTGGCTGTCGATACTATTTTGATCATCGGTGCATACTCGTTATGTTATGGATGGGTTCCGTTCTCATTGGAAATTGACCAGACTTTTATTGGCGCTATTTTGACCGCTATCGGTTATTCTATCAATGACAAGGTGGTTATCTTTGACCGTATCCGTGAGTTCTTCGGTCTGTATCCGAAACGTAACCGTATGCAGTTGTTTAATGATTCATTGAATACTACTTTGGCTCGTACCATCAATACTTCATTAAGTACATTGATCGTATTGTTGTGTATCTTCGTGCTGGGTGGTGACAGTATCCGCAGCTTCGCCTTTGCAATGATTTTGGGCGTTGTGATCGGTACATTGTCTTCTATCTTCATTGCTGCTCCTATCGCTTACCTGACTATGGGTAACAAGATGCCGGAAGAAACAAAGGCATAAGAAGGTTTCTTTTAAGAAATAAATAAAAAGAGGAGGATGCTCATTCATGAGCATCCTCCTCTTTTTATAATGGTCGATTGGAATTGGTTTGTGGAAAAAGGGTAGATGAATCTTCTGTGGCTTCAAAAATTAACTTAAGTACATTGGGTAAGTAACTTAGCTTGCTTGGCATTTCAACTTAGCTTGCTTGTCCCATGAAGTTAACTTGCTTTTTTACACTGTATCTTGCAGATCAATTCTGTTTGGCTATAATCGTGAAAATAGTTATCTGACTACTCTTCCTGAAGTGTTTCCTTGCATTAACTCTTCCACTTCTTCTACTGTTACTTGATTGAAATCTCCATATATGGTATTTTTCAATGCAGATGCGGCAAGGGCGAATTCCAATGTTTTTTGGTCATTGTCGGGGTAGGTCAGCAAACCATAAATCATGCCGCCTACAAATGCATCTCCTGCACCCACACGGTCTACTTCATGGACAATATCGTAAATGCCGGTATGCTTTAATGTTCCTTTAGAATAAAGTATGGCTGCCAGCAGATTGTGATTGGAAGTGATGGTATTACGCAACTCCAGAAACATTTTCTGGCATCGGGGAGCTTGTTCTGATACTTTTTGACCGAATACTTTGAAACCGGACAAATCTAATGGATATGAGGTGTCTACAGCTTTAAAACCTACCGGGGGAATGCCGAAAATTTCTTTGTATTCGGGTTCTGCACCAAAAATGACATCACTATATTGAACAAGGGGGAGCATTACCTCTGATGCGGATTTACCGTAATTCCATAATTTTTTGCGGAAATTTAAGTCGCATGAGATTGTTAATCCCAGGCGGTCTGCTGTTTGCAGTGCTTCCAGGCAGGCATCTGCTCCTTCCTGTGACAGGGACGCTGCTATACCCGACCAGTGGAACCAGCCTGCATCGGAAAGAATCTTTTCCCAGTCTATCATGCCGGGACGTAAAGTGGCAAAGGAAGAGCCTTCACGGTCATATACTACATTGGAGTTACGAAATGCTGCACCGCTTTCCAGAAAGTATAATCCCATGCGTTTCCCACCATAAATAATGCCGTCTGTACCTAATCCGTAAGCTTGGAGTGAGTTTACGCAGGCTTGTGCCATTGCATTCTCGGGAAGTCTGGTAACGAATTCTGTGGGGATGCCGAAGTTGACCAGTGATATGGCTACATTCGCTTCACTTCCTCCATAAGTAGCAATAAACTCGTTTGTTTGGGAAAAGCGCTGGAAATTGGGGGCGGTCAGCCTTAGCATTACTTCTCCGAATGTAACGACTTTCTTGTTCTGGGTAATAGCTCTTGTATTCATAGTATGTTTTTAATCAGTATGTTAATTTGCACGAAGATACGATCAAAATTTTATATAAGTGCAAGAAATGTATAAAAATAGCCTTCTCTATCTTTTCCATATAGAATAGAGAAGGCTATTTTATTTATTCAATATTAGTGGTTTATTTATTGAATCGTATTTTTAGTTTGGCAAGCATATCCTGTGTCATGCTGTCTAGATCATATTCCGGTTTCCATCCCCATTCCTCACGGGCACAAGTGTCGTCCAGTGAGTTCGGCCATGATTCGGCGATAGCTTGACGTAGTGGATCTACTTTGTACTCCATATGGAAGTCGGGCATATACTTCTTTATATTGTTATAAATAATTTCCGGATCAAAACTCATTGAAGCAATGTTGAACGAATTGCGATGAATTAGTTTGTCGGGATTCGCTTCCATGATTTCAATGGCTGCACGTAAACCGTCAGGCATATACATCATATCCATGAATGTACCGGCTGCAATAGGACATTCAAATTTTTCACCTTTTACAGCCGAATAATAGATGTCTACAGCATAATCGGTAGTCCCGCCACCCGGAGGTGTGACATACGAAATTAATCCGGGGAAACGAACGGAGCGGGTATCTACGCCAAAACGGATATGGTAATAATCGCTCAGTAATTCTCCTGATACTTTTGTAACGCCATACATGGTACGCGGATTACGGATAGTGTCTTGCGGGGTCTTGTCTTTAGGGGTGTTGTTGCCGAAGACACCGATAGAACTTGGGGTAAATACGGCGCAACCCATTTCGCGTGCTACTTCCAATACGTTGAACAGGCCTCCCATGCCTATTTTCCATGCTAGTTGAGGTTTGGCTTCTGCTACAGCCGATAGTAAGGCTGCCAGGTTGTAAATGGTGTCGATGTTGTACTTTGATACAGTTTCGGCAATTTGTTGTTCGTTGGTGATATCTACGATGGCAGAAGGGCCTGATTCTTTTAATTCCCCTTTAGGCTCAGCACCGGGAATATATCCGGCTACGATATTACCATTGTAAATACTTCTCAATTTCATGGTTAGTTCCGAACCGATCTGACCGGTGGAGCCGATAATTAATACATTTTTCATAGTTTGCAATTTGCTTTAAGTTTTCTTTTGGAAGCAAAGATAGATAGAAAACTGCATATTTTATCAAAATTTTCTCTATAATTTAATCGGATATCAAAAAAAAATAAGAACTTTGTCAAGTCAGACTGATTTTTAAACTTAAACTATATACTTAATAAAAAAACAAAGCTATGTATGGTAAAATGAAGGAGTTCCTTGCGAAGGAACTGGCTGATATTAAGGCAGCCGGATTGTATAAAAATGAACGTATAATTACCACACCTCAGCGTGCGGACATCAAGGTGAATGACGGAGAAGATGTGTTGAACTTTTGTGCCAACAATTATTTAGGTTTGTCAGATAATCAACGCTTGATCAATGCTGCCAAAGAGGCGATGGACACACATGGCTTCGGTATGTCTTCCGTACGCTTTATCTGTGGAACTCAGGATTTGCACAAACAGCTGGAAGCTGCCATTTCTGATTATTTTAAAACAGAAGATACTATACTTTATGCAGCTTGTTTTGATGCTAACGGTGGTTTGTTCGAACCGCTGTTTACAGAAGAAGACGCTATTATTTCAGATGCGTTGAATCATGCATCTATTATAGATGGTGTACGCTTGTGTAAGGCAAAACGCTATCGTTATGCCAATGCTGATATGGCTGACCTGGAACGTTGTTTGCAGGAAGCGCAGGCACAGCGTCATCGTATTATTGCTACAGATGGTGTATTCTCGATGGATGGTAATGTGGCTCCATTGGATAAGATTTGTGAACTGGCGGAAAAGTATGACGCGTTGGTTATGGTGGATGAATCTCATTCGGCCGGTGTGGTAGGTCCTACAGGGCATGGCGTGGCAGAACAGTTTAATGCATACGGGCGTGTGGATATCTTTACTGGTACATTAGGTAAAGCATTTGGTGGGGCAATGGGAGGATTTACCACCGGTAAGAAAGAAATTATTGATATGTTGCGCCAGCGTTCCCGTCCTTATTTATTCTCTAATTCTGTAGCTCCTGCCATTATCGGTGCTAGTCTGGAAATGTTTAAGATATTGAAAGAAAGTGATGCTTTGCATACTAAGCTGATGGATAATGTGAATTATTTCCGTGACAGGATGCTGGCTGCCGGTTTTGACATTAAACCAACTCAGAGCGCGATTTGTGCTGTGATGCTTTATGATGCGAAACTGTCTCAGGATTTTGCCGCCAAGATGCAGAAAGAGGGCATATATGTAACCGGTTTCTATTATCCGGTTGTTCCGAAAGGACAGGCACGTATCCGTGTCCAGTTGTCTGCCGGGCATGAAAAGGCACATTTGGATAAGGCAATTGCTGCATTTATTAAAGTGGGCAAAGAACTTGGGGTGATTAAATAAGCAGATTTGAAAGCTATCCAGTAAAATAAGAGCAGTAAACGGTTGTATAACAATTGTTTACTGCTCTTTGTAGCCCCGAGGGGAATCGAACCCCTATCTAAAGTTTAGGAAAGTCTTGTTCTAATTCTAATAATCAGTGGATTACAACGGATATTGTGATTTTTGTAGAATATTTGTAGAAATAGTATGATAATTAGGCTTTCTACAAAGAAAAATGGAAAACCCCACTTCTACAAAAAAGAAGCGAGGTTTTCACTAATGCAACACCGATATAAATTCGGCACTACAAAGATAGACAAAACGTGCGTACTTCTCAGTATGCACGTTCTGAAATGAAAAAAGTATTCTACAAAAGCTATTTTTTTAGCTCTATATATTCAGTATATGTAATTTTGTTGTGTGGATTTGAATTTACAACTTCCATTTTTATAGCCTTCACTCCAAATCGGAAGAAAAGAAACTTTTTCGGTATCTTATGTATGATATGGTGTAACGTGTCGGCACTTTCTATCTTAGCAGATAATACCCCTTTGTCAATAGTTCCCATTAAATCTATCCAAGAATCACGCCATCGAAAATTTGAAAGAGTATCAAGCTGGTTGCGATATACTATGCTATCACGTACTTCTGTTTTTATTTCTATTTCCGTTTTGGTTGCTGTTGTTGTAGCTGCCTGAATGCGTTTGAGCTTTATATTCAAATCATCTACTGTTTTGGTAAGACCCTTGTTTTTCTTCTCCAGCTCATTTTTCGTCAATTCCAACCTTAAAACAGAAGTAGCGTTTTTCCCTGATTCTGTTTTGTAGTGTTCCACATCTGAAAGCAATGCTGCTTGATTACTATCCAAGCGATCACGCTCTTTCTTTACGCTATCCAATCGTTTAAATAGAAAGATATTTGCCCCTATGAGTAAAACAAGCGCAATAAACAAAAACTTACGCATAATCTTCTATGTATTTAAGGATTGAATCAACGTGTAACTGGATAATTTGAGCCTTTCCTTCTGGAGATAGTAGAAACTTACAATCGGTTTCATTATCCATAAAGAAATTTTCCGTCAAAACAGCCGGGCATGAAGTCTTTTTGAGTATGTAGAAGTTACTTTCCCAATCTCCATCCCCATCCGACCAATCACCTCTAATTTTCCAAGTTCCTCCAAACATTCTGTTAGCTATATCCCAGAATATTTGCGCCAAATCATCAGCTTTTGTTTTTCCAGGACTGGTATGTATTTCCCATCCCGTACCCTTGCCAGTTCCAGAAGCGTTACAATGAATAGAAACAAGAAGCGTTTTTGTTTTACCGTATCGGGCTGCTATCTCGTTTGCTCTTCTGGCTCTTTCAGCCAAAGGTACATCTATATTTTCCTTTACCAACAATTCAATATCTATACCTTTTGCTCGTAATTGATTATATACGCCTCTGGCAATTTCTCTGGCATATTCCCACTCAAATAACTGTGATCCGTCCGACCACTTCGGAGATCTTTTACCTGGTGTATTTTCACCATGTCCGTTATCAATTAAAATTTTCATAAGCTAATTATTTATTCGATGATAGAAATCTAATTTTATATTTTCATATACAGCTTGTACATTAGTATAGGCTCTCCCGTTATTTGCACCATTTTCATTATAAATCTCATTCTCTATAACTTTTGATACCCATTCCACCCAATCGGGATTAGTATAATCTGACAGTTTCTTTCCTCTATAAGAATAGCAATCAAAGCGGCTATTTCTGTCCTCATGTAAGTTTCTTACTAAATTATGGATCTTATCAACTGTAGCCTTTCTATCTACAATATGGTTTTCCTCCCTAATCTTTTTAATCAATCGGCAAACCTTTTCCACAGATAAATCAAAATAAGTAGAAGAGGTATTTTTGATCCTTAATTGAGTTTCTGGGCGTAATCCTTCTGATATATCCGCAAGCATTTCGTTCTGAACACGAGTTTCATTTAGTAAATCATTCATAGTTTTATCCGTACTGTTGATAATACCATTAATGATTGATTTAAACCACTTAAAACAAGCTATCATCAAACCAGCAGATAAAACAAGGAAAAAAGCTGCCGTTATAGCCATCATACCCCAGTCGCTAATTCCTTTTGCAATAGTTGTTACATCATCCATGAGTTTCTACAAAGTATTTGGTACACATTACTATAATCACTGCAAATATACTATTTGTGGCGTATATATACACCACGAAAGACAAAATTATATATTTGAAACTATTAAGGCTTCCAATCTATTTATTTCATTCCTTACTTCCTGTCTTTTTTGGTGCAACTCAGATATATCGTAAGGCATACTTTCACCGATAAGAGAAGCCTCATAGCACTTTGTAATACGATAATCACCTATACAACTATCATTACTGGTAAGAGAAGCTTTTAACTCATCTATCTTATTCCGAACAATCTTAACATTAAACCTTTGTTCATATTTATACCTTATCTTATCTCCAGCGTCATAAGGAGCAATATGTACACTATAATAAAGAGGACAATTCAATTTTGTATCATCAACAAGTTCTACTTGTTTCCATCCCAAGCCTGAAAGGATATTCGCTTGTTCCTCTACAGAAATAATACGCTCTTGTATTTCTCCATCATCATCACGAAATTTTTCTGTATATTCTTCCAGTATCTTAGATGTAAGATACCCACTTTCGTCTATATATCCATATTCTACCATAACATATATTTTTAAAATCTGAATCTACTTACCGTCCAACATTGACGAAGTACGCCATTAAACATAAAACGAGTAAAAACAAAAACTCCCATCCACCCCTCAGGTATATCGTAATAATCATTTGCAGAACTATCATCATGTATATATTGTCCTGAACGTGGATAAAATTTTAATTGTCCTACACCTATTTGCTTAACAAACACAAAACGTCCTACTATTCCATCATTAGGCAAATAAACATTCTTTGTCACACCTTTATTTGTCAAACCAAGAACAAACGACTGGTATTCTGTTAAATAAGTTGTTCCAGAGTTATCATCTATAGATTTGACATTTAAAAGTAATCCAGCAGCCATCAGGTTTTGGAAAAAGCCTCCATAAGCAGGGGCAGTACCTCTATTACTCGCAGTACCATAAATACCAGCGATAAAATTTTCATTATCCCACTGAGATTTATCCAAATTACCAAAACCAAGTCCAACGATAGCAGCCTTTCTGGTTATTCCTAAAGTTGCAGAAACAGCATCTGTATTAGCCCAGTTTGAGAAAATGCCTCCAGGGGTCATATATGAAACACCCATATCATTTCTTGCCTCAATTAATCCATTGCCAGCATTCAATTCTATCTTAGAATGAAGCCCTTTCTGATACCTTCTTGACATCCATTCATATTGATAAGTTGAATTTACGCCCTGAGAGTAATAAGTCCATCCATCTGGCAGATACCCAGATACATTCTTTCCAGAAGGTGTAGAAGGACGGTTATTAGTTGTTGTTCTACAATAAATATACTCATATCCTTCTTCCTCTTCATTAGTTAATGATTGACCGTATTGCTTCCATAAAGATGGATATGTAAAGCTCGACCATTCACCTCCATAGGTATAATCCCCTGAAATACGCTTGCTTTCTATTATTATCCGAGCCATAGAAGCATCAAGGATAATCTTATTACCATCCAAAAGTGTAGAAACAATCTTTCCACCACTCATAAACCAATCTCCAATATTAGCCCCCTCAGCCAATAATAAGTTGGTTGCTATGCTTTCAAACTCTGCACCGAAATCATTCCAATAAGCTGTATCAGTAGGTACATGGTTTAGATATCCGTTTCCGGCATCCACTCTGGCAACATAATAGTGACCGTTATATTTCACTGCATCTACACGCCTTGAAGTGCCATAGTAAACTTTATCACTCGCATAAATGCCACGATAAACCATAGTCGGACCAGTATCGCCATTTCTGCCATCCACACCATCATACGGAGTTTGCCGAGCTGGCGTACTCCAGTTCTGTATCAATGAATTTGTTTCACCATTGATTTTTGCTACTGTAAACCATAAGTATTGCAAGTTTCCTACAGTTGGTACGGTTGTACTCCATCCCGAAGGGTTACGGCTCGTTTTACTCAGTGAAGGTGGTGTACTTCTGGAACCATTAACAGCATACCGATATTCAAAATAATCACCATTTATACCATCGTCTCCTTTTTCTCCAGTAACACAAATAGCCTCTGTAGTAATGCTGTTACCGTTTGTGTAATTAATAACGGATCGTGTCCATATATACCAACCATTTTTCCAAGTTGGGCTTGAATTAGACCAGCTACCATTTAAAAGAGAAGTTGCAGATGATGATAAATAATATTGCTCAATTATTGAACTTATACCATTGCCTGTTTCCCCCTTTCCACCTGTGATACAAGCTGCATCTGTATATACTATATCACCGTCCGTATAAACAACTTTTGTTTTACTCCAAATGTAATATCCATCTTCCCAGGCTGGAGCTGTTGTCTGCCAACCGGATGTTGGTGCTGTAGTATTATTGGATGATATGGCATACAGAACGTCTGTATTTGAAATACCCACACCTCTTTGGGCTACAATAATCCAATAGTTACTATTCTTTGGAGAAATACCTTTAACGGGATTCTTTGATACAAAACGATACATAGAATAGCCAGTACCATCATCATAGATAACCTCATCACCCCAATAATAGGTATAAGAGTTGTCATATACGTAACGAAAACAACCTATAGGGCTTTCATCCCCACTTTCACTTTGTACGATTGTACCTCTCAGACGTAATTTTTTATCTCCCCTGGTATTCCAGTCAAAATAACTGTCTGAATCTCCTACACGAAAAGCGTTATTCACAAAGTCCATGAAATTTAACCCATCGCTTGAAACGATTCTGTCTGTAGTTATTCTTCCTGGAAGTATCTCTGTAAATCCGAATAGTTCGACAAAGGAACGATCCTCTTCAAATTCACTGTTTAGAATACCTACAAGGAAATGATAATACCCCTCTACACCTTCCAGCTTGATAGCGTTTTTACTTAAAACGTATGATCCAGTAGTGCCATTTCTGTTAGCTTTCACGTAGAGATAATATCCTACTGTTTCTGTTAATGTTGGAGAAGTATATTTTTCAATATCCCAAAACTTATACTCACTGGCTTTATGCCCAGAAGAAAGTGTATCAATCCCAATAGTCATGTGCTGTAGTATTCCTCCTGGAGCCGAAAGCACTTTCTTTGCGTTGTCATAGGTAACAAGGTATTCTACTTGTGTCGGATTGGTTTTGTTGTTCACGAAACGAAACTGCAAACTTTCATCACCAACAAGCAAACTCATTGTTTGTACTGAGATTGGACTAATGGAACCTGAGAAATGCAAAAGCGCATCATTCAGCATTGAAATCGTTTCTTTTGCATCCCTAAAACGTCTTTTAGTGAATTGGATAGAGCTTTTATACTGGTTATCAGTCTTGATCTCATTACTCTCTATCTTATTTAACTCACTTGAAATAGTAGCTCCAGTAGTCGTGTTAGATAATTCAATAATTGGGCTGTAAGGTCTGTGTATATACTCTTTAATACTGGTGATTCTTATCTTTATTCCTTCTGGTATGAATTGCGGATCCTTAAAGAGTATATAGCCACCTAATTTTATTTTTCCACCGATAGAGAGCCAACGCTTTTTAGAATAGATACTATCCAGTTCTCCCTTGAATGTAAACTTTGGATCTTCATTCTCATAGAGGTATTTAGCAGCTTCCCTAAACATATCCCAGCTTGCACCTTCTTTTGTTGAATTATTGCAAATGTACGCATCTGGTAACTGTATTCCGAATACAGCGTATTTATCTCCCAAATTAGGTTTGTATATGTCATTTGGCATAATTTGACCGTCTATTTCTTGGGGGGTTATCAAGAATTTGCGTTCTTTATGAATGTATTTAACTTCAAACTCTTTACCTGCAAGCATACCAGACTGAAATATAACAGTCATAGTATTACCCTCTATCAAACAATCTTCAAAATTCAAATCATTTGGAATAGAACTATCTATAAAATCATAGAAATTCTTTTCTTTATCGGAAACAACAACATTAGAAACACCGCCTACTCTTTTAGGTGAAATATGAGAACAATCCAAACTATCCTCTTGAACATCCCTAAGTGGTGTATCAGCCCGTTTTATATACAAGCCATCTGCATCTGAAACATAAGTACGTCCTTCATACTCCAATCTTTGATTTTTAGGCAAAAGCAACTCCTTAGAGCCATACTTACTAAAGTCTATATTCTGTTCTCCACCTTGAACGTACAAGATAGTAACAGGTCTATTTCCGCTTTGGCTGGATCGCCCCAAACCAGGTACAAACCCTTTATCTTTTCCATATTCAAGAGGTAACGGTTCATTTTTGTTATATTCAACTTTACGCAAGTGTACCGTTTTAATAGCTGGATCTATCTCATACTCCGTTTTAAATATATTAGCAATATTAGGCAAAGCCTCACTACAAAACGTGTGATTATAGTTAATAGTCTTTTCCTCAGCTTCTATACACTCGCCAACTTTCCATCCGCTATCTCTCATATTGAGATTATCCACAATTAACTGTAGATGCTCGTGAGGCTTTGCAGTGTAATCGAATTTCAAACGCTTAGAAACAATATCCCGGCATTTGTATTTACCTAATATTGCGCCTATATCATACATTACAATGGTGTACTCAAAATTCCGACTGCTTTTCTTCTTGAAGTCGTTAGGATTCATCAGGTAGTAAGTGATATTCTTGTAGATACAATAAGCTCCTACGGGAATGTTTATGAACTCTTCACTGGCAAAGTACAGATAAAGAGTGCCTACATTCTGTAAAGCCGTATATCGGTAGCTGCTTGTATCTACCAGAATATCAATCTCATTGTTGTTGAAATGTATTTTCATGTTTACTAAGTGAATTGATAGATCTTACCATTTCCGCATTTCATCCCTTTTATCGTAGTGCTGAAAGGAAAAGCGTCTTTGGGAATCTGACCCAAAGTTTTCTTTAAAGAAGCTGCGTTTGTGAAAAACTTACCATCCGCACCATTGCTATGTTTAAATTTCACAAGGTATCTTCCTTCACCGTGCGAAGTCTTTACATCTGGAATGAAATCTTCTACAATGATCTCACAATTCAGCACGTCCGAAATAGAAACCTGACTACAGTTGAACATTTTACGTTCATCCTGTACGGTTACACCTAACTCACTAAACTTTTTCATCACAATATAATATTAAGTTCCTTACAATCGTTATCTATCATTTCTTTGATAGCTTTTCTCTTTTGCAAATACTCCTTGTAATCATCGGTAGCTGATCTTTCAGTAAGAATACCGAGCTGGGCAGCGTTATAATCATTGACAATCTTGGCTTCTTTATCAGAATCCCACAAATGGGTAATAACTGCCTTTTTCAGCTTATCATTTGTAACCATTCCCCAAACAACAACTTCGTTACAAGTCCATTTTGTAGTTTGCCCGGCTTCCGTTTGTTCATTATCTCCAGCTTCTCCAAAATGGTTTTCTACTTGAACTTCCTGAATATCCCAACGGTATGTGTAAGAACCATTTCCGTTAGCCTCTAACTTAGAAGGCTTAAAATCGTAGTGTATCATATACTTGCTTTTTAATTATTGTTCTTAATAGATGTTTAGAATTACTGTATTTAGCCCAGCCAAACCAACTGCAAATAACTTGCTTATATTCCATATCGGAAATGTGTGTTTTCTTATTCAGTTTGGCAGCCTTCCTACATAGATTCTTTTTGATTCCCTTCCGAATAAGGGTATGGGTATGATAAAAGACATACCCGACAAAATCAATACCTCTATGGCTATCAATTTTGAATACTTGAAACTTCCATTTCTTTTTTCCAGTTTTAGAATCCACTTTACGGAGTGATAGCTTTAAATTGTCATGCAGATATTCTTCAATCTCTATACGGAGTTTGTGAAGCTGTTTAGAATCATCGCCTAAAATCACAATATCATCTGCATATCTAAAGTAATATCTTACCTTCTTAACCTCTTTTATCCAGTGATCGAAGTAAGCCAGATAAATATTAGCAAAGTACTGACTTAGATAGTTCCCTATGGGTACGCCATCGGCACTGTCTATAATCACGTCAAGCAACCAAAGTAAATCTTTGTCTTGGATTTTCTTCCGTAGTACTGTTTTCAAAATATCATGGTCTATACTTGGATAGAACTTCACTATATCCATTTTCAAACAGTAAGTAGTGTGTTCTGGATCTTCTTTCAAAGCCTTCTTTACTTTAGCTGCTGCTTTATGAATACCACGATCCTTAATGCAAGAATAGGTATCTTCTGTAAATAAGGACACCCATATAGGTTCCATGATATTCATAATAGCATGGTGTAAGATTCTATCAGGATAATAAGGCAAACGGTAAATAAGCCGTTCTTTGGGATCCTTGATTATAAATACCTCATATTTAGAATTTACAAAAGTCTTTTTTTTCAAAGATTCATGAAGAGCCAGTATGTTTGCTTCCCTATTCTTATCGTGCCGTTTGACACCATAAGAACGTAACTTGCCTTTCCTGGCTTTTTCATCAGCCAGGCGCAAGTTATCAAGTGAAATAATTTGCTCGTATAAATTACTTAATCTCTTCATATTCTTTGTTTTTCGTACTCAGAGCCTTCGGTTTCCCTACCAGCACCTTTATGAGTTATGTTATCTTCTACCAATAGGTAAGGTCGTTGCTTCGTTTATTGAGTTATTTTGAGAAAACCATAGCTGAGAGCTGACATTCGCATTCGCATTCGAGGGGGTGTTATTCGTATTCGCATAACCGAAGCCTGCATGAACGCCATTATTCGTATTACCGCTGAAAAGGACACCCACCAGCAACCAACCTATTTTATTCATTTGTATTCCAATTATTTATGTTTTGCAGTCAAGCCCGACCGCTTCACGCTTTAGGGATAAAACAAAGCCGAGAGCCGACAAACGCATACGCAGCCGAGGGGGCGTTATTCGTATTCGCATAACCGAAGCCCGCAAGAACGCCAGCAGACGTATTACCGCCGAAAAGGACACCCTGCATACGATTCTCATTCTTATAGGTATAGTAATAATCACACCAATAGGTAGTAGAACCTCCACCAACAAGAGAAGCAATCAAATCGCCATGTTCTCCAAAAATCATTTCTTTGGTATAGCCTTCTTGTCTTGCTGCCAGCCCTCTAAGTGTATAACCATTGTAATTACTATCGTTATAGTTGGCTGGATCAATAGCAACAAACACTTTGCTTGTACCACCATTGGCATCCGTTTTAACCTCCATATTCATACCATCCGTCCATTTCCAGACGTGCCCGAATGGATTTTCAATACCACGATAACGGGGAACAGTAAAGACTTTACTATTTTCTCCTTCTGCTTTTTCTAAAGTATAAGCAACCTCACCAGAAGCATTTCCCAATTCATCACTCGTACCACAAGGGATAATAGGATAATAACCGCTAAAGTTGTTCCACTTTGTTCCATCCCAGGTAGTTACACCATTTCCCAAACCACCCTGAGCATAACCGTTACTATCTTTCTGTGCATTGAAAGCCAACTGACAGTTAAGATTTCCGTACTCTATGTAATAGAGCCATGCCAGGGTAATGTAAGCGTTATAATCCATACAGTTCCATTCTGTAGTAGTGCCACGTTTACGAGCTGCATTACGAAAAGCGGTACGGCTCATATATGTAGCTGGCTTACCTAATTGAGTTTTAGGCAAAGCATCCCAATCCGCTTGGTTATTCCCTCCCCTGTAATCAGCCGAAGTATTTACTACAGAAGCCAGTTTACCAGTGCTTCTTTGTACAGTAGCTTCATAAGCTGAGATATAGCATTTTTTCACGAAATGATAACCAGGTAACGGGTATTCGCTGATCCGTACACCTCTTTTATTGCCATTGGTATAAAATCTTCTCCAGTGATCCGGAATTTCTACCATTACCATACCATTAGAGCCATCCAACTTGTGCGCTCTCCAGTTGTTTGGATTTAGGTATTCTATAACAGTACCATTATCCGATAACAAACAGCCTCTCATTTTACTCTGGATAGGTAATGTTTTATGCAGTGTGACATTCCCCGTTCTGGTTAGTACCGAAGAGGAAACAGAAAGATCCAATTCACCACCATAGCTACACTGTTCTTCTACATAAGGAAGCATAGCAGCCAAACCTGCTTGTTTTGATTCTCCATCACTATCCAGTACCTCAGTGATAAAACCAAACGGATTTGAGCCATCCGCTATAGGAAGTTCATTCAATCTTTTCCCATTATTGTAAGCTGCAATAATTTGTCTTACCTTTACTTCTTCATCTGCTGTAAGTGCCATAATTAATAAGTTTTTAATAGTTCAACATTCATTTTTTACTAAGTGAATCTGATACCTCCAGATCCAGAGAAGCGAATACCCCTACCAGATATAAATCTCATTCCTGGCTCTTCTACAATGATCTGAATTGTTTGGTATAATGCTGTATTTTCAGTTGGAACAACATGGATTCTGCTCATACCTACACCGTTAATCATAAATACGCCATCAGGAGTGATAGACACCGCCCGATCATCACCGAGAAACAATACATTCCTACCAGTATCTACGGGAAGTAATTCTACCTCAACTTTGAAAGGATGGGTATTCCTGTAAGTAACTTTTTTCGGGTAATTTAGCTTCATGGAAGTAGGGATCAGCTTATATTTTGATATAAGCGATTCTTCCAATTCTTCCAAACGTGCAATAACTACCCTTGCATCGCCAGTAGCTTCATTTGCATTGTTTTTAGCAACATTGGCTTCTTCCGCTTTTTCGTGAGCTTCATTAGCCTTTGCGTTAGCATTGTTGGTAGCCTCTACTGCCCTACCTGCTGCGTTATCGGCTGCTGTAGCTTTTTCATTAGCCAGTTTAGCAGCATCCTCAGCCTTTTTAGCTGCTGCTGTGGCTGTTGTTCCACGAGCTATACATTTCCACCAGGTAGTTTCGGTTAAAGCGTGTCCTTTATTCCCATCCTTGATACAGAGATAGCAACTATCATCCGTAGTAATGAAATCAAATGTATTATATGTGGTAGCTGCTGAATAAGTTCCCTTATCCACGAAAGCAACCTTTCCTAATCTTATGTTTCCTTCTGCCATATCACTTGGGGTTAAAAATTAAAAATCCTTCATTGTCAATATCAAACATATCAGCAGCTATATCATCCTGGTAATACATGATTAGTTCCATTGTATCGGGATCAATCGTAAAAGTAGGATAGAGAATACCACCTTTTGCCAAAATCCCGGTATCTACATATTTCTTTTGCGTTTCATCCCATTTCCACCAGTTGCCATTATCACCCATTTTGGGGGGATTGTCTGCGTGTTCCTTAGCCCGGTCAGCCTGAGTGTTGGCGTTAGTTGTAGCCTTATTAGCATTCTCAGTAGCTTTATTTGCGTTACTGGTTGCAGTATTGGCATTACTGGTAGCTGTGATTGTTTCCTGCTTGATCCTATCCAATCCTATACGTGCTTCATCAGCTTTACCAGCAGCCGTATTAGCTTTATTGGTCGCTTCATTGGCTTTCTGGGTTGCTACTCCAGAAACACGAGTAGCCTCATTTGCGTTTGCCGTAGCTGTGTTGGCATTTTCAGTAGCAGTAACAGCATTACGGGTAGCTGTATTTGCATTATTGGTAGCAGTAATAGCGTTCCTTGTTGCAGTAATAGCTTCCTGAGTTACTTTCAGCATATTTTCATAGGCTGTCTGTATTACACCCAGGCTAACTTTCACGCTCGTTTGTACTCCGTTTATCAACTTTACGCCAATAGTGTACAGCCCTGTTAGGCTATCAGAAAGCGTTAATTCACTGATTTTCTTTTTCCTAATTGCCATAACTTTTTAGATCTATATAAAACTCACCATCTTCCGTAACTATCAATTCTCCAGCCTCAGAAGCAAGTAAATATTCATCCTCTCCAACTCTAAAGGCAGTGAATACCAACATTAGGGTAAAAGCGCACCAGACTTGATCGTCAGGGGAAAACAGACTTACTTTTGAGCTTTTGTAGTAACATGGGTATTCCTCGCAAGTGCTTTCAACGAACAAGGATCTTTCAGCCGTTTGCACCTTCACGCCATCGCCTTCGTCTATTTCCACCACCTTTATCAGATCGTGAAGGAAAGCATTGTAATTTCTCCAGAACTCCGTTAGATTCTTAGCGATTAAGCAACAACTCAAAGTAACTTCTTTATGTTGGTACACTACTTGTTTACCATCATAAATAGCCCCATTTTGAGTAGAAAGGTTACGCAACATATTTTTCTTTACTGCTGGAGCTTTAAGTATTTGTGCCTCGCTTCCTTCCAATACACGAATACCGTAAACGGAGAAATCTATCCCGTCTATTTCATACCCCTGCGTAGGTATATTGGTTGTCGATAAAGGAGCCGTATATTTATAATCTTTCAAAGGGAAATCATCTGCGAATTTTAACGAGAAACTTTTAGCACCGATATACAGAGCTACATTTACCTCTGAAACCAATCGGAGCTTATAAGTATAGCCGATTCTTTTAAACTCAAAGGTATGGTAGGCTCCATCGGACAGTAGAGAAATGAAATCTCCAGTCTGATACATACCCACTGCGTTGAACTTTATTTCAAGTTCTTTAGTATCAAGTTTAGGATCCGACAAATCCACTTCGATACCGTCATACTCAGCCCAATCATTAGAAACCTCTGGTTCTTTTAATGCCGGGAAAGCAACAACTTCGTTATGCCCACCCTCAGCGATAAAAACCCCAAACCGAGTAAAAGCGTCCGTACCGTCTATGTATAAGTTATTTTTCATTTCCTCATTATTACACCTTTATCATTCATGTTACCTATGCTTTCTTTCATTTCCTTTATATTGGAATTGATAGATTCCAGATTCTTGCAATAGCTTGTATTCTCTCTGATACCAGTTAATATCTCAAGAAATTTGGCACAATGGCTAACTAATGATTTAATACCTTCATTTATAGAATAGGTATGCCCTTGAATTGCAGTTGCCCTTCCGTTCAGCTCGTTTACGCTGTCCTGGCTTGCTGCTATGCCGTTATTGCTGGAAACCTCACGATTCTCTGTTTCCCAAAGGTGAAAGCCTTGTTTGTTTGCTTCTTCTTTCCAATGCTCCATCCATTGTTGAGCGTTATTCATATCCGTACCGATACCTTGATAGAAAGAGGCAACCAAATCCCTTGCTTCCTTAGCTATTTCTTCTTCTGTTTTGCCGGATCCGTAGATTTTCTCCAGATCAGCTTGTAGTCTTTTGAACTTATCAGAGAAGAATAAAGAGTAGGCAATCTGTTTACCCAAATCTTCCAATACAGAAGATCCTTTTTCCCCGAACTTTTCCCACGCATCTACACCGTCATTTTCAATAGCCTCAGTGATACTATCCATTATACTATCACCTAAAGAGCCAAAAGTACCCTCTAAGTAATCTCTTAGTGCTTGTTGGGCTTCTTCCGCTTGTTCTTGAAGATCTATAAGGTTTTGCAACAAATTCCGATTCTCATCGCTCATTGTTTGAGTATCAAGAATTGCTTGCGCTCTTTCTTTATTCAGTTTGTTTTCCCCATCTATCAAATCCGGGTAAACCTGGAGTACCGAAGTATAAATATCATGCTGCTTTTTCCAAAACCAGGCTCCGGTAGTATAGCTACCCGTTTTCACCGTAACATTATTTAATGCGCCTACACCTTTATCATAAGCCTCTTTTTGCTTTTTATAGTCATTCAGGCTCCCTCTCAAATTAAAAGGGTTTAGTTTTAGCGTTGGAGCATCACCCTTTAAAGTTTCTTTATAATCCTCTATAGCTTGGCGATATACCTCTACAGATCTGGCAGCTTTAGCAATCTGATCCTCACCGAAAATTGAAGTTGCTTCTTTCATAAGAAGATTTTGCTCCATGAGCAATAAATTGTACTGGCGTTGCATTTCCAGTTTGTTTTCGGCTACTTCTTTAAGTGCCTCTTGATGTTCCTTTTCAGCCTTAGAGGATAACCCGAACAAAGTAGTGATAAGTGAAATGGCTGTACCGACAATGGAAAGAATAACCGAAGCTCTCTCTACCCCTTTGATAGCTTCTGCACCAGTAACCGCCAACGCTTGAATACCTGTTATCATGGAAATTATACCTCCTGCGATATTGGTAGCAGCAGACAAAGCAGCTTTGGTCGCATCATCCATCCCGTCAAAGTCAGAAATGATATTATTAACAGTATCATCTACCTCATTCATCACCTTTAGGGTATCGCTCCACTTCTTTTTGTTTTTTTCAGCAGACGAAGTGCTTGCGTCCTTCGCCTCAGCAACCTCTACTTTTTTCTCCAGGGTTTTAATTTGCGCACGAAGAGTAGCTTTTTCTTTATCATCCAACTTGCCACCTTCTTTTTTCAGTGTGTCTTGGGCTGTTTGTAAAGCCTCCTTTAGCTGTTTTAACCCCATAGAGGATATTTGTTCTACCCATACATTAAAAGTCGCTTCACGAGAAGCTATCTCTTGATCTAAAGCGTCCAAAGCATCTTGTTTATCACTTTCAGCCTGAGCGATATTTTCTTCGGAGAAAGTAACTTGCTTTCCGGCTTTCTTATCTTTCTCATTAACAGCTCGCATTTCGTCAATATCTTGCTGAAATTTTTCCTCTATCTCCTTACGCTTTTCCGCATAGGTCTGATACTGCTTTAGCATTTCTTCTATTGCAGTCTGGTTGCCAGCAGACAGTTTCTTTCCAGCAGCATTCTCAAGAGCCTTAAATTGTTGCTCATCCTGCTCTGATAATTGGGTGGTAGTTGGCTTAAATGTACCTTTTTTGCCCTGAGATTCCCATATAGTTTTTTCCCACTCTTGAATTTTTGTGAGCTTATCCTCCTTTTGACGTTTGATCTGCTCCATTTCCTGCTCATAGTTGAGCTGGTTTTGTTCCAATGTTTTAGAAAGTCCTTCCTTATGGGTGTTGATCTCAGCTTGCCTTACAGCAAATTCCATATCCTTTTCAATACGAATCTGCTCTTGTGCATTACGTTTTATCTCATCGGAATAATCCTTTTGAGAAGAGGACGTTTTTCTATCTGGTAACTTTTTACTCAGTGAATCTATACGTCTTTGATAGTCGTTGTATTCAGCACTACCCTTAACGGTTTCTTTCTGCTCCTGTTTCAGTTTAGAAATACGGTTCTCTACTTGGCTAATAATTTGTAGCTCGTTTTCACGTTCAAGAACGGTAGCTTTCAATTTAGCTATATAGCTTTCCTGCCCTTTTACAACAGCATCGGTTACTACTTTGCCATCAGACATTAAGCCGTTGTTCTCTTTGAGAGCCTTTTTGAAAGCCTCCAGTTTTTCTTGACCTTTAGTAATGGCTGCTTCTATCTCAGAAATGGATTTTCCTTTGGTATAAAATACCTCTTCCTGATTACCTGTTTTCTGATTTTGGTTAGGATTCTCCCCAAAGCGTTTTTGAGCCTCTTTTATGATATTATTATAAATACCACGAGCTTTGAATACTTTGGTTATTTCATCTTGCAAGCTATTAGCCATGTATGTTTGCGCACCTATACCAGTCATGGGATCGCCAGGCAAGTATTTGGTTTCGTCAAACTGCTTTATAATATCCTGGATTTCTTGGGTAATTTCTCCCTTACCTTCCAACACTGGCTTAATCTTCCAATAATAAGTTTCTGCAAGGTCGATACCGTCTTTATCCTTCTTCCCCTTGAACTTATCTTTTAGTAGCTCTTCTACAGTTTCTTTGGCTTCTACCTCCTTATCAATATAGTCATTAGAAGCCTCATTAACCGCTTTATCCATAGCTCTTGCACGAGCTGATTTTTCGGCTTCTTGCGTAATGATACGATAAGCCTTAGCCAGATTATCCAAAGCATTCTTTTCATCCCCCAGCCCCTTCAAATACTCACCGTATTTGCTCATTATGGCTTCCTTTGCGGAACGGTATTCATCCGTACCTTCTTTGGCTGCTTTCAAACGTGCAAACATCGCATCAATTTGCAATCTTTCAGCTCCAATAACCTTTTCACTTTCAGATATGGAGTTATTTAGTTTTTCTTGCGCCTTTTCTGCGTCAGTCTGATAAGTGATAAGTTTATAAATACCATAACCGAGAGCTGCTATAGCTGCTGCTGCCAAAGTATAAGGATTTGCCAGCATAACGGCTTTCAACCTGGTAGCTACAGCCATAAGTTTGAGCTTTGCAGTTGCCAACAAGTTTGTTGTAGTTACATTGGCTGCTTGTGCTGCGGTGTTGGCTGCTGTCTGAGTGGTATTCAATGTTTTAGCAGCCGTTTCTACCGCTACTTTCTTGGTGCTAAAATCACGTGTGGCTGCTTGGTATTGTAAGGCTGCTGTTTCTCTGGCTGTTTCGGCTGCGACTAATTTTCTTTCTGCTGCTTCTACTTGTTTTGCTGATCCAGTAGCACCGATAGACATAAGTTCTGCCAATCTTTGCTTTTCCAATTCCTTAGCAGCAAGGTATTCGGCTTTCTTGGCTGCTATGGCTTGGCTGGCTGCTGAAACCTCTGTACGAGCTTTGGCTAACGCTACGGTTTGAGCCTCTATATTTGCTGCCATTTCAGCTTTTACGGCAGTTGCATACTCTAACGTGCCTTTGGTTAGATTCTTCTTTGAAATGGCAGCTTGCTGCTCTACAGTAAGCAATTTGCTTAGTTCCTCAGCTTCTCCAGTAGCTTTAATGGTAGTAACGGCATTTTTTGTAGCAGCAACCGAAATTACAGCAGCTTTGTATAAGCCATAAGTAACAATCAATTCCTGTATGGTTGCACCAATAGCCTCGTAATTCTCTATAGCAGAAACACCAGTTTCCAATATAGAATTTATAGTGCTTTCATTAGCTTGACCGATTTCATTAAGCATTACAGAAATAGCATCCTCCATATTGGAAATTTTACCTGTAATAGTCTTACTTTGCTCTTCCATCAGATTGTAGAACATACCGCCAGAATTTGTAAGGTTTTCTATAACCTTCTGAACTTCTGGGAATCCTACTTTTCCTTCGGCAACCAAAGCCTTAACTTCATTTTCAGCTACACCCAACTCTTTAGCCAGTTCACGAATCATCGGAATACCTCTACCCGTAAATTGGTTAAGATCCTCAGCATATAATCTGCCTTGTGTCATAGTTGTACCGTATAACCAGGCTATATCTTGTAATGGAATAGATAAGCCAGCAGCGATATTTCCTAACCGTACCAAAGTGTCATTCACTTTGTCAGCAGCTATACCATAAGCAAGTAATTGTTTTGCGCTACTTGATACACCAACGAGATCAAACGGAGTTTTAGCAGCAGTATTAATAAGCTGTGTCATTAAAGCATCAGCTTTAGCCTTACTGCCCAACATGGTATTGAAGGCTACTTCTAACTGTTGGTATTCACCTCTTACTTGAGCTATCTTCTGAGCATATCCCAACGCTTGTTGAGCCGTGAAAAATCCAGTTGCAGCGACTGTTATTTTACGGAAAATATTGTCTATCCTGCTACCTTCCTTTTCGGCTGTGCTACCTATGCTTCGGAAAAGAGAATTAGATTTCGCCACATCGCTTTCAAATTTGGCGTTATCCAATCCTAAAGCCCACCATGTTGTACCTTCGTTGTTATTCATCTTCGTTTACGTCAAATATTGCGTTATTTACTGCATCCTGATTATTAGGATCATCACCATTTAGAATAATGCCAGTATCTTTTTTCCCATCCTTATTTGCTGAGAAAGAAGGAAGAACCGCATTATACAGACGAACATTCGCAAAACTCATTTTGTATAGGATATAATCAAAAGTCAGATTATAAGCCTTTGCCATTCCTGCTACTACCGCCCAGATGCTATCGTTTCCTTCGGATCCGCTTCTCCTGCTTTTGTCGGTTTGAGAAGGTTTATCTCTATCAGGGAAGCGGTAAGCCCGAAAAAATCTCCTATCTCCATCCTGTTTATGATTTTTAGAGTAAGAGCGTTCACTTTACTTGGTGAAAGTTGTTTCAAGATCTTATCGGATAAAACAGATCTGTTGTCAATCGTAACCTTTTTGCGTGTGCGTACCAAACCGAATAAAGACTTTTGAACTACGGTTGCTTCTGTTATTATATTCTCAGCTCCTAAAATGAGAGTAGCTACAATATCGCCTAAAACCTTACAATCTTTCGCAATACGGAGCGATTCAAATGTAACCAGGCTTTTATCTAACTCTACTTTAGGAAGCTGAGAAATAAGTTCAGAAGCAAGGATAAGAGTAGCAATAGAAGGAGGTGCAACCTCGTATGTTTCTTGTCCTATCTGTATAGAATACGGCTTTTGTAAGATCGTATCAGACACAAGCCCTTCTATGTTTTCTTTTTCCTTGTTCATAGTTCAATCAACCTACAGCTAATGAATCTGCTTTTTTGTACTTCTCAATCATTTTACCCGTCTTGGGCTTTAATGAGCTAAAGATGTATTTTAACATCTTCCCTTTTGCGGACGACCATTCTTCCTCAACTTCAACGGAGCATTTACGCATGATGAAGCCTTCCAGTGTATCATCTTCTGGAGTAAGGCGTACTGCATATTCATCTTTTACAACTCCGTCCTCTTCCGGAATAGGATCCTCTGTGCCAGAAGGAATAAACACACTCATAGCAAGCTGCTTATAAGACTTTTGCATTTTTCGAGCTACCAGTTCATGTCCTTCTCCGTACAATTCTTGCGCACTTCCTTTTACGGTTGTAAGAAGAACTGTATTTTCTTCGGCTGTGGGCATTGTTTTGAAACTGGAAGGAGCTGCATCTTCAACACCAGTTAGCCCAAATTCGACCAGGGGTTTACCCCATGTAATACCACTGTTTGCCATAACTTAAAATGTTTTTAGTTCAAAATTGATCTTTACGTTTACAAAGTGCATAGCTACCTTTTCTGCTTTGTAGCTTTTAATTGTTGCACCTAAAGAAAATCTGTAATCAGTAGGTTTTAAGGATCTAACAACATCATCGGCTTTACGTGCCAGATAACGGCATCTGCCAACATCTTTAACCAATACCTTACTGCCATTGTCTTTGTCTGGAACATAAATATTTACCGTTACAGAGCCAGTTTGAAACTGCCCATCCAAACCAGTAAGAAACGATACAATTATATCCTCTTCCATAGGGTGTAGATCTCGTGTTCCTTCACGATAAACGTTACCTTTTATTTCCTTTGCAAGTTGGCTGTTTGTGATAATGTTGAAAACGTCCAGCTCTATTTCATCACCCGTCTTATTCATTTCATTTCAAAGCCTAATTGTTTCATAATCTGAGGTACAAGTTTGTTAGCCAGCAGTTCGGAAGAAGTAAGGACATTATAATTACGAGCTTCTACATAAGCTGCGTAACTCATTCCAGTAGATACAATCAAGACAATACCGTTTTGATAGTTCTTTTTCAAGCTATCCAAATGCTTCTTTCCGTTTTGCCCACCTTTTGTGTTGGCAAAAGCACTTTCTTCCATAACTTCACCATTAAAAAGTACGGCATAACCGATAGAGTTTCTAAGGTTTCCCGTTCTGTCTGTATAGTTGCCGTTTAAACGGGCTTCTTTCAGACACGCTTCACCGACATAGATAAAAGCCTTAATAGCTCTACCTATAACGGCTTTCTTGGTATCATCAAGAAAGTTGCTAAAAGCACTATCCGGCGTTTTCTTCGTGAATCCCATCAAACCGTAATCTTTACTCTTCCTGAGCGATTAACAAACTCAATATCCTGTACTTCAAACTCACCCAAAAACTGTGTTCTATCATTGGTAAGTTTTACCGTATCAGCTTGAAAATCCCTACTTTCAATTAGAATCTCATAGCTTTTATCAGTAAACTTACCTTGTTGATAGATCGTGTTGCTATGCTTTACTGTTTTGTACAAACAACGTATAGGCTCACTCCATGATACGGTAGAGATAATCGGCTCACCGTTACCATCCAAACCGCCACCAGATAAAACCTTATACTGTATTGTTCCGTTGTATTGCATAACTTACCATTGGTTAGAACCGTCTGATACAGAAGATTCTTCGACAAAATCAGAGCTATCTATATTGTACTCCCTACAAATAGCGGAGATACTTTTATTAATACGATCCGCATCCCACCCGTCAGAAATTCCACTTTCCGAATGACTGTTTTCAGTCATTCCCTTAACGACACTGATAGCAGCCTTCACCAGTTCAACATCTTTGGGGATGAAGTTTTTAGAAGGATCTATACCATTATCCAAAAGGGTAAATTCAAGTACATTCTGATCCGGGTAGAAGCCGGAACATATTTTAGTGCATAAAGCACGGATAGCGTCTAAATTCGTCATAGGTTACTCTTTACATAAGATTTCAGAAAGAGCATTGTTTTGCTCTTCTGTAAGTTCACTGAGTTTGTTGGTGATTGCTTGAACGCCAGCATTTTTATTGATTGAAACGCCAATCTCAGCCAAAGCATTTTTTACAGCACCGATTTCAAACTCTTTATCAAAAAGGCTAATTTTTTCGGGTTTCTTTTCTTCTTTGTTAGCCTCATTGATAGCAGAAATACTGCAAATTCCTCGTGAAACAAGATCATTTACACGATCCAAATCGCTTGTGGATAGAGTTTCACCGACTTGGTAAATTTTCTCCTTGTTGTCCTTGTCTTGGAACTTCTTTAATACTTTTAATGTTACCATATTGCATCGTTTTTAGCCGACCAAAGAAGCTGCTGCTGCCTTCTGATCGAATTGTTCTTTCGTATAAAAAGTTACTCCCTCTACTGCTTCTCCTGGCTCTTCAAAGCCTCTAACTTGCAAGCAGACAATACCGTTAATTTCAGTGATAACCGGGATCAAGCGGGCAGATCCTTGTGTATATTCACCAGCCTTTTGTCCTGTAGATTCACCAGTACGCCATTTGGCTATACGAATACCGTTACCAGCGTTCATGTAATCTACATTGTCCTCTTCAAACAGCTCGTTATCTTCAATAGAAGGTTGGATAAAGCCGATCTTTCCAGCAGGTTTAAATACAATCATATTGTGATTCCAGGGATCTAACGGCTCACGTTCTCCGTCCTTTTCAATACCCACAAGGCGGGTGATTTCACGAACTTTAGGCAGACCGTTATCAGCAAACAAGGTGTTCAAGTCCGGGATAGTAACAACTTTGCCGGATTTATCCTTACCGTAGGCTGCTTCTCGAATTGTAATATCTCTTCGGATAAATGCAAGCAGTTCAGGAGCCATCAGCAATTCTTCAAATACGACACCTTTGTTTTTGAACAAGGTAACGATCATGGTAAGAATTAGAATAATATCCAACTTGCCAGCTTTTGAGTTAGCGTCATTCCACAATAAAGCTGAAACGAGCTTGTTAGCTTCATCCATCAGGTAATCAATTTCAAACTCACGTCCACCAGGGTTGTTGATAGAAGGAATGAAACGACAAACACCGAAGTTTGATATAGCTTTCAGGATCATAAAATCAGCAGTATCTTTGCAGCCCAGATAAGCGTTTTCCACATCGTTACGCAAAGTCTTTTCAATCTGCTTTACTTTTTGACCGTCTTTCAAGAACGGAGATTTATAAACTTCCAGTAGCTTACGGTAAGTGGAAGCCTTCATAAAGAACTTATGTCCGACACGTGGAATTTCTTCATTCCAAATATCGAAACCGTCAGAACGTCTTAACGGAGTGGGGGATTCATCACCGATCAGGGTTGCCATCACACGCAAATGATATTTTCCCATAATACCCTCAGCTCTCAAAGAGAGTTGCGGAGCCTCCCAATCAAACCACTCATCCGAATAAGTTTTCTGGAACAATGCTACTTCACGTTCAGAAGCCTTATCCAGTGTCTTTTTCCACGTTGCGAGAAAATCAATAGGTTTGCCATCTTTAAACAAACCTGTAAAAGTTGAATAAATAGATTTCATTTAGCACCTCCTTTTAATAAGTTTGCGACAATCGAATGTGAGAGTTCGCTTTTAAATAGCGTTTCGTGCTATCCTTCATGCTGTCTGGAATAGGCAAAACACGTCTTTCCATTACAGCATATTGCATAGTGTCCTCTGTAACATCTATGGCTGTTTCAAACTCTTTTACAGTAACTTCTTCGATTGTTAAAGAGTTAGGTTCACCAATAACAGCAGCATTAGTAGAGCTTTCAACAACCTCTACAAGCACATCATCTACTGCCAAACCTGAGATCTCAGCAGAAAGTGTAATTACATACGGAGCGTTTGACACACCAGGCTTTTCAATAGACACAATAGAAGGAGCATCTTCAAAAGTTCCACTAACGGATTTAGCTTGTAACAGCTTATCTCCAACAGAAAAGCAGGGTGAACAATAGCCATTTGAATACAAAGTGATAACTTTCTTATCCTTTGTGCTGATAGCTTTAACCTTCGCTGTTTTTACAATCTGTACCTTTCTTGTAACTTCATCGAAAATAGCGAGTGTTCCGGCAGGGATAATATCACCTACAGAAAAACGCTGTTTCTCTCGATCCAGATTAAAACCGCCTGGTACAATTTGCGGACTGCCTGTGAAAATCGGTTTTTCACCGACAAATGAAATTCTTGTTCGTTTCATTGTAAAATGATTTATTTAACGATAATTGATTCCAGCAACTCATCAGAAGCCTCTTCAACATTCTTTGCGTTTGCTGTTTTTACACTCTCTGGATCTTCCGAAATAAGGTTTTGAGTTATTAAGTCTTGTTTCAGACCAGCGCAATAAGCATCTGGATCCTCTTCATCAGGAATAACCAAACCTTTTCTTCTCCATTCGGGAATACCATGCTTGTTAAGAGCTGCTTGAACGGCTGTTTCACGATCTTTCTTAGCTTGCTCTTGTTTCATTTTATCCATTTCCGCTTGAAGTTCGGAGATCCGTTTGTTTGGATCGTTATCAGGTTCCTTTGGCTCCTTCGGTTCTTTAGGTTCTTTGGGTTCCTTCGGTTCTTTTGGCTCCTTTGGTTCCTTCGCTTTGTTAGCCCACCTGGTAGCTTCTCCTTGACTTTCTTTTGCCACATCTGCTATTTGGTTTGCTACTTTCTCGATTTCCGCTTCATCAGTAGAATCATCCTCAATGCTGCCACCCATTTTTTCGGTTATCGCAGTAAGGTACTTCTCTGATAAACCAGTGTCCTTACATAAGTCTTTGACTTTCTTAAAGAGTGTCTTATTCATATCAATATTACTTTAGTTATACTGCAAATGTAGGTAATATTTTCAATAACGGTGTATATATACACCAATGTTTTTTATACTTGTTTTCTTCAAAATCAGAGCTATAATCCTAAAATATCTATTTTAATAAGTAGAATAAATCAAAAAGCATACATTTCTACAATGTTAAAAAATGCTTTTTCTGAAATTATTTTGCAGTGTTTTTGAAAAGCTATATATCTGATAATGATAATATTTCTATGTTTTACTTGGTAAATGTTGGTAATATCACTTGAAAATATTACCTATTTCATTTGGTAATATTACCAATGTTACATATATTTGCAACGTAATAAAAACAGTTACACGAAAAGAATATAAAACTAAATACATTCAGATATGACACAGAAAGAATTTGAAGAAAGAACGGGTTTAAAGCTATCGGCAGATGGTTATACGGAAGTAGAAGAGTGCTACATGAATACAGACCTTGACAAAGACGCTTTTTGTAAGTTGTGGATGGAGAACCCAACAGCCCTAAAAGAGATAGAGCGAAAGACGGTATTAGTACGTGAACTTTACGAAGAAAGAAAGTGCCTTACAAACCTTCTGATAGATCAAGCTGAAAAGTGGAGCGCATCAGATTTGAGAGAAAAGGCAATCGCCATGATCGGGGAAAAAGAGTATCTAAGAAGAAAGATCGCCAAAGGGTACAATCTTTGGGATGCTGATAAAAAACTGTTAGACGAAATTTTAAGAAAGTAATAATCAGTAGAGAGAAAGCCCTGTATAACATACGATTATGAGAAAGTACAACAATGTTACAGTTAATTGTAAGAGAATAGCCGTCAATCCTTGCGCATTGGATGAATACGAAGTAACAATAAAGTCCAATGATTTAGAGCACGTGATATATACCTATAGCGGCTTATTTGAAAGCGATGAAGCCATTTGTGATAGAGTTTATCAACAGTGGTTGAAAGAACAAGTATAATAATCAGGTAGCCTTCGGGCTACCACAATGTAACACCGTATGAAGAGATATTATTTACAAGGCAAGGAGATTAGCGAAAAACAAGCTAAAGCTATTGAAGCAAAAAAACAAAGAATATATAAACAGCAATGATATTTCGCTTTGGGCTAAATGTCAGTTTATAACAGTTATCAATAAATAATAATCAGTGGGGCAAAAGCCTCATATAAAGCAATATCGAATTATGGATATAGATATGTGTAAGAGCTTTACAGCTATAGAAATGATAGATAGGAAAACCGAAAACACAGTAGCAAGTATTCAAGGAACAATGTATTTCGGCAAAATACTACCCCATGCTCGTATTAATCTTGAAGGATATGTAATGCGTTCTGGATTAGGCACAATGTGGTTTATTGCTACACATTACGTGTTAGCAAGTACGGTGGAATCTATACAAAAAGAGATAAACCACATGAAGAAAATGCACCCTAATGCTAAAATCAGTGTTACAGAACGAGGTAAACAGTTCATAGATAAATTAAAACTTAATATATCTAACGAATAAGTAATAACAATAAATAAAACATTGAATATGAAAGATTTAATCAACATCAGAGTTTTACAGCATGATACAAACGATCAGATCCGTATCGGCATGGCTTATCCTATTATTGATTTGGATAAAGCGGAAAAGGATATAGTAGATAATTATGAGAAGAAAACCGCTTGGTGTGGTGGTTTTAAAGCTGCTTGTGAGAAATATTACCAACGTATTGCTATTGTTCGTGCGGACACGCTGGAAGTGATACGCCCAATTTACCCCAATAAATAATTATAGCCCTATGAATGAATACACATATATAATTTTCGATCACAAGGGAAAACGCTTGGGCAAAATTGAATTTGGGAAACGAATAAGTGTACCATCAGCCAGCGAGATTGAAGAAGCCATAAAAGACGGTTTCCCCAACGAAGCGACTTATAAATTAATCGTGCCTATAAACAGCACCTATTGATAAACATTAAACGACTTATGATTCTTTCTACAGATAAAATGGTTTTTGTAACTGATTCAGAAGATTCAGACGAATATATAGAAAACCTGAGAACTGAATACGATACTAATTGCTATCGCATACAAATTAATAAGACGTTAAATCCACCATATTACCAATTATTCCATGAATGGAAAGAAGGAAAGCGAAAACTTAATAATTGTTTGTTTGCTTCAAGCAAGTTGGAAAAGATAGTGAACTACATAAATCAAAATATTCAATAAAGAATATGGAAATGCAAAAACATAAATTCCCCTATAATTGGAGGCTTTCAGAAGCCAAATTCACGAATGATAAAGGCAAGGTATTTTCTTGCTTTGCGTGTGGTGGTGGCTCTACAATGGGGTACAAGTTAGCCGGATTTGATGTAATTGGCTGCAATGAGATAGACGCAAAGGTTAATCGGTGCTATGTGGCTAACCACTCACCCCGATATAATTTTTTGGAAGATATACGAACATTGAGAGAGAGAGAGAGCTACCGCCCGATCTTTACAATTTGGATATTTTGGACGGTTCTCCCCCATGCTCCACCTTCTCCATTGCCGGGAATCGTGAAAAGGATTGGGGTAAAGAAAAGAAATTCAGAGAGGGGCAGTCTGCACAAGTTCTTGATACGCTTTTCTTTGATTTCATAGCTTTAGCAAAGGTATTGCAACCAAAAGTTGTAGTAGCCGAAAATGTGAAAGGTTTACTTATGGGAAGTGCAATAGACTATGTTAGGCGCATATATAAAGATTTTGATAACGCTGGCTATTATTGTCAGCATTTCCTTCTTGATGCGTCAAAAATGGGTGTTCCACAAATACGAAACCGAGTATTCTTTGTATGTATTAGGCATGATTTGGGCGTGCATTTTTTAAAGATATCAGACCTATTCAATGTTGAGCCATATATTAACATGGACTTTAACGAGCCGAAAATTTTCTATGGAGGATTTGCGGATTACATGGGTAAACCATACGGAAAACGCATGAAAGAAATGTTTGATAACAGAAAAGAAGGTGATATAGATATGTCAGCAGCTTATCTTAAACTGACTGGTAAAAGAGGTTTTTTCAATCAAAATTACCTATATGAAGATAAGGTTTGCAATACTTTGACAGCCCATGTAGATAGCACCATACCTTTTAAAAGCCCCGTCTATCTATCCACTTCTGAGGTATGTAATATATCCACGTTTCCACAAGACTACAATTTTTGTGGTTTATCGCCACACTACATTTGTGGTATGAGTGTTCCACCCGTAATGATGGCTCAGATAGCCACACGTATTTATGAACAATGGTTGTCGAAATTATGAAAGGAATAACTAAAGCAGCAAAGCAAGCCAACGGACGAAGCCAGGCTTGCGCTACGTGTCCTCTAAATCGAAGTAGAGGTGTTTGTTTGCCCGAAATACAAAGGGTTTGCTCAGATTCGTTTGTAGAAGGATTTAAGAAAGGTGTAAAATGGCTGCAAAAGCAGCAGGAAAACAACTGTTGAAATGACACAAGAAAGCATAGACTACTTTATACAGATGGCAAAGGATTATGCCAAAGCTGAAAAGGAATTAGATGTTCAACGTTGGGTATTTGTGAATTTCGAGCGCAAAGATGAAAGTAATAACTATGATTATGTACATCTATTCAGTTACGATTTACCACGTGAAGTTTACGAACATAGAAAGTGGGTAATAGAATGGAGAAAGGCAAAACTTGTTTGCCAATATCCTAAAGGATGTGTACGATACACGTTGCATTTCTATGATAAGCGTTTTGGTAACAACATACAACTGAATAAGGATTTGAATCGGCTTATATCGGCAAAGGCTCAGGTTACAAAGGCTCAACGCAAAATTGATAAATATGTAGTCTACAATAAGGCTAATAATCTATTTTTCGATGAGAATACCGATACGGATTTATTGAAAGCTCGTGAGAAACTTGAAACTAAAATAGCAAACATAAAGGAGGCAGAAGAAAGAATGAAATTAAAAATCAAACAAATACAGGAGGGAAACAATGAGAAAAATTAAATTTAGAGGTCGCATTACCGACACTAAAGAATGGGTATGCGGTTCACTTATCATTTACCCTGATGGTGAATACAACATTCTTACTTCTCGTAACAATCATTCATCGAAAATGGATGACTGGCGCATAGATGCAGACACTGTAGGGCAGTTCACAGGCTTACACGACAAGAACGGCAAGGAAATCTATGAAGGGGATATATTATTTGATTACGATTTTAATGAAATGGTTGAAGTTGAATACGAAGAACAATTAGGAGCGTTTATTCTCGACAAAATCCCTACCATTGGGGCTGTAGGATATATCGGTTCAAAAGACACAGAATTATATTGCGAGATTATAGGGAACATCCATGACAACCCCGAACTAATGAAAGGAGGCACAAAATGAAAATCAAATTGAATTGGGCATACGCCAAAGGTGTGTTAGATACAGATACATTAAAAATGCTCTGTATCCCGGCAAGAGGTAAACGTATATTCGGAGCGGATGAAATGGATGCGGAACTATGTATCAAAGATGGATGGAATTTATCAATAGCAAATATCCATTTAGGTGATGTGGAAAGTTCAAATATTCTTTGTGAAGAAATTGCAAGACGATGGAACGAGCATGAAGAATGGCACGAATGTAAAGAAAATACGGAAGATGTGCCGGAACGGAATACCCCATGCTTGCTAAGGATTGAGTACAAGGAAATAGCCACTGGCATTGTAGAAGTCAGTTATCTTACATCTGTCTGGGGTGAATACGGATGGATAGAAAATTATCTTGACAATTTCAGTGAATCCGAATTTGAAGTTACTATAACCCACTGGAAACCAATAAATAAACCGAAAGGAGTTAAAGAATGAGATATGCACTAAGGAAACAGGATAAAATAGCTTCTGTATATAGTGAGGCTTATTTGAAAGAACATATCATAAGCAGCCTTGATTCTTATTTTGGCAAATGCGATGATGAGCGCATAATAGATGATATTTCACAAGAGGGATATATAAGCCGTACTGGAGAAGATTATCCACTTTTAAGGATTAACGATCTTTTGGATGATAACGCTATGTTGGAGTTTGCCGTTATAGGTCAGCAATACGATGTATTAAAGCTGTCTTTTTTAGGACGTATGAAAGGATAATTTATGAGTAAGTGCCATTACATATACGATAAGCAAGCTGGCAAAGTCTTAATACCTTGTTGTTGGGCTGTTGTTTTGAGCAATGATATACGGGATTGTACTTGTAGGAATGAGGATCTTACGTTTGCTCAATTTGAACGTGAACGATATAACAAAGAACTTGAAAAGCGTAATTCTATCATAAAAGAGCTACAGAGCGAAAACAAGTATCTACATAACGAACTAAAACGGCACGTTACTTTACTAAGTAAAAAGAAGTAGCATTTTATTTGTTATACTTAATAAAATAAATTATTTTTGTATTATGAGAACAGACAAAGAGATTATAGAAACAATCGCTAAACTCGAAAGCAAGTTAGCAAATCCGAGAATGGCTATTCCTGAAAATGCCTCTATAATGGAAGGCTATCAAAAAGCGATAGAGATCCTAAAGAATAAAACTGGCAACATAAGCAACGCCAAATTAGAGGCATTAAGCAGTGTGCAAAGTCGTGCTATTGCTGCTTTGACGATTGATTTTATTAATGGCGAGTGTCCTCAGTATGTTTTGTTAGATGTGCCAATAAAATAAATAATTATGAAGTTACCGAAAGTTATTCATGTAGAATTGAGAGAGCCGTACAATGGGAAAAGACACTTCTATTTCGGCTCTATTGCTGCGATCTTTGACGAACTTTCAGAGGAACAAATAGGTATCAAGAAAGAAAGTCTTTGGAACGTAGATCTAAGTCGGGTTGAGTATCAAAACAAGTATTGTACAATCCGTATGGGGTTTATTAAGCGAAAAAAAACTTTTAGAGGTAATTTTAAAAAAGGAGGTAGTTTATGAAAAAAGAGAGGATAAGACACGAGTTCTGTATTCAATGTGGAGATCAATATGTGAGTGAATGGAGTGAGCCACAATTTACAAGCTATTACCTCAGTACATTTGATGATGTACACCTTTTCCGCTATAGAGAACTTGCAGAAAAAGAAGCTGTAAAATTCCCTGGATCCGAGATAAAAAAAATAAAGCAAACCATAATAACAGAATTGGAGGAATAACAATGTTAGGTGCAATAATAGGCGACATTGTAGGCTCACGATTTGAGTTTAACAATACAGATAATTATAACTTTGAGTTGTTTACGGAAGAAAGCACTTTTACAGATGATACGATTTGTACTATTGCTATTGCGGATGCAATATTGAATAAGAAAAGCTACAAAGATAGCTTGTTGGAATGGTGTAGAAAGTACCCGAATCCCAAAGGGGCTTATGGGGGTAGCTTTGCTCGTTGGATTGTAGCAGATGATCCACAACCATATAATAGCTTCGGTAACGGTTCAGCAATGAGGGTTAGCCCTACCGCTTGGCTGTTTAATGATTTAGATACTGTTTTATTGGAGGCTCGAAAAACGGCTGAAATTACGCACAATCATACAGAAGGTATTAAAGGCGCACAAGCAATAGCAGAGTTGATATATAAAATCCGTAAAGGAGCTATAGAAGTACCCAAACATGGATATGTAACTAAGGTATATCTTGAAGAAGGATATTATGATATTCCCTTGTTAAGCGAAATTAGAAAACATAATAATTTTAATGAAACGTGCCAAATTACAGTACCACAGTCTATTTGTTGCTTCTATGAAGGCAACAATTTTGAAGAGTGCATACGCTTAGCCATTTCTATAGGGGGTGACAGCGATACGATAGGAGCTATTACTGGAAGTTTGGCAGAAGCACGTTTCGGAATACCGCCAATAATGGTACATGAAGCCTTAAAAAGATTACCTGATGAAATGATAAGGATAGTCAAACAATTTTATAATATTATACAATGGGGGTAACTAAAGATTGGAACAAAGCCGGATTCTTTTCTGGCATAACGGAAGATTATTCAAATTACCATTGGTACAAAGGAGAAAAAGAGAATCCTTATAAAGGTGATACTTTTCACCCTTTGGCAGCTTCTTTTTGGGAGTATGAGAAGGAGTTTCATTATTCCTACTTGGATGCTTGCGACACAAAAAAGCCTTTAGACGAAGTGTACAAGGAATGGAAAGAGCAACTATTATCAGAGCATTTACCAGGTAAAAGCCCAAACCCAGAAGGAGATACAACCAACTGGAAGAAATCATTTGAAACAGGTAAGAGGGAGGTATAAAACCTTCCTCTTTTTTGTGTCGTGCATAGATTAATAACATAAACGGATTAATTTTCTCATAAATAGCACTATATTTGCAGTTAGAAATAAAATATGAACTAATATAGCATTGGCTATTGTTGTGAGGATCAAGAAACGACCAATTTCATAAACAAACCTCAAGTAACAATAAGCTAATGCCCATGCCGTGTAGCGTGGGCATTACTTTTGTATAGGTTTGTGAGCTTTGGTCGGCTTCTTGATCGTACAGAGTAAGCCCACGTTTTTTTGTGGGTTTATGAATAGCCTTTTAATGGAATATAAACCAATAAAATTGTACGATATGAGAAAGTTATTTTTATTTTTAATGTATCTTATAGTTTGTAACTCTATCCATGCTCAAAAAATTGTCAAAGACGAAACAGATGAGTTTACAGGAAATCGGATTACTGAAACAAATTACATTAGCTTTAGTGATGGTTTTACTTGTGCTTTACATAAAGTTAATAATACAATACTTCTAAAGACTACTTATAATTGTGGCGATAAAGTTTATAGCATGGAAAAAGGAGCCGATTTAATGCTCAAATTAGAAAACGATAGTATCATTACATTAAACAATGAAGAGGATGCTGTTGCTGAATATTGGAGCCTAAATCTTGGAAAAACCTTTATTGAGCATTTTAATCTTAAAACAAGATATATTATTCCAGATGAAGTATATACATTGTTGAAAACGCATAAAATTCGGACGGTTAGATTTTACACTACAGATGGATATATAACTGAAAATGTATCAGAAAAACGAGCAAAAAAAATATTGAAGCTATTTAGTTTATTGAAGTAAAATTGTATATTTTCATCTGTTGAGAGCTGATGATAGCTGCTTTAGGGCAGTTCAGAGCCATTTCCAGCGTTGGTAATGGCTCTTTCTTATATCTCTTCCAGCTCAACTACCCAGCCTTTTCCAAAGCCGTATTTTCGTGTTTCTTCCTGATAAACATTCAGCACCTTAAAACGGGATCCGGCACGAAACACAATTTCATCTTCACTTGTATAATGAGAAATGGCTTTTACATCTACACCCTTCTTACTTTTGATAACCAGCATTAGGTTATCTCCAAAGATAGCAGTTCTATCAATATTGGTAGTAGAGGACATGAAGGCTTTGTTTACATAGGGTTGCCCGGATGATAGACACGCTTTCATTTCTTGAATATACTTATCCAGCTTCATAGCGTCAAAGCTGATACCAGAGAATACAGTACCATTATAGCGAGGCATTTTTTCTAAGGCAGCATTACAAGCCGGATAATATTTTTGGCATAATCCCCCATAATCTTGTATTTTGCCAAAGTACGGATCTACAATACCATAACCGTAATTATTACACCACTTGGAGCCGTATGTATAGCGGTTTATCAAAGCAAGTTCATCTACGGATATACCCGTTTTTTTGCTATAACGCTCCATTGCTCCAGCTTCACTACTATAGTTCTGCCAACGTCCACCGATGGCGTTATTAGCACTATGATTAACTGGCGCATTTATATACTCTTCCAGTGCTTTTTTTGCCAGTTCCTCAGTTTCTCCATTCAGTTTAACCAACTTGCCTTGTTTTGATACATACTTTAAAGCCAACTCCTTTTTATAATCAGCAAGCCGGACATAACAAGCACTTACTTCACTATTCCACTGACTGCCGTATAGATCCATAGCCTTATCATATTCAGATTGGAGCCTTGCTATTTCCAGCTTTTCTTTTTCTGTTGCGTAAAGATCCAAAGTAGATCCGTCCGCACCTTGTTTAACCAGCTTTGCGAGCCGAGCCTTTTCTATCTCTTGTATTTTGGCAGTCGCTTTTGCTGTCAAGGCTTGTATCTCATTTGCAGTTGCTTCATTGGCTATAGCCTCATTCAGTTCTGCCAGAATCGAATTTAACGGTTTACTCTTGCTTTTATAGTTCAAAATAGGTTTGGCAGCATTTACGGCTTGCTGGTATTGAAATTTTGCCTCAACTATAGCCAGCTCTTTTTTAAGCATTTTCACCATTTCGGGAGAAGTCGGGAATTTATTCTTTTCCTCAACCCAATTAGCCTCAAACTTTAGCTTCTTGATTTGGTACTCCAAATCACCAGTAGAGATTTTGGCTTTGAATGAATCGAAAGCCTCATATAGCTTTTGTACGTTTTCTTCCCCATATTGAGCAACCAGCCCTTTGTAGTGTTTTTGCTCAGGTGTGAGAGGATGCAAGATTTCTTCTATATCCGTATAGTTATCCTTGACGAAATAGGGTAGAGTGCCTTTTGTTTTGGCTTCATTCATGCGATCTTCGTTATCCTTTACCCATTGCACAAATTCATCTGGAAACTCCGTTATTTGCCCTTTATTGCTTATTTCTTCATCTTCTCCAGCCAGGATCTTGTTAAGCATATCCTCTATATCATCTTCACCAGCTAAAATAGGGATCATGTAGCACCGACAATTCGGATGCCAACCAGTCCATTTAAACGTTTTGGGATATTTGCCAGCAAGCTCATCGCAAATATCATGGCATGGGTGGTTGTTTGACAGCTTGATTTCATAGCCAATTATAAAATCTAATTGCCCCCATCGTTCAAAATCAGCAGTTCTGTAGGCTATATTGGTTTCTGTACGTGCCAAACGTTGGGCGTTACGGTATGAAGATCTATATACCCCACGTCCAGGATGATACTTCTTTGGGTTATCATCTACCCATTTATAACTTTCGGTTTCTTTGTCATATATCCTACGTTTCCATACACGACCATACACAGTATTTCCGTTTTCATCCTCACCGACCTTTATTCTGAATTTTCTGTAAAAGCGATCAGGATCTTGTAGGTAGGTCTGTATTTTGGAAGCTAACTTGTTGGCTCCTGTACCCTCTCCTATAGCCAAATCCAAGCAGTTTTCAAGCTCTTCTTTAAATTGTCCTGTGTACCTCCATACCTTTTGTGATAGGCTTAGCCCTTCTTCTCCAGTTTTCCGAGCAAAGAAAGCGTCCATAGCCTCCATATTGCGCTTAAAGAATCGGGCAAAGTGGTTATCATTGATAGAGTTTTCACCGAACACACTTTTTACCAGCTCATCGTTATGTTGGTTGGAAAGCAACCATTCATTTTGCACGTCATTCCTTATCTCTTGATACAAACGGCTGTACATTTCTCTAAATATGGCTGTAGCCTCATCACTATAGCCATATTCGGAGAAAGAGAACGGTTTACCTTCTTCCAACTCCGTACCTTTTACCAGGTTAATAATCTGGAGTAAGTAGTTTTGATAAATCGCACGTACATTAGCTGCGTACCCTTCTGTACGTTTAAACAGCTCTTTTTGTAGCTGCGTGGAATTGACGTATTTAGTTTTTGCCATTGCGCTTTAACTCAAAGTGTTCACAGTGATCTTTGTTTAAGAATTTAGAGTATTTGAAGAAAGGACACCGACAAAGGAAGAACTCACCTTTATAATCCTTCTCGTGCCAATCGTAAGAGTGCTTGCAATCCCTACAATGGTACTTTGTTTCTGATAGTTTTACTTTCTTTGCCATTATTCACCTCCACCGAACACATCTATTCTGTTTAACTCCTGCTGTTTAGCTATGGCTTCTAAATCTTCCTGCTTCAAACGCTCAATTTCCGTTTTTGCATCTTTGATAAGGTAGCTCATTTCCACATAAGTTTGTCGGCTCATCGCTCCATCGTTATACTGCTTTGATATATCAGCAAGAATATCGCTCACATCTTCACCGAATGGCTCTTGAAACTCATGCCCTAACTGTAATGCTTCATATTCGGCTTTGTGCTGGTAGTCCAAAACATTACCCAGAATAGCACGTAACAAATTACCCGTTCTATTCATGTAATTATCGTGGGTTTCCTTTCGTTTCTCAGCTTTAATCACTGCAAGAAGCATTACTTTTCTGATAGCTTTAGCAGACAGATTGCCCAAACTCTTCATATTGTCAAAATCTATGTTAGGAGTGAAAGATTTTGAAAGAATATGCTTATCCAGCCGTTCGTATTCATTTGCCTTGCTTTGTGAAGCCTGATCCCATGTAAGGTATTCAATCTTACCACCATTCTTTAGAATGAATAGTTTTGCCTCTTCTTCTGCTTTAGGCAAGCTGTTAAGCACTTCTGCGGTTGCTACCATTGCCGGGTTAGCAAATCTATCATTTACATCTGCATCTGTAGATTCCATGCTTTCTACACGGTGTATCATGGGCTGTGTTCCTTCATGCTCTAACTCTTGTTCAAAGAGGATAACGGGAATTTTCCCTATCACATTAGGGATTGCCTTCACTTCCCAACCTACACTAACACGCTTACAGTAGTAAACCGTATCATCTTTGTAAATATCCACATGGTAAATGCTCCGATTGCCGGATTCATTCAGATAATACCCCCAAGCAAAAGCAGTCATACGCTTATACTGATCTTTGATAAGGTAAATATCATCACCGTTTTGTTTAGATAACACATTCAATAATACATCTGGTTTTCCTTCTTTATTTCGGAACACATGAAATAGCATAGCGGAAGTACCCTCAGCACCAGCAACACGTTTAGCCTCTCTTACATTGGCGTTGAAGCGTAAACGCTCCAGCAGTTTTATATATTGCTCAAAAGCATAATCAGTACCCTTGCTTCTTTGCGTCCATTTTACTGGTCTGCCATATAAGAAAACAAGCGCAATTTCATTGATAAAAGACTGATAGGGGATAGGAATTTTCCAACGCTTTTGCCATCTAAGGAAATTCCCTTTCTTATCATAAACGGCTTTATCTTGCCTTTTCATAACCTCATGGTTTTCTACCTTGTACTCCAGCAAGGCTTTTTCAGCAAAGCCGGAACGATCTTGCATATAGTTCAAGGCTCTTGAAATATCCTTAGCCTCCAACAAAGACGTAAAATTTTGCTGATAGCCTACAGCAGCTTTTACTTCATTCTTGATAACATTAAAAAATCCCATAATTCAAATTTTTAAATAACTCCTAATCTTGCTTCTATATCATCTGGTATATCATACTCGTTATAGTCAAACCAACAGCGCATTAAAAACACATCTCGCCAGTCTGGAGAACATCTAATTTCCTGCTTGATTTCCTCTTTCGGTTTTAGCTTTAATTTGCCTTCTCCGTCCACATCCCATGTTTGCAACTGCTCCAGTTCAAGGATAATTTGCTCTTTGTCTGCCGAGCTTAACAGTTCCTCATTGATCCCAATCTCTGAGGCGTTTATGTGTTCTGCCAGCTTGTAACCGCATTGTGTTTGCAAGTTCTGGTAGTTCTCATCCTTTAAAGCACGACTGTTATTTACAAAGCCTTGTATGTCGCAATTATCCACCACGCCACCGCCTACACCGTCCTCATCAGCGATACACCGCCATTTAGGTATTCTGTATTTTTTCTGGAAGTGTTGAATACATTTCTGTATGTCCGTAGTTTTACTTAGTGGAAAGCATTTTAAGTCTATGATCGTATAACCATCCCAAACGCAAATCCGGGCGTAATCGGATCCAAATCGGGCTATATCTGCTGTTATATAGTTTTTCCCATTGGTTATTGATAGCAGATTATTAAAAATGGCTGTAATCGCATCGTGAGAACAAAGCGCATTGGGGTTGTCGTCATACTCCCAATTACCTTTTAGCAAACGCTCTCTTTTAACCTTATCTTTGGTTGTTCTCAAACCTTCTATGTAGTCTGGATCTATGAAGGGGTTTTCTTGTACCAAACAACCCAGATAGTACATATACTCAGGTAATATACCTTTCTTGAATGGAGTGTAAAAGGTATCATACATCCAGTTCTTTTTAGGGTTACACGTGATAAACAACTTTCGTTTTAACCCTAACTCATTATTCAAGTGGCGACCTACACGAGTTTTAAGAGTGTCATAAGCACCGAAGTTTACTTCTCCACCTTCTTCTATCCAACCGCCAGTATATTCTATAGATCCGTATCTTTCATAAAAAGGATCTCCAGGCTTATACATCAAATCCAGCAAATCTATACGGGATCCGTTGTAAAACTCTATATAGTTATACTGCCCATTGTATTTATACAAAGTATCTTCTACTCCGTATTGGTTACAAACCTTATAGAAAGTTATTAAGGTAGATTGGGTAATACGCTTTAACTCAGCTCGACCAATAAACCATTTGGAACCTGGATAACAAAGGCACATAAAAAGAAGCCAGGCAGCACCAGTCCACGACTTAGCACCACCAGCAGCACCACCATACAAAAACTCTGCGTGCTCATTGTCTGTAAGGATCTGCAAAGCCTTTTCCTGCTTTTCGTGCTTCTTTCCATCCTTAACAGTAATGAAGTCAAAACAGCCACGTTTAAACAGCTCTATTTTGACTGCAAGAGCCATTGGTATTTGTATGTTTTTATTTTTTGCCATTCATCTTTTCCAATAGTCCATGATAAACCAAAAGATCTTCGGTTGAAAGTTTGGATAGATCCGGCTCCAGTCCACCAGACACATTAGCGTTTATATCCCCTTCTATCGGTTGGGCTGCTTTGCCAAAAATTCTATCGAATATCATTTCAACCGTTGAAGTCCGACCAAAGCGAATATCTGTGAAGATTGCACTGATAATATTGCACACCCAAATAGGAGTAGTGCTATCTTCTCTGTTTGCGTCAGCCATGATTTTATTTAGCTCTCCTTTGGAGCGTTCAAGAAGAAACCGAATTGTTTTATAATAGTCCTCTTTGCTCAGCTCATAATCTACTTTTTTACCTGTAAGCTCTTTGAGCTGTTTATACATTGAGGGCTTCCGACCATTTTTCTTTGGCTGGTTTTCGCTTGTGAATCTATTCCCTATGTTATTGCCTTTCTCAAAGAGTGCCATTCCGTTGTTTATTCGTTGTTTTTTGGCGTACATATACACCAATCAAGGAAAGAAAAAATCAGATAGGAACTCCCACCTGATTAATTCTTTACCTGGTTAATTTATCATTGTTCCTTTTGTTCCTGCTCTTGGTACTTTGCCCAAAACCAGGCTATCATATCACCGTTGTAGTTGTCTATGTAATCATCTACAGCGTCCAACTCATCCGATAATGCTTCGGCTTTGTCTATTACGTCATTGAAGGCTTCTTGTTCTTCTTCCGTAGCCATAAACGGATCGTACTTTTCATTTAGCTGCTTTTGAATAAGCTGCTTTTGCAAATCGGTTAATTCTATTTTATCCATAGCTCAATATTTTATTGGGTTTTCCGCAAATATACGTTATAATTTATACTTCTTGATTATATCTTTAGCTGCTTTTGTGTACTTATCTGCCTTACCATGAACGGCTTTTGTACATACTTCTGCCCAGAACTCGTTTACATTGGTTTTGGCATATTTACCATAACCTTGTTTCGACTTATCATTACCCCATTTCTTATAAAGGCTGTTTATGCTTTTACTTGCTGCCTTTGCATTGGGGCTTGTTAAATGGTTGTTCCAAGTTGCGTGCGCCAGCTCGTGAGTAACAATATGTGCTACTGGCTTGTTGGTTTTCGTCAAGTGTCCGCTTTTGTAGCCCTTCTCAGCCCATTTAGCAACGCTTTGGGTTGTGGTGTTTTTCCCATTGAAAACGGATTTATTCAAAACGACTTGTTTAGATACTCCATTTTGGGAAATATGCACCCCACCCGTACCAGCCTCCAGTTGCCCAATCTTAATATCTTTCTGTCTTACTCCCAAAACAGAGTGAAAACGTGAGATACTTTCTTTTACAGACTTGTACACCTTAGGGTTCTTAATTGAAGCCAAAGGTTCCAGTTTGCCTACCGTACCTTTGTAGTTTGAATCGCCATTCGGCAAACCTCCATTACTTCCGCTTGTTTTTGCCATCTTTTTTTGAACTTTTATCGTTAATAAAGTCCTGGACGTAAACCAGGCTGTTGTCTATGCAAAACTTTCTGATCTCATCACCACCGCCATACACAAGCAAGTTAGGAGTTTGCAAGCCGGATATTTCTTTGGCTACTTCAAGCTCTCCTTTCAGATATTCCAACCGACCAGCATAGCCACGAGTGAAAAAAGCATTATAGCCTTTAGGCAAGCCCATTTTGTTATACTCTCTGAACTTTATAGAAACATTCAAATCTGCGTACACCTTAATACCGCACTCCTGAAAGTATCGGCTTATCCAGCGTTTCTTGTAAATCTGTTGTAAACCGTAAGCTATCGGGGTTGTATCGTAAACGGAAAGGTTTGGCTCTACCAACGCTTTTACACCACTGGTTAGCACCTTGATCGGATCTTTCCAAATAGCTTCAAAGCGATAATCATCTACATAGAAGTGGTAAGTAGCAACATCTTTCCTTAATCGACTATCAGCTCCCCAGGGGGCAAAAGGCAAAAGAAGTTTTCCGGCTTGTTCTTCCAGCAACAAATTAGGAATGTCAAACTCATTATTGCTCTCATACAAGCAATCATTAAGCATGGATCTGTAAAAATCCTCTTTTTCATCCGCTATCGGATTATCTTCCGAGCCTTCCTCTTTCTCGTTGTCCTCTTGTTCTTCATCGGCTGCTTCCTCATCTTCCGGCTGTTTATCCTCTACTGGAATATCTAAACCGATAAAAGAGAAATCAGCCTTGTTGCTCCAATCTCCAAGCTGTAGCTTTTCAAAATCCCATTCACCATTGTTGATGTTATCCCTTAGAACTATATCCGCTTCCTGCTCTTCGGTCAGGTTGTGGTACAAGATTGTCGGCACTTCCGATATTTTCAGCTTCTTTGCAGCCTTTATCCGTTGGTGTCCTGCCAGTACATATAACTTTCCTTCACGCTCAGATAAGGCAATAGGGCGGTGCTTCCAGAAACCATTTATGCGGATGGAATCTACCAAACGCTCTAAATCTCTCTTGCTTATCTTTCGTGGGTTATCATCCAACAAAGTTAGATCCGAGATTTTACGGTAAACAATCTCTATCTCTTCCATGTTAAACCTCCTTTTCAAGTTCAGGAATACGGGCAATCTTTCTGAAAGCCTCCACAAAGCGCATCAACAGATAAAGTTTCCGCTTCCCTAAAAACATAACCTTATGCCCGTCCGTCATTCTGCCTACAGCGTAAAATTTTCCTCTATAATGCAATGGCAACGGGAATTTATCATACACATAGATACAACCGTTCTCTATACTCGTGATCGTTGCCACCCTATTAAACTTACCATCCAGATATACGGTAATAGATTTACCTGGTGTAATCGGATCATACGGTAGGAAAAGATTTGCAAAGTGCATAGCGGTAATGAATACCGCTAAAGCACCTGCTACTATAAAGATAGTTGTCGTAATAGTCATAATATCAATGTTATCAATTAATGCAAAGATATAAATTTTGGCGTACATATACACCAATAAAGAGCAAAAAACATCTAAAAGCCAAATACTAACATGGCAGCATCCCTACTATGCTCGTTGGTTTGCTTTTTCCATCCCGTAAGCTGCTTGAAATATTCCTGGCTCATCTTTGTTATATTCCGTTTAGGAGCAACCATTTCAAACTCAACACCAAGTTCGGTAAGGTAATCTTCCCAAATTGTAGCATCACGTTTTACGGATCCTACACCTTGTAGCCTCTTCCGTTCCTCTTCACGTGTCATTCTCTCTGTACCAAACCAGGTGCGTTGTCGTGGATCCTCCACTCTTACTATGATTTTATCGCCTACACCCGTCTTTTGCATATCCGCATAAGACTGAACAACCGCCATAGCCCTATGAATAGGCATTTGTTTTACCATTTCCAAAGAACGCTTTCGGTTATCCCAGATAGCAATCCCGGTATGTACACCTGTATCAATCCCTATATAAATCATTCTTCCCTTTCCTCAAATTCAACATCTTCCGTATCGCCAAAAGAGCCTGGAATCTGATAAAGCACTACGGTATTATCGCTAATCTGCTGCTCCCTTGAAGGCATTAGCATTGTCATAAGACAATTATTCGGAGCGTATTTATAGCGAATCTCCTTAATCATAGGCAAACCTATAGGATGTTGGCTGTGAATCGCTACGCTCAGAAGGTTATCAGTAATTTCAACTTTGACAATAGCGCAACCATGAAGGAATGTACCAAACCTATATTCTCCGAACTCATCTTTTGTAAACGGATCGCTTTTTGCAGTTGATTCAAGTTCTTTTATAAACTCCGGGTTAAGTTTCTTCTTTTTCCAATACTGAGGAAGTTGAATATTAATCTTTTCCATAACATTACATTTTATATGGTGAAACAATATCGTAAATAGATTTGCATACTTGAATGTCATACAAGGCATCATGTAGCAGGCTTTCGTCTATTTCTATGCCGAGTACCTTTGCTACAGTTCCTTGCTTGAAATTTTCCATCTGTGAGCGTCGAGAAGCCAGATAAGGAGTTGCCAAAACCATTACATCTATAGAATTGCTCCAGAAGTAAGATCCGAAATATTTATCCCCATTCTGTAAAAACCATGCACGGAGAAACTGGTTATCAAATGAAGCATTATTATAACCAGCAAGGAAAAACTTATCCTGCTTATTGTACTTATCCACGTATTTGTTCAAAATAGCCGTAAATTGTCCGTACACATACCCCATTGCCGGATAAGATAGGATTTGCTCTTTGGTTACACCAGCCACATCTAAAGCCTCTTGCACTATTTCCGCTTTAGGGTTAGGCTGTACCTTGAAATCAAAGGTTTCTTTTACTTCACCGTCTATAACGATCATACCGCTAATTTGGTGGATCCCATGTTTGTTTACTAACGTTCCTGTAGTTTCCAGGTCAAAAAACACTACTTTCATTTACTCAATTTTTTATATTGTTTCATTGCATTACTCAAACTCTCTGTTTTATCCAGAAGGATAGCCAGCTTATCCACATCTACCATAACACCGCCATCCAGATAAGCCCACACCTTACGGAGTGCCTGAGCTATCTCTTTGGCTTCCTTAGCCTCTTTCTGTACAGCGTTAATCTCTTTATTGGTAACAGTCCTTTTCCCTTGCTTTTCGGCTAATTCTACGGCTTTTCTCGTGGCGTTTACTTGTTCCTCTTCCGTATCGTAATTGGCTACAATGTCTTTAGCAGCAGAAGCCGATATTTGTTTGTTTATAATACGTTCCTGAATCTCTATAGGGAGATCCATTAGGGATAAGCATTTACTCACAAAAGCCGGAGATTTTTTAAACTTCTCAGCTATCTCATTTTGGGTATATCCGAACTCTTCTTTAAAGCGTTTGAACATGATACCGCACTCATATTCAGAAAAACGCTTTCCCTCGTTTCTCATCATCTGCTCAATTAGAAGCTCTTCCGTACTTGTGTCTTTAGGCAGCTTCAAAGCCTTAATGTAAGGAATGTTTGTACCCTCTTCAATCGCAAGCATGGTAGCCCGATAGCGTCTTTCACCATCCACCAGCTTGTACCGTTCTATACCATCCTTATCTTTGAAAGGAAGTACGGTAATAGGGTTAAGAACTCCTTTAGCCTTGATTTGCTCCTTTAATTCCTCTAAATCGAAATCTCTACGAGCATTGAAATCATCCATTACCACTATGTTACGTGGATCTATCTGGAAAATATCAGTTCTTTTTGTTGCATTAGTTTCCATTTTTATTAACTATTGGGTTGATAATGTTTACAGCTTTTCTTTCTGGTTGTTATCCGTTTACCTAACTTGTAGCAATACATTTGGGTTGTATGAGGATAACACCAATAGTATTTACATTCGCTACAATGCTTTATTACACTCATCGCTTATTTAATATATTCATTTTTCATTGCTTATACCTTTTAGTATGTGAGCGATAACATCTACAGTCCACCCGTTTCCTATAACCTTTTTTCTGGCGGACAACGGAATTCCAGAAGTATATCCGTCTGGAAGTGTTTGCAATCTTTCGTATTCCGTTATATTCAACTCAACAAGATTACTTCCTACAACAAAACCATAATTGCAAGCTGTATTCAGAGTATTGGTTTTTCCTTGTGAAACTCTCCCTCTCCTTGTTTTGCTGTTTGGTACTTCAAGATTAACACAATCCCCATCATGTGCTGTTGCGAATCCTATCTTAGTAGCATTCCTCACATAAAAAACTCCATTATCATTTTTTATTATTACAGGATGGTTGTTTATCACTTTGTGATAGCCACTTGTATAAATATCGGATATTGATATATTCATGTCCGGTATATTCTTATCGAACGGAATGTTAGTCCAATAAAGACGTTGCCTTTTTTGGGCAGAAAACATTGCGCTGTCTATCATCACAGGAGATACTCCAAGAAATTGTGATATTTGGTTTTCCCATTCTTTTTTCATTACTACATTTTCAAGTAAAAACCATCTTGGCTTAACCTCATTGAGGCATCTTAGGTATTCATAGAACAACCCACTTTTGCCTTCAAATCCAGTATTATCTCCCGATCTTGAAAATGATTGGCAAGGGGATCCACCTATAACTATATCTATATCATTCAATTTCAAGCAATCAAGTTTCGTTATGTCTCCAAGTCTAACTATATCAGGGAAATTACGCCTACTTACCTCAATAGCATATTTATCTATTTCGGAAGCATAGTAATTATTACACTCTATCCCAGCACGCTTCATAGCTAACATTCCGCAACTAATTCCGTCAAACAAACTTAAAACATTCATGCTAATATCTATATTTCGTAAAGTGAATCACCACACCTTCAAACACGTTCTCTTTGCTACTACCAAAGAACCACTCTACAAAGTCCTCTACACTCAGACCATCATTTTTCGCTACTTCATGGATTGAAACTTTCTTGTTGTCTATCCATATTTCAGGATAAGCATCCTCAGAGCTATATGTCATGGTTACGTGTTGCAGTCCGATTTTGGGTAATTGGGCTATTTCCTTTTGCTCCGAATTATATGGTCTGCCAGTCCATTCACGTATTGAAAGATATTTTTTACCAGAAACAATATCTTTATACCGTCCATCCCATACATTTTTTGCGTTGTATCGGATTGTATGGATCTTACTTTTGTCTTTCAACTTCTTTTCAAAGTCTGTAGCCTCACCAGCTTTGCTATGAGTTACGGGGAAAGACTTGCATAAGGTTAATATTACTTTTTTCTTTTCCATCATTGTTTTTACTTAGTGAATTAGTAACTCTTACCGTGCATCTTCTCTCTACTTTCGTTGTAATACATCTTTTGCTGAATATGCCAGCTAAGATTTATTTTAAGAATCTCAGATAACCTTCGTATCTGGTGGAGAGCATAATTTATCTGTTCTTCCTGGGAATATTTATAATTCACCATATCTTTCACGATAGCATATATATTCTCAGTAAAACTTTTCTTAGGAGTAACCACGTGCTGTAAACAGAATCTATTTAAGTTCAGATTATTTGCTCCAGCAAGATCCAGCAAGCGTATAGCAGCATCGGCTAATTCATCTTCTACTGTATCTTTCACATACTCTTCAAAGTTTTCTCTGAAATACTTGTTTTCATGGTGGAAAGTACGATTATCGAATATTGTTTCTTTTCTGTTGGCTGGTACTCTTGCAAACTTATTTCTTCTATGGGCGTTCACAGCTTCCATAAGCTCCGAAATAACCAGGCAAAGAAAGTGCTCATCACTGGGGTTATTTTCCCAAAATCCATGTTCTACAGCGTTTGCATGGGCTTTGTCCCGAAGTTCATTCCATTTTATTTCGCTCATTTTCTATAACTCTTGTTTTGGTAATAAATACGTTCAAACATTTCTTCCATCCGATCAGCTATTCTTATACCGTAACGTTCCCCAAAATCTGAATCTTTGAGATTGGAAGTTGCGATAGTGAATAACTGTCTATCATATCTGGCATAAAGCAGTTCTACCACTGGTGAGAACTCGTTACCCCAACTTTTTACACTTGCTGGTTCAGTTCCTATATCATCAATAAAAAGCAGTTTTTGATTTTTGAGCTTATTGAAGTACATAGGATCATTAGCCACATTTTTTGCCAAATCCAAAGCTGAAACCCGGAATACACCTTTTCGCTCACTGGATATGGAGCTATTGTGTAGAATACCAATAAGGTTACAAATCGCCTTGCCTAAAGTAGATTTGCCGGATCCCACTATTCCATATAGCAGCAATCCTACCTTATAATCACCAGTAAGCCATTTTGCAGCCTTTTCTATTTTCTCCAGTGTTTCCTTATCTTCCTGAAACGGAATACGCCTTTTGCGCACCTCATGCTGATAGCACATAAGCAGCATTTCCTGAACCGTTTCCTTAGAATATCCTTCTATTCTAAATCGTGTTTCTGTAGTCGTTTCCAGTTGCCGATCCAGGATCTTTTGAAGCTGATTCTTTATGTTTATATCCATACTTTTGTATTTCTTCGTTATATCTATTTACTACCCAGTTTAGTATGGCTCTATAGTCAGAACTATACTTTTTCCCTTTTGATCCTTTATAGTTATCAAGTATTTCAATCATCCGTTTGGCTCCTTCCTCAGAATATTCAGCGCATAACTTAGCGTATTCATCCCTTGTTAGTGTTACGAACTCAGCATACTTGTATTTTTTTGCCTTCTCAGCCTTTTTTTGCTGCTCTGGCGTTAAAGGTGGTGGGCTTTCTTGTGGAAACAGTAAAACTTCCTGTTGCGGTTGTTGGGGCTGCTCTTGTAGGATCGTTTCTGCTTCTGCTTTTGGAATGAAAACCCTTGCCTTAGTGATCTCACCCCCTTTCTTACCTGCCAGCCTTCTTTTCTCACTTATCAGGTTGTCTTTTACCATACGCCTACTATAAATAGCTCCATCTTCCCGAACTTCACACACCTTGTTTTCTATCAAAGAATCTACCCATTTAGAAGATTCTGAGCAATCCGTACCTATGATACGGGCTATATCCTCTTTCGTACAAGGCTGTCCGTTTGGCATAACCATAACACCACGTTCTACACTTTCCCACATATAGCATAACATATCCATCCACAAGCCCCTAACGTCTGGTGGAAGTACCCTTAATTCAGGACACCTCAACCAATCGCCAACATAGAAAGGCATAGGAGTTTCTTGTTTTCTTGCCATAGAGAGAATTTTTAAGGAAGCCGGGATAATTCCCAGCTTTCCTATAATCATGTTTGAACGGTTACACTTCCAGAATTGCAATATCGGGGGCAATATCCTTGATCTTATCCAGCACCTCATCAATACACTTATCTCTATAACTTTCCATCACTTCATTTGCTCCTGGAGAAACAAGTTGCAAAAACACTTCTCCATTTGTCAGATAATGATCGAACTCAATTTCGATGGGCTGTTTTGCAGTTCCCTTGAAGATAGCCATGTTTACGGTAAAGCTCTTTGGTAAATTACTTTCTACCTGGCAACGGTAAACATCAGCAACGGAGCCAGAAGGATCTCTTTGTTTCTCAATCTCTGCCTTTGCTTTTGCATTGAAGTTTTTGAGATTGGAAACAAGCACCATGCACTTTTCTTTATCTTCAAACAAACCACGATTCAAACGCAAAAATTGTCCTAATTTGGCAGGAATCCACCCCTTTTCACCATCATTAATACCGAACTTCTCAAATGTTTCAGATACTTCAACCATACCAGTGAACGTGTTTTTATTGTAATAATCATCTTCGTTTACAGTGAGCTGAATTGTCATTTTCTCACGATTCACAACGACATTTGCACGTTTCTGATCTACAGTGTCTATTCGCTTGGAAAGCCATTCATACGGAGTGGAGATAGTGCCGGAAACACTGATCTTTTCCGGGGCTTTGGTTGCAAGCGGTTGCTGTGCTTGTGCTGCGTCACCAAGTCTATAAACTACTTCAATAGGTTTTTCTCCTGTGTAATGTTCGATGTTAATGTTCAAACCTTTGTTTTTTTCTTCCATAATGTTTTAAAAATTAATAAATTAATTATCTGTACCAGTCAAGCGTACTGCCATTTGAATTGTTTTCTGCCTTTCTTCCGGCTTCATAGGTCTTTCTTCCAGCAAATAACCGTCTGGTGTATAGTAACCTACTCTTCCTTCGTCCTGGTCTATAAACTTGTAGCACTCGCCATTGATGTACTCACCGCCCTTTCTTAAATCGTCAAGCATTTTCCCGATTCGTTCTTGCAGTGGTTTCATTTTTCCTTTGAAGTCAGCTTTAACTACCTCAAAATTCTCTGTTAGTTCTTTCATTTTTATTTGAACTTCCACAAGATTAGCCCGAAGCTCATTTGTTTCTTCTTGAGAGAACTTTGAGAGATAACTTTTCTCTACGACTTCATCGCAGCTATCACGTAAAATTTGCGCTCTTTGCTCCACTGGAGTATCAGCCAACATTATATCTTTCATTGCAAAATAAGTTTGATTATTAATGAATTGAAGTCTATTTGAAAGTGGTACTTATTCAAGAGAACAAACAGTAAAATTGCGATTCCTAATATGTTATCTATAATTCTCCATATAAACCACTTCTTAGGGATAAGGCTTAAAACAATCAATGCAAGAAAACCTATCCATTGAGAGCTTATTACACCTATGAAGCACAATATAAGGTAGATCCAGTTGCACATTCTCCAAACAGCGAAAACTGGGCTTATCTCAGTGAGATCGTTTTTGTCCTTATACTTTTCCACAGCAGCGAAAACTTTTTTGCAAGCTGCCAAATTCAGCACTTCAAAGAAAAGGCAGAAGACTATCAGTATATAAAATATTGTTGTCATTCTTGCACCTTCTTTACATTAAACATCAAATAATCAAACCACAATTCAATGAATTGCTGCCCGAAATACTTTGCTTTCTCTCTTGATTCTTGCCAAAGCCGAGAGCCGACATACGCATCCGCAATCGAGGGGGCGTTAGTCGAATACGCATAACCGAAGCCCGCACGATTGTTTATAGCGTCAATAACTGGAATATACACAAGCCCTTCTGTTTCTTTGATTTCTCTCTCAGTCCACAAAGCAAACCAGGGAAAATAGAAACGGCTGCTACCGCTTGCGTCCGGTTTAGGCTGGTAATTCTTACCCCACAAAGCCTGGCTGATTGTTTCAAGTTTGATTAAGGCAATAATTCCTTTTCTTACTCCAGCAGAACGCAAAGCCTTCTCATCAATAGGGGAACACTTTAAAGCAGCACACGCATCATCATAACTTCGGATTGTCGTGTAATCATCAAGGGTAGGGGTTGGTTTCTTTTCACCTTTGCAGAACAAGGCTACCAACACGTTTTTCACTTCTTCACTTTTAGCAACGTCTAAAGCTGCCTTTACTTCAATCTCAGTAATTTCAATTACTTTCATCTTTTAAAGATTTTAATCGTTTGACAATTTTGTTAGTTAATCGTATCGCATTATCCACTCTGGTACTTCTACCTTCGTGTGGGATATTTTCTATTAGCACTGGAATAAGCCGGATAAGCTCATTTACCAAGTGGTTGGGTATTTTCTTCATCGGCTTTCCTCCAGTTAGGATCGGGATCAGGTATTTCTATATTCAAGTATTCCAAAGCATACTCTCTGAGCTTCTCGCAATATGTTGAGAATGTTAGCGTGTCCATTGTTGCAGTTGATCCGGGAAACTCTATAATTTCACCCGTATGTTTGTTTACTACTTTGTCCTTAGTCATTTGAGCCTTAAAAAACTCGTGTACTTGTTCCACACTTGTAAACTCCCATCCGGCATTAAGCAACCCATCTAACAGCATTGGATAGATACACCCCCATAGCCAGCCGTTTTGATCGTTGGAGCGTGGCTTCCTAACCTTTTTCACTATTACTTGGTAAATCCCATCTACCGAATGAGAAAACAAGTCGTATAACGGTCTGAGGTTGAATAGCCCACCCTTCTTTTCTATCAAAACTTTATTTGTCATATAGCTGTAGCTGTTTTTCTAAACTCTTTCTAACTGCGTGTATGGCTCCTTCTCTACCTTCAAGGCTTCTCAGGTAATCTTCCAGCTCCTTACGTGTTTCTGCGATATAGTAGCCTTCACTCGTGGCGATCAGCCCAATCACCATACCCGAAAGTCTAATATGGTTGATAATCTTTCTTATTCGTGGACTATCAATTTTACACCCATAAGACTTTAAAGCCGAACACATCGCTTTATTTGTAATCGCTTTAGATTTACCTACCTTACCGTGAAGCCCTTGTACTATGAGAGGCAGAATAACTTTGTCCTCATAATCGGTTAGAGGTTTTGTTTGCTCTGAAAATCCTTGTATCATACCTAAAAATTGTTTAAGGTTATACTTAAACCTGGTTTAGCGGCATAAACCGCCTTTCCAGTAAGTTTTTGCACCTCAGATACAAATAAATGCTCATCGCTGTTATTAGATGAGAGGTGTAAAAGAACTATGTTTGCAACGTTGCTCAAATCGTTTTCTTTTAGAGCTTGTTTGCAACTTTCCAGTTCCATGTGAGAAACCATTAACCTGTTTCTTTGCGTAAGAGGAACACGCCCAGCATTAATGCTTTCTATCAGTTTCGTATCAGAGTAATTACATTCAATCAGTATATGATTCAATCCAGAAAAAGTATATTCAGACTGGCAACTATCCGTTAAAAACATAATACTACCACAATCCGGGTGCTTAATGAAATAGCCAACACAAGGTACATCGTGGAAAGCAGGGAAGGGGATCACCCGAAAACCACCAAGCAGATAGCCTGATCCTACTTTAATGGCTTTTACTCTGGAGCCTTTCAATTCCTTGCTTTCTATCACTTCTGAAAGAGCCAATACATGAAAGCCACAATCTACCATTGCCTTAGCATATTTAGCATGATCGTTATGCTGATGAGTTATTAAGCAGCCTACTACTTTGCGAATATTGAAATCCAAAGCCTTTTTTACGTCTATGAAACGTATTCCAGCCTCGATAATCAAAGCCTCATTGCCGTTATCCAGTATGTAGCAATTACCACTGGACGAACTGCCCAAAACTCTTAATTCCATTCCCATTAGAAACCTGGCTTATTTTCATTGGAAGCCGTTGCAGTATTGGCACTGGTAGTAGAAACTTCCTCAAAGCTAACATCTGACACATCAAAACGCTGTGTTCCCCTTGTGGGCATAGCGTCTGTATGCTCTTCCGCACCCTCAACATCATTTTCAAATGCTTGTTGCATTTCTATAGAGAGATAGCCGTATTTACTAAGTAAATTTCTGATAACGGTTTTGATAGCCATCCCATGAAAATTACCGAGCCATCCAACGGTTTTACTGTCTGCCGAGAAGGGCAGTTCGGCAAGTTTCATAAGGCTTTCTACAGTTGTTTCCTTCTTTAGCCCTTTTGAGTAGCGTTTGGCGTGGGTAGCCATTTGTTCAACAGTCATGTACAACGTCTTAGAGAAGCCGTTAAGCAATTCAAAATAGCAGAAGTAACCTATGATCTTATCAGACTTCTTTTCTCCATCAAAAGCGATCTCGCCAGTAAGTTTGTTCACTTTACGAACTTCACCATCAAAAACGACATCTGCGTTAATGGTACGGTATTGATTGGATCTTTCCGCAAGCTGAATATAACCTTTGTACCCTAATTGAAACGTTGGCTCCATAACCTTGATATACTTTTGGGTAGGCTTACCGTCTGAGCCAATTTTGGGCTTACCGTTTTCGTCCAGATCATCTACTTTTTTGCTGTTATTGAAAGGGATAATGAAAGCGTACCCCAAAGCCTTATTGATTGGCAATTTCAAAACAGCAGCTTTCAGACATTCCGCTACAACCGCTTTCGGCTCACATAATTGTAAATTTGAATCCGAGTTGTAAAGATCAATAATGGAAGCAACAAATGTGGAAGCATTCTTAGACAGCGCATTTTTAAATTGTTCCATTACAGAAGGAGCGTTAAGCATAGTTTTCAGCACATCTATTTTTTTTGCCTGTGCTGGCATTTTCGTTGATTGAGTATTAACTACTTGTGTACCATTTGAATTTTCTTGCATCATAAAATTATTATTTAAAGTTGTTTGTATTCTTCCATTGTTCCATTTCCGGCAACACGTATCATCAAAGATTTATCTTTGCTAACCACGAGGTTTATTACTTGCGACATGGTAGGTATAAGCTCGTTCACACTTTCCCGATTATCAATGAAAATGGGTGCTGTGATACCTACCGATCGACATATAGCGTTTATTATATCCAGCCCGGCATTGATTTTTGAAGCATTATTTACATCGGCAAACGGCACACCATCCACAGAGCAAAAGCAGGTTATAGCCTCATTCCCATTCAACTTTTCGCTGATAAACGAAAACTTAACCAAAGAGAACATTCCGTTAATACGTTCCATCAGCTTGTTGTCTTTTTCTTTCTGGAAGTCTTGTACCAAAAACTCCAAACGTTCTTGTTCTGCCAGAGCTTCATTGTTTTTATCTCTTCTATCCTCCAGATCCTCAATAACTTTATTGGAACGCTCTATAGTATCACGTTTACCCAGCTTCTTATTCAGCTCATCTATAGCCTCAGAAAGAATAGCCTTATCTTCTTTCAACTCTGTTGTGTCTATAGGTTTGGCTTCTGCCTTTAACTGGTTTTCAAGATCTACGATTTCATTACTGAGAGAAATCCAGGTAGAATCGGAAAGAATGATCTTTTGTGTATCTTGTTCTTCCGGCATATTCCCTTTACATTCATTGATATTATGCACCAATATTTCTTTCTCGTTACTCAACTGAGTTATAGTAGCTTGAATAATTGAACACTGCTTTTTAAGCTCTTCAACTTTTGCAGCTTTTTCCTTGCCTTCATTTTGTACTGCTTTCAGTCGGTTTGCCTTGTTAAGATTAAAATTGTTCTGTAATTCTTGTTGCTTGGCTTGAATATCTTCTACCTCCAACTCTCTTTTACAAGTCGGGCAAATAAAAGCTCCTTCCGGGTATTGTAACGTTTCCGCATCTATGGCATAGAACTTGCCTCTCAATACTTCCAAATCATTGTTTAGAGCTTCGATAGTAGCTTTGATACGAGAATGATCCTCTTGTTTACGGGATATTTCAGCATCCTTGCTTTTAACTTGATATTCCAGCTTTGAAATATTATCCAGTACGTCATGATAGGACTTATTGGCATTTTGTCTTATCTCATTTTCTCTTTGCGACTTGGCAAGTTTTTTGTTCCCGATTTGCTTTTGCAACTCAGATTTGGCTTTGAACTCTGCTTCTATCTGCTTGCTTTTATCGGCTAACTGGCTATCAATATCTTTAATTTTCTCTTTTTTGTCGGCTATTTCCTTCTTCAAAACCGCCCAATCCTCACTTTCAGGCATTGCATCACGTACCGAATCAATTCTACCAGGAATACCCTTTAACTCATCTTTGATAGCTGATTTCTTAGAGGCTATTTCTTTTGCTAATTGCTCTAAGGTTCTGCCGGAAATAAGACTAATCAGCTCTTGAAACTTTGGATTGATATTAGCTACTTCCTCATTCGTAACGTTACCAGCCATTTCAAGCAACATGGCTTTCTGATCTTGCGCCTTCATGGTCGGGAAATATAATGGGTTAGTAATCATCCTAAATACATCTTCCGGCAAGATCGCTGCTACTTCCGCATCATACTCCTTTTTTGTTTTGAGTTTTACACCATTCAAATAAAACTCTGTAGCATGGTTTTGAAGGATACCAGCGTTTACACCGCTTCCCCATTTCTCAACATAGTTACGTTGCAGTTCAACATCTCTGCCATTTATAGACAATACACCAGTTACGCTATGCACAAGGTGTAAGATTGGTTTTCCATCTTCTCCCAACGTTTTAATGTTAAAGTTGGTATCAGCCCTATTCGTGCTGTCTTTCCCAAATAATAGCCACAAGAACGCATCTTGAAGCGTTGTCTTTCCTGTGCCATTTTCACCACAGATAAAGGTGTTTTTATCTGTAAACTCTACTGTTAGATCCTGAATTTTCTTGAAATTCTTTAGGATCAATTTCTTTAAGAATACTTCTTTCATAATTTGTTTATATAAGTGTCTATTTTCTCTGTCTTTTCGATAGTTAATAATTCAGCTCTGGAGTATAGTATTTTGGAGCGTTTCTCTGTCCCATTCCTTGTAGGGTGTACAAGTTGCTGGCGTACCCACCGTTTTACACGAGCCTCACCGAATGATTTATAAGCCTCCCTTTGGGAAATGAGATCTTTTGCCGGAAATACCATTTTTGCGTAATTAGCTGCTCCAAGTTCTGCCATGTCACGACAAAGGTTTTTAAGCTCGTATAGCTCCAGTACAATACCCATTATCTACATTTCCTTTTCCGTATTCTTTTAGCCCTCAACATTTTTCTGAAATAGTGCTGTACGCTTTCTGTATTGTACTGGTTATCTGTATAAAGTACATAAAACATCAGGAAGCACATATCCGTAAATAGAAGTTGGTGCGAAGCTGAGAACGCAATAGCACATACCAGGAAAGTAACCCCTAAAGCACCGAATATGGAGCAACCAACCAAATTTGAAAACGTGTCCAAACTCATATCAATGTTGCATTATTGTTATTTGAATAAGTTGTTTTGCATAGCATACCGCATAAACTCAGGGAACGAGTGTACACCGACTTTCCTAAAACTGTTTTTTCGGTGATTATTAACGGTATTCAAAGAGATAAATAGTTTGTCCGCTATTTCTGAATCTGATTTTCCTTCATAAAGCAGCCTCATCACTTCAAACTGTCTATCCGATAGCTTTGAATTAAATTTGGGTGCGCAAATGATCTTATCGCTTTTACACTCGCCACGTAGAGGACACCCGACAAATTCAAAGCGGAAATTCCAATTCTCATCAACATCTATCACATTATCGTATAGACCAAAGTTGCACTTTATAAATCTCCGTACAGCCAAAAAATCACGGTAACGCTTATTTTCAGAACTCTTTGAGTAAATTTCCATCAAAGCCGTATAAGCCTCAGTATAAAATTCTCTCAGTATTTCCAAGAAAGCCTGGATAAACTCAGTATCACTTTCTCTAAGTTGCCTTTCCGCTTCACCTAAAGGACGCATAGTAACTTCGCCTTCTGGTGTGGTGTAAAATTCGATAGGTTTCATATTACGATACTTCAGGGAATAAATACTTAGCAGGAACTTTAAACTCTTTCTCTAAAACAGATTGCGCCAACGCATCCGGCTTTTGTGTTCCAGCTATCCAACACCGCACGGTTTTTACGGACTTCTTAGTAATCTTAGCCACCTTTTCTACAAATTCTGTTTTAGGAGCTTTGATACTACTTCTTTCGGGCAAACTCTTATACATTTGCGTAAAAGTAGGATAGTCTTTTTCTGTTAATTCGCTCATTTTCATTTGAAATATTATCACTCCTATAGGTTATTTTGCCTATATTTGTGGTGTTATTACTTTTATTACGTTGCAAATATATGCAACATTGGCAATATTACCAAATAAACTTCGTAATATTTTAGTAATATTTCAAGGAATATTATCATGTTATATTTTAAAAAGTCAATAAATGATTGATTTAAAAAGACTTAGGAAAGAAAAAGGAATCACACAGAAAGAATTAGCTCAACTTCTTTCATGTGGGCAGAGCTTTATTGCCAACGTAGAGAATGGCAGAAGGGATTTACCACCCGTCAAAATTGAAATATTAGAAAGGAAATTTGGTAATATTTGCAGTTATATTACCAATGATATAGAAGAGATAAAGCCGATAGAAAATAAGCCTAAAACCATTGCGCCAAAACAACATTCACAGACTGAAAAAATGGAAGTATCTACAGATATTCTGTTTGCTGGTGCAGACGCTTTTTCCAGGCAGCTAATACAGCTAATGAACGAGAAGCTGATAGCACCCTATTCTATGATTACCGAGAAAGAAAAAGAGATAGAACGGTTAAATAGAGAAATAGGTCGCCTCGAAGCATTGTTAGAGGTAAGCAAAAAAATGAATGCCCAGCAGGAAGATGTTGCAAAATGTGCAGATGCCGTATAGTATTTGGCTTTAAACAGATTAAATATTAGAGTATGGAAGATTATAGCAAACTTGTAATAGAATTGTACAGAGAGCAATTCTTGGCTTATACAGTAGGTTTACCCGTAAACGTAGATAGCATTTTCAGTGTTCAAGATTGCCTTCTTAAAGCGATTGATAAAGCAAAGGTTAATAATGAGCCTACAGATTACCTGGTGAATTTGAAAAATGAAGTTGATTTTTTGAAGTACCAAATTCTAAGATAATGAATAATGCAGAAGCTAACAGACCTATTGCAAACCGTTTCTTTGAAGCCTTTGATGCTCTTGTGGCAATGGGTAAGATAAAAAGCGTGAGAAGCTATTGTGATCCCAACGGTGTAGATAGGCGAAATATGGAGTTACTTCGTAAAGATCCTACACGAAACTTACTACAACCATTTTGGCTGGTTCCTTTGATTACTGAATATGGTGTTAGCGCAAAATGGCTTCTTACTGGAAAAGGTAAGATGTTAGAAAAATAAAGCGATACTTTAAACAGTGTCGCTTTTTCTTTTCCCCTTAACAATCCCCTATATATACTCTATTATTAATATATAATCTTCTTATTATTATATTATATATATACCCCCGTTTAAGTTTTGCTTAGGCAATTTGCTTAAGCAAAAGTGTTTTTTGTGCAAATCATCACAAAAGCCGCTTGCATTACAACAAACTGATAATCAGTTATATATTAGTGGTTTGATATGCAAACATACGGATACAACAAATTTTGCTTAAGCAATTTGCTTAGGCAAATCTTCAAGCAAAAATAACATTTTGCTTACCTTTTTGCTTAGGCAAATTGCTTAACCAAATTGCTTAGGCATTTTGCTTAAGCAAAACGCAAAGCATTATACACCAACAAATTACACTTTATTGGTGTGCTGTTGTATCATCTTCATTTTGCCTAAGCAAATTGCTTAAGCAAAATAGTTTTCTTTGTACTTTTTCATTTATAGGCTCCTTAGTTTCGCTGATATTTATATTCACCAGGTTAATTACTTTCCTGTTCGCTTGATCTATAGGATCCCATGATTTTTTTATGTAGATGTCCGTTACCCTCATACTATCATCAACATGATTAAGAGAAGTATGTACGGTGTATTTATCTACTCCTGCATCATTTAAAGCTATAGTAGCCCATGAGTGCCGAGCTGCGTAAAACTCCAAATCATCTACACCAACTAACTTTCCTACTTTCTTTAACCCCTTGTTTAGAGCCGTACTGAAAGTATTTACATCTGCATACATCGTATAAAACCTGAATACCCTTTTTCCTGTAGAATCCCGATATTTATCTACAAGAGCTTGGTATTCCGGTTCTACTTTGATTGAGATTTCAGCTTTATCAATGCGCCTTTCTTTGGTTTTTATTCTTTGGTATGTAATACGTCCGTTCCTATAATCTGTACAATTATATAAGTCTATAGCATTCATGCCAATTAAACCAAAGCTCAGCAAGAACACATCTTTTGCAAAATTGAATCTATTAGTACCGGGCTGGAGTATCTTAGTATATTCCAAATTTGCAATAGCTTGTATTTGCTCAACCGTCAAAGCTCGCTTTCTCGTTGCCGGAAGTTTCGGGAAATCAATGTGAGAAAAAGGGGAATAAGGTATTCGGATAACTCCAGCATCCTCATCGTTGAACTCTTTTTTCGCTCTGTTGTATATAGCCCTCATCCTATTTAAATAGTTGTGAGTTACATACCCCCTTGTTACATTTGGCTGTTTGTTTATCCAATCAGCCCAATTTTGCAAAAACTTAGCTGTTATTTCGGATAACATAACCTTTTCCCGACCAACAAACTTAACCAATGATCTAACAGCACATATATAGGTATCTGCATTACCTCCATGTCCTGCTTCTTTCATTCGTTTTATTTCCTTCCAAGTGTAGGCTACAATATCAAGATCAAATTTTTCATTCTCATTATCGGTAGTAATGATTCTGATAATTTGCTCCATAGTCATACTGGTTTGCCTTTCACCCCAACGATCCAAACGTTTACGATACGTCCTTATCATTTCATCAGTAAGATCTATGTAATGCTGATTTTTGATTTTAAAGGTTTTCTGGGTAATATCTTCCTTATATATAAAATAAGGTGTAGCCAGGTATCGCTTTTCTCCGTTGTGTGTTACACGTATCTTAATATTATAGGTTCCGTCCTTCTTTTTTTGATGGGCGTAAACCTCCGCTTTAAATGTTGCCATAACTTTTGTAGAATATTTGTAGAACTATTTACTGCAAAAGTACCTCACTTATGCGGATTATGCGGTAACACGATCACTACCAAAATCTGTCATTTTGTACCCCCGATGGGAATCGAACCCATATTTTCGGTTTAGGAAACCGACGTTCTATCCGTTGAACTACAGGGGCTTACAAGTATGCTGTTATCAATCTCTCTCAAAGAACTCTTTGTTATTTCAATACATTCCTCTATCTTTGCTGTCTATGTAGGTGAATGTTTAGGAAACTTCTATTCTATCCGTTGAACTACAAGGCCCCTTTATGGGTACAAAGGTACTTCTTTTTGTTAAAATGGCAATATGAAAGATTGAAAAATGTCTTAAGTGGGAAGAAAATAATCCTTTCTTTGTTGTTTTGTTGTTTTTTGTCTGTTTTTTATAATCTAATAATGTTGTTATTCTGCTATAAACTTTCATGTTGTTCATAAAACATGGATAAAAATAATAAATTGTAAAAATGAATCGTTTTTGATGCTGTCATAATGATAGGGATTTATGCTTTTAAACAGGTAATTATCTCTGCTTTTTCTTAGCTTGGAAACAAATAAACCTTTAATTTTGTACATTTTGATATTCAAACGTAGTTTGATAGCGGAATATTTTGTCCTTTGACAGAACTTTCCGAACTTTGCAAACAGTGAAATTTTGTAACCCTAAATAATAAGTTATGGCAGATGAAATGATAGTCAAGGAGTTGGACCAAGTGGTGGTCCGTTTCTCAGGCGACTCAGGCGATGGTATGCAGCTGGCCGGAAATATCTTTTCTAATATTTCGGCTACAGTGGGAAATGATATCAGTACATTCCCCGATTACCCGGCGGATATACGTGCCCCGCAAGGTTCGTTGACCGGTGTGTCAGGTTTCCAGGTGCATATCGGTGCGGGTAAAGTTTTTACCCCTGGTGACAAATGCGACGTGCTGGTCGCAATGAATGCCGCTGCATTGAAAACACAATACAAATTTGCGAAGTCCACAGCTTGTATCATTATTGATACAGATTGTTTTCAGAAATCAGATCTGGACAAGGCGGCTTTCAAAACAGACAATCCGATTGAAGAAATGGGTATTAAGCAGGATGTAATTGCTGCTCCTATTTCGCAGATGGTGAAAGATTGTCTGGCAGATACAGGCATGGACAACAAGTCAATGTTGAAATGTCGTAATATGTTTGCTTTGGGATTGGTCTGCTGGTTGTTTAATCGTGACCTGGCGGTTGCTGAAAATTTCTTGCGCGAGAAATTTGCAAAGAAGCCGCAAATAGCTGAAGCGAATATTAAAGTGATACACGCCGGATATGATTATGGGCACAATACGCATGCGTCTGTGGATCATACTTATAAGGTGGAAACTAAGTCTAAAGTACCTGGAAAGTACATGGATATCAGCGGAAACAAGGCTACGGCTTATGGCTTAATTGCTGCTGCCGAGAAAGCAGGTCTGCGTTTGTTCCTGGGATCTTATCCCATTACTCCGGCAACAGATATCTTGCATGAACTTTCTAAACATAAATCATTGGGAGTGACTACGGTTCAATGTGAAGATGAAATTTCAGGTTGCGCTACGGCTATCGGTGCCTCGTTTGCAGGTGCGTTGGCAGCTACTTCTACTTCGGGACCGGGTGTTTGTCTGAAATCAGAGGCTATGAATCTGGCTGTTATTACAGAATTACCATTGGTGGTTATTAATGTACAGCGCGGCGGTCCTTCTACTGGTTTGCCTACTAAGTCTGAGCAAACAGATTTATTGCAGGCTTTGTTTGGCCGTAACGGTGAATCTCCTATGCCGGTCATTGCCGCAGCTTCTCCAACTCATTGTTTTGATGCTGCTTATGATGCTTGTAAGATTGCCTTGGAACACATGACCCCGGTGGTGTTGCTGACTGATGGTTTTGTAGCAAATGGTTCCGGTGCATGGAAGTTGCCTGATCTGGCGAACTATCCGGCTATTAACCCACCCTATGTTACTCCGGAAATGAAGGATAATTATACTCCTTACAAGCGTAACGCCGAAACAGGTGTCCGTTATTGGGCATTGCCGGGACAGGAAGGTTATATGCATATTTTGGGAGGCTTGGAAAAAGACAGTGATACAGGTGCTATTTCTACCGAGCCTGAAAACCATAATTTGATGTGCCGTTTGCGTGCCGAGAAGGTTGCTAAAATTCCAGTGCCTGATGTTAAGGTGCAAGGCTGCGTAGAGGATGCAGATTTGCTGATAGTAGGTTTCGGTGGAACTTACGGTCATTTATATTCAGCAATGGAGGAAATGAACCATGCGGGCAAGAAGGTTGCTTTGGCACATTTTGTTCATTTGAACCCGCTGCCTCACAATACGGCAGAAGTGCTGAAGAAATATAAGAAGGTAGTCGTGGCTGAGCAGAATCTTGGTCAGTTTGCCGGATATCTCCGTATGAAAGTGGACGGATTTGTTCCTTATCAGTTTAATGAGGTAAAAGGCCAGCCGTTCGTAGTCAGCGAGTTAGTTGATGCTTTCACTGAGATTTTAAATAAATAATAACCGTAAAGAAAGTAAAGACTATGAACGAATATACAGCAAAAGATTTCAAAAAGGGACAACCTCGCTGGTGTCCGGGTTGCGGTGACCATTTTTTCTTGGCTTCGCTGCACAAAGCGATGGCTGAATTGGGAGTGGCTCCTCATGATACTGCCGTTATTTCGGGTATCGGATGTTCCAGCCGTCTGCCTTATTACATGAATACATATGCCATGCAGACTGTGCACGGTCGTGCGGCTGCTATTTCTACAGGCTGCAAGGTGGCTAATCCGAAGATTACTGTCTGGCAGATTTCAGGGGATGGTGATGGGCTGGCTATTGGTGGAAATCATTTTATACACGCCGTTCGTCGTAATATCGACTTGAATATGATTTTGTTGAACAACCGTATATATGGTTTGACCAAAGGACAGTATTCTCCGACCTCTCCCCGTGGATTTGTTAGCAAATCATCTCCTTACGGCACTGTAGAAGATCCGTTTCATCCGGCTGAATTATGTTTTGGTGCGCGTGGGCGTTTCTTTGCCCGTGCGGTAGCTACGGATGGTCCTGGTACAGTGGAGATTCTGAAAGCTGCTGCCAATCATAAAGGTGCGGCTGTATGTGAAATTCTTCAGAACTGCGTCATTTTTAATGATGGAACACACGAATCAGTATATACGAAAGAAGGTCGTTCAAAGAATGCCATTTATTTGGAACACGGTAAACCGATGTTGTTTGGGGTAGATAAAGAATACGGGCTGATGCAGGAAGGTTTCGGGCTGAAAGTGGTAAAGCTTGGCGAGAATGGTGTGACGGAAAAAGACATTTTAGTGCACGATGCTCATTGTATGGATAATACTTTGCAGTTGAAACTGGCATTGATGGAAGGACCGGATTTTCCGGTTGCATTAGGGGTGATCCGTGATGTGGAAGCGCCTACTTATGATGACGCCGTTAATGCACAGATTGAAGAAGTGGCCGCAAAGAAAAAATATCATAATTTCCAGGAATTACTGATGACAAATGATATTTGGGAAGTGAAATAATATTTTCATTTTCCCTGTAGGAACCGGATCTACAGAGTTGTTCTAAAAATTAAATGGTTAGTAATAGGCAGTGAATAATTGCCGGTTACTAACCATTTAATTTAGAATTTTAGTGTGTAAGAGAACACACCTGAAACTGTCCTTATAGTTTGAGCTTTAGAGTTTCTCGCCGAATGATAAATCACCGGCATCCCCTAACCCCGGAACAATGTATTTGTGCTCGTCCAAGACAGGGTCTATGGCGGCACACCATAATGTGACATCATCGCCGGGAAAAAGTTCTGCCATATGCGCTACCCCTTGTTGGCTGGCAATGACACAGGCCATCTGCAATTTAGCTGGTTTGCCTTTGGTAAGGAACGCTTTCCAGGCAAGTTCCATGCTTTCACCGGTGGCAAGCATGGGATCAACGAGAAGCAAGGTTCTGTCATTCAATGAAGGAGCGGCGATGTATTCAATGTGTACATCTACAATACGGTGTTCATCATCTTTGTAAAAACGGAATGCGGAAACGAAAGCGTTGTCGGCATGGTCGAACATGTTCAGAAAACCGGTGTGCAGCGGCAGTCCGGCACGGAATACCGTTGCGATCACTATTTTGTCATCGTGTGTGCTGGCCGTGGCAGTTCCCAAGGGTGTCTGTACTTGCTTTACGGAATAGGTTAGTGCTTTACTCATCTCGTATGCCATGATTTCTCCTATTCTTTCAATATTTCTGCGGAAACGCATACGATCATTTTGAACATGTACATCGCGCAATTCCGCTACATATTGGTTTAGGAGAGAATTGCCTTCACTGAGATTGATGATTTTCATATCTATGCTTTTGTTATATTGTTGACTTTGACCTGCAAAGAAACAAATAATTTCTAGATTTGTAAAGTACGAATTGCATTTTTGTTACACAAATATAAATATTTGATTATTACGGAAATTTTTCTCTAATAACTTCTTTTTTTTAAAATAAAGCACTAATTTTGTAGCGCCTTAGACAAGGGGGTGTTGAAAAACATCTTCTTTCAGAAAATAAAGAGTAAAAATAACATTATACAATAACCAAATTAAATCATTAAAAAATGGCAAATTTAGATTTAAGCAAGTACGGTATTACCGACGTGAAGGAAGTTCTCCACAATCCTTCTTATGATGTGCTTTTCGCTGAAGAAACTAAACCGGGATTGGAAGGTTTCGAAAAAGGACAGGTTACTGAACTGGGTGCTGTAAACGTAATGACTGGTGTTTACACAGGTCGTTCTCCTAAAGATAAATTCTTCGTTAAGAATGAAGCTTCTGAAAATTCAGTATGGTGGACTTCTGACGAATATAAAAACGATAACAAACCTTGTACTGAAGAAGCTTGGGCTGACTTGAAGTCTAAAGCTGTAAAACAATTGAGCGGCAAGCGTTTGTTCGTTGTTGATACATTCTGCGGTGCTAATGCTGCAACTCGTATGAAAGTACGTTTCATCATGGAAGTAGCTTGGCAGGCTCATTTCGTAACTAACATGTTCATCCGCCCGACTGCTGAAGAACTGGAAGCTTACGGAGAACCTGATTTTGTATGTTTCAATGCATCTAAAGCAAAAGTTGACAACTATAAAGAACTGGGCTTGAACTCTGAAACAGCTACTGTTTTCAACTTGAAGACTAAAGAACAAGTTATCCTGAACACTTGGTACGGTGGTGAAATGAAGAAAGGTATGTTCTCTATCATGAACTACATGAACCCGCTTCGTGGTATCGCTTCCATGCACTGCTCTGCTAATACAAATATGGAAGGAACTAGTTCGGCTATCTTCTTCGGTTTGTCTGGTACAGGTAAGACTACTTTGTCTACTGACCCGAAACGTAAGTTGATCGGTGACGACGAACACGGATGGGATGACGAAGGTGTATTCAACTACGAAGGTGGTTGCTATGCTAAAGTTATCAACTTGGATAAGGAAAGTGAACCCGATATCTACGCTGCTATCAAACGTGACGCTTTGCTGGAAAACGTAACAGTTGATGCTAACGGTAAGATTGATTTCGCTGATAAGAGCGTAACAGAAAACACTCGTGTTTCTTATCCTATCTATCATATCGAAAACATCGTTAAACCTATTTCTAAAGGTCCTCACGCTCAACAAGTTATTTTCTTGTCAGCTGATGCATTCGGTGTATTGCCTCCGGTATCTATCTTGAACCCTGAACAAGCTCAGTATTACTTCTTGTCTGGATTTACAGCTAAATTGGCTGGTACAGAACGTGGTATTACTGAACCGACTCCGACATTCTCTGCTTGCTTCGGTGCTGCTTTCTTGTCATTGCATCCTACTAAGTATGCTGAAGAATTGGTTAAGAAGATGGAAAAGACTGGTGCTAAAGCATATTTGGTTAACACTGGTTGGAACGGTACTGGTAAACGTATCTCTATCCGCGATACTCGTGGTATCATCGATGCTATTTTGGATGGCTCTATTGATAAGGCTCCTACTAAGGTTATTCCTTACTTCGATTTCGTTGTTCCTACAGAATTGCCGGGTGTTGATCCGAAGATCCTTGATCCTCGTGACACTTACGCTGACGCTGCTCAGTGGGATGAAAAAGCAAAAGACTTGGCTGGTCGTTTCATCAAGAACTTCGCTAAGTTCACTGGTAACGAAGCAGGTAAGAAATTGGTTGCTGCCGGTCCGAAATTGTAATCTGAATTTTACAGATTTAACATATAAAAAGTGGTTCCTATCGGGAACCACTTTTTTTTATGCTTGAAAATGCCTAGATTTGTTGCAAACCAAATATGATAGCAAATGAAATTATTTAGATTAATGTTAGTTGGTGCAGGTATGTTCGTATTATGCAGCTGTACATCGCAAGGTTCTCAACAGAAGGAAGTTGTTACGGATAGTGTTTCCGTGAGTCAGGTAGACCCTGTAATAGAAACTATTATGAGCCGCCGTAGTATACGGAAGTATAAGCCCAAGGCTGTGGAACGTGAAAAAATGCAGACTATAGTGGAATGTGGAATCAATGCACCTAATGGAATGAATAAACAGTCATGGGAGGTTCGTGTAGTAGATAATCCGGAATTTATCAATGGTTTGACTGAAATTTTCAAAAAAGAAAATCCCAAAGCGGCAGAACGTCCGGGATTTCAGAATATGTTCAATAATGCTCCTACAGTAGTGTTTATTGCTAACGATCCTGCATATGATATGTCACAGATAGATTGTGGTCTGTTGGGTGAGAATATGATTTTGTCTGCTTGGTCAATGGGAATAGGTTCCTGCTGTTTGGGAGGGCCTGTGCGTTTCATGAAATCACCTGCAGCTGCCGAATATATGAAACAGTTGGGATTCAGTGAAGGGTATGAGTTGCTTTATGCGATTGCTTTCGGTTATCCCGATGAAATGCCGGCTGCTAAACCTAGAGAAGTTAGTAAAGTAAAGTTTGTAGATTAAATATAAAAAATCCCGAAGGTAATATGGTCTCCGGGATTTTTTATATTAAAGGTAGATTGATTAGCTTTTGTTAGCTCTCTTACGTTCTGTTTCGTCAAGAATCACTTTACGCATACGCATACTCTTTGGAGTAACTTCTACATATTCATCTTCCTTAATGTATTCCAATGCTTCTTCCAACGAAAATACTACCGGAGGAATGATGCGTGCCTTGTCATCAGAACCTGATGCGCGCATATTGGTAAGCTTCTTCGATTTAGTTACATTGATAACCAAGTCGTTTTCATGAACATGTTCACCTACTACTTGGCCGGCATATACTTCGTCTTGCGGATAAATGAAAAATTTGCCACGATCCTGTAATTTGTCAATAGCGTATGCAAAAGCTGTTCCGCTTTCCATAGCAATCATAGAACCGTTGCTGCGACGTTCTATCTCGCCCTTGTATGGTTGGTAGCATTTAAAACGGTGAGCCATGATCGCTTCTCCGGCCGATGCTGTCAGTACATTGGTACGAAGACCGATAATACCGCGCGAAGGCATATCAAACTCAATGTTTACACGGTCACCCTGTGTTTCCATAGAAACTAAATCACCTTTACGGCGGGTTACCATATCGATCATTTTACTGGAATATTCTTCGGGTACGCTGATCGTTAATTCTTCGATAGGTTCGCATTTTACTCCGTCTATTTCTTTGAAGATAACCTGAGGCTGGCCCACTTGTAATTCGTATCCTTCGCGGCGCATGGTTTCAATCAGGACAGAAAGATGAAGCACACCACGTCCTGAAACAATCCATTTACCGTCCTCCAATTCGCTTTTGCGTACACGCAATGCCAGGTTCTTATCCAATTCTTTGGTCAAGCGGTCTTGGATGTGGCGTGAAGTCACAAACTTACCTTCTTTGCCGAAGAAAGGAGAATCGTTGATAGTGAATAACATACTCATGGTCGGTTCGTCAATGGCGATGGGGGGCAATGGTTCCGGATTTTCGAAATCGCAGATAGTATCACCAATTTCGAAGCCTTCTACACCTACTACAGCACAGATGTCTCCCGATGAAACGGCATTTGTCTTTTTACGTCCTAAGCCTTCAAAAGTATGTAGCTCTTTGATTTTAGACTTTATCAGACTACCATCACGCTTTGCTAGTGTAATATTCATACCTTCTTTCAGCGTACCACGATGTACACGTCCTACAGCAATACGACCTGTATATGCTGAATAGTCTAAAGAGGTGATTAACATTTGAGGAGTTCCCTCCAACTGTTTCGGTGCCGGAATATGCTCAATAATAGCGTCCAACAACGGAACCAGGTTTTCTGTCGGGGTTTTCCAATCAGTACTCATCCAATTATTTTTGGCAGAACCATAGATAACGGGGAAATCCAACTGATCTTCTGTAGCATTCAGGCTGAACATCAAGTCGAATACCATTTCGTATACTTCTTCCGGACGGCAGTTGGGTTTATCCACCTTGTTCACTACAACTACAGGTTTCAAACCGATCTGTAATGCCTTTTGCAATACGAAGCGTGTCTGCGGCATCGGGCCTTCGAATGCGTCTACCAATAAGATACATCCATCAGCCATATTGAGTACACGTTCTACTTCGCCACCGAAGTCGGCGTGTCCCGGAGTATCAATAATATTGATTTTTGTTCCTTTGTAGTTAATTGAAACGTTCTTTGAAAGGATAGTTATCCCTCTTTCGCGTTCCAAGTCATTATTATCCAATACCAGTTCACCATTTGTCTGGTCGTTGCGGAACAAATGTCCCGCCAGCATCATCTTGTCCACCAAAGTCGTTTTTCCGTGGTCTACGTGGGCGATGATCGCAATGTTTCTAATGTCTTGCATACTATACCTATATATTTGGCTGCAAAGGTACGATTTTTAATTCAAAAAATATTTGGCTGTTAACGATTATTTTTTATCTTCCGTATCTTCTTTACTATTAAATGTAGAGGGAGTGGTGCCATAGAAATCGACAAAATGCTTTCTGAAGGTGGGGATGTCATTATAACCAACCATTTCGGCTACCTCCTGAACATTGTATTTGCGGCTTCTCAGTAATTCGGCAGAACGTTTTAACCGGACTCCTCTTACTAATTCTATGATAGTGAAATTAGTGAGTTGTTTTACTTTTCTGTAAAGGGTAGGTTGACTCATGTTCAGCATTTCGGCCAGTTTTTTCACATTGAATTCCGGGTTTTGCAGGTTCTCATTTACAATATTCAGAATTTGTGTGATGAACGGGTCTTCTATGATGATTGTTTCCGTATTCTCTTCTTGCGAGCCGTTGACGGTGATGGAAGGCATTAGTAGTTTGGTATAAATCCGTTTCAGTTCAGTCCGGCTTTTTATTAAACGTTTTACTTTAGTGCGGAGAATCTCCGGATTGAACGGCTTCAGAATATAGTCATCAGCTCCTAATTCTATTCCTTTCACTATATTTTCATCATCTGTCAAAGCTGTCAGCAGAATAATAGGGATATGGCAAGTTTTTAGATCTTCTTTCAGGATACGGCAACATTCAAAACCGTTCATGACAGGCATCATGACATCCGTTATTACAAGATCCGGTATTTCTTTACGTGCCATTCTTACTCCTTCTTCCCCATTTTCCGCCATAATAATATTATAGGTGGCAGAAAATAATACTCTCAGATAGAGGCGGATATCTGCATGGTCCTCAACAACCAGTAGTTTGTATTTGGTTTCGGGGTTGTCAATAGGTTTGGCGGTTATACTGTTTGCTATTTCCTGTTGTCTTTTATCCTCTGCAGTAATCATTGCTTTATCTGAATCTTCCATTATTGTTTCGGGTTCGATGAAACATACGTTTTCATCATTTTTCAAATGTTGTTTACCTAGAGGGATATAAAGAACAACTCGGGTTCCTTTGTTTTTTTCTTGAGTGATTTGGATATCGCCGTGGTGGGCTAGTATTGTCGTTTTCATAATTTCAATGCCTAATTCGGGATGTAGCCGGTTGCTTGGAGGATTGTAATTGTCCGATCCAAGGAAGATGACAGAGGACTCTTCTATCATTTCTTTCCCGTCATCCTCTATAGTAAAAAGGCAGAAATCTTTTCCGTTGATAGTACTGGTGTTTACAGTAAAGTGGATGGAACCGGAATACGAGATATGCCGGTAGGCATTGGATAATATATTGCTTAGAATAAAGATTATCTTTTTCCGGTCAATCCATATTTCCGTATTTATTTTGTTGTCTTTGTCATAATGCAGGTTAATGGGACTGACGTTCAGTAGTTCGTGAGATGCACGCACTACAGTGTCGGCTATCACGCTGGCAGGATAAGGGGCCACATTCAATTTAGGACTGTAACTTTCTTGCTGATGAATATTCAATAGCTGGTTACAAATGTCTTGCAGGCTGATTGAATTCCGATAGGCCATTTTTGCTTTTTGCAGGAATGATTCCGGGAAGGCTGTATTAGTAATCATTTCTTTTAACGGAGCGGTGATGAGTGATAACGGGGTGCGTAATTCCTGTGCCAGCATATATCTGATTTGGTCACGCAATTGATGGTTTTTCTCTTCTTCTTTTCTTATTTCCGTTTCTTCTTCCAGCTTTTCTTTCAGTTTCACTTCTTTGGCCTTGTAAACTTGCCGTTTCTGTAATTTCCGGTTAAAGTACATCCATGTAAGCAAAGAAATAATGATAATAGCCAGGATGTATGCAGCGATGGCCCATCCGGTTGCAGCCCAATATCTATTTACATTGATAGATAACCGGGTTATTTGTTTATTTTCTTCCAACGGATAAGACGAGCGTATTTCCAGTACATATTTCCCAGGAGGGATATTGCTGAGTTTTATATGATCGTCATAATTCGTATTCCATTTTTCTTCTGTGGGTAACAGGCGATATTTCACTGTGTTGGGCGAGGTTCCGTATTTCAGATCACTTAAATAGAGAATCAGGTTGTTGTTATTGTAGTCTAAAGATAAATGTTCTATCAGGTACGCAGGTTTGTCCAGAATGACTTGTCCGTTTATTTTTTCTCCTATTTCTACTTTATTGTAATTAATATCTATATCGGAGATATGGAATTGGCAGTTACTTGAACTTTCTTTTAAAGTGCGCGGTTCAAAATAGAGTAATCCTGTAGAGTTCGCCCATAGCAATTTCCCGTCATTCAGCCGACATACATCGTAATAACTTTCCGGTAATGCGTAGGTATATGATGCATTGTTCTTGTTATTCAATGTGATAAAACCAGCATTGCTTCCCAGCCAGGTATTTCCGTTCTTATCATCTATCATACAGCTTATGTGTCCGTTAGGCAAGTCTTTTTGTAAGATCATGATAGAGGATATGGTTTTCTCTTTTCCGTCTATTTGGATAATTTTATCAGTGTATGAGATAAGCAATTGGTTATAGTTATTCAGATAAAGTGCCAATACTTTTCCGGGTGTCAGGTTTCTTGCCTTTTCATAACCACCGGTGAATTTTATTTGTTTTCCTTTACGGCTGGCACGGTGTATTCCTTTTTCAGTACCTAGCCACATGGTTCCATCTCCATCTTCACATATAGCGGTTATTTTTTTGAATTCTTTCGTATAAGGTTGTGCTGCTATGCATTCGTGTGTCTGATGGTTATAGACCATTATTCCTTTTTCGGTGGCAATCCATAAATGGTTTTGTGAGTTTAGATATAGTTTCAAGATAGAAGCAGTTACAGCAGAGTCTGCTGTTTCGGGGTTTAGTTGGTGAATCACCGTTTCACCGGTAGTAGGATTTACCCAAAGGATGTTTCCTTTGTCATCGCCGAACCATAATCCTCCATTGCGATCTTTGTGCAGGCAATAATGATTATTCTTGTGACTTTTCTCCCATAAGGAAAAGTGCAGATTAGGAGAGATCTTATTTTCTGTACTTTTATATATGCCATCTTTTTCGGTGACCAGCCAGATGTATCCGTCGGCATCTTGTGCTATACTATTCACATATCTTATTTCATCGTTCAACGGGATACGGTTGATATCGTTTCCTTTGAGATTCAGTTTCAGCAATCCTCTGCCGAAAGTTCCTACCCAAAGCACATTGTTGGACTTGTCAAAATGAATGTCGGTAATTCTGTTTTTGAGGATGGGGGCATAGTAAGAATCATGTTGGGTCAGATCTACAATGTGGAATGGTGACTGGAGGTAGTTGTCCGTTTCAAATCTTATGGCTGACAGTGAACTCCATGTGGCTATAATGAATGTGGTCTTATCTATTTGGATTATATCGCGTATATCTTTTTGAATGAAGGATGACTGGCTGTTATCATTCAGTGTGCGTGATGTTTTAGTGTTTGTATTATAACAGATGATTCCTTCGGTTTGGTCACAAATCCACACATTATCATTATATATATGTATTTTTTCAATGTTGTCGGCTTTCACAATACCTAGATCGGTTCCATTTATATGCTCGCTACTTTTATCGGAAACGTTATAAAGCAAGATTTGATTCTCTGCTGTCAGTGCGCATAAAATATCTTCGTTATTATAAAGTCCTAGGACTTTTGTTTTTATATCTATAAGCAGTTGGGCAGTCAGTCTTATTTCATCTGCATTTTTCTCCATATTTAACTCTACTATGGCATTGGAGGTCAAGGCATATAATTTGTCTTGCAGTACACATATATCCTGTATATCTTGCAATACCTCAGGAGTAGGTGAGATAAGTGGCATATAGATTCCACGCATCTTGTCAAAACAGGCTATTTGGTTTAAATTGGCGATATGAGACCATAGCAGATTGTTTGATGTTTCATATAAATGAGTTAAGGCACGTGGCTCTTTATCAATCAGATTGTAATTATGAAAATGTATTCCGTCATAGCGGCTTAGTCCAACATCGGTTCCTAACCATAAAAAGCCGGCTTTATCCTGATAAATTCCAGTCAATGTATTGTTGCTCAATCCGTTTTGTTTGGTAAGTAGTTGGATACCACACTGGCGGAAATAACTTTGCGCATTAGTAGTTGATAGACAAAAACTACATAATAAGGTGATTATTAAAGATTTCATCATAATAAATTGTTTCACTTTTATTCCCCTGTAATCAGATTGGTCACGTACAATCTGCTTGATATTATTCCTTAATCTATTTTAGGAATTCCTACAAATATAGCAAACTATATTTTCATAACCAACTAAAAGTCATAGGAATATATTCTGTTTTTAGTATCAACAGGTTCGGTGAAAAGAAAGGATAGTAGGTATTCCGTTCACACAGTTTTGTCTTGTCTTGATTATTAGACGATTGTATTTGAATGAAATACACCCCCTGTCTCTTGCTATTTTATTAAGGTATGTATACCAAGCTAGAAACAAGGGGGGAATGATGGTATATATTATAAAGTGATTATTGTATTATATATCATAAATTGTAGGAAAATGCAGCATCATGGTTTCGGGGATTATAGTTGCCATTTATAGTGACAGGAATCTGCATATATTTGATTCCATTATCTATTACTTTCATATAAATATAGCTTTGGGATTCGAATTTATAATTTTTTGTGGCATTATCGGTAGCCAGGCTGAAACCTTTAAGATACCATTTTATCAAAGAAGAAGAACATTCCGCCTGATATCCGCCATAGTAGAGGCTTCCGTCATTGTAACAGTTCATATTTAACTGGATAGTGAAAGCATATTTATGATCTATTGTTTGCTTCATTACAATTCTAAGCCATGTTTGTTCTCCTTTGGTGGCAGTTTGAATATCAAGTTCTTCTTGAGCATCAGTATGTTTTCGTAGGACAGATAGAATATGGTCGGCTTCAGAAAGGCTGATAGCCGGTAACTCACTTAATTTTAACTTGTCAGAATTGTTTTCCTCGTATGTAACGCTTCTGGCTCCATACGTTTTTTCCAGGAGATACGTTGAAACTGAGTTTTCAACGGGGTCATTACCATCTGCAGAGCAGGATGCCAAACTCATCATGACGAGCATGGCAATTATTAAATGCATTGCCTTCATAGAACTATAATTTTTTATTGTTTTTTTGATTATGTGAATGATTGACCCATTATCATCCGATACAAAAGTAGGTATTCTTTTCATGTATCCAAATTATTTTCAAGCTTTTTTGATGAAAACACCCTCTTTTTGATGAAAATACCTGCTATGTTGGAAAGAAGGAGTTGTTTGGCTATATAAGGGGGCGTTTTTATCATGATGAAAGGATTTTCATTTATGGATGGAGAAAACTCCGTTGGTGTTCCATTTGATAGTTGGAATGTTTCTCATTGAATGGATGTTCTGTTTTTGACGGAAATAGGAACTAAGATTGTTTTTTGTTCATTCTGTATTTTGCCGAAACCACCTCTTAATAAAGATTAATTTGCCAATATCCTGTTAAAAGAATAGCCTCTACCTTTGTGATGTAAAAAATAACTTAGCTAGAGAGAATTGAATATGGTAATACGAAGATTTTTATTTTCATGGGTGTGTCTGCTGGCTTCTTCCTTATTTATGTATGGACAGGTGGCTGTTAAGACTAATGTGGCGATAGATGCCGTCGCCATACCAAACTTAGGAGTGGAAGTAGGGTTGAGCAAGAAGCTTACAGTGGATATTCCGTTTTATTATAATCCCTGGAAATACAGCGATAATAAAATGTTGAAACTGGTGATGGTACAGCCCGAGTTGCGTTATTGGCTTTGTGATAAGTTCAATGGTCATTTTTTCGGTTTCCATTTAATGGGAGGAGCATACAATACTACCGGTATTGATTTGCCGTTTTCTCCTTTCGATGATTTGAAAGACTTCCGTTATAAGGGACATTTTTATGGCGGAGGTGTCAGTTACGGTTATCAGTTTGTGCTGGGACGCCATTGGAATCTGGGCGCCACCATCGGTTTGGGTTATGCTTATGTGCGTTATAAGAAATATGAGTGTGAAGAATGTGGAGATATGTTGGAGAAATCCAACAAGAATTATTGGGGTCCTACTAAGGCTGCTTTGAATCTTATTTATATATTCTAAAAATTACGGATTATGAAACTTATATGTTATATACTTCTTATATTATTGATACCGACTATTCCGGTAGGTGCACAGACATTATCAGGTGGTCAGGTACAAGTCAGCAATCAGTCAATCCTGATTAGTGATAATGGACAGGTGATGATAGGAATGGATATCACGTTGCCGGCTGCAATGGAGCTTTCTTCCAACTGTGTGGCAACTCTGACTCCGGTTTTGAAGACACAGGATAACAGTTATAACAGGATTTTGCCTGCTATTTGGGTATATGGGCGTATCCGTTCCATCGTGCAACAGCGTGAACGCAGTATTCCGTCGGATGCATATACCATTCTTCGTCGTAAGAATGGAACGGAACAGACTGTAAATTATTCAGCCCGTATTCCATACGAGAAATGGATGAATGGTGCAGAACTGGAACTGCAGGCTGCTATACGTGGCTGTGCCGATTGTCAGAAAGAAGAAAACAGTGCCTTTATAACTCGTGCCAATTTGGAACGCTATGTGGTAAAACCTGTCGTGGCATTCGTTTCTCCTGCTGTCGAGGCTGTGAAGAATCGTGCCGAGGAAGGACGTGCTTATTTGGATTTTCCGGTAAATCAGATGAAGATTTATCCTGATTATCGTCATAATCCATCCGAACTGGCTGCTATCAAACATACGGTGGATGTAGTGAAAAATGATGTCAATACTACCATTACTGAAATAGCTATTGTGGGTTATGCTTCTCCTGAGGGCAGATATGCGGCCAATGCGCGTTTGGCTCAGGGGCGTGCTGAGGCATTGAAGAGTTATGTAATGAATGAGTATGGCTTTAAAGCGGATTTGTTCAAGGTGAATTCTGTACCCGAGGACTGGGCCGGACTGCGTGCGTATGTGGCTAAGAATGATTTACCGCTGAAAGAAGAGATTTTGTCCATAATAGATAAGAATGAGAGCGATTTTGACGTGAAGGAGGAACGCATTAAGGCCTTGGATGGTGGAAAGGTATATGCCGCATTACTACAGGATTGTTATCCGGCTTTGCGTCACTCTGATTACACTGTACGTTATGTAGTTCGCGGATTTGATGTGGAAGAGGCAAAACAGATTATAAAGCTCCGTCCCCAGCAGTTGAGCTTGCAGGAAATGTTTCTGGTTGCCCAAACATACGAAAAGGGGAGTGACGAGTTTAACGAAGTGTTCGATGTGGCAGTGCGCATGTTTCCTGATGACCCAACAGCGAATATAAACGCTGCCGCTATCGAACTCCAACGGGGTGACTTGCAACAGGCGGTACGTTATTTGGACAAGGCCGATGCACAGGCGAGTGCGACGCTGAACAACAGAGGCGTACTGAAACTGTTGCAAGGGGACCTCGACTCTGCTGAGAATTATTTCAAACAGGCACAGGCCAAGGATTCCGTCGAAGCCGGAGCCAATTTGGAAGAAGTGACCAATAAACGTAAGGATGAAGCAATCTTTGTAAAATAAGACATATAGACAAACAGTACAATAAAAGATGTTAGAAGAAACTTGTTCTTTGCGAAAAGCGCAAGGTAAAATCCGGGGTAGTGGAGTCTATTCCCGGATTTTGAATTAAAGTTCAGCGCATTAGTGTCCTCACAGTGTTTTTAACGTGAGTTCGAAATAAAATCAAAAAATAGCAAGTTGTCCGTCATTGACAAAC